>Ga0207646_10007952_pt1 | contig 10699 bp, 10 predicted proteins | sample KBSK5502metaG_FD_184343 | JGI IMG/M metagenome (GOLD analysis project Ga0207646, IMG submission 184343) | Corn, switchgrass and miscanthus rhizosphere microbial communities from Kellogg Biological Station, Michigan, USA - KBS K5-50-2 metaG... | ecosystem: Host-associated > Plants > Roots >...
CGGGCATCCCACTGCGGCGCTGGAACGGCATCTCCCGATGCTGTTCCTCTCCGATCTCGGCTACGCGACCCTTGGCCTGCTCATCGCCGCACTATGGAGAGTCGGCGGGGCGTTCGCGGCGATCCTCGTGCTCGTCCCGCTGTTCGTTGCGCGCTGGGCGATCGGCCAGTTCGCCGCGCAGGAACGTGCCTACGCCGCCACCATGGCCGCGCTCTGCCAGGCCGTGGAGACCAAGGACTGCTACACCAGGGGCCACAGCGAGCGGGTCTCCCGTGGCTCGGCCATGATCGCCCGTGAGGTGGGCATGCGCGGCCGCCGCGTGGAGGCGATCCGCTACGCCGGCATGCTCCACGATGTGGGCAAGCTTGGCGTGCCCACGACGGTGCTGCAGAAGAACGGCGCGCTGTCCGAGGAGGAGTACGCCGCGATCCAGTTGCACCCGATGCGCGGGCTGGCCATCGTGCGTGAGATCGGCTTCCTCGACGAGGCGCTGGCGGGCATCATGCACCACCACGAGCGGATGGACGGCCGCGGCTATCCGATGGGACTCACCGGCGACGAGATCCCCGAGTTCGCGCGGGTCATCGCGGTCGCCGACGCCTTCGACGCGATGACCTCGAACCGCTCCTACCGCGGCGCGCGCTCGATCGAGGAGGCCATCGCCGACCTGCGCAAGTGGTCGGGAACCCAGTTCGACCCGGCGCTGGTCGACGCGTTCGTGGCCGCGCTGCGGCGGGAGGGCTGGGAGCAGCCCTGGCCCGCCGCCGTGCCGCCCGCCGACGGCATGGCCGCGCAGGATCACGACGACCCGACGGCGCCGCTGCGGGTGGTGGAGAGCCGGTGAGACTGGCGACCACCGCGCTGGGCCACGGTCCCGGGCAGATGGAGTCCTGGCGGCAGGCCATGGACTCGGGTGAACTGCTGCTCGTGGCCGCGGCCGGCATGCTGATCGTGGCCGCGGTGGCGCAGACCGCGGCCGTGGGCCTGGTCCAGCCGCGCAACGCGCTGGCGTTCGGCGCGCTGATCTGTTTCGGAGAGGTGCTGCGGCTGTCCCTGGAAGGCGGCAGGGAGTCGGCGCCGATCGGCAGCGCCGGCGCGTTCGCCTACGCGGTGGTGCTGAGCGTCGGCGGCAAGCCCGCCACCCAGCCGGCGCTCCAGGTCATCGCGGTCGTCGCGGGCGGCATGGTACTTGGCGCGCTGCCGCACCTGGCGGCGGGCCGGCCGGCCGGGCTGGCCGGGCTGGCGTCCCGGCTGATCGCGGTCGCCGTGGTGGCCGCGCTGTTCCGCCCGCTGAGCACGATCGTGACCATCACCCGGCCCAGGGACTGGGGGCTGGCGCTCGTCGCCATGGCGGCCGTGCTGGTGGCCGGCTGGTGGGCAGACTGCATGATCAGGGCCCTGATCAGCGCCGATGCGCTACGGGCCAGGTTCCGCGTGGCGCTGTGGGACGAGATGCGGGTCCAGCTCCCGCTCGGCTTCGCCGTCGCCGCCACCGCGATCCTGATCGCGTTCGCGGCGGACATGATGGGCCTGGTGGCGCTCGGGGTGTTCATCGCCCCGCTGCTCGTCACCCAGATGGCGTTCCGCCGCTACGCCGGCATCCGGGCCACGTACCTGGAGACGGTCCGCGCGCTGGCCCGGGTGACCGAGGTCGGCGGGTACGTCGAGGACGGGCATGCCCGCAGGGTCGGCCGGCTGGCCGTGGTCGTCGGCCGCGAGCTGGGGATGAGCGAGCCGGAACTGCTCGAACTGGAGTACGCCGCGCTCATGCACGACATCGGGCAGTTGTCGCTGCGCGACCCGATCCCCGGCGGCGCGACCGTGCTGGCATCCCCCGAGCAGCAACGGCGCATCGCCGAGCTGGGGGCCGGTGTCATCGACCAGGCCGGGGTGCTGGACGGGGTGGCCGAGATCGTGCGGTACCAGAGCTGGCCCTGGCGCGGCCAGGACCGTCAGCCGCCGGTCGGCAGCCGGATCATCCGCGCCGCCAACGCCTTCGACGACCTGGTCGGCTCCTCGGCCGAGACAAGCAGGACGATGGCGGCGCTGGAGTGGCTGCGCCTGGACACCGCCACCGAGTACGACCCCCAGGTGGTCGAGGCGCTGGCCAAGGTCGCCGGGCGGCGGCACGGTATCCGCCGGTAGGTGGGTGCTAGCCTGCCCGGGTGCTGAACTCGGTGCTTGTGGCCAACCGCGGGGAGATCGCCAGGCGGGTCCTTGCCACGGCCCGCCGGCTGGGTATCAGAGGGGTGGCGGTCTACTCGGAGGCGGACGCGGACCTGCCGTTCGTCGCCGAAGCGGACGAGGCGGTGCCGATCGGCCCGCCGCCGCCCGGCCAGAGCTATCTCGACTCCGCCGCCGTACTGGCCGCGGCGCGGCAGACCGGCGCGGCGGCCATCCACCCCGGGTACGGGTTCCTGGCCGAAAACCCGGCCTTCGCGCGTGAGGTGCTGGCCGAGGGCCTGATCTGGGTGGGCCCGCCGCCCGAGGCCATCGAGCAGATGGGTGACAAGATCAATGCCAGGAACCTGATGGCGGCGGCGGGCGTGCCGGTCTCCGCGGGCAGCGCCGAGCCGGTGACCAGCGCTGCCGCCGCCACGGCGGAGGCCGCCAGGATCGGTTACCCGGTCATGGTCAAGGCCGCCGCCGGCGGCGGCGGGATCGGGATGAGCGCCGTGGCCGACCCGGCCGGGCTGGCCGCGGCCTTCGAGACCGCGCGCACCCGCGGGATGAGGTTCTTCGGCGATCCCGCGATTCTCCTGGAGCGCTACATCGAACGTGCCAGGCACGTCGAGGTGCAGATACTCGGGCTCGCCGACGGCCGCGTGATCGCGCTCGGGGAACGCGACTGCTCGGTCCAGCGGCGGCACCAGAAGGTCGCCGAGGAGACCCCGTCGCCGGGAGTCGGGGACGAGTTGCGCGCCCGCATGCTGGCCGCGGCCGTCCAGGCCGGGCATGCGGTCGGCTACCGTGGCGCCGGGACGGTGGAATGCCTGGTCGACGCGGTCACCGGTGACTTCGTCTTCCTGGAGATGAACACCAGGCTCCAGGTCGAGCATCCGGTCACAGAACTGGTCACCGGCATCGACCTGGTGGAGCAGCAGTTCCGCATCGCCGCCGGGGAAGACGTGAGCTTCGCCCCGGACCAGGTGCGGCCGCGTGGGCACGCGCTGGAACTGCGGATCTACGCCGAGGACCCGGTGCGCTTCCTGCCGAGCCCGGGGACCATCACCCGGTGGGAGGAGCCGGCCGGCGCCGGCGTCCGCGTGGATGCCGGGTACACGGCGGGCAACAAGGTGACCCCGTTCTATGACCCGCTGCTCGCCAAGCTGTGCCTGCACGGGCAGGACAGGGACGAGGCGCTGGCCAGGGCCCGGGAGGCGGTGCCGGCGTTCGGCATCGCCGGGCTGCGCACCAACCTGCCCTTCCACGCCGACCTGCTGGCTAGCGAGGAGTTCCGCAGCGGGGACTACGACACGTCCATCGTCACCAGGCTGCGGCCCTGACCGCGCCACGAGCACAATAGTGGCGGCGGCGCCGGGCCGGAAGGACGGCCGGGCCGCCGCCGGGACAACGGAGAGGAGCCGCGGGTGGCCGAGGTCCGCGCCGAGATGGTGGCGAATGTGTGGAAGGTGGTGGCCGCGGAGGGGGCCCAGGTCTCCGATGGCGACACCCTGGTCATCCTCGAATCCATGAAGATGGAGATCCCCGTGCTCGCCGAGGGCACGGGAACGCTGACCCGGCTGCACGTCGCCGAGGGCGACATCGTCCAGGAGGGCGACCTGATCGCCGTCATCGAGTGAGGCGGGCGCCGGTGCCGGCCGGGCGGGTCAGTCAGCCTGGGCGGGTCGACCGGCGTCGGTCACCAGGCCGTGCCGGGTGCAGTGGCTGGACCAGCCGTCCGGGGTCACCTTCACCACGGTCCGGCGGCCGCACCGGGCGCAGTACCTGGGCGGCTCCAGCTTCCTGGCGGCCCGGCAGGAGCCGTGACCGGCGGCGTCGGCGCCCTGCTCCCGCCCGCAGTGGTCGCAGTACCCGCGGGCACCCGCGGGTGGTTCCGGCTCGCTCATCGGCGCACAGCCTACGCCCAGGGCCACCCGGACCTTATCGTGATGCCATGGGATTGGCGGTGGGGCTGCGCGCGACCGTGCGGCACGTGGTGACCGAGGCGGATACCGCCATCCAGGCCGGCAGCGGGGACGTCCCCGTGCTCGGCACGCCCAGGCTGCTGGCGCTGGCCGAGGCTGCCTGTGTCGCCGCCCTCGAACCGCACCTCGAACCGGGGATGACCTCGGTGGGCACCAGGGTAGCGCTGGAGCACCGGCGGGCCAGCCCGGTGGGGGCCGAGATCGAGGTTGAGGCGGAACTGACCGAACTGGCCGGCCGCAGGCTGGTGTTCGCCTTCATCGCGCGCCACGTGGGCCCGTTGGTGGCCGGCCGCGACTCCGCCCAGGACGAGGAACTGGTGGCGGGCGCGGGCTCGGTGGAACGGATCGTGGTGGACAGGGACAAGTTCCTCGCGCGCGCCGCGCTCCGGCCCGGCTGACCTCAGACCCCGGTGGTGGACCGTGGGTAGGCGACCGCCGGGTCGGTGATCACGTTGACCAGGTAAGGAACGCCCGCCTCGAAGGCCCGCCGCAATGCCGGGCCGATCGCGTCCGGCCTGGTGACGGTCTCCCCGGCGCCGCCGAGCGCCCGGACCACGTCGTCGTAGCGGCACCCCTGTTGCAGGTCGGCGAGTACGTCGTAGCCGTACAGCGCCTGCATGGGGTACTTCTCCAGCGCCCAGATGCCGTTGTTGCCGCAGATCATCACGACCGGCAGCCGGTGCCGCACCAGCGTGTCCACGTCCATCAGGGAGAACCCGGCCGCGCCGTCCCCGAGCAGCAGAACCACCTGCGCCGACGGCCGCGCGACGCGCGCCGCGATCGCATAGCCGAGGCCCGTGCCCAGGCAGCCGTATGGCCCCGGGTCCAGCCATCCGCCAGGCCGCCGCGGCTCCAGGTACTTGCCCGCGTAGGAGACGAAGTCGCCGCCGTCCCCGATCACCACGGCGTCGTCGTCGAGCACCTGGGCAAGTTCGCCGTAGACGCGCATCGGGTGCACCGGGTCGGCGTCGCTGGCCAGCAGCGTCTGGTCGGCCGCGATCGCGTCGCGGGCCGCGGCGGTGAGCCGGGGGAGCCAGGTACCCGCCCAGGGCGCCGCCGCGGCGCCCGCCTCGCGCATCGCCGTGGGGACCGCCTCGGCCAGCATCGTGAAGAAGGACGTGAGGTCCCCGGCGGCGGAGGCGGCGAGGGCGCGATGGGTGGCGAGATGGCCGGGGCTGTCGGCAACGTGGACCACCTGGGCCGGGCCGTTGCCGTCGCGCCCGCCGAACTCGCCGTAGCCGAGCCTGAAGTCCAGCGGGGTGCCTGCCACCAGCACCAGGTCCGCCGCGCCGAACGCGGCCGAGCGGGCCCGGGTGACGAGCAGTTCGTGGCCAGCGGGCAGTATCCCGCGCCCCTGGCCGTTGGCGACCACGGGCAGGCGCAGCGCGCAGGCGGCTTCCCTGGCGGCCGCGTCGGCCCCGGTCAGCCACACGTCGGAGCCGAGCACCAGGACCGGCCGGCCGGCCCGGGCGAGCAGGCCCGCGATCGCCTCGACATCGGCGGGGTCCGGGCCGGCCGCGGCGGCCGGTTCCTGGCCGCCCGGTGCCGCGGCCGGCAGGTCAGGGCCACCGTCGCCGAACAGTGCCTCCATGGCGAAGTCGACAAAGACCGGCCCCCGGTGCGGGGCGCTGGCCAGCCGGAACGCCTCATCCACCGCGGCACCGACGCCGCTCGCCTGATGCTCGGTCCAGGCTCGCTTGGTGACCGGGGCCAGCAGCGGCGGGTGGTCGATCTCCTGCAGGCCGCCCGCGCCCCACCGGTAGTCAGGCGCCCGGCCGCCGAGCACAACCACTGGCGAGCCGTTGAACCACGCCGTGGTGATGGCGCTGACCGTGTTCGTGACGCCGGGGCCGGCGGTGACCACGGCCAGCCCCGGGGCACGGGTGAGCCGTGTGGTGGCCTCGGCGGCGAACACCGCCGTCTGTTCGTGCCGCACGTCGACCATCCGCATCGGCGGATCCGCTTTCACCGCGCCGTCGTAGAGCGGGAACACATGCCCGCCGGACAGGGTGAACATCGTGCTCACGCCGTGCAGGCGCGCGGCAGCCACCGCATGCGCTCCGCCGTGCCGTACCGGTTCCTGCTTCTCCTCCGCCATGCCGGCACGCTACCAGCCGGTAAGCAGGGCGGCCCCGGCCGGTCAGCCGGTCGCGGCCCGCCCAGGTCGGCCCGCCCCCGGTCGGCCCGCTCCGGGCGGGCCAGCCGCCCGCGCGCCGGGTCAGGCCGGGTCAGGCGTCAGAGGGTGGCCGACAGCGCCTTGATCGGCATCTTGAGCCGGGCGAGCATGTCCAGATCGGCCCCGGCGGGGCGGCCGAGCGTGGTCAGGTAGTTGCCGACGATGATCGCGTTGATACCGCCCAGCATGCCCGCCTCGGTGCCCAGATCGCCGAGGGTGAGCTCGCGCCCTCCCGCGTAGCGCAGCACGGTGCGCGGCAGGGCCAGCCGGAACGCCGCGATCGTGCGCAGCGCGTCGGCCGCCCCGAGCAGTGGCCGGTCCGCCAGCGGCGTGCCGGGCCGCGGGTTGAGGAAGTTCAGCGGTACCTCGTCCGGGCCGAGGCCGGCGAGCTGGGCGGCCAGCTCGGCCCGCTGGCCAACGCTCTCGCCCATGCCGATGATGCCGCCGCAGCACAGCTCCATGCCGGCCGCCTTGACCAGGGCGCAGGTGGCGGCGCGCTCCTCCCAGGTGTGCGTGGTCACCACCTCGGAGAAGAAGGACCGCGCGGCTTCCAGGTTGTGGTTGTAACGGTGCACGCCGAAGCCGGCCAGCTCGTCGGCCTGGGCCGGGGTGAGAATCCCCAGCGAGCAGGCGACGTGGATGCCCACCTCGTTGGTGATCGCCCGGACCGCGGTGGCCACCTGCGACATCAGCCGCCGGTCAGGGCCACGGACGGCGGCCACGATGCAGAACTCGGTGGCGCCGGTCGCCGCCGTCGCCCTGGCGGCCTCGACCAGTTCGGCGATGTCCAGCCACACCGCCCTGACCGGTGAGGAGAACTGCCCGGACTGGGAGCAGAAATGGCAGTCCTCGGGGCAGCCGCCGGTCTTCACCGAGACGATCCCCTCGACCTCCACCTCAGGCCCGCACCAGCGCATCCGCACCTCGTGAGCCAGCGCGAGTGCCTCGCCGAGGCGGTCCTCGGGCAGGTTCAGGCACCTGGCGACCTGGCCGGCGTCCAGGCCCCTGCCCTCGCGCAGGACCTGGCGTCGCGCCTCATCCAGGATGTCGTGGCTCACGTGGGCTCCCTTCTGCCAAGGCGTGCGTGCTACTCCCCGCTTCTGGGCATGTGCGTGCCGCGGTGCAGCCGGGTCACCAGCTTGTAGCGGTCGCCGCGGTAGCGCGACTGGGCCCATTCGACCGGCATGCCGTCGGAGTCGAACGAGTGCCGGGACAGCAGCAGCAGCGGCATGCCGACGTCCACGCCGAGCAGGCGGGCATCCCTGGGGTCGGCCAGCCCGGTCTCGATGGTCTCCTGCGCCTCGGCGATCTCCACGCCGTAGTCGGTGAGCAGCGCCTCGTACAGCGACGGATGCCGCTCCAGGCTGCGGCGCAGCCCGGGAAAGCGCCGGGCGGACAGGTGTGAGGCGTCCACCGACATCGGCTCGCCGTCGGCCAGCCGCAGCCGGTGGATGCGCAGCACCCTGCTGCCCTCCCGGACGGCGAGCAGGGCGGCCAGTTCGTCGTCGGCGCCGATGTAGGTGGTGTCCAGGATGTTGGTCTGCGGGTGCAGGCCCTGCGCGCGCATCCCCTCGGTGTAGCTGGAAAGCTCCAGCATCTGGGCGACCTTGGGCATGGCGACGAAGGTGCCCTTGCCCTGCATGCGCAGCAGCCTGCCCTCGATCACGAGTTCCGCCAGGGCCTGCCGCACGGTCGTGCGCGAGGTGACGTAGCGCTGGGCGAGCTCGCGCTCCGGTGGGACCGGCGTGCCGGGCGCCATGGCCCTGGTCAGCTCGAGCAGTTGCCGCTTCACCTGGTAGTACTTCGGAATCCTGGCGCCGGGGTCACCGGGCGGCAGCGGGTGAAGATCGGCGTCGCCGGACGCGGGAGAGGCGGTCACATTCACTTCCTTCCCACTGGCACAGCCGTTGGGATATCTTCCCCCACGGCCACCGCGATCACCTGCGACATGTCGGAATACTGCCAGCAGGCCCGTCCCGCCACACCCCGGGGCCCCGGCTTATGAGGGGCGGTGGGCGGCCGATGCCGGCCGGGGCGGATGCGATGATGAGACGTGGCGACCCTGAGCGACCTCGGCCGGCGGCTCACCCCGCTGACCGAGCCTGACATCGACTGGCTTCACGCCCTGGTCTCTGACTGGCAGTTGCTCGCCGACCTGTCCTTCGCCGACCTGGTGCTCTGGGCGCCGCTGCGGGACGGCTCGGGCTGGGTGGCGCTCGCCCAGATGCGCCCGACCACCGGGCCGACCACCTTCCTCGACGACCTGGTGGGCACCTGCGCGGGCCTGGGTGACCGGCCCTTCGTCCACACCGCCTACCACGAGAAGCGGATCTGCCGTGAAGGGGATCCGGAGTGGACCGGCGGAATCCCCGTCCGCCGCGAATCCATCCCCGTGGTCCGCGAGGGCGCGGTCATCGCGGTGATCGAGCGCAGCACCAACCTGAGCTCGGCGCGGACCCCCAGCCGGCTGGAGCTGACCTACCTGAAGGGCGCCGACGACCTCGCGCAGATGGTGGCGGCGGGTACCTTTCCCTACCCGGGCCAGGAGCCGGCCCTGGTCAGGTCGCCCCGGGTCGGTGACGGCCTGCTCCGGCTCGGCCGGTCAGGGAGGGTGGGGTACGCCAGCCCGAACGCGCTGTCCGCCTACCGCAGGCTCGGCCTGACCGCCGACCTGGTCGGCGCCGAACTGGGGCCGCTGACCACCAAGCTCTGCTCGTCCGGCCTGCCCGCCGACGACTCGCTCATGGTGACCGCGAGCGGGCGGTCCCCCCGTGAGACCGAGATCGAGGGCAACGGCTCGGTGGTTCATCTCAGGTCCCTTCCGTTGGTCGTCAACGGCATGCGGACCGGTGCCCTGGTGCTGGTCCGCGACGTCACCGAGTTGCGGCACCGCGAACGTGAGCTGATGACCAAGGACGCGACGATCCGGGAGATCCACCACCGGGTGAAGAACAACCTGCAGACCGTGGCCGCGCTGCTGCGGCTCCAGGCTCGCCGGACCCGCGCGCCGGAAGCCAGGGAGGCGCTGGAGGAGGCGGTCCGCCGGGTCGGGTCCATCGCGATCGTCCACGAGACGCTGTCGCACACCCCCGAAGAGCTCGTTGACTTCGACGACATCGCCCAGCGGGTGGCCGCCATGGCCGGGGAGGTGTCGGCGCCGGAGGCCCGGGTCAGTCCCGTGGTCGCCGGGCGTTTCGGGCTGCTTCCCGGCGCCATCGCCACGCCGCTCGCCCTGGTGCTGACCGAACTGCTGCAAAACGCCCTCCAGCACGGCCTGGTCACCGGGCCGGGCCCGGCTCCGGCCGGTTCTGTGCTGGTTCAGGCGGCGCGTGCCCCCGGGCAGCTCAAGGTGCGGGTGGAGGACAACGGGGCGGGACTGCCCGACGGGTTCAGCCTCGACGCCCACGCCAGCCTGGGGCTGCAGATCGTGCGGACCCTGGTCGAGTCCGAACTCGGTGGCCAGCTCGCCATCAGGCCCCGTGCGGGCGGAGGCACGTCGGTCCGGGTCAGCCTGCCCGTCAAGGCCATTGCCGTCCCATCCGGCCAGCCGAATCCCGGGTCCCCCGATTCCGCCAGGGATTCGGGCGCCAGCGAAAACCCCGCCGCGGCCGGGAAGGCAGCGGCGGGGTGAAAACAGATTCGAAGCCGGGCCATTACCGAATGGCTGCCAGTAATTCACCCGGCCTCGCGGACATGCGCCCGCGCCGGATGGCCGGAGCGCGGCGGCCCGGTACGGCTCAGGCGTGGGCGCGAGCCCGGATCCGGCCGAGCCGGCGCTTGTAAGCGCGCCTTTCGTCTTCGCTCATGCCGCCCCACACGCCCGCGTCCTGCCCGCTCTCCACCGCCCACTGCAGGCAGCTGTCGACCACCGGGCACCGGCGGCACACGCCCTTGGCCTCTTCTATCTGGAACAGGGCTGGGCCTGTGTTGCCGATAGGGAAGAACAGCTCCGGATCCACCTCACGGCAGGCGGCGTGGTGGCGCCAGTCCATGCGGTCCACTCCTCCATAACAGCCGGGCTGACCGCCCGGAATCCGCTGGGCGCGCTGAGCTTGTGAATGATTTCACGAGCTAGGCTATATGATAAGGACCGCGAGCGGTCCTGGGCACTACATGTTTCAGTTGCGTCATGAGCCTCAGCCCCCGCACTTGGCTCGCGGCCGGGGCTTGCGCCCGGGACCCGGTTGCAAGGCGGCAACGTGCGGGATGCGCGCGGCCCACTCGAACCAGATCAAGCCTCTCAATCTCATGGATCAATCGCAAGAGGCTGCGGCCGTGGTTTTGGCTGTTCGTGGTGTCAGATGGGTCACATTTGCGGGACAACCGGTGCATTACGAGAGAGGCTGGCCGGACGGTCGTGACCTGGCCCGCTCCC
>Ga0207646_10007954_pt1 | contig 10698 bp, 5 predicted proteins | sample KBSK5502metaG_FD_184343 | JGI IMG/M metagenome (GOLD analysis project Ga0207646, IMG submission 184343) | Corn, switchgrass and miscanthus rhizosphere microbial communities from Kellogg Biological Station, Michigan, USA - KBS K5-50-2 metaG... | ecosystem: Host-associated > Plants > Roots >...
CAGATCCGGCAAAGAATGAAAGATCAGGGAAGAGAAGTTCGCGGCATTGGCAATCAGATCGCGTTCGCCGGCGAGCAGACTGCTGAGTTGCACAGCGAGCTGATCGTAGAGTTCGCTTTTCGAAGTTGCGCTTGATTCTGCGAGTTGAAAGGTCATGTTTCGATCGATCACCACAGAGACACAGAGGTCTCACAGAGTTTCACAGAGAAAAACTCCGTGGTCCTCTGTGCTTGCTCTGTGTCTCTGTGGTGAAAATTTCTTTCCTCATTACACATCTTCATTGATTCTGCTCAGCCTGATCGCGACCGTCGTTCGCAGGCCGCATACTAATCACCACCGATTTCGAAGCCGGTGTGTGACTCTTGTCCGCAAAGTGGCGCACGGGTACCAGCACGTTAGCTTCCGGAAAATAAGTTGCGGCGCTGCGTCGGGGAATGTTGTAGGGCACGACGGTAAAATGGCGCGCGATGCGTTCTTCGCCTTCAAAATGGCTGATCAGATCGACAATCTGGCCCTCCTTTAACTTAGCCAGACGAATATCGGCGCGATTGAGAAACACCACGCGCCGGCCGTTGTGAATGCCGCGATAGCGATCGTCCAGCCCATAGATTGTCGTATTGAATTGATCGTGACTGCGCATAGTCATCATCAGAAACTGTCCCGGCTTTAGCTCGTGTATCGGCAATGGATGGACAGTGAAATGCGCTCGACCGTCTTCGGTTTTGAATTCAAGTTTGCGAATCGGATTCGGCAGATAGAATCCACCGGGATGTTTGGCGCGTTCGTTGTAGTTTTCGAAGCCGGATACCACGTGCTCGATGTGTCCGCGAATCAAATCATAGTTTGCCGTCAAGCCGTCCCAATCAACCGTAGACCGATCAGTCAGGACAGCTTTCGCCACTCCAGCCACGATTGCGGGTTCGCTCAACAGCTGATCCGAAGCCGGCGCCAGCCGACCCTGCCAGCCTTCAACTACTGCCATGGAATTTTCCGTCGTGATGAACTGTGGCCCGCCGGCCTGCAAATCAATTTCGGTGCGTCCGAGGCAGGGCAGAATCAGCGCTTGCCGGCCGGTGATCAAATGCGCACGATTTAGCTTGGTCGAAACGTGCGCAGTCAACCGACAACGCTGCAAAGCTTCGGCCGTGTATTCGGTGTCCGGCGTGGCCGAAAGGAAGTTGCCGCCGAGGGCAAAAAATACTTTCGCTTTCCCTTCGTGCATCGCCTGGATCGCGCCCACCGTATCGAGACCATGCCGGCGCGGCGGTTCGAAGCCGAATTCCTTACCCAGCTTATCCAGAAAATCTTCGCTCGGCTGTTCCCAGACGCCCATCGTGCGGTCACCCTGCACGTTGCTATGACCACGCACCGGACACAAGCCGCTGCCCGGCTTGCCCAACTGCCCGCGCAGAAGCATCAGGTTGATGATTTCCTGAATATTGCCGACGGCGTTCTTGTGCTGAGTCAGGCCCATTGCCCAACAAAAAATCACGCGCTCAGATTCAACAAAGATGCGCGCGGCATCTTCCAGTTGACTCTTGGTAACCCCGGCTTGATCGAGAATGTCCCCGAGATGAACCCGGCCCAACGCTGCTTTAAAATCTTCAAACCCCGTAGTGTGACTGTTAATGAATTCCTGATCGAGGACCTGGCCTGGCCTGCGTTCCTCTGCGTCGAACACTTCTTTCATGATTCCTTTGAGCAAAGCGACGTCGCCATTGACGCGCACCTGTATGAAAAGATCCGCCAGCTTGGTTCCTTCACCAAGAAAAGTCCAAAATTCCTGTGGATGTTTGAAGCGGGTCAGACCCGTCTCAGGCAGCGGATTGATGTGCACGATGGTGCAGCCGCGCCGCTTCGCCTGCAGCAGCGAAGTCAACATGCGCGGATGGTTCGTGCCGGGGTTCTGGCCGATTACAAAAATTGCGTCGGCGAGATTAAAGTCCTCCAGCGTCACAGTACCTTTGGCAAAACCGAGCGCCTCTTTCATTCCGGTGCCGCTGGATTCATGGCACATGTTCGAACAATCGGGCAGATTGTTCGTGCCAAACTGCCTTACGAAAAGTTGGTAGAGAAAGGCGGCTTCGTTACTGGCGCGGCCTGAGGTGTAAAAGATGGCTTCATCCGGCGAGGCCAATGACTTTAATTCAAGAGCGATCAGGGCGAACGCGTCCGACCAACGAATGGCCTGGTAATGATCGTCGCCTGCGCGCCGAACCATCGGCTGCGTAATTCGCCCTTGTTGGTTGAGCCAGAGGTCGGACTGTTGCGCCAATTCCGTGACGCTCCACTGCTGGAAAAATTCAGGAGTGATGCGTTTGGTGGTGGCTTCATCGGCGACATGCTTGGCGCCCTCTTCGCAGAACTCGAAATGCGAGCGCTCGCCGTCCGGCTCAGGCCAGGCGCAGCCGGGACAATCGATACCTTCCTTCTGATTCAATTGGAGCAGCGTGCGCGTGCCGCGGACGACGCCCATCTCGCCAAAGGCATACTTTACCGCGGTGATCGCGGCAGGAATCCCGCCGGCAACTTTGCTGACGGGTTTGACCAGCAGCGTGGAGGTTTCTTCAGGAGGCTGCGCTCCTGTTTTGGGAACCGGATCTTCTTTCTTTGTGTTCATCTGAGAAAGCTAAGGGAGAAATATTTTCCGGCATTACGAGATTACAACGGACGCGTGGCTCGATCCAAACCAGGGGCGGTTTTTGTAATGGTGCAGTGTCATTTACTTGATTCCATTACGGAATATGAGCAAGTCGTTACAGAACCGCGAGCGGCAGAAAGGCCTGTAGATTGAGTACTGGATCCGGTCGCTACCGCTCGCGGCTCTGTAACAAGGAACACGTCATTTCGCTTCGCTGATCAAAACGACGTGCTCGTTTGCACTCCGCGCGATATCAGCAGACGGTCGTCATGTGACCAATCGAACGAAAAGATCCGGCTGTCCTTCAAATTCGTCACTTGCTTTGGCGCACCGCCGTCAATCGGTTGAGACCAAAGATTATCGAACCCGCCGCGATGGTCGACATATGTCAACCCGCGACCGTCCGCGCTCCAGCGAATCAAGACATCCCAGTTGACTTGCACCGTTGGTGGCACGTCGAATTCTGATTCCTTTTCAGAGCGGGGGCACTAGCCCGACCGCCAGGGAGGGCTCCTTTGTCACATTTCTTGAGCCCTCCCTCACGGTCGGGCTAATGCCCCGAGGACACACCCTGACTGCTCCCTCACGCCTTTCCCTATTTATTAACGCGACTTCTTCGATCGGATGGTGCCATTTTCCGGTTAACGGGTCGAAAAAACCTTGAGCCCCTTTTCCCGCCAGCGTCGCGTTACTAGATGAAGGCCGCAATTAAGCTGGCCTGAAACGATTAGGAGGATGTTATGAAGTACACGAGTTTGAAAACTATCGCGATGCTGGGCCTTTTCATTGTGCTGGCCGTTATTACGGCAAGTGCACAGACAGGTAGCCGGATCGAGGCGAGTATTCCGTTCGATTTTGCCGCCGGAGAGACGAATCTGAAGGCCGGCAACTATACCGTCAAGCGCATTTCAAAGGACGCATTGCAGCTCAGAAACGCGCAGACGAAAACGAGCGTGATCGTGATGGCGCCGCTGGTGATTCAACAGACGCGCAACGATGCGCCGGAACGGCTGGTGTTCAAACTCTATGGGAATGAATATTTTCTGTCTCAGGTTTGGACTAACCGGGCTGCGAACGGACGCGGACTCTTCGCTTAAAAGACCGAGAGCCGGCTGGCAAAAGAAATGGACAAGACGCGGCAACGGCCGCAATCAGTTGAGGTAGTCGCGCGCACGAAGTAGTCTCCGCGACCGCGTCGTCTCAGCGGTGAATATAGGTCTAAATTCACTCACCGCAGAGACGCGGAGCTCGCAGAGGTGGCGCCGAGACCTCAAATTAAGATATCGCTCTTTTGATTGAATATTTGACTTAGCACCTGCCTTTAGCTTAAAAGCATCTTCTTCTCTTCTATCAAACACTGTTCGCCAGGAACCGACGCTTCATGCCGCCACTCTCCGAAGGAGCCACGATGAGTCTCAAACGGATTAGCCGCTTGCTGATGGCAAGCTTGCTCTTGATTTCTGCTGTCGCGTTTTCCGCCCGCGCCCAAAACGGATACAGCCGCGACGCCAGTCAGCCCGTCGACGACGAATACACAAAGAAGATTCGCGAATACACTACGGAAACGTTTTTCAATTCTCCTCTAACTGACTATTTGCCGGCGTCGCCAAACGTGCCGACGCCGAAAGTGGTGCTGGGCGATGTCGCCGGATCGCCGGGCAAGCTGCCTTACGCCGAAGACGTCTATCGCTATATGCGCCTGCTTGAGAAAGCCAGCCCGCGCGTAAAGGTCTTTTCCATCGGGTCAACTGAAGAAGGACGGGAAATGATTGCTGTGGCGATCGCTTCGGAATCACTGCTGGCCAGAATGGAAGAGAATCGCGCGCGGCTGACGAAACTGGGTGATCCGCGCATGATCAATTTCGATGAGGCCGAAGCCGATCGACTGGTGGCCCAGTCTTTTCCCATCTACTACATCACCGGCACGATTCACTCGGTTGAGACCGGCGCGCCGACTGCTTTGATGGAACTCGCTTATCGTTTGGCTGTCGACGAGAGTCCTTACATCAAATCCATTCGCGACAATATGGTGACACTGATCACGCCGGTGGTCGAAGTCGACGGTCGCAATCGCATGGTCGATGTTTACAACTGGCACCTGGCGCACCCGAATGAAAACTGGCCGCCACTGCTTTACTGGGGCCACTATGTCGCGCACGACAACAACCGCGACGCGATGGGTTTGTCGCTCAAGCTCACGCGCAACATCATGAAGGTTTATCTGGATTGGAAGCCGATTGTCCTGCATGACCTGCACGAATCTGTCCCTTATCTTTATGACAACACGATCGGTGATGGGCCGTACAACGCCTGGGTCGATCCGATTTTGACGGACGAATGGCAGATGATTGGCTGGAAGAATGTTTCGGAAATGACCAAGTTCGGGATGCCCGGCGTGTTTACGCACGGCACTTTTGACACCTGGTCGCCCGGCTATCTGATGTTCATCGCAGCGACGCACAACGGCATCAGCCGGCTTTACGAAACGTTTGGCAATGCCGGCGCCGACACTCTGGTGCGCACGCTTTCGCCGGACGAATACTCGCGCACCTGGTATCGCCAGAATCCGCCGCTGCCGCGCGCGAAATGGTCACAGCGCAATAACAATAACTATGAACAAACGGCCCTGCTGATCTCGCTCGACTATTTCAACAAGAACAGTAAGTTGTTCCTCAAGAACTTTTATTTGAAATCAAAACGTTCGATTGAAAAGCCGAAGAACGAAGGGCCGGCCGCGTACGTTTTCCCCGGCGACGATCCCCGTTTAGGCAATCAGGCAACACTGCTGCGCGTGCTGCAAGCCCAGGGATGTGAAATTGATCGGGCCACCGCGCCGTTCACGGTGAGCGTGAGAAAGAAGAAATCCGACAGCGGTAACGGTAAGCCGGCATCAGCGAGTAGTCCGTCGTCCACAGCCAAGGCGGCCCCGTCGCCGGCCGCCAAACCTTCCGATACCGAGGCGCGCACTTTTCCTGCCGGCAGTTACATCGTGCGCATGGATCAGCCTTACAGCCGCATCGCCGACGCGTTGCTCGATTATCAGTACTGGAGCCCGAAAGATCCGCAACAGGATGTTTACGATGACACTGGCTGGACCTTTGGCGAGTTGGGTAACGTGCAGGTGGCGCGAGTCACGGACGTGAAAGTTCTGAGCGCGGCGATGGAAAGAGTCAACGGCGAAGTGCGTTCACCGGGCGCGGTAAATGGCAGCGGCTCGATCTACATCGTCAATCACAACGCCGATAACAACCTGATCACGCTGCGCTATCGTCTGCGGAAAGCGACGTTCGAAGCTGCGGAAGAACCGTTCGAAGTGGCGGGAAAGAAATTCAATCGCGGCTCGTTCATCATTCGCAATGCCTCGGCTGATGAGCTGAATCGGGTTGTTTCCGAGCTTGGATTGCAGGCCGTCGCTGTCACTCAGCCGCCGACAGTCAAAGCCCACGCGATTAGAGTTCCGCGGGTTGCGATCCTGCATACCTGGCTGAGCACGCAGGATGAAGGATGGTGGCGCCTGGCTTTCGATCAGATGCAGGTGCCTTTCGACTACATCAGCACGCAGGATGTCGCCAGGGACGCCGATCTCAATCGAAAGTACGACGTGATTGTCTTCGGTCCCGTGGGCCGCGGCATCAATGCGATCATTCAGGGCCTGCCGATGTACGGCAATGCGATCCCGTGGAAAAGAACTGATTTGACGCCGAACATGGGTGGCTTTGGTTCGACTGACGATATTCGTCCCGGTCTGGGTTGGTCAGGGATTGCTAACCTGCAAAACTTTGTGAAGCGTGGCGGAGTTTTCATCGGCACGATGGACACCGCCGACCTCGCCGTCTCAACCGGGTTCACTCCAGGAGTTTCCATCCAACGCTCACAACGTTTGAAAGCCATCGGCGACGTGCTGCGAACAAAGTTTGTCGACTCAACCAGTCCGATCGCTTACGGGTACGGCGATTCGCTTTCCATCTATTGCTTCAACGGCCCCGTCTTCAATATCAGTAACCTGGCCGGCGGCGGCGGTGGTGGACGAAGACGAGGTCGCGATACAGATCGACCGACTGGCCGCGGCACGCTGGAAGATCCTGACGTGGTACAGGGCCGGCCTCCCGCTGAGGTGCCTGAGCCACCGCCGAATTCTGAAGTTTGGGAAGCGGCGTCGATTAGTGAAGAGCAACGCCGCAATCTGGTCGGGTTGATTCCGCCCGCTTTGCGGCCGAGGGTGGTGCTGCGTTACGCCGACACACGTGAGTTGCTGGTCTCGGGATTGCTCGATGGCGGCGACGAAATCGCGCAACACGCCGCGGTGATCGATTCGCCCCTCGAGCGCGGCCACGTGGTGCTTTTCTCAAACAATCCGTTCTGGCGCGGCCAGACCGCGGGCAGCTACTTCCTGGTCTTCAACGCGATTCTGAATTTCGATAATTTGAACGCGGGCAGAAAGGTGGATGAGAAGTGATGAGCATCTTCGGAGAGGAAATGAGAAATGGAAAGGCTGTGCGGATATGGCGAAAGTTCGCGCCAGATTTAAGGTTCACTACGGCTGATCGAATAAGGAGTCAATAGCGCATTTCCCAATCGTTGTGTGAAATGAGGACAAATCATTCAGCGATGGCTCCTTTGCGACGCCGAACTAAGCTTGTCGAGTTCTTCAACGAGAAATCCTAACTGGAAGTCAAGAAAGGATGGCGGAAGGCCCTCCGTCTGTAACGAATCAAACAACTCCGTATAGGGAATGGGAAGTGTTGAATTATCCTTAATGACGTCATTCCAAGTGTCGGCTACCCCATGCGCTTGATCCTCGTGCAGCAGATGATAGGCCAAAGGATTCTCCTTTAGATCATTCCAATTATCCAGTGGCACGTGTATGTCTTGAATCCTCAATTCCTCAGTTCTTTTCGCTGTTTCTTTCTTACTTTGTTTCTTAGTCTCTTTCTTATACGGAATCATGTTAATGAAGGTGGCAATGCTTCTAGCACCGTAGCGGAAGTCTGTACGAGCAAGAAATCGAAGTAGTGCGAGTGGAACCTGCTTCACCTTGGGAAAACGCTGCCGGAGCAATTCGACTGCGATGCATACTTTGTCATAGGGCCGGTCCTGAAATGACGGGATTTCAATCTCTCCTCCATTGATACGAGATAACAAATCAACCCACTTTGGATTACGCCCGTCTGTGACGGGCATGTCGAGCTTCATACTGCGGGCCTGGTTCATTGTTGTTTGCAAATTCGGATGACTACCCGCCAAAACGATAATCACTTTACCCAGCTTAAGATCTCGTTGTCCGAGAGTTAACGTTCCATCCCACAGCAGAGGCAGGAGCAGAGCGGTGTTGGCTTCGACGGCGTCGAATTCGTCCAAAAAAAGAAGCGGAATATGATCCTGGACTTTCAGATTACGAACGGCGTCCAGCGGCGGAATCAGATCCTCATGCCTTTGAAGGCCGGCCATGTTAAAGGTAATTGGAGCGACCTTGTAAGGCTGAAGACGATACGCAATGCATTTGATGAAGTGGGATTTGCCGGCGCCCGGAGCTGCCAACATTAGAAAATTAAGCGGACGCTTTTGAGATAGATCCTCAACATAATGCTTAACGTCCTCAATAAACTCTTCAATGCGCTCGACGTGGTCGGAATCGAGAGTTGCGTAACCGGGAAACCGTTTTACACTGAGAACGCAGCTTAAGAGAAATAGCGCTTTCATATCGATCCCGGCGACCGCATCGGTTCCTTTCACGACAAGCTTGGTTACGATTTCGTTAGCGCTTTTTAGCGCGGGATCTGATTCACCTCGAAGAAGGAGTTGAGCCTCTCTTCTTATCTTTTTGACAGTATTCTCGGTGGTTGGCTCGTTGAAAGGAAGATTTATTTTGCGAGCGCGATTTCCCGACGATTTTTTTGCCGTTGACTGTTTGCGGCGAGTTCTTGCCATGCTTCCTCACTCTTCAGTCGTGTCCAGGTAAATGCCGACAACCAGATTCGCGGCTGCTCCCCCTACACAGAGAGTCCGCTTGGCTCCATCTGGTTTTTCTTTTTCTCAGGTGGCGCATTTTCTAATCTTCAAGCAAAAGCCAAATGTGATTCGGGCCCGATTGAACTTTTCCCCCGGATTCCACGCGCGTGCCCAGAGCACGAAATGTTCCTTCTCCAAGACTGCAATGAGCGAGCCCGGAATGAACGATTGGCCAAGCCGTATTTGAGTCTTAGTGCCAGTTAGGCGCTGCGCGCTACGCCGTGCGCTATCACTTCTGGATACCGAATTATCAATGCCGCATCGAATCTGGCTTCAAATTCAACCTTAAGTGCGTCCATCCAAACGCTCTGCGGAATGTCATTCTCCTGAGCAGCTTGAGTAACATTACTAAACACGTCCCTAAAATATTGGCGACAGCACGTGTTACGGCAGGCCTCTCGAAACTGCTCTCCTGGCAACTTGGCGCATTTCTCTAGGCAACGCATCACATCTCTGTTTCCATTCGATGTCGGCGCGGGGGCGAACTGATTCATGACTACTTCTCCTTTGTTCGTAAGAGCCTCTGGTGTGGATGAGAATTAGCTCCGCGCCCAAGGTGGGCGGCCACTAAATCGCAGGCTGAAACGAGAAGGATGCGGCTATCGAGTCGCAGGCTCTGGGACCAGCCTGTTTATTCGTCAATCGTGAATCGAAAACCGTTAACGGGAATTTTTAACCGGGAACCGTTAACGGAAAGTCAAAACCGATCGTAGTTGCGAGGGTGGGCGAAGCATATTCCCGCTTCACGCCGAAGTCAATAGCAATCGCCTGACGAAACCTACTGTGAACCAATTAGTAAGCGCGCACTGCAACGATCCTCACCAATTCAACCAATTCACCGGCTTCAAATCCGGGCCGCAGATGTGGCCGAACTCACCTGGCTCTTCGTGAGCTACGTCGTGCGTCACGTGGCCGGCGTACCAAATCACCACGTCGTGATCGCTGATCGGTTCGCCGTTCACGAAGCCGTCGAGGTTGGCTTCCGTGACGCAGCCGAATCCGCCGGTCGTACAATTGACGCCATCGTCTAATTCATTTCCGTGATAACGAAGAATCCAAACGTCGCCGCGCGGATAGGGCCAATCAGGCGACGCCGTAGCGACTCCGTCATCCGGGCCCGGAATAATGTCATAGCCTTCGCCGGTCACGGTGTTTTCGACCCGCCACTTACGCTTGCGCGCGGGATCGCGCGGGCGTCTGATCTCGAACGTCTTGGTGTGCCAATGTGATTTGCCAATCAGCGGCGGATTGTTGTATTCGCGCACGCGGTTGTTTCCGGCCGTGCGAATGTCAAAGTCGAACCGCCAGTAAGGATGGTGATGATGGACGTTGCAGACGCAGGAATTCTGCACCGCCGAAAAGCCAAAGCGCGGCCGAATCGTGCCATTCGCGTGCAGCCGCCACTCGCTGATATAGCGATACCAACCGGCTTCCATCTCGCTGACCAGGACGACTTCCTGCCCTTGCACATAGATCGCCACACCGGAAAAATTTCCGGCATCCGAACCAGTGTCCAGGATGGTCGTGGCGGGCGCCGGACAAAAGCGGAATCCGGGAGCGACGTCAACACCGTTGGCCTGGATCATTCCTTCCTCATTCTGCCAGTCTCGATAAGGACCGCAGGGAGGGATGTCGTAATGGACATTCAGGATTGGGACATGCGCGCGATAGAGCACGCGTTTGCCGCGGTAATCCACAAAGCGCAATTCGACGCCCGAGCCGCGCGTTGCCGAAGAAGCCGCGGGCCTTACGGCCAGAAATCTCCAGAGGACCGTATTGCCCTGGCTGACGGTGACCCAAACCTGTCCGGCGGTACCCTTCGTCGTCGCCTGCTGGGTGTAATCCGGCCCGCACACCTGGCCAAACGCTCTCGAACTTCCAGGAGCTCCCTCGTCAAAACGAATGACCGCTTGTTGAATCAAGTTGACGCCGACGATTTCGTGCCGGGCCTCAGACTTGACGGAAAGCAATCCCACGGCAATCGTGCGCTCATTGCGGCCATGCGGGGATTCGACATCGATTAGCGGCGGCATCGGCCGATAGGGTTT
>Ga0207646_10007956_pt1 | contig 10696 bp, 12 predicted proteins | sample KBSK5502metaG_FD_184343 | JGI IMG/M metagenome (GOLD analysis project Ga0207646, IMG submission 184343) | Corn, switchgrass and miscanthus rhizosphere microbial communities from Kellogg Biological Station, Michigan, USA - KBS K5-50-2 metaG... | ecosystem: Host-associated > Plants > Roots >...
GCGCGTCTTGTCGCGATCTGCGTGTGGAACCACCACACGCAGATCGGCGAGTGCAGCACCAATGTTGCCAATCGCATCCTGGGACATTGAGAGGTCCCTTCACACCAGAAACGCACCTGGTATCGCTGGCCCAGTCCTGAGGCGATCAGCCGTGATAGTAGTCGGCGAGTATGGTGAAGGCCGCCTTGGGTTCCCAGGGCATGTCGGGGTAGGTGTCGCCGAGGCGGTTCTCCAGGATCTTGACAACGCCCCAGCTGGCCATGTCGAGGTCTTCGCGGGGGTCGCTGCGGTACAGCAGGCCGTAGCAGACGAAGGTGCACACGAAGGCGGCGTCGACCCCCTCCGTGGTGAAGGTGTCCAGCAGCTCGCGCAGGTAGGTGGCCTGCTCCTGCTCGTCGCGGACGTAGTCGCCGTTGAGCCGCACCGGGGTGGTCCCGTCGTACTCGACGATCTCCCCGCTTCGGGCGCCGTGGTCGGCCGCGCCGCGGTGGGTGGTGCAGCCGAACTCGGTGATTGCGACCGGCTTGCCCTGCGCGACCAGCGCGCGGATGCCCTGCTGGTAGACGTGGGCGACCTCCTTCGCGCGGTGGGCGTCGACCGAGACGATGTCGAACGGTGTCCAGTCGACGCCCTCGAGCGGGATGGAGGCGTAGGTGACTTTGCCGCCGAACCGCTCGCGGACCGCGGCGACGGCCTTGGCGAGAAAATCGTTGATGCGGGCGGGCAGCCCGGCCAGCAGCTGGGGAGTCTCCGGCTGTCGCCGGAGCAGATTGCCGGCCCGCTCCTCGAGGCTGTCGCCGGGCAGGAACCCGGTGTTGAACAGGCTCAGCTCGGCGCCGGTGACGAACACGACCTCGGCTCCCCGGCGGCGGATCCGCTCGGCTCGCTCCGCGCCGTCGGCGAGCAGGTTGAGCATCTCCTCGGGGCCGAGTTGGTAGGTGAACGGCGAGAACCAGACCTCCAGGCCCAAATCGGCGACGTGGCGCGCGGCGAACTCGAGCCGGTCCAGGTCGTCGCCGAACAGGCGCACCGCGGTGCAGTGCAGGTCGTCGCGGATGATCTGCAGCTCGCGCCGGACGACCTCGTGGTCGAACGGCCGGCGGGTGACGCCGTCGAAACTGAATCCGGTGTCGTAACCGATGCCCTTGGCTCGCAGGGATCGTTTTTGTTGCACGACTGCTTCGGCGTTATTGAGCTTCATACACGTTTTCCTTTCGGACACTTTTTTACTTCAGACAAGAAAACAAAAGAAAAGGACAGGAGAACATCAGGACATAGTATCCACTAAAGCGATACTTCCTTAAGCCTCCAAGCAAGCTGCTCTACGATTGTTCTGAGACTTTCTTCTCGTCTGTTAAGGGCTGAAAAAGTCGCAGAACGATCTGGGCATCAGGAACATAGGTGCGAAATTGTTCTGGATCTCGTAGAGCCCAACGGGTGAGGCCATCAAGACAGGCGCTCATCACCGCTACCAGTTGATCCGGGTCGCCCGGCGCAACCGAGCCTTCGGCCTGGCCCTCGACAATCAGTTGTCTCATCGTCGCCAACAGCATTTGATAGCGTTTGCTGAGCAATTCGCGTATCTCCTCGGGCATAGCATCCGCATCGAGGGCATGCTGAAGCAGTTGATGGGCCTCAAGTGGTTCGCGCTGCCCGCGTGCTCCCACGATACTCGAAATCAGCGTAGCAAGACGTTCCCCTGGTGTTCCAGGCATCTCCACCAGCTTCTGGAACCCGGCAGAAGCATCTGGTACTGTTTGCTTGACCAGCTCAGAGAAGATCGCCTCCTTGTCAGCAAAGTAGCGGTAAGCCAGTCCAAGACTAATCTGAGCTTCAGCGGCAATATCCGTGATCGTCGCTTCCATCCCCTTGCGAGCAAAGACGCTCCTGGCACTTTCCAGGATCTTTGCGCGCTGCGCTTCGCGGATGCGTTGATTCGCTTCTGGCGTTCGAGGCATTCCACTATCCTTTTTAATGAATAAAAATTTCTTTCATTGATAAATATACCTCTTCAGCCCATCTTTGTCAAGCGCTTTCGGGGGTGTTCATGGAGTAACAGAACCACCGCTCTCCAGGAGGACAAACATTGAGAAAAGTTGCAAGAAACGAAGGTTTTTGACACACATGGAAGCGATTCCTCTTTTTCATAAGCGAGGTTGCATAAAAATGATAACATGGCGTTTCTCTCACATATCTTGGCGTTGGGTCAAAAAAAGCGCGTAAAATAGATGAGCTATGAATGTCTCGATGCAAGGACATGTTGTCACGACAGATTATGCGAGAGAGACAGTTGGCTCAAAGCGCTTGGCAGCGTGGCAGATTATATGATAAACCCATTGGTAAATAAGGTGACAAGTGAGCAGGTTTCGGCGCGAAGAGTGAGCACTTGAGGCGAAGAGTGAGCAGCACAGCCATTCACCGTTTGAGAAATCGCTCCCCATCTCGCACGCATCCATCACTCTCCTGTCAATTGGCGGCTTTTGAGATGCGAGCGTCGGTGCATGGTGTCACTGCGAACGTGAAACGGGTGGAATCTGGAGCATTCTCCTGGTGACTTTCGGTTTTCTTTCTCTTCTTCGTTTGCTGCTCATCTCGCTTTACAGGCCCAACGAGCCATTTTTCGTTCTGAACGGGCGCCTGCACGTTGACCAGGAGAATGCTCCAGATTCCACCCGTTTCACGTTCGCAGTGACATGCTGATCGTCAACAGACTTCACTCATTTCTCGCGTTGATACCATCTCTCGCTGGTTCTCTGGGACGACGGATCGTTTCGTCTTGGCATGGTGGGAAGCGACGAGAAGGCGTCCAGGTACGCACCAAGCAAGGAAACCAGATCTCCCTGCGTTTCCTGCTCCAGCCACTCTTCAAGAGCCACGCGCAAGGCTGTCATGTAGAGAGCCACCAGGAAGCGGATCTCCTGGCGGTTTGTAGCCGCTTCCAGCCGGGAGTACAGCGCCTCACAGAGGGCTGGCTCTGTTTTCATCAGGGCATAGAGATAGATGGACGCGAGCGAGGGGATCTGCATGACCACGTGATAGCGAGTCAGAAAACTGGCCCGCTGCTGCTGATAGAGGCGTGCCAGGTACTCAAAGGTTGCGCGCAGGGCTGCGTGCGGTGACTCCGTCGGCGCAGCGTACTCGAGAAAGCGCAGACCGTCGCTCTGGATCGCGTGCATGGGCTCCAAGAGTACGTCCTCTTTGGAGGCAAAGTAGCGAAAAAAGGTGCGCGAGGACATCATCACCGCATTCGCAATATCCTGGATGGAGGTCTGCTCGTAGCCCTGCTGCTGAAACAGGCGCAGAGCAGTCTCTTCAATGGTGACTTGCGCCAGGCGTTTCTTGCGTTCGCGCAAACTCAGCGGCTGCGAGTCGTCGTGCTGAGTAGATCGTGTGTCGTTCATTTTACATTTTTCTCCTATTAACTTTTGTCACTTATGACATTATAATCCAAAGAGACACAGGTGTCAACTAGAGACAGTATACACGCTTTGTCGATTTCTTGAGATGCCGATGGTTGAGAGATGGGCCTCCGCAGGGTTCTCCGCCTGAAGTCCCATCTAGAGAAGGAGCAAGGAAAGATGCGTTTTGAGCAATCGGTCGCCCTGGTGACCGGTGCCGCACCTCTCCACTTCTTGAATACTGAAGAACATGCTCATCTTCTTCCCGCAAGAAGTGAGCACACACGCAAAGGAAACAGGAGATGAGGAATCTCAACAGGGTCGTGATCATCGGTGCCGGTGCTGCCGGTCTCACGACCGCCGAGTCGTTACGACGGCTCGGATTTGGGGGAACGATCAGGATGGTGCATGCGGAGCACTCCCTTCCCTATGATCGCCCTCCCCTGTCCAAACAGGTACTGGCTGGCACCTGGCGCCCCGAGAAGGTGCTGTTGCGTTCACCAGTCGCCCTGGAAAAACTGGCCCTCGATTGGCATCACGGGGTGCAGGCCAGCCGCCTGGATATCGCAGGGCACCGCGTGGACCTCTCCGATGGGAAGCGGCTGGAGTTTGATGTCGCCGTGATCGCAACCGGTGTGGCACCTCGTTCTCTGGCAAGAGGCCAGGATCTGCAAGGAGTCTTTGTCCTGCGCACGCTTGACGAGGCACTCGCCTTGCAACACGCGCTCACGGCAGGAAGGCGACTGGTCGTCGTGGGTGGCGGCTTTCTGGGACTAGAAGTCGCTGCGACGGCCCGCCAGTTGGGTCTGGAGGTCGAGGTGATCGAGCCTTTGCCGGTCTGCCTGGAGGGACCACTCGGCAGAACCATCGGGGAGCGGGTGATGCACCTGCAGAACGCCCACGGGGTGCGTTTGCGCAACGGGATCGGGGTTCGTCGTCTGATCGGCGACCAGGAGCAGGGCAACGGAGGTGCAGTTACCGCGGTCGAGTTGCAGGATGGTACCATCTTGCCGGCCGAGAGTGTTCTGGTCGCGATTGGCTCCCAGCCGGCCGTGGACTGGCTGGCGGGCAGCGGGTTGACGCTGCAGAACGGCATTGTCTGCAATGCCTTCTGTGAAGCCGCCCCGGACATCTATGCTGCCGGAGATGTGTCCAACTGGTACCACCCACACCTCGAGCGACACGTGCGCCTGGAACATCGCATGAATGCCACCGAACAGGGCCCGGCGGTTGCCAGGAACATCCTCGGCGAGCGGCAGCCCTTCGCGCCGATCCCCTTCTTCTGGAGTGATCAGTTTGACGTGAAGATCCAGATGTACGGAATCGCTTCCCGTGGCGCAGCACTGCAGATCGTGGAAGGGGCGCTGCACGAGGACCGCTTTGTCGCGGCCTACTCTGAAGAAGGCGAACGCCTCGTCGCGGTGCTCGGCTGGAAGAGCCCGAAACAACTGCTGTCCTATCGACAACAATTGCTTGCGGCATATACACCATCCCAAGAAGCCAATGCAGTTCTTGAACCCCAGAAGGTTTCTGGCGTTCTCTAGCGCCTCAAGACCAACAACCATGTGGTCTGAAGTGATCAATTTAACGTAAAGATCCAGATGTAAGGAGAGAAAAAGATGAAAGTTCTAGCCTTAACGAACGCGGCGTGCCCTGCCCAGGTCTTTGTCGTGGAGGAGGAAGATGACCTCTCCCAACTCACGCTGACCATCAACGATCAGGAGATGTGATCGTCCGCTTGTATAGAGTCCGTCCCAGAGAAGGCGTGCACAAGAAGAACCACGCTCCCAGCCTTCGGCTGGAAGAGCGTAGAGATTAGAGAACACAAATGAGCAATGAACAACTGACACCCACCAATGAAGCCAACCAGGAGGAGATCCCATCGTATCCGTTCCCGTTTGCCGATCATAGCCTGCAACTGCCCGAGGAGTATGATCGGCTGCGGCAGCAGTGTCCGGTCGCCCGGGTCCATATGCCCTATGGTGGCGATGCGTTTCTGCCCGCCCGGTACGAGTTGATCGGGCAAGCCTTCGCTGATCCGAGATGCGCCGCGGTCAAGGCTTCAGATGGAGCAGTTCCCCGGCTGGAAGCGGGCGCGGTCACCGGGACGGAGGAGGGTTCAGAGATGGGAGAGATTTTTACCGTCTCCGCTGCCCGTCATACCAAGCTGCGCCGCGTGATCTCCTCGGCCTTTTCGGTGCCGGCGGCCAATAAGCTGCGTCCACGAGTGGTCGAGGTCACCCAGGCGCTGATCGATGCCATGGAGCGTCCCGGGCCACCTGCAGATCTGTTTGAGGACTATGCGATCCAGGTCCCGATGACAGTGCTGTGTGAAATGCTGGGGATTCCTCGGGAAGAGGAACCCCTACCGCGAATCAGCGCGGATCATGATCTCGACGACGGCAGCCCCAGAAGAAAAACGGGCGCAGGCCATGAAGCTGATGCAGCATTTCACGCCGATCATCAAGCAGGCGCAAACCAATCCGGGAGACAACGTGCTGGGTCTGCTTGTCAAAGCCCAACAGCAAGGGGACGAGGTGATGACGGAGACCGAAATGTATGGGTTTGGCATGGCCGTGATTGCGGCGGGCTTTGAAACGGTCAGCACGACCTTCACGAATTCCGCCTTCATCCTCCTGCAACACCCGGAACTGGTGGCGCAGTTACGGACCCACCTGGAGCAGCCAGATCAGTTTGCCATGGCGATCGAAGAGATCTTGCGCGTCACCCCGATCGGAGAGGGCAGACCACGCATCACCCGAAAGCCCACCGTCACATAGATCACGGGAATTGATGCGGCACGGGCAGCATCAAGAGCTGTGTGTATGGATGTGAAAAAGTCACCTCCCTGGACATACCGTGTGACAATTCCTACCTGCATATCCATCACTAAGAGGGCCATGTTTGCATGCGTCTCAGACAATGTTTTTCCTTTCTGTTCGTCTTCTGGCAGGAGTGTGTCTCGGAGCACTTCACTCTCGCCACGCCTACTTCAAAACGTGCACCTGTCCCTTGCCTCCTGTCAGACAGCAACACGCACAGAGAATTGGTGTTGCTGTCTGACAGGAAAGGGGTGCGAAACTTACCAGGTCACAGGCAGATGGGCCGGACCAAAGGTCAGCGTATCGGCCTCACGCCAGGGCACCTCCGAGGGCGGGACCGCCAGGCGGACGCTTGGCAGCCGGGTGAGTAAGGTCTGCCAGAGCACCTGGAGTTCCATGCGGGCGATCTGCTGCCCAGGCAGGCGTGAATCCCACGCCCAAAGCTGAGGATGGGCTGCATCTCGCGATCAAAGCGGATCGCACGGGCATCGGGAAACACGGAGGAATCGTGGTTGGCCGCGTGCAGCACCAGGAAGAGCACTTCCCCGGCAGGAATCGTCGTCTCACCCAACTGGACGGGCTTTCGCCCGGGCTATCCTGAGATTAGTCCGAGGAATCAGGTCTTTGCTGCCGTCAAGCAGCGGCAATCTTCCTCGTCAGCATCGGTGACCTCCATGGAGATTCATCCGGCCATTGCTCCCCAGCCTACGGATATCGTGGTCACGAAACGTCGGGTCAGTGCATTTAGCGGGAGTGATTTAGACGTGGTGTTACGCTCACAGGACATTTCACACCTGGTGCTCTGTGGCATCGCGACCAGCGGGGTCGTTTTATCCACCCTGCGGGAAGCGGCTGATAAGGATTATCAGTTGACCGTCTTAGCTGATTGCTGTGTTGATCGTGATGAAGAAGTCCAGCGCGTCCTGCTGTCCAAAGTCTTTCCACAACAAGCCGAAGTTGTCCAGGCTGAAGCCTGGGCGACGAAGCTGAAGTGACGTGTGATGTGATTGAAGGAAAGCCTGTCAAATCAAACAATCGGCAATCTGAGAAACTACCAGGAAGAGGATTTGGTCGATGAGTGATTTGGTCGGTCAACAATGGGGCAAGTATCGACTCGCAGCCCTTGCGTGTGCGCACACGCAAGGGCTGCGAGTCGTCGTACTGAGCAGATCGTGTGTCGTTAATTTTACATTTTTCTTCTATTGACTTTTGTCACTTATGACAGTATAATCAAAAGAGACGGATGTGACAGCTAGAGACAGAATCCACGCTGTGGTGATTCCTGACGTTGTTCATGTTGCTATTCCAGGGGAATCTCCCCTTTCAAACCACTTCCAAAAAGGAGACCAATCGATGAAAGCAGTCATTATAAAGACACGAAAACAGTAGAAGTCCAGGAAAGAGCCATGCCGGTGTGTGGCTTTGATGATGTGATTGTCCGCAATGTGCGGGCAGGGATTTGCGGCACGGATGTGACTGGATATTTGTACGGTGGGAGAACAGTTGGCTTTCTCCCGGATTCCGAGTTTGGACACGAGATGGTGGGGTATGTCTATGAAACCGGGAAACATGTGACGTGTGTCGAAAAAGGGACACGCGTGTTTGTCAATCCGATGACGCGTCTTCGTACTGCTGATCCCTCTGCCTCCGTGAGGGCCGGCGCTTTTTCGCAATATGTGTTAGTTCAAGATGCCAAGCTGGAGGATAATCTTTTTGTCTTGCCGGATTCGTTCTCCTTTGAGGATGTGGTGTTAATTGAACCGTTTGCGGTCGGAACCCATGGGAAGAATACCCCTCAGGCCAAACCGGAAGACCATGTGGTGATTTATGGCGCTGGACCGATTGGCCTGTGTGCCCTCAGTGGGTTAGTTGCCCAGGGCAACAACAATGTCGTCGTTCTGGACATTGACGACAGCCGCCTGGAAACGGTCAGGAAATTGGGCGGCATCGGATGTAACCCGAAGTCTGGAGAGACCCGCCAATTCTTAATCGAACATTTCGGGGAAATCAAAAAATACTATGGGGATTCGGCGATCGATATTGATGTGGTCATCGACTGTGCAGGGGCGCCGAATGTCCCAGGTGATTTTCTGAATTATGCAAAACAAGGGGCGAGGTTATCGTGTGTGGCTTTGCAGAAAAAAGAGGTTCCCATCAACTTCATGCAGATTATGAGCACCGAATGCCAGATCATGGGGTCACGCGGATATACAAAGGATGACATTTTAGAGGTTATTCATAATCTGGCAAACAAAAAGTCACATGTCACCCAAATCATTACCCATGCATTTAAATTAGATGATGCAGTAGAAGCGTTTGAAACTGCTTCAGACCCGAGTCTTGCGATAAAAGTAGTACTGGATTTAGAATAGGCATATCAGCACCGGAGAAATAGAAAAGCTGCAGGAGCAAAAAGATGAGCAATCTGATCGTTGAGACACGTTATGGGAAAGTACAGGGCAGCAAGCAAGGCTCGATCAGCGTCTGGAAAGGCATTCCTTTCGCGCAGCCTCCCACCGGAGAGCGCCGTTTTCGGTCGCCGCAGCCGCCTGAGCCATGGACGGGCGTGCGCGAGGCAACCGCGTTTAGCCCCATGGCACCTCAGGTGCAAGAGGCCCCGGCGGGCCTGGTAGGAGCAAATAGAGCCGTCGATCTGCGCCCAATGAGCGAGGATTGCCTGTCCCTCAATATCTGGTCGCCGGGCGCTGACCAGGAGAAGCGCCCGGTGATGGTCTGGATTCACGGCGGAGCCTTCACGCTCGGCTCGGCGTCCGATCCCTGGTATGATGGGACCTCGTTCGCCGCCAATCACAACATCGTCGTGGTGACGCTCAACTACCGGCTGGGGATCCTGGGGTTTGTCTACCTGAAAGACCTGGCTGGAGCAGATGCGGGCTATACAGGCAATTGCGGCCTGCTCGATCAGATCGCGGCGCTGCACTGGGTGCGCGAGAATATCGCCGCCTTCGGAGGCGATCCCGACAACGTGACGGTGATGGGCGAGTCGGCTGGTGCGATGAGCATTGGCACCCTGCTGGGCATGCCAGCGGCGCACGGTCTCTTCCAGCGCGCGGTCCTGCAAAGCGGCGCGGGCAGCGACCTGACGACGCGTCCCCGGGCCACCAACGTCGCGCAGGCGCTGCTGGCAAAGCTCGGTCTGGAAACTTCTCAGCTTTCCACCCTGGCGGAGGTGCCGCTGGAGGCCCTGCTCAAGATTCAGCCAGAGCTGGGACGGGAGTTCGGCGGCGTCCAGGCTTTTAGCCCGATCATAGACGGCGAGACGCTGCCGCAGCATCCATCAGCCATGATCGCGCAGGGGTCAGCCGCTGATGTGGCGATCCTGGCGGGGACCAATCGCGATGAATGGCGCCTGTTCGCTCTGATGAGCGGCGGGCCAAAGGTGGATGAGGTGCAGCTCACGCAGCTCTTTGGCGATGAGGCCCAGCGCGCGCGCGCCATCTATACGGAAGCGCGAGCCGATACATCGCCAGAGCTGGCCTGGATCGATATCATGAGCGATCTGGTCTTCCGCATGCCGGCGATTCGCCTGGCGGAACTGCAGGTCCAGCAGGGAGCACCGGTCTGGATGTATCGCTTTGACTGGCAATCGCCCGCCTTTGGCGGCCGCCTGGGAGCCGCACACGCCGTGGAGCTCCCCTTCGTCTGGAACACGCTCGACCCGGAGATCTCTCGCAGGTTTACTGGCGACTCGCCAACCAGACAGCCGCTGGCCGATCTGATGCACGCATCATGGGCCGCATTTATCCGCAGCGGCAATCCTGCCATCGCCAGCCTGCCAGCCTGGCCGCCCTACGATCTGGAATGGCGCGCCACCATGATCTTCAGCGACGTGCCGCACGTAGTCGATGATCCGCAGGGGCAGGTACGAGCGTTGTGGAAGCATGTGCTCCAGGAGCGAGAGAGACGCGTATGAGCAGCGGAAAAAATGACAGGTGCAACCGTTCTCTCTAAAGTGTCAATACACCGACGCTCGCATCTCAAAAGCCGCCAATTGACAGGTGACCCTGCCCCGAATTGGTAGAGTTCCCAAAGCTGAGATATACTCCATCAAGATCAGGAAAGGGATCACCTATGGCAAAGGTTCAAAAAGTCTATACACGAGAGTTCAAAGAGGAAGCGGTGCGGCTGGCCCAGACCAGTGGGAAGCCGATTACGCAAGTGGCCCGTGAATTGGGTATTTCTGACACCTCTATTCATCAATGGCGCAAGGAATTGGCTCACCACGGCCAGGAAGCATTTCCAGGCAGTGGGCACCAAACGCCGTTAGAGGAAGAAAATCGTCGCCTCAAACGCGAGCTCGAGAGAGTGAAACAGGAGCGCGATATCCTAAAAAAACCTCATATAGAATCTCTCAATGATGAGTTAATTCGTAGGAAGCTGGAGCTCCTGGCGCAGTTTTCCAGCAGACCGAGAAGATTGATGGTGCCCCATACGATGTTGTCGATGTAATGCTGG
>Ga0207646_10007957_pt1 | contig 10696 bp, 7 predicted proteins | sample KBSK5502metaG_FD_184343 | JGI IMG/M metagenome (GOLD analysis project Ga0207646, IMG submission 184343) | Corn, switchgrass and miscanthus rhizosphere microbial communities from Kellogg Biological Station, Michigan, USA - KBS K5-50-2 metaG... | ecosystem: Host-associated > Plants > Roots >...
GTCTGCGTCACTAAATTTTCCTGAGACCAGAATCCTGACGGTATCGCTGTGAGGGGTACAGGTCAAAAAAGCAGGTAGAAGCTTTTTAGGTGGTGGTGTGTTTGTTTTCTGCTGACAGTAGATGAAGCCCGGAGGCGTTAGTCAAACGCGGGGAGATGGCGGCGTTCCTCGTCCGCGCTTTCAATTTATAAAAGGGCAGCGGCCGCTTGAGAAAAATCTTTGCCGGGCCTCTGTCATAGATTCCGAGTGATGGCGGCTAATCTCGCTGCGGGTTGGCCAGTGAAGGATGAGCCGTTGAGGCCGGGACCGGGGCGCGACCACCATCTCACCGCTTGACTCTCACCAGGCCAGCTCGACGCGCCGCAGCAAATCTGTAAAACGCGGGTCCGAGCGCAGACTATCAAGCGCCGGGTCCACTTTCAGCCAAGTCAAGTACCACGAGCGTGCCGCGTAGGCCTGCTCCAACCAGGCGAACGCTTGATCCTGCTCGCCCAGGCCAAGATAGATGTTGGCGAAGTAATACGGGGCGACATAGCTCCGCTTGGCGCGTGTCTGCAATTCGTCAAGCACCTGCCGCGCTGCGTCTCGCTGGCCCGCCACCGCGTAGGCGCGCCCCAAATCCATCAAGCTCTCCGTGATCGTCTCATCAATGCTCCGGGCTTGCTGATACTCCGCGATGGCCTCGGCCAGTCGGCCTCTCTGTTCATACGCCCGCCCCAGGAGGGTATGCCCCAGCCAGTGGTGCGGGTCTATTTCGATGGTATGGCGGAACTGTTCAATCGCCTGATCGTAGCGGCGCGCAAAGTAGAGATTCAAGCCCACATTCAAACTGATAAAAGGCATGAACGGCTCTAGCTCCCCGGCTCGTCTCAGCTCGGCGTCGGCTTCATCAAACCGCCCCACAAAGATCAAATAATAGCCGTAGGCTCCCCGAGAGTTCGCCGAGTTCGGGTTCAGCTCGATGGCCCGCTTGAACTCGCGCTCCGCCGCCAGCCAGTCCCAATCGTACGAGAGATACACTCCGCCCAGTCCGGCGTGAGCGTCAGCCAGCGTCTCATCGAGCGCCAAGGCCCGCCGGGCCGCCTCCCGCGCCTTGGGCATGGCTTCCCGCGGCGGCAAGATCAACTCTTCCGCGTTAGTGTAGTAGGCAGCCAGCCCGGCGTATGCCCGCGCATAGTTCGGGTCGAGGGCGATGGCTTGATTGAAATAGGCGAGGCCTTGCCCGAAACCTTCGGTGGTCAACCGGCCCGTGTGAAAGAGACCTTTGAGTAAGAGCCGATAAGCCTCCGCGTTTTCCGTCTCGTGTTTCGTCAGCCGCTGTTGTTCTTCCCCGCTCAGCTTGAGCGCGAGCGCCTGGGCCACTTGCTGGGAGATTGAGTCCTCGACGGCGAAGACGTCGATGAACTTGGCGTCGAACTGCTCGGCCCACAGCGGGCGGCCGTCGCGCACGCGGAGGAGTTGGACGGTCACGCGCAGGCGGTCGCCGTCCTGCTGCAGCCGGCCATCGAGCAGCGACTCGACGCCGAGTTCACGCCCCGCCGCCAGCGGGTCCTGGGGCGAGGCCGCATATTTGAGCACCGCGCTGGTGGGCCGCACGACGACCTGCTTGAGATTGCTCAGCCTTGTGATCAAGGCATCGGCCATGCCCAGCTCCAGGTATCCTTCGCTGCTTCCCGGATGGAGTGGCTGGAAGGGCAGGACGGCCAGCGAGCTGACCGCGAGGCCGGTCCCGGCGGGCGGTGACTGGCTCGTTTTCCACCAGTAGACGAGCGCGCTCACCAGTCCCAGCAGCGTCAGGCTTGCCGCGATGACGGGCCAGCGGCGAGTAGGCGAGGGGGCGAGGGGGCGAGGTGATCTCGCCCTGCTTCTCTCCCTTTCCCCCCCCTCGCCCACTCTTTCTTCTTCATCTTCAATCGTGATGCTGGCCCGGGTGCGCTCTTGCACAATCAAGTCCGTGCCCTCATCCGGCAGCTCCCTCACCGCTGCCACGAAGCGGTAGCCGCGCCGGGGCAAAGTCTCGATGTATTGCCGCCCTTCTTCGCTCTCGCCCAGCACCTTGCGCAGGATGAAGACGTTTTGGACGAGGTTAGCTTCCTCCACCACCGCATCGGGCCAGATGCGCTCCATCAAGGCGTCCTTCCCGAGCACCTGCCCGTGGTGCTCAAGGAGCGCCAGCAGCGTCTCAAAGACCTTCGGCGTCAGCGGCACCACCTCCTCCTGACGCAGCAGCCGCCGCTCCGCGAGGTCCAAGCGGAAAGGGCCGAACTCGTAGCAGTGCTTGGCTGGGCTGCTCATCGCCGTGTTTGATCACGCTTTGAGAAATTCTTGAGAAACAATTGAGCGCTTCCCCAAGGACATCAAAGCCGCCTGTTAAATACTCTCCGCCGCGAGTCGAGTTGAGGAGCAGAGAATTCGGCTCACTGGGTCTCCCGGCGCTCGCGCTCATTCTAGGCGAGGCGTTTGGCCGAGGCAAGACTAAGGTCACCACAACCTCCGGTGAGAACAGCCGTGGGCAAAAAGCACAAAACCACGATCACGGTCGAGACCGAACGGGTGCTGATCATCAAGGGTCGCCACGGCGCAGTGGATGGCTGGTGTGAACAGTGCGGCGCGCGCGTCAAGCTGGTGACGCCGGAAATCGCCGCCACACTCACGGGCCTGAGCCGCCGCGCCGTCTATCGCCTGATCGAAACCGGCCGGCTTCATTTCACCGAATCGCCGGCCGCATCGCCGGAGGCTCAGGTCTCGGTCTGCCTCGCATCATTAACCACCGTGAGGCCGTGAACGCACGGCTTCATCACTACCAATCAGAATAAGGAGAAACGCATATGAAATCGCAGAGAATCTTTTCAACCCTGGTCATCACCGCTTTGATGCTCATCGCCACCTCCGGCGCCCACGCGCAAACCAGCGGGGCGGCCGAACTCAAGAAACGCATCTTCGAACAGCTCGCCTCAGGCACGCGCACGCAACCGGTCGAGAACCTCGAGGCCGCAAGCCTGACTGCCGCGCCACTCGCAGCTCAACAGGACGGCCTACCTGATTTTTTGGAACGGCAAAAGAAGGCTTTTCTCGGCACTTGGAATCTCACCTTGACCTTCAGTGATGGCTCGCAGGTGAAATCCACGCTGAACGTCATGCCGGGCCGCACAGATAGTGAGGGGACGGTCATCCATTCAGCCGAACTCTCGCTCTCCCTGCCCAACCCGACGCTGCCTGAGCAAGGTGTGTGGCAACATAACGGGGGGCAGCAGTTCATCGCCTCCTACCGCGGATACACCTATACTGAGAAGCTCGAACCCTTTGGCACCATCGGTTTCCGCCATGCCCTCACGCTGAGCGAGGATCAAGAGGCTTTTACCGGTCAGGCAGTGTTTGAATTCATGGACGCCACCGGGCAAGTGCTCTTTTCTGACCACGTCCAGACCCGCGGCGTCCGCCAGCACGCCGTGGCGCCATAGCTACAACTGTGAGCTTGTCCGGCCGGCGCCAATCGTGACCACGCACTCAAGGAAAGGAGGAGAGACGCTATGACCGACCCGCTTGAACTCAACCTCGAAGAGCTTGAGCCCGTGGTCGCCCCTGGGGTTGTGTGGGGCACCTAAGTGAAGGGTGGGAGGTGAGGGCAGTGCTCGGCGGCGGGTCTACTGCCTTTCACTTCCACCAGCACATTGAGCGAGCCGCAATGATCGTAGAAGGCAGAGGCCGGCTCATGTTCACGGCTGAAGCCCGACGCGCCGCAGCAGGTCGGCGAAGCGCGGGTCCGGGCGCAGGCTGTCGAACTCCGGCGCCACTTTCAGCCAGGTCAGGTACCAGGAGCGTTCACGGTAAGCCCTCTCCAGCCAGGCGAGGGCTTGCTCCTTCTGGCCGAGGCCGACGTAGACCATGGCGATGTGAAACGGCGCGACATAGCTGCGCCTTGACCGCGCCTGCAATTCGGCCAGCACTGCGGCGGCCTCGGCCCGCTGGCCCGCCACCGCGTAGGCGCGCCCCAGGTCCATCAAAATCTCCGCCGTGGTGTCATCAATCTGCCTGGCCTTTTGGCACTCCGCGATCGCATCCTGCAGTTGGCCCTGTTGCTCATAAGCGCGCCCCAGCACAGTGTGCGCCAGCCAGAAGTTCGGGTCCATGTTGATGGTCTGGCGGGCTTGCTCTACTGCCTGATCATAGCGGCGCGCGAGGTGGAGCACCACGCCCAGTTGCAAGCTCGCCCCAACGAAGAGCGGGTCCAACTCCTGGGCCCGTTTCTCCTCGGCGATCCCCTCGTCAAACCGCCCCATCAAGGCTAAGAAAAAGCCATACGATGCGTGAACCCTCGCCTCATTCGGGTTCAGCTCAATGGCCCGCCTGAACTCTCGCTCGGCCGCCGCCCAGTCCCAATCGTACTGCCAATGGATGACGGCGAGCGCGACATGAGCTTGGGCGAGCGTGTCATCGACCGCTAAGGCCCGCCTGAGCGCCTCTTTGGCCTTGGGCATCGCCTCCCTGGGCGGCAAGATCAAATCTACCGCATTAATGTAGCAGCCACCCAACCCCGCATAAGCCAGCGCGTAGTTCGGATCCAGGGCGATGGCCTGGTTGAAGCTCTCGATGCCCTTCTCGAATCCTTCCTGGGTTAAGCGGCTCGTGTAGTAGCGACCTTTGAGGTAAAGACGATAAGCCTCCGGATTCCCCGCGGAGCGTCGGGCGAGTCGCTGCTGCTCCGCGCCGGTCAGGCGCAGCCGCAACTTTTCGGTGATGTGGCTGGCGATCTCTTCCTGCACCACGAGGATGTCCGCGAGCCTCCGGTTATATTGCCCGCCCCAAAGCTGGTTGCTGTCCCGCGCATCCACCAGCTCGACGCTGAGCGCGAGGCCGTCGCCGCGCTGCGTGACCCTCCCGGTGAGCACCGCGCGCACGCCCAGCTCGCGCCCGACCGCCTGCGGGTCCGCCTCGCGCCCCTTGTACCGCAAGACCGCGCTGCGCGACTTGACCTTCAGCTTCGGCAACTGCGAGAGGTTGCTGATCAGGCTGTCGGTGATCCCCTCGCTGAGGTATTCCGTGTTCGGATCCGCCCCGGCATTGACGAAGGGCAAGACCGCCAGCGAATCTATTGCCTGCCCGCTCCCGCCGAAGGGGCTGAAGTACGCGACGGCGGAGAGCGCTGCTATCAGCATCACCAGCGCGAGGACGGCACCCAGTTTGTGGCGTTTGATCTCGCCGACTAGATATTCAGCACTGGAGGTCGTGCGCGTCCCAGCTTCTTTGTCCGTGTCAGCCGCTGCAGGCTCCGCCGGCTGAAGCTCGGCTGGCTCGCTGCCCCTGGCTGCCTGCGCTTGATTGCGCGCCTCAGGCTGAGGGGAGCGCTCCAGCTTCGCTTTGAACTCGAGCTCCTGTTTGAGGTCTTTGAGGTCGCTCAGTAAGTCTTTGATCGTTTGATAGCGCTCCTCGCGGTCTTTGCGCAGCGCTTGCGCGACGACCCGGTTCAACTCCGGCGGCACCTCCGGCGCGTGCTGGGTGAGCGGCGCCGGCTCCGCGGTCAGGATCGCGGCCAGCACATCGCTGCGCGTCGCGCCCGCAAACGGCGCACACCCCGCGATCATTTCATAGAGCACCACGCCCAGACTGAAGATGTCTGAACGCGCGTCCACCTTCAGCCCGCGCGCTTGCTCCGGCGACATATAGGCCACCGTGCCCATGACCAGCCCCGGCTCCGTCGTCATCGCGGTTTGCGTTGGCGCGCCAGTGTCCACCGCGTCTGAGGGCAACTCGGTCAGCTTGGCCAGGCCGAAGTCGAGCACCTTCACATAGCCATCGGGCCGCAGCATGATGTTCTCCGGCTTGATGTCCCGATGCACGACTCCGGTGTCGTGCGCTGCGGCCAAGGCTGCCGCGACTTGCGCCGCCACCTCAAGCGCCGCCGTCAGTGTCAGGCGGGTGCCGGCCAGGTGTCGGCGCAGCGTCTCGCCCTCGACGAATTCGGTGGCGATGAAGTGCGTGCCCCCGGCTTCTGGAGCAGCCTGCCCGATCTCGTAAATCGTGATGATGTTCGGATGATTGGTCGCGCTCGCGGCGCGGGCTTCTTGCTTGAACCGGTGCACCCGCGCTGCATCTTGCGTGAAGCGGACGGGCAGCAGCTTGAGCGCGACTTTGCGGCCGAGTCGGGTGTCTTGCGCCAGATAAACTTCTCCCATCCCGCCCGCGCCCAGCAGCGAGAGAATCCGATAGTGACCGAAGCGCCGCCCGACCGGTGTGGGGGCTGCCTCCTCGGCCAACAACCCGGCGGCCCGCTCGAAGGCCGGCGCCTCGATGAAGCTCTCCGCCCGCTCGTCTGACTCAAGCAACGACTCGACCTCCCGCCGCAGCTCCTCGTCACCACCACAGGCTTCCGCCAGAAAGGCGGAGCGTGCCTCCGGGGCAAGCCCCAGTGCCGCTTGGAAGAGTTGATCGATTTGCTGCCACCGCTCAGGGTTCATGGCTCTCATTCCGGCTCAGCGTACGGTGCAACCAGGCTTTGGCCGTCCGCCACTCGCGCTGCACGGTCGGGGAGGAGACGCCGAGCACGGCGGCTGTCTCCTCCAGGCCCAGCCCGCCGAAAAATCGCAGCTCCACAATCCGACTCTTGCGGGGATCGAGGGCCGCCAGTTCCATCAGCGCCTCGTCGAGTGCGACCAACTCGGCGGCCCGCTCCCGCGTGACCAGGGCCGCCTCATCGAGCGAGACCTGGAGCGCCCCGCCCCCGCGCTTGGCGCGGGTGTGGCGGCGGGCGTGATCGACCAGGATGCGGCGCATCAACTCCGCGGCGATCCCGAAGAAGTGCGCCCGATTCTGCCACTCGACCTGCGCTTGATCAATCAGTCGCAGGTAAGCTTCATTGACCAGCGCCGAGGTCTGGAGCATATGGCCGGGGTGCTCCCGCCGCAGGTAGCGACTGGCCAATCGGCGCAGTTCGTCATTGACGAGCGGGATTAACTGATCGAGTGCCGCCTGATCGCCGTGGCTCCACTCGACCAGTAGTTGGGTCACTTGCTGGACTGGGGAAATCGTCATCTCAGCCTCTCCTTGTGGCTGCCCAAGCTGCGGTCTGCGCCGGATTATAACGCCGCGCGGCCTCACCTGACCACACCGCAGAAAAAAAATTGCTGAGGGGATCATGGGATTTGTCCGCCGTTGTCGCGTTAGGAGGTGAGGGCAGCCTGGAGCTGATCAGACCGATTAGTTGCTGGACAACCAGCGTGACGCATGTTCACCAACAATCCACAGAAGGAGGTGCAACAATGAAAAGAAATCTCATGCTCGCAGTTCTGTTCGTCGGCATTGTCTTCGCGGGTCATCTCAGGGTGACGCGTGCTTCGAAACACGGGCCGGGGCCGGGGGCTGAAGCTCACCATGTGGGAGCGTTCACGGCCCTGGCGCGGAGCGATCAAGACCTGAGCCAGGAGGAGAGAGAGAGGGCCGAAATCGGGATCGCCATGTCGCCGGTTTATCTCGACCTGGTCGGCAGAAAAAACCGCTTGGTGATTGGCTTAGGCAGTTACCTCGTCAATGGGCCGGGCAGTTGTAATGACTGCCATACCAATCCGCCTTATGCGCCCGGAGGCAATCCGTTCCGTGGCCAGCCTAGGCAGATCAACACGGAGAACTACCTCGCCGGAGGCACTAAGTTTGGGCCATTCACCTCCCGCAATCTGACGCCAGACCCGGCGGAAGGGAATCTGCCGGCAGGGCTGACGTTAGCAGAGTTCATCCACACCCTGCGGACGGGCGAAGATCACGACCAGCTTCATCCACAAATCAGTCCGCTGTTGCAAGTCATGCCGTGGCCGGCCTATGGACAGATGAGCGACCGCGATCTGGAGGCCATCTATGCGTATTTAAGCGCCATTCCCCACGCGGAGCCAAAGCGCTGAGGTGATGAGTGAGCCACGTCCTTCAGCGACCTCTTCAAAGGCTGGGCTAAATTCACCGCAGCCGCTACGCGGCTCAATAACTAGCTTGATCCGCACCCTCCAGCGTCAGGCTCCATTGACCGCCTTCGTAGAGCGTCACAGGAAAGGAGGAGACCAGCCATGACCGACCAGATTGAACTCAACCTCGAAGAGCTTGAGCCCGTAGTCGCCCCGGGGGTGGTGTGGGGCACCTAAGTGAATAGTCGGAGTGGGGGCAGTGCCAGGCGGCTGGCCCACTGCCCCTGACCGCCACCGGCACATCAAGCGAGCCGTGATGATCATTGAAGGCCGAGGCCGACTCATATTCACGGCTGAAGCCCGACGCGCCGCAGCAGGTCGGTGAAGCGCGGGTCGGAGCGCAGGCTGTCGAAAACTGGATCTACTTTGGCGAAAATCAATCCGTAGGAGCGCTCCTCAGAGGCCTTTTGCCACCAGGCGAAGGCGTGCTCTTTCTCGCCCAGGCCGGTATAGACCTTGGCGATGTTATACGGCGAAACATAACGCCGCTTCCTCAGTTCCAGCAGCTCGGCGAGCACTTGCTGCGCCTGCTCTCTCTTTCCCGACGCCGCATAAACGTGCCCAAGCCCCGCGGCGATTGTTTCCGGGCTTCCGCCAGCAGGAGTGATCGCCTGGTGCAACTCGGCGATGGCTTGCTCATACATGCCTTTTTGCTCATAAGCCAGGCCCAGGAAGAAGTGCGCCATGAGGAAATGCGGGTCCATCTCAATGGTCCGGCGCAATTGCTCGACCGCGGCGTCGGATTGGCGCGTGTAGTAGAAGTAGAGTCCTAACACGGCGTTGAGCCTGAGCGAGAGCGGATCCAACTCCTGGGCGCGCTTGATCTCGGCGATGGCCTCATCCTGCCGCCCCTGGGCGATCAGATAGCCGGCATAGTATTCGCGCGCGGTCGCATAGTCGGGGTTGAGTTCAATGGCTCGCTGGGCTTCTTTTTCGGCGCCCGACCAGTCCCAGTCGTACCGCATTCTCACCAGGGCCAGAGCGGCGTGAGCTTCGGCCAGCGTGTCATCAATCGCGAGGGCCTGCATCGCTGCCGCCCGCGCTTTTGGAAAAGCCTCACCCGGAGATAGCCCACCGCCTTGAGAACCAAAGCCAAAGAGGGAGTAGGCGTCGGCCAACCCCGCGTAAGCCAGCGCATAGCTCGGGTCTTTGTCAATCGCCTGCTCAAAGTACCCGACGCCTTTCTGGATCCCTTCGGGCGTCCGCTGATCCCAGAAGTAGCGCCCCTTCAAATAGGCCTGATAAGCTTCCGCGTTCTGAGTGTAACGTTTCGTCAGGAGCTTCCGCTCTGCGCCAGCCAGTTTCAGCCGCAGCGCTTCGGCGACCTTTTCTGAGATCGAGTCTTCGAGGGTGAAGATGTCAGTGAACTGCTCATCGAACTTCTCGGCCCACAGCGGCGTTCCGTTGCCGACGCTCACCATCTGCACCGTCACCCGGACTCTCTCGCCCGCTCTCCGGATACTTCCTTCCAGCACGGCCTCCACTTGCAACTCCCGCCCAACTGCCATCGGGTCTCGCTCCTGAGCAGTGTACTTGCGTACCACGCTCGTGGGCCGCACGCTGACCTGCCGGAGATTGCTCAGCCGGGTGATCAACGTATCAGCCATCCCCAGCCCCAGGTATTCGTCGCTCCGATCTGGGCTCAAGGGCTTGAACGGCAGCACGGCGATGGATTTGATCGCGCCAGCGGGAGCTGCCGGCTCAGCCCCTCGCAGCTTCGTCTTCCACCAGACAGTTGCCCCAGCGATCAGTACGGCGAGCAGGGCGACGGCCAGCCACACGCGGCGCGGACGGGTGAGCGGGTGAGCGGAGGCAGCGGTGAGTGCATGAGCCGCCTCCATCATCCCTTCACTCTGCTCCTCTTCTTCCTCGACGAGACTCACCTTTGCCGACTTCTGCACGATCAGTTCGGCTTCGCCCTCCGCTGCGTCGCGCAAGACGGGCCGCACCTCGGCCACGAAGCGGTAGCCTCGCCCCGGCACCGTCACGATGTAGCGGTGTTCCTGCGCCTGCTCGCCCAGCGCCTTGCGCAGCACCGACATGCTCACCGTCAGGTTCGACTCCTCGACGATGGCGTCGGGCCAGAGCAAGTTCATCAACTCATCCTTGCCCAGCACCTGCTGGCGTCGCTCGATGAGCGCCAGGAGCAGTTCCAGCGCCTTGGGCTGAATGGTCACCGGTGCGCCGTCGCGCAGCAGTCGCCGCTTGGTGGGATCGAGGCGGAAGGGCCCGAACTCGTAAAGCGTTTTCTCCGCCTGGCTTGACATCGCTTTCGGAAAATCTCGGAAAGTCTAGCCGCGTTTCTAAGGACTTCTAACCGCTGGCTGACCGATGATCCGCCGCGAGTTGAGGAGCGTTTCTGCCGCATCGCCTCAGCTCAAACTCTTCGGCCTGTCACTCGATGCTGCGCAGTGTAGCACCGACGGCCGGAGGCACCAAGCACAAATTTCCCGTGGCCACCCCAAGTTGGCAATCTTTGGATGGCCGCTTTAGGAACTCTTTAGGAACTCTTTAGCCGCAATTTAGCGGCCCTTTAAGGACTTCGATCACGCGCTTCGCTTATGGTCCGAGGCGAACTGAGGCGGCAACCGGGTTGAGTTCCAAAGCTTGATTTGAGCACTGCCCTGGGAGCGCAGGCCATTAGTTTCTACACAAGTTGTTCTTTGAAACCATTGAATTCATCCTCCAGGCCGAGAGTTTGCAAGAGTAGTCGCGCCATCTGCTCCAGCTCGGCCAGGGGATAGTGTTCG
>Ga0207646_10007959_pt1 | contig 10693 bp, 10 predicted proteins | sample KBSK5502metaG_FD_184343 | JGI IMG/M metagenome (GOLD analysis project Ga0207646, IMG submission 184343) | Corn, switchgrass and miscanthus rhizosphere microbial communities from Kellogg Biological Station, Michigan, USA - KBS K5-50-2 metaG... | ecosystem: Host-associated > Plants > Roots >...
ACGTCTTCAAGCGCCGCCGCGGCGTACGCTGGCAGCCCAGGCCCCCCGTCAACGGCCGCGAGCTCACCGCGGAGGACGTGCGCTACAGCGTCGAGCGATTCCTTACCGTTCCCGGCAACGTGCTGGCCACGACGCTGCGGGTCGTCGAGCGCGTGGAAGCCCTCGATCGTCACACGGTGCGCTTCACGCTGAAGGAACCGTTCGCCTGGTTCCTCGACATGCTGGCGGCGCCGATGGCGGTGGCCATCGTGGCCAAGGAGTGCGTGGATCGCTACGGCGACCTCAAGAAGGTCGAGGCGTGCGTCGGCAGCGGACCGTGGATGCTCGACAGCTACAAGCCGAACCAGAGCCTCACCTACGTGCGCAACCCGAATTACTTCGTCCGCGGCCTGCCCTACATCGATCGCGTCGAGGTCACCGTCGACGAGGACGCCGCCTCGCGCATGTCGTCGTTCATCGCCGGCAAATGGGACATGGGCTACGACGGTGGGCTCGTGTTCCGGACGGAGTGGGTGCAAATTCGCGACGCGCTCCGGCAGCGGCGACCGACGCTGCGCACGATGGAGGTGTTCGCGAACATCATGAGCCACGTGTCGATGCGCGCCGATCAGCCGCCCTTCAACGACGTGCGCGTGCGCCGCGCGATGTCTCTGGCCGTCGATCGCCAGGCGATCATGGACGCGACGTCGGAGGGCACCGGCGCTCTGAATCCTCCCATTCCGGCGGGGCTCAAGGAGTGGTCCCTGCCGATCGCACAGCTCGGCGATGCCGCGCGCTACTACACGCGCGACCTCCCGGAAGCACGGCGCCTGCTCGCCGCCGCCGGGCACCCCAACGGCCTGCCGGCCAGCGTGTGCTTCACCACGTACGGCTCGGCGATCCTCGTGGATCAGGCCCAGCTGATTCTCGCCCAGCTCAAGGAGGCCGGCATCGACGCGCGGCTCGACCAGAAGGAGTACGGCGCGTACTTCTCGACGTGCTTCGTCGGAAAGTTCGATTCGCTCGCCTTCGGGCCGCAGCCGAACTTTCTCGAGCCCGACGGCTATCTCACGCAGTACCTGCCGGGCGAGGCCCGTAATCAGAGCCACGTCGAGGATGCCGTCGCGACGGACCTGATCCTTCGTCAGCGCCGCGCGCTGGACGCGGCCAAGCGACGTGAGGTGATCCACGCCGTGCAGCGCCACCTCGCCGCCCAGCAGTACTACGTGGCGATCCATTCCGGCCTCAGCGTGGCCGTCTGGGAGAGCGCGCTGAAGAACTACGGTCCCAACCTCGGCTACGATGTCGGCGGGCGGCTCATGGCCGCCTGGCTGGATCGCTGAAGCGCGTGGAGACGCAGCCGGCGTGCTGAGGCGATATCTCGCGCGCCGCCTGCTCGTCGCCGTGCCCTCGCTCCTGATTGCGACCGCGATCGTCTTCACGCTGCCGCGGCTCATCCCGGGCGACGCCGTGCAGCTCATGCTCGCCGAGACGTCGTACGCAAAGGACATCGACGAGCTGCGCGCGAAGCTCGGCCTGGATCGTCCGTTCCACGTCCAGTACGTCGAGTGGCTCGGCCGCGCGGTGCGCGGCGATCTCGGCGAGTCGCTGTGGACGCGGCGTCCGGTGGTGGCGGAGCTGGGGCAGCGGCTGCCGGTCACGGCGGAGCTCGCGCTGTACGCCACGCTGATCGCGCTGCTCATCGCGGTGCCCGTGGGCGTGCTGGCGGCGGCGCGCCAGGACAGCGTCGCCGACTACGTCGTCCGCAGCCTCGCGATCCTCGGTCTGTCGGTCCCCGGCTTCTGGCTCGCCACGCTGCTCATCGTGCTGCCGGCGATCTGGTGGGGCTGGCGCCCGGTCACGGGCTTCGTCGAGTTTCGTGCCGACCCGCTGGGCCACGTCGGCCAGCTGGTCCTGCCCGCGGTGATCCTCGGCATCGCCTCCGCGGCCGCGCTCATGCGGCTCACGCGCGGCATGCTGCTGGAAGTCCTGCGGCAGGACTACGTGCGTACGGCGTGGGCGAAGGGCCTCGCCGAGCGCGCCGTCGTCGTCAAGCACGGGCTGCGCAACGCCGTGATCCCAGTGATCACGCTGCTCGGCACGCAGCTGCCGCAGATCCTCGGCGGCACCGTGGTCATCGAGACGATCTTCGGGCTCCCCGGCGTGAGCCGCTTCCTGTTCGACGCGATCAACCAGCGCGACTACCCGGTGATCCAGGGAGTGAACCTGCTCGTCGTCTCCAGCGTCGTGCTCGTCAACCTCGCGGTGGACGCCCTCTATGCCGTCCTCGACCCGCGGATCCGCTATTGAGCGCGAGCGCGTCGGCGACGCTCGAGCTCAACGGCGCCACGCCGGCGCCCGCGGGCGCCCGCCCACGGGCGGCGGCCGTGCGCTGGGCGCTGGCGGTGGCGCGCTTCGTGCGGCACAAGCCGCTGGGTGCGCTCGGCGGCGTGATCGTCGTGGCCATGCTCGTGATGGCGCTCTTCGCCGAGCAGATCGCGCCGTACCGCTTCGACGAGACCATCCGCGGCGCGCGCATGATCCCGCCGAGCGCCGCTCACTGGCTGGGAACCGACAACCTCAGCCGCGACATGTGGAGCCGCATCGTCTATGGCGCGCGCGTTTCGGTCACGGTCGGCTTCGCCACCATCGCATTGGCGATTACCGCCGCCACCGCCATCGGCGTGTCGAGCGCCTATTTCGGCGGCGTGTGGGATCTCGCCGTGCAGCGGGTGGTGGACGCGTGGCTGTCGTTTCCCTATCTCGTCATCATCCTCTCGGTGATGGCGGTGCTCGGCCCGGGACGACTCAACCTCATCATCTCCGTCGCCATCATCGCCGCCGCCACCAACTCGCGTGTCATCCGCGGCGCCACCCTGAGCGTGATGCAGAGCCAGTTCGTCGAGGCCGCGCGCGCCATGGGCTGCGGCCACACGCGCATCATCGTGCGTCACCTCCTGCCGAACGTCGCGGCCACGATCATCATCCTCGCCACCATCGGCCTCGGCGCCGTCATCCTCGCCGAGTCGGCGCTGTCGTTCCTCGGCTTCGGCGTTCCGCCGCCGTATCCGTCGTGGGGTGCGATGCTGTCGGGCTCGGGGCGCACGTACATGCTCCGCGCGCCGTGGATGGCGGTGTGGCCCGGCGTCGCGATCTCGCTCGCCGTGTTCGGGTTCAACATGCTCGGCGATGCGCTGCGCGACGTGCTCGACCCGCGGCTGCGCGGCGGCCGCTGACCCGCTTGACGACGCCCACGGCAAGGAGTAGACCGGACCTACGGCGACGGGAACATCGTTCCCGGGGCCGTCGAGGGCAACTCCAATCCAGGAGGTGTGGATGGAGAACGCGCCACCGGACTCGTTGACCGCGCCGCGCGAAGCCTGCTAGCGGCCGCGTGCGGCGCCGAACCACTCGGCAGTGAATATCTCCGGCGCATGCTGGAGCGCACGGCGTGAATTGCCGTGTACGAAACAAGGGGAGTACCGCGGGCGGCATCGACCGCCCGCGGCCCCCGCACGCTCGCCTAATTCAGTCCCTCGATCCGAACCCGTGCGACGGCCGCCTGGAGCAGGCCCGAATACCAGTCGCGCGTCTCGATCACGATCGCGACGGCCATGCCGCGCTGCACGGTGAAGGTGTGAACGACCTGACCCTCGGGCGTCTGCTCCGACGGTGTCGGCTCGTTCATGCCCGTGTCAGGCTGCAACGTCGATGCCACGCGTAGATGCGCGAAAATGCGTGAGGTCAGAAACACGGCGCGCCCGTTCGACGCAACCGCATTCAGTATGCTCGGAACTCGACTGGTCGCTTTCGCTCACGCTGCGCGCATGGTGGAGCAGCGGGTGCAGCGCTTGCGATCGAGCTCGAGTCGATTGCGCAGCTGTCCCTGACAGGCGGTGCAGCGAGCGTCGCGAAGCTGCTGATGATGGGTTCGGCACGCGCCGGTGGATTCCTTCTCGGCGTGGCGGGTGCAACCATCCCAAACACATTTTCCAAACGTCATTCCGTCCCCTCCGGCGCGAAAGATCTGCGAAGATGCCGCGGCCACGCTGCAAGCGATGTGCCTTGGGGCCGCGATCGACGCGGCGCGCGCTTGGGCCGATGCCGGGACCCCGAGAGGGAAGTTTCTTGCCCACTCCGGAGCAGTTGTGACGACTGACTTGTTCCTGGCCGCGGCTGGCCTCGACCCGCTGGTGCTCGGGCGCGCCGCTCCACCGACTTGCCTGCGGGGCATCGATCCCGCTCCGATCGCCGTACGCGACGGCGTCGATGCGGTGCTGACGCTGCCGACGTGGACGCCGCGGCGGCCGGCCGCGCACCTGGTGCCGTCGTTTGCACCGCTCAGCGAGGCGCCGCTCGCGTTCAGGTTCGAGCTGTCGGTCCACAGCGACGGCGAGTGGTCGGCGTGGGCCGCCAGCACCACGATCGGCGCCGCCGACTTCGCGCCGCTGCCGTCGGCCGCGGCGCCGCTCACGTGCGACGTCGATGTGTTTCGCGCCGCGCCGGCCGCGCACGCCGTACGGCTACGCGTGCGGGTGCGGGCGGGCGAGGCGGCACGCTGGATCGTCGGTCTTTCCGCGACAGACGACGCGCCCGCCGATCTCCGAGTCGGCGAAGGCGCGCCCGCACGGCTCGACGTACCCGCGCTCAGCCAGCTGGAAGCCGATGCCACGCTCGGCCCGCGCATCTGCTCGCCGACGAGCGTGGCGATGGTGCTCGGCTACTGGGGGCGGGCCGTCGCGCCGTCGGCGCTCGCCGCGGAGATCTTTCATCCCGCGCTCGATATCTACGGCGTCTGGCCTTCGGCGGTTCGCGCCGCTGCCGCGCGTGGCCTCGGCGGCTACCTTCTGCGCTTTCCCGACTGGGCCACGGCGCGCTGGTGTCTCGAGCGCGGCATTCCGATCGTCGCCTCGGTGCGCTACGCGGCGGGCGAGCTGACCGGGGCGGCCGTCGCCGCCACACCCGGCCACTTGCTCGTGCTCGTCGGCGTGGACGGTGACAGCGTGCTGGTGAACGACCCCGCCGCGCCGAGCGCCGCCTCCGTGCCGCGCCGCTATCGCGCCGACGAATTCGGACGCGTCTGGCTTGCCCGGGGCGGCGTCGGATACGTGCTTTTCGATCCCGCGCGCGTGTAATTACCGGACAGAGGCGCGCCCGGGTTCATCCCGGGCGCATGGGAGTGCGACGCCGCAGGGCGTCGAGCGCGAGGCGAGCCTGTGATGGGAGTGCGACGCCGCAGGGCGGATGGTAGTGCGAGCCGCAGCGCGGCGAGCGCGAGGCGAGCCTGAGTGAAGACGGCCGAGGCGAGCCTGTGATGGAACGTTGGGGGTATGGGGGCCATCTCGGGGCCCCCATGCTTCAGGCAAGGTGATAGCGCACGACAAAGGCGCGCCCGGGTTCCGCCTGGGCGCGGCGAACGTTGGGGGTATGGGGGCCATCTCGGGGCCCCCATGCTTACAGATGCGTGAGGCGCTCTTGCGGCGGCGGTGACTCGCGCCGCAGGCGACGCGCCAGCAGGTCGGCCGCAAGATGGCGGCCGCCCAGGCCGAAGGCGAGTGCCAGGGCAAGGACGAGTCCGCCGAACGTGATGCCGAAGGCGACCAGCACCATCTCTTTTCCGATGCCGAGGTGCGTGAGCGCCGTGGCGATGGTGAAGAGCACGACGGCCCAGTGCGCGGCGCGCGCGAGCAGTCGCGCTTCTGGCAGCCGTGCGTTGACGGCCGCGATGAGGATCGTTCGGCTCAGGAAGTTCGCGAGCAGCCAGCCGGCGACGAGGATGAGGAGCGCCGCGAAGAGCGGCGGCAGGAAGGCCAGCAGCAGCGCCGTCGCGCTGTGAGCGCCGGGCACCGCCACCGCGTCCACACCGGCGCTTGCGAAGATCAGAAAGATCGCCCAGAAGGCGAGAAGGCCGAGCACGCGGGATAGGGGGCGCTGCACACCCGAGCGCCGCAACGACGCGGTCACACCCCAGCGCTCCATGACGCGATCGAAGCCGCACGCGCGCGCGCCGCGCTCGAGAACGAATTTGGCGACCCAGCCGAGCAGCACGCCGAAGCCGAGGAGCACCACCAACACGAAGAGTCCGGGCAGGATGGCTGCGAGCCGTTCCCGGGTCTCGAGGAGAGCGGACCAGACGCCGTCGCCCCAACGGTCGCGCATGGCGGTTACCGCTTAGAGGGTACACCCGGTACGGTACAATGCGACGCAATGCGAGTGACCCGGTTTCCGTTGGCTCTCTTCGTCGTAGCGGCCCTCGCGGGCTGCGCCGTCGAGAAGCAGTGGATGAAGGTCGGCGAGCCGTACACGACGGCCGAGTTTCGGCGCGACTACGCCGACTGCTCGAAGACGAAGGACGGCACCCTTGACGATGAGTGCATGCGCGCCAAGGGCTGGGTCGACATGAAACCCTCGAGGGGAGATCGCGCGGCCGACACGCCGCCGCCGTCGGCGGTGTCTCCCAAGTACCAGAATCGAACCCCAGTGGTGAAATGACATGCGCTTTGGAATCTTCACGGGAATGGGCAACACGACCTGGGACGCCGTGCTCGAGCTCTGGCGTCATGCGGCGGCCAGCGGCTGGGACGCCGCCTGCGTCACCGATCACTTCATGCCGAACACGCCGGAGCGCGTCGGCGACACGATGGAGTGCTGGACGACCCTCGCCGCGCTGGCGGCGGCGGTGCCGAAGCTCCGTGTCGGCACGATCGTGTCGGGCAACACGTATCGACACCCCGCCGTGCTCGCCAAGATGGCCGCGCAGGTCGACGTGATCTCCGGCGGCCGGCTCATCTGCGGCGTCGGCGCCGCGTGGCAGCAGAACGAGCACGAGGCCTACGGCATTCCCTTCTACACGGTCGGCGAGCGGCTCGCGCGCCTCGACGAGGCCTGCCAGGTGCTCAAGGCGCTCTGGACGCAGGACAAGACGACCTTCAAAGGACGCTTCTACCAGCTCAGCGATGCCCCGCTCGCGCCGAAGCCCGTGCAGCGTCCCTATCCCGAGCTGATGATCGGCGGCGGCGGCGAGAAGGTCACGCTCAAGATCGCCGCGCGTCACGCCGATCACTGGAACGTCTGGGGCGGGCCCGAGACGCTCGGGCGCAAGGGCGCCATCCTCGACGACCATTGCCGCGCCGCCGGCCGCGATCCGCGCTCCATCGTCCACTCGGCGAACATGGCGCTGTCGATCACCGATGATCGCAACGAAGCGGACCGGCTGCGCACCGCGCTGACCAAGCGCTTCGGCATGGCCGAGGCCCTCGCCAAAGACGCGGCGCTCGTCGGGTCCGTCGGCGAGATCCGCGACAAGCTGGGTCGGCTCGCCGCCGCCGGCGTCGGCATGGTGTGGATTCCGACGATGTTTTTCCCGAAGGACCCCCGGCCCCTTCTCGATCGGTTCATGCAGGAGATCGCGCCGCACGTTCGATAGGCGCATCGAAGTAGCGGCGTAGCAGGTCGGCCGCGATCGCTCGCACGTCCTGCGCCTGCCCGCTCTCGTGGCCGGCGCGTGTGGCCAGCCCTTCGGCGATGCGGATGCACTGCTCCACCATGTTGCGATCGCCGAGCGCGCCGAACCCCTCGGCCGTCTGAAGCACGCCCGAAAGCGAGCCCTCACGGTGGGCGCGGAACAGCGCGATCCAGTACGTCTCCCTGGCCCGCGCCTCGGCGGCGCGGGCGAATCCGGAGATGGCGCCGATGCGCCGTGCCGCTTCCGCCACGCACGCGATCGGCTGCCAGCCAGGATGATCGATGACCGCCGCGTGCGCACGATGCCACGCCCGCACCGCCGCCGCCGCCTGACCGCTTGCGATCGCGTCTTCCATCTCGTCGAGGTGCTGTCGCCACGCGTCCGTCATCGTCGCTCCTCCATATCGTGAGCCTGCGCGGTGGCGCCGCTTCGGTCGCACCCGGCTCTCATCCGCTCCGTCACGACGCCGAATAGAAACGCGAGGCTCCACAGACTCAACGCGGCGAGCGCGGACATCGCGGCGCGCTGGCGCGGGCTCATCGCGGTGTCTCCGCCGGCGGCGTCGCATCCGCGCGGCCTGTGCGCGCCGCCCAGCGCGCCGCGAGCCGCTGCACCCGTTCCCGGGCGCGCGGATCCGGGTCGCTCGCGGCCACGTGTCGCGCGATCTCGAGTCCCCGCTCGACGATCGCGTCGTCCCCGAGATCGACGAAGGCGTCGGTCGCCCGCAGCACTCCGTCGAGCGAGCGTTCGCCGCGGGCGCGCAGGAGCGCCGTCAGGTAACAGTCGCGCGCGCGGACGAGCGCGTCGGTGTGAAAGCCGCCACGGGCGCCGATGCGCCGGTAGAGATCGCCCGCCTCGACGAGCCCTTCCCAGCGCCGGGTGGCCATGGCGAGCGTGTATCCTTCACGCCAGTGCCGCACCGCCCGGACGATGTCGCCCGCGGCGAGTGCCTCGTCCGCCCGCTGATAGTGCACGTACGCCGGGGCGTCGGCCGCCTCGAACGCCAGGGCATCGACGACCGTGACGATCACGATCGCCGGCGCGAGCATCGCCACGACAGCGGATAGCACCGTCGCGACCCAGGTCTCGCGAAACGTCTGGTTCATTGCCCGTCCCTTTCCCTCCGAACCGCCCAGTGCGTCGACGATGACCGGAGATATCGCAATCGGGGTACCAAACTAAAATCACCACGAATCAGTGGTTTAGAGCGGATTGACCGGTGGTCAACCGTCTGGTGGTCAACTCTTGAACAGTGTCCTGACCAGGGGGGCGGGGCGCTGTATCATTCGCGCCATGGACGCGGCGCTCAGCGATCTGATCGGCAACAGCCCGCAGATCGAAGCCTTGCGCAACCGGGTCGTTCGGTTGCTTGAGCGCCAGCGCGACGCCCATCGGGTGCCGCCGGTCTTGATCGAAGGCGAGACCGGCACAGGCAAGGGGCTGCTCGCTCGAATGCTCCACCGTGTCGGCCCGCGGAGGGAGGGGCCTTTCGTGGACGTGAACTGCGCGGCGATTCCCGAGACCCTGCTCGAGGCCGAGATGTTCGGTTTCGAGCGTGGGGCGTTCACGGACGCGCGCCGCGCCAAGCCCGGCCTGTTGCAGGCCGCGCAGCGCGGGACGATCTTCCTCGACGAGATCGGCCTGCTCAGCGAGGCGCTGCAAGCCAAGCTTCTCAAGGCGCTCGAGGAGCGAACGGTGCGCCGGCTTGGGAGCACGCGCGACGAGCCGATCGACGTGTGGCTGATCACCGCGACCAACGAGGATCTGCGCCAGTCCATCCGGCGCCGGCGCTTTCGCGAGGACCTCTATCATCGCCTCGCCGTCGTGACGCTGACGATGCCGCCGTTACGCGCGCGTGGGATGGACATCGTGGTGCTCGCCGAGTATTTCCTCAAGCGCGCATGCACCGACTACGGCATTAGCGAGCGCAGACTGAGTCCCGAGGCGTGCGAGGCCTTGCTGCGCTATTCCTGGCCGGGCAACGTCCGCGAGCTCGCCAATCTGATGGAGCGGCTCGCGCTGCTCGACGCGGACGGCGAGATCTCCGTCGCCGCGCTCGGCCTGCCGCAGGCCCCTGTCTCGGCGCGGGCGGCGGTGCCCGAGGACGACCGGGCCTCGCTCGACGACGCCGTTCGCGACCGGCTCGTCGAGGTCCTGCATCGAACGGGCTGGAACATCTCACGTTCGGCGCTGCTGCTCGGGATCTCTCGCAATACGCTGCGCGCCCGGATCGAGAAATACGGGCTGCACCGCGACGTCGAGCCCGCGGCACCCTCCGCGGTCCCCGCGGCGGCGAAAGCCACCCCGCCCGTGGCCGCGCCCGCCCCGCCGCAGGCGGCGTCAGCGCCGCTGCGGTGGGAGCGTCGGCGCGTGACGCTGCTCCGCGCCGGCGTCGAGTTCGTGGGTGACGGCGATGCGGTGCTCGACGCAGGACGCACGCTCGAAACGCTGGTGGAGAAGGTGGCGGGTTTCGGCGGCCGGATCGAGGGCCTGTCGCCGTCGGGTTTGCTCGCTTCGTTCGGACTCGGCCCGACCGAGGACGCGCCGACGCGCGCCGGACACGCGGTGATGGCGATGCAGAAGGCCGTCGAGCGGGATCGCAAGACCGGCGGCATCGGCGCGCGCTTCAAGGCGGCGATCCACCTGACGGAGGCGCTCGTCGCGCAAGGCGCGGACCGGCAGGAAATCGACGTGGACGCGCGCCAGCGAGCCGTTGCCGTGCTCGACGAGCTGCTCGCGCTGAGCACCCCGGAGGCGATCGTCGTGAGCCAGGCGGCGGGCCCGTTTCTCGAGCGCCGCTTCGATCTCTGGGAGGTCGATCAGCCGCGTCACCATTTCGTTCTTGGCGGCCACGTGCGCACGCGGCTCGGCGTCGGCGGACGCGTCGTCGCCTTCGTGGACCACGAGCAAGAGCTGGCGCTGTTGCGCAGCCGCCTGGAGGCGGCCGCGCGCGGTCGCGGCCAGGCCGTCGGCGTGGCGGGACCAGCCGGCATCGGCAAGTCGCGGCTGCTCCACGAATTCCGCCGCATGATCGCGGCCCAGCCGGCCGCGTGCCTCGAGGCCTACTGCGTCTCGTACGGGAGCGCGGTGCCGTACGGGCCGATGATCGAGCTGGCGCGAGCCGTCGCGCGGGTGAAGGACACGGATCCGCCTGACGTCGTCGCGGATAGGGTGCGACGAAGCCTCGACTGGGCAGGCGCGCCCGCCGACGGTGTCGCCGGCGCACTCCTGCACATCCTGGGTGTGGCG
>Ga0207646_10007961_pt1 | contig 10691 bp, 9 predicted proteins | sample KBSK5502metaG_FD_184343 | JGI IMG/M metagenome (GOLD analysis project Ga0207646, IMG submission 184343) | Corn, switchgrass and miscanthus rhizosphere microbial communities from Kellogg Biological Station, Michigan, USA - KBS K5-50-2 metaG... | ecosystem: Host-associated > Plants > Roots >...
ACCTTCGTTTTCACCGATATCGAGGGCTCGACGAAGCTCGCCCACGACCTCGGGACGCAGCGCTGGGGCGAGATCCTCGCGCAGCACGCGGCCGTCGTGCGCAAGGCCGTGGCCGCGCACGAGGGCGTCATCGTGCGGACCGAGGGCGACTCCTTCTTCCTCGCGTTCCGCAGCGCCCGTCAGGCTGTGGCCATGGCCGCGGACGCCGAGCGCGGGTTCGCCGCGCAGGGGTGGGCGCACGGCGCGACGGTCAAGGTCCGGATCGGGATGCACACCGGCGAGAACGCTCGACCCGGTACGGAGGCCGACGCCTCCGACTACGTGGGATACGACGTGCACCGCGCGGCGCGCGTGGGGTCGGCGGGGCATGGCGGCCAGGTGCTGATCTCGTCGGTGACGCGCACTCTCCTCGGCGAGGAGCTTCCCGCCGCGGTGACGCTGCGCGACCTCGGCGAGCACCGCCTCAAGGACGTGCCGGCACCCGACCGTCTGTTCCAGCTCGTCATCGAGGGTCTGCCCGACACGTTCCCGACGTTGCGCACCCTCGATCGCGCGCCCAACAACCTTCCCGTTCAGCTGACCTCGTTCATCGGGCGCCAGCGCGAGCTCGCGGAAGCGCGCGACCTGCTCGACCGGACGCACCTGCTGACGCTCGTGGGTCCGGGAGGGACGGGGAAGTCGCGCCTCAGCCTCGAGCTCGCGGCACTTGTGATGGACGCGTTCCCCGACGGGATCTGGTTCATCCGCCTCGCGCCGGTGACCGATCCGGCCCTGGTCGGGTCGACGATCGCGCAAACGCTCGGTCTGATCGTCCCGCCGGCGCGAACGCCGATCCAGCACGTCGTCGACCACCTGCGCTCGAAGAAAGCGCTGCTCGTGGTCGACAACTTCGAGCAGGTGGTCGATGCCGCCACGGATGTCGCCACGCTGCTCGGAGAGTGCGCGGATGTCAAGGCGATCGTGAGCAGCCGCATCGTCTTGCGGGTCGCCGGAGAGCAGGAATACCCCGTTCCGCCGCTCACACTGCCGGACCCGAACGCCGTTCCCGACATCGGCGAGCTCGCGCGCGCCGAGGCGATCCAGCTCTTCGTCGAACGCGCCCGCGCGGCGCGTCCGGACTTCCGTTTGACCGAGGCGAACGCGCGCGCCGTCGTCGGTGTCGTCGCGCAGCTCGACGGACTGCCGCTCGCGATCGAGCTCGCCGCCGCGCGGGTGAAGATCCTGACGCCGCAGAACATCCTCGAGCGGCTGGCATCGGGGCTGGGCGTGCTGCAGAGCAGCGCGCGCGATCTACCGGCACGCCAGCAGACCCTTCGCGGAGCCATCGCGTGGAGCTACGACCTCCTCGAACCGCGTCTGCGGCGGGTCTTCCACTGCCTGTCCGTGTTCCGGGGAGGGGCGGCGCTCGAGCAGATCGAGGCGGTCTGCGTTCCGGAGGGCGCCGCGGATGGCGACGTGCTCGAAAGCGTCGCCGAGCTCGTCGACCAGAGCCTCGTCCGACGGGTCGAGGCCGGCGACGAGCCGCGCTTCCTGATGCTCGAGACGATCCGTGAATTCGCGCACGAGAAGCTCGCGGAGAGCGGCGAGCTCGCGGTGATCGAGCTGCGACACGCGCAGGCGTATCTGGCGCTCGCCGAAGGGATCGCACCGCGTCTCCTCGGCGGTGAGCAGAAGCAGCTCCTCGACCGGCTCGAGCTCGAGCAAGGCAACCTTCGCGCGGCCATCGACGCCTGCGGCGTCGGCGTCTGCGCGCACGGCGAGGCATGCACGTGCGCGCCGGACACGCACGCCGGCGACGACCAGCGGGTCGAGCTGAGCCTCCGCCTTGCGGCGGCGCTCTGGCGCTTCTGGCAGATGCGGGGTCACCTCGCCGAGGGGCGGCAGCGGACCGAGCGGATCCTCGCGCTGCCGGGGGCCGACACGCACATGCCCGCGTATCTCGGCGCGCTCGCGGCCGCGGGCGGGATCACCTGGTGGATGGGCGACATGCCCGCGACCGAAGCGACCTACGCGAAGCGGCTCGAGGTGGCGCGTCGCGGCGGCGATCCCTCCCAGATCGCGGACGCGCTGTACGACCTGTCATTCGTGTACACGATCGGCGACCGTGGCTCCGACCGCGGGGTCGCGATGCTCGACGAGGCGATCGCGACGTTCCGCGCCGCCGGCGACCGCGCCGGTGTCGCGAAAGCGCTGTGGGCGCTCTCGAACTCGTACTTCAACCACCAGGAGTGGGCGAAGGCGGCCGCGACCCTCGAGGACGTGGCCGCGACGTTCCGCGAGCTCGACAACCGATTCGGGCTCATCTGGGCGCTCCACAGCCTGAGCATCGCCCGGATCCGACTGGGCGAGCTGGTCGAAGCGCGAGCGGCGATGGGGGAGGGCCTCGAGCGGCTGCGGAGCGGCGGCGACGTCACCGGCATGGTCCTCTACTTCTACGACTTCGCCGAGCTGGCGGCGGCGCGCCGGCAGGACGACCGCGCCATGCGGCTGTTCGGAGCCGGGCAAGCGCTCATGAAGAGCACCGGAGCCCAGCTCGCGGACTACCTCCGCGAAGAGAACCGGCCGTTCTCCATCGAGATCGTCGCTGTGCTCGAGAGGGTCGATGCCGCCCGCCGCGAGGCGCTCACCGCCGAGGGTGCCGCGCTCACGCAGGATCAGGCGATCGAGTTCGCGCTCGCCGACGGCAGGGACGCGCCCTAGGCCGGAGCGACCGCCTCCGCGCCCGACGCGATCTGCTCGGCGATGCTCTCGATGGCATGCTGCTCGGCCCTCGTGACCTCGGAGATCCCGAACGCGCGCATTTCTGGGGGTGTGTTCTCGGGAGCGTCGAAGTGGTACCGGCTCACCACCTTGGTCTGCCCCTCGCCGACCGCCTCGATCGTCACCGTGTTCCAGATCAGCGCCGGGCCGAATTGCATCGCCAGCGTGAGCTGCGCCGGGCGCGTCGCCTCCATGATCCGGAAGATCGCGCTCTCGCCCTGCCCGTGGATGCAGTGGTACTCGCCCCCGACCATGGAGTGCTTCGCGCCCGGCTCATAGTCGACCCGCACGACGCCCATCCAGCGGGCGCGCGCGACCGGATCGGTGATGATCGCCCACAGCCGGTCCTTGGGCGCGTCGAAGACGTGCTCGAAGGAGAGCTCCGCGTGCTCGGCATCGACCACCTTGACCACCTCGTCGGTCCGCGGATCCTTCTTGATGGGCGCTAGGTCCATCCAGCCGCATTCGACGGCGCCGAGGTCGTACTCCTCGCGGTGCGAGGTGAAGCGCTCGCGCAGCTCCGGCGGCAACCGCCGCATCGTCTCCTCGGTGACGAGAAGGTATTCGCGCGACGGGACCTTGTTCTTGAGGAGGCGGTGCACCTGATTGACCGCGTTCCCGACGAACGTCTCCTTGCCCATGAAGCTCTGCGGCAGGTACTCGCCGTAGTGACAGATGAATTTCAGCGTGAGCGTCCCGACGCTGACGCACGCTTTGCACGGACACGTGCTCACGCGCTTCATCGCGTTGAGGTGCCGGTGGAACCGGATGAAGATGTCCTCGAACCAGGAGTACGGATCGTCCGGTAGGTCCGGTCCGAGGGCGAAGATCGCGTCCCCCTCGATCTGACCGATGTGGAGATGCTTCGCGAGGCCGCGCACGAGCGTCTCAAGGAGCTCGTTGAGGATCTCGCGCGAGTGCTCGAGCTCGGTCTCGGCGACGAACGACGTGTAGCCGGAGATGTCCGCGAGGACCATGTGGCCGGACTGGGTCGGCATCAGGCCCTCACCGCGGTCACGGCGACACCCCGCGACCGCACGAGCTCCTCGGCCCGGAGGGCCACGTCCTTCGCGTAGGCATCCGAGTGGCGGCTCATGATCTGCTTGGCGATGAACCCCTGGACGGCGCCCGACACCCCGCGTGGGCGATCGAAATGGAACCGCGAGACGATCCGCGTCCGGTGGCCATCCACCTCTTCGAGCTGCGTCGTGGCCCAGGCCAGGACCGATCCCATGGCGAACGTGATGGTCAGGCGCTCGGGCTCTATCGCCTCACCGACGCGGAGGACCGACTTATACGACCCGTGGTCACAGTGGTACTCGCCCCCCAGCAGCGTGCTTCGCGCTCCGGGCTTGTAGTCGATGCGCCGGACCCTCATGAGCCGCTGCCTCTGCGCCGGGTCGGTGAGCACCTGCCACACGACGTCCGTGGGTGCCTCGGCGACCGCTTCGTAGCGCAACTCGGCATGCTCGTCGTCGACGGTCTTGACCTGATCACGCGCGCGGGGGTCGGCCCGGAGCGCCGAGAGATCCATCCAGTGACAGTCGACCGCGCCGAGGTCATACGCCTCGCGGTGCGCCGTCATCCGTTCGCGCGTCGCGACGGGAAAGTGCGCCAGCGCCTCGTCGGTCACGAGCAGGTACTCGCGTGACGGCACTTTGTTCTTGAGCAAGCGGTGGCTCATGTTCACCGCGTTGCCGACGTACGTCGTCTTGTCGAGGAAGGTCTGCGGGAGGTACTCACCGTAGTGGCAGATGAACTTGAGGGTGAGGATGCCGACGTTCGCGCACGCCCGGCACGGGCACGTCGTGACGTCCTTGATCCGGTTGAGGTGCCGGTGGAACTTGAGGAAACACTCCTCGAGCCACGCCTCCGGATCGGCCGGCATCCGCTCGCCGAGCGCGAAGATCGCGTCGCCCTCGATCTGGCCGATCTCCAGGTGCTCGGCGATGCTGCGGACGATCGTCTCGAGCAGCTCGTTCAGGATCTCGCGGGAGTGCTCGAGCTCGGTGTCGGCCACGAACGCCGTGTAGCCCGAGATGTCCGCGAGGAGCATGTGGCCGGTCTTGGTCGGCATCAGTGCGCCACCCTACGCAAGGGGATACGAACTCGAGGTGACAGGCGGATCCCTCGCCCTCTTCCCATCCCGGGGAAAGGGTATCGAGGCGGAAGCAGTGGGCCTAGGTGCGGCGCGACCCCGCAGCCGTGGCCACCGCCGCCTCGAGCAGGTCGTGCTGCAGCCGTAACGCCTTTGGCACGGTCGGACCGAGCTCGTCGAGCCACCCGCCCTGAAGTCCCAGCTCGTGCCGCCATTCGGTCGGGTCGACCCGGAGCGCCGCCTCGACGGCGTCGGGCTTCGCGGGAAGGTCGCGCAGCTCGAGGTCCGTTGCCCGCGGGGTCCAGCCGACCGGGGTCTCCAGCGCGCCGGCCCGTCCGTCGCAGCGGCCGAGGATCCACTCGAGGACGCGCATGTTCTCGCCGAAGCCGGGCCACAGGAACTTGCCCTCGCCGTCCTTGCGGAACCAGTTGACGAGGAAGATGCGCGGCGGCTCGGCGATCCGCGCGCCGGTCTCGAGCCAGTGCTGGAAATAGGTCCCCGCGTCGTAGCCGATGAACGGGATGTTCGCCATGGGGTCGCGCCGCAGGACGCCGACGGCGCCGGTCTTCGCCGCCGTCGTCTCCGAGCCCATCGTGGCGCCGAGATAGACGCCGTGCGTCCAGTTGAAGGACTCGAGGACGAGCGGGACCGTAGTCGAGCGGCGCCCGCCGAAGATGAGCGCCGAGACGGGCACGCCCATCGGCTCGTTCACCGCGGGCGAGAGCGCCGGGTTGTTCTCGAGCGGCACCGTGAAGCGGCTGTTCGGATGCGCTGCGGGCTCCCTCGATCCGCGGTGCCACGGGCGCCCGCGCCAGTCGGTGAGGGTCTCGGGCGCGGGGCCGTCCATGCCCTCCCACCACACGTCGTGGTCCGGCGTGAGCGCGACGTTCGTGAAGATGGCGTTCCGCTCGAGCATCTTCATCGCGTTCGGGTTCGTCGCCGTGCTCGTGCCCGGCGCGACGCCGAAGAACCCGGCCTCCGGATTCAGCGCGTAGAGCCGGCCGTCGGGTCCGATCCGCAGCCACACGATGTCGTCGCCGAGCGTCCGGATGCGCCAGTCGCCGAACGCAGGCGGCGGGACGAGCATCGCGAGATTCGTCTTGCCGCACGCGCTCGGGAATCCCGCGGCGACGTAGCGGACCTCGCCCTCGGGGCTGGTCGCCTCGAGCAGCAGCATGTGCTCGGCGAGCCAGCCCTCCTGCCGCGCCCAGTAGCTGGCCATGCGCAGCGCGAGGCACTTCTTGTTGAGGAGCGCGTTGCCGCCGTAGCCGGAGCCGACGGACCAGATGGTGTTGTCCTGCGGGAAGTGGACGATGTAGCGGCGCGACGGGTCGCAATCCGCCACGGAGTGCAGTCCGCGGTTGAAGTCGTCCGCGTCGCCGAGCTTGCGCAGCGCGACGTCGCCCATGCGCGCCATGATCCGGATGTTGAGCGCGACGTAGACGGAGTCGGTGAGCTCGACGCCGATCTTGGCGAAGGGCGACTCCGGGAGACCCATGATGTACGGGACCACGTACATGGTCCGGCCCTTCATCGATCCGTCGAAGAGACCCTCGAGCTTGCGGTACATGTCGGCCGGAGCCGTCCAGTTGTTCGTCGGGCCCGCCTGCTCGCGCGTCGGCGTGCACACGAACGTGAGCTCCTCGGTACGCGCGACGTCGTTGGGGTTCGACCGGCTGTAGTAGCTGTCCGGACGCTTCGTCTGGTCGAGCTTCGTGAGGACGCCCTCGGCGATGGCCGCCTGGGTCAGCCTCTCGCGCTCGTCGTCGGAGCCATCGCACCAGTAGACGCGGTCGGGCTTGCACATCCGCGCCATCTCGTCCACCCACGACGCGAGGTGCGCGTTCCGGGCGGGCGCCATCGCGGTCGTTGCCACCTGTCCTCCCAGCCTAGTGCGCGGCGGCGGCCGCGCGCCTCCCGTGCACCACGCCCTCGCGCCGGCGACGATCGAACTCTTCGCGCGCGCTCTCGAGGAGCGCCTTGTCGGTCAGCACGTCGATCGCGGTCAGTGCCATCGCCTTCGCCGCGGCGAACGCGTTCTCGAGCGCCGGCGCGGTCCCGGCGGCGTCGCGGAATGCGGTCGAGTGCCCGGGTGTGCCTTCGGGAGCGATCGCGATATAGGGGTGGATCGCCGGCAGTACCTGGCTGATGTTGCCCATGTCCGTGGAGCCCATGCGCTCATCCAGGGCGCTCGGCATGACCGGGATCCCGAGCTCGCCGAGGTGCGCTGCCCATCGCTCCGCGAGCGGAGTCGAGGGCACCATGTTCTCGTAGCCCGAGTTCTCGTGGACGGTGATCTTCACCGTGGTCCCGGTCGACACCGCCGCGCCCTCGGCGCAGGCGATGAACCGCTTGAGGACCTCTTGCTGATAGACGCGGTCGAGCGCGCGGACGCTGAACTTCGCCGCCGCGTACTCGGGGATGATGTTGGCCGCGCTGCCGCCGCTGGTGATGATCCCGTGCACGCGCGCGTCGGGACGCAGCACGAGGCGCATCCCGTTCACGGCGTTGAACGTCTGGATCACGCCGTCGAGCGCGCTGATGCCGCGGTCGGGCTGTGCCGCGGCATGCGCGGCCTTGCCGGTGAACTCGAGGTCGACGCGATTCGACGCGAGCGACGTGCGCGCGGCGAGGGTTCGGCTCGAGGGATGGATCATCATCGCGACGTCCACGTCGTCGAAGCCGCCGGCGCGCAGGAGCGCCACCTTCCCGCCGCCTCCCTCCTCCGCCGGCGTCCCGATCGCGGCGAGCCGTCCGGGGATCTCCTCGAGCGCGGCGCGCACGCCGACGGCCGCCCCGACGCCCATCAGGGTGATGAGGTTGTGCCCGCACGCATGTCCGATATCGGGGAGCGCGTCGTACTCGGCGAGGATCGCGACGGTCGGGCCCGCGCCCTTCCCCTTCGCGTCGGCCCGATAGGCGGTCTCGACGCCGCGGTAGCCGCGCTCGACCTGCATGCCCGCGCCCTCGAGGAAGGTGGCGATCCAGGTGGAGGCCTGCCTCTCCTGGTAGCCGATCTCGGGCGTGCGATGGATCCGGAGCGAGAGCTCGAACAGGCCGTCCTTGTGCTGGTCGATGGCGGCCAGCGCCTTCGCCTGGGCGGACCGGTGGGGCACGCTCCGACTTTAGCGGCGCGAGCGCGCGGATGCTGACCGGTGACCCTCGACGAGGGCCACGATGACGCCGTCGAGCGCCCTGTCGGCCTCCTCGAAGAGCGTCGTCGTGGCCGGTGCGTCGAGCGACCGCCGCCGCGCGACGCTGGCGATCTCGGACATGAACCGCGCGCGGAAGAAGAGGAACGCGCTGGTGGCCTCGCCGATCGAGAGCCCCCGCTTGGCCGACTCGACCCCGTACTCCTTGCCGAGGGCCTCGGCCTGCCGGACGAACTGGTCGCGGCCGCCGCGCGGCAGCGCATCGAGGTAGCCGAGAAGGAGATCGCCCATCCGCCGGCCGCGGTCGCGGAACCACTGGAGGGTCCGCTCGTCGAGGCGCGCGTGCCACTCGGGCTCCGAGAGCGCCTGCATGTCGGTGCGCACCCGGCGCCGCAGCTCCGCGGCGACCCGGTCGGGCGTCTCCCCGACCGAGCTGAGGAGTCCGCGCCGCGCCCGCGGCCGCGGCAGCATGCCCTCGATCGAAGAGCGCGGGAAGCGCCGGTGGCCGCCCGGGGTGGTGAAGACGTCGACCTTGCCGGCGTCGGCCCAGCGGCGCAGCGTGTCGGGGTCGACGCCCAGCATCCGGCTCGCCTCGCCCAGGCTGAGCCACGCGCGGTCGGCCGTGCTCACCGGTCGAGCATGGCATCTCTCGCGCGGTCACATGGCGAGCACTTTCGGCGACGCGTGGCACATCGTCTGCGGCTCATGCGGCGGGCGCCGAAGGGCGTCACATGATCGGAGGTGAGAGCCTCATGGCGAAGGAACACAAGGACATGCCGCGTACCGACGTCGGCAAGGAAATGCCCAAGCACGACGACGGTGGCAAGACAGGCGGGGAGCTCGGCAAGCCGAGCGGAGACGTAAAGAAGGAGTGGAGCCCCGAGAAGAAGGAGTGGGAGAAGACGGAGAAGCCCGCCTAGCGGATCGCGCTTTCGTCAGCGTCTAGGAGTAGGAGCGCCGGCCGGGGTCTGGCCGGCGCTCCTTTCCATGTGGAGGGGTTGGAGTGACCTAGGAAGCGGCAGCGAACGCGGGCACGACGTTCGGGAAGGGCGCGGCCTCGCGCAGCTGGCGCGCGACGGGAGTGACGTCGAAGGCGGTCACGACGACGCGCTCGACGTGGTCGCATTCACCGCGAACAGGCTCGTGATGGACGGCGATCGTCCGATCGCCGATGCGGATCCACTCGATGACCATCTGACCCGAGATCGCGCGCCGCACCGAGGCCGGCGTGACGATCCCCATCCGCACCTCGAGCTCCGGATCGCCGCCGCCGAGGCAGCTCCCGGTCGCGCAGAGGAGGATCCCGTCGAGGTCGTACTCGAACATGAGTATCCCCGCCTTCTCGAGGAGGGGGGCGAGATCGCGGTCGCCGTCGTTCGCCATCGCGGGTCACATTCGCCGAAGGGCGGATCCGCGGGTATCCGCACGCCGCACGGTCGTGCGTCGCATGTTCGTCGTAGCGGCTCATCCGCCCGTCGTAGCGGGTCGGTCGCGGGCTCCGCTAGGCTCAGCGGGTAGTGGAAGGGATCCTCGGCCGTTACCTCTCCGTATTCCTGCCGTTCATCGCGACGGTGGTCGTCGCCCACTACGTCGTCCGCTCGGGTGGCGCGTGGCAGCTCGAGCGGTTCGGCTTAGCGTCGCTCGGGTCGCGGGACCTGCTGCGGCGAGTCCTCCTCGCGACCGTCGGCGCGATGACGATCATCGTCAGCGTCGACGCGCTCACCGGCGGCGATCTCTTCCTCGCGCCATCGTCGCGGTCGCTCTTCCTGATCGGCGCGGTCCTTCTCGCTCTTGTCTCGGCGAACTTCGCCGCGCGCGCGGTCGAGCCCCTCATCCGGCTCGTGCGGCGGAGGCTTCCCCTCTAGACCGACCAGCCCCCCGCGATCAATTCGTGGAACGCCGCGAGGTCGCCAGGTGCCGACGCCTTGACGGCAATGGGGCCGCCGTCCGATCCGATCAGCAGCGGGGCGAAGTAGGCGCGCAGCGGCGGAGGGATCTCCGACGGATCGGGGAAGTTCGTCGGGATGTCGGCGAACAGCTCGGTCGGGTTCGCGTGGCCGCCCTGTGGGATGAACGAGCCGCGGATCCAGTCGCGGTAGCGCGGGAAGTCGGCGACGTGGGCACGGCTCTCATCGAGCGCGCCCCAGAGGGCGGGCCAGCCGGCGTCGTCGTCGGGGCGGTACAGCGCGTGGTTGCGGGCGATGAAATGGAACATCTCGTGGCGCGCCGACAGGACGACCTGGCGCAGCCCCTCGTACGTCTCGACTCCGGCGGCGAGGTAGACCTCGTTGCGGTCGGGCCAGTAGCCGCCGCCCGAGCGCGCTGCGTACCGATAGAAAGGACAGCGGGCGCCGAGGGCGCGCACGGGCTCGGGAAAGATCGCGAGGGCCTGCTGGACCAAGAGCGGTCCGGGCGTGACATAGAGGTAGAGGCGGAATGCCCACAGGGTCTCGCGCAGCCGCGCGAGGCCCGCGGGCGAGAGATCGCGCTCCGCGGACTCGAGGGCCCTGCGGCCGAGATCGTTGAGGAACCCCGGACGCGCGAGCGGCTGGTAGGGCCGCTCCGTCACTGACCGAATTGCTGCGAGAGGACCGCGGCGAAGAGTGCGAGGACGGCGATGGCGAAGATGAGCGCCGTCACGGCGAGCGCGGCTCCGGCGCCGGCGACGAGCGTGGCGCTCC
>Ga0207646_10007962_pt1 | contig 10689 bp, 10 predicted proteins | sample KBSK5502metaG_FD_184343 | JGI IMG/M metagenome (GOLD analysis project Ga0207646, IMG submission 184343) | Corn, switchgrass and miscanthus rhizosphere microbial communities from Kellogg Biological Station, Michigan, USA - KBS K5-50-2 metaG... | ecosystem: Host-associated > Plants > Roots >...
GTGTCACTACCAAAGAATACATTGTCAATACATACGTGTTGTCGTTTAACGAACATAATAACTTTGATATTAATAGCTAAATATAGTAGCGAAAGTGGGCACTTAGAAATATGGTGGAACTAAGCATAAGTCAATATTAATAGTAGCAAAATTCAAAGGCCGTGGAAGAATCCTAAATATGTATACAGAATAACGACCAACAAGGGATATATTCCACTTGCACCAAGTTTAGAGGGCTTCATTACCTATGATTTGGAATAATCTTTATTTGCTACTTTTACGATATATTGGACTGTCCTTCACATCACGCATAGGCCAAGGTGTGTTGAATAGACACGACTTGCAAATTGGCTAGAGCTGGCTTGCGTTCATGAGGCATTTGGTTGGTCATTGCAATAACCAAGCAATTTTCGACTTTTAGGGACAATATAAATCGATGATAATTTCGGGTGATAAAAGGGCGATAATAACTTCTATTTTTCCCGTTACTTAAAACTGCAGCCGTTGTTGCCAGATTGTGTCTAAATTAAAGGTGGCTAAATATTAAACAACACCATCTAGATTTGCCGGAAATATTTCTAAAAGGGGAGAGACTAAGAAAACAGGCCGTGCTAATCTTGTGATAAGGATACCACAGGAATTGCATGATGATCCTACAATCAAGAAACTAAAGGACTTCTAATTCACGACTTGTAATTCAGCTTGACGACGAGAAATGAAACAGGAAGTCGGACAGCAAACTATATTTGATCTGATTGGGCTTAGAATACGGCCGTCGTAGGCAGGTCACTCTTATGCACTTGTTTTTGAATACATTCATGTCTTTAGGTGACCTGCTTGTGGTGGCCTTTTGATATTTCGCTTTAACGAGGGCACGTAGAGTTTTTTTAAATGCCGTATTCTGGTCGATAAATACTAGGTATATATAATTCGCGTTGGATGTAACACCACCACCGCGGCATGTGAGAAGCTATCTAAAATCCTTTTGATCTAAATTGAACTTGAATCACCTCGATAACCAATACATGAAGGTCGTAAACTTTGAAATTCTAACTATAGTATCCATCAGTGAGAATTATCTTACATATTTAATATTATTTTGATGGTAAATCTCTGAATTACCACTAAGAAAGTCATTCAAAATTTGATTATCTTAATGAATACCATCAAAGAAGTTTATAAATCTAAATTTAACTGAAGAAACAGGCAATGTAACGGCTTATAAGTCATATTAGATAGGAGCAATCCGATGTATTCTAAGAAAAGCACAGCAATCATGAGTAGCATAGCCATGGCAGCAGTAGCAATGCTTTTTGCAACAGGTCCACTTGTTGCGAATAATGCATTTGCTCACTCGTACCACCACTATTACCACCACTACCATCATCACAGCCATCACCACTACCATCATCACCACCATCATCACAGCCATCACCACTACAACTGTACGAGCTACGACTATAAGCATCACTATCACCACTGCTACAAGCACTAGTTGCTCTGTGACTAATAACTCAAAGCAAAAGAGTCTTAATACGACCTTTTATTTTTTTGAGTTCGCTTGGTAACTGACATTTTCTTCCTGACTCACCCCAAGACTATCAACTCTGACAAATCAAGAAACTCAAACTTAACAGTATGAAAATATAGGTGCGATAAGATGTCTGTCTGCCTAGATTCTTTTTTTCGAATTTGCTCGTAATTATGAAACTACATTCGTAACTACAGCCTTGAAGAACCTTCTAATTGGTGAGTAAAAATGAGACAACTTTTCTTCAAGCCTTACTGATGGGATGTTAAGCCTGTTTCTGAATTCAAATCCTTTAAGCTGGCTTAGTCTGTGCTTGCATTTGGCTATATGCTAAAAACATTTAGATTATATGGCCTGATTTCACTGGAATTTAGCAATCATAATTTGGGTTACATCTATCATGAATAAGCTAATACTATCAATATCGGCATTAATTGTGATTACATCTTGTTTATCTTTGGCTTCGACATTTCACAAGCAGATTGCATTTGCACAACAGACTACAAACCTCCTGACATATGAAAATTCTAGCTACGGGATAAAAATACAATATCCGTCCACCTGGGAGAAGCAAGAAAATGGCACAAAGCAGGGCTCGGTAACTGATGCCGTTTCGTTCCTTCCTCCAACTATCAATTCAAACGCGAGTCTTGACATATCTATAGATGATATTTCAGATGAAAAAGGTATAACCTTATCTCAATACGCGAACAACAGTATCGGTGATTTGAAACAATCCCTTAAAGACTTTAAACTGATATCCTCAAACACTAATAGTGTTCTTGCTGGATTATCTACTTACAAATTGATTTATACTCATACGGATGAAAACACAACTTTCAAAGATTTGGAAGTTGGAGTAATGAAAGGCGATAAAGTGTATATTCTAGTATACGAAGCAGGATTAAATGAATATGATAAGTACTTGCCAACATTACAACAACTGATTAATACATTTCAAATAACAAAATAGAGACCTATCTAATAGTTTGTCAAGGTTTGAAATAGAAATAGTTGGGATTGGGTAGTTTTATCATCTCGGTTTTCAGTTACTGTCTTGAATTATGACTAATATTATCCTACAATGCAGATAAGTGATAGAGTCGTAAAAGTAACAGTTGTTAATTCGACCCATTCATGGTTTCCAGTCAGGACCTTATTATCATAGAAGAGTTATCAGCAGTAGTATCCAAGCAAGTCTAATCTATTTCCACTCTATAGAGCCCCCGTGCGTCAGGAAACGTAGCAAAACAAAAAACGGCTCTAGTCGGTGACATTAATAATGCCATGCCGCAAAAAGGACAGAAACCACCATCGTGGCACACCTTCATAATGACTAAAATAATTTTGGTATACAACCTTTCACATAAATTTCGTCAAGCCATTCTACATGTTGTGGTTCAGCTCATTTGGTTAGAGCACCTGTAGTTATTGCACCAATAGTCTGTGACTGGTTAAATACATTGCTAGGAGAGGATTTAATATACAACACATTATTCTTAGAATCGTATCCTAGGTCATTCACTGTTAGTACTCTAAAACCATTCTCATGTAGGTATTTCATTTCTTGAGCAAACAGGCCTATATCAGTGCTATCACTTGTCTTATTATTGTCTATACTATGATATGCTACTATAGGAACAGCTAATACAGGCCCATTTAGTTTATTGTATTTCTCCTGGCTATTAACCTCATTAACAAAGATGTCGAATATCTTTGAATCATTATAAGAGTTTGTTTTATCGATATTGTTATGACTCCACTCTCTAAGAGAATATCTATTTACAAAAGTTAAGGTGCCATTGGTGAAATATGTTCTGCAATCTGTCTGACTAGAGTATTTGATATACCCATTACAATGTAAAAACATTAATTTACCAAAACCGTTCACAGCAAGGTCATAATACTTTGCGATTTCGTTAATAATAGTTGCATTATTTCTCTCATTGCCGTGAGTGGGTGCAAAAGCACAGTCCTATTTACCCTATCTCAGTCACTCAAAGCACATGTAAGCTAATATAAGCGGCGTTGAGGGCTTAACTTTTCTAAGAAAGATATCTTGATGAACTCCTAAATATCGTAGCTAACATTAGAAAAACTTATTTAATTTATTCAGAAGGTGAATAGAGTAGGTATGACTACAGATCAGCACCTATTAAGAGAGAAAAGAGACTCACTAGTAAAGAAACATGTTGAGGCTGAAAATAGACATGATGTTGGTGCATCCATTGCCACGTTTCACAATGGTTGATGGTTCACTTTGGTCTGACAGGGCAAAATGTTGTCCTGAAATTCAGGATAAATATTTACAAATGTTTAACACATATGTCTACATTAGTCCTTAGTAAACAAGGAGTATATGTAAAAAAAAGGACTAATATATGATATGGAGAAGACATGCCCATTTAGAGCAAGTGAGGATAAATGGTAGCAATCGCTCGTAACATTTCGAATGACTCGTTAGAAGAAATTGCTACTGAGGTCGTTGGATGCTCACTTTGCAAACTTTCAAGAAGCAGAAAGAATGCCGTACCAGGAGACGGACAGACTTCAGCGAAAATAATTTTTATTGGGGAAGCACCAGGAAAAAACGAAGATGAGAAAGGAAGTCCCTTTATAGGTGTCGCAGGACGGATTTTAGATGAAGCATTACAAAAAGCTGGAATAGAGAGGTCGCAGGTTTTCATAACCAATATTGTAAAATGTCGACCACCTGGGAACAGGATACCTGAAGATGACGAACGTGCTGCATGTAGACCCTATCTAGACAGGCAGATTTCCCTTATTGCACCAAGAATCATCTGTATTTTGGGAGCTACCGCTTATTCATCAATTCTTGGTGGAAAATCAATCACACAGAATAGGGGAAAAATTATAAAAAGAAAAGGGCAAAAGTATCTTATAACAATCCATCCTGCGGCTGCAATTTACAACAAAAATCTCAGACATGCACTAGAAGATGACCTTTCTAGTTTGTCCCAGGAAATTAAAAAAATGGAAAATCTGGATAGAAATACAATATTAGATTATATAGATGGCTAGAGCGATAAAATACTTTGTTGACTCATGCTATGACTCTTCGAAATTCGGCATTATTTATCCACGCCGATATCGCATAGTCTTTAAGTTTTATACTTTATTTTCGCCTAAAGTTTTTAAGAAATCTGAGTAAAATAAGCAGCTTATATGCTTAGACAAGAGAGTAGAAATCCTTAAACTATTTGAACTCCTATCCACACTTGATAATATAAATTGCTATTTTCTTACTTTTTTAAGTTCAAACTCTACAGGTATAAGTATCGTATCGTGCGCTCATTGTTATTCTTTGTTGCAGAGCAATAAGACTCGTTTGAGGCACTAGGGATATAAAATTATAATCGTTTTAGATACAGATATTTTAATGAAAAACCCATCTGAACTAAAAGATCTTCTTTCTGAACTCGAAGAAAAGGGTGGTGGCTACTTTGTAGATTTTATAACTACAAAAGGTATTCAGGCTGGCATCATCAGATTACATCCTGGTGAGACTGATACACAAGAACCACATTATGCAGACGAGGTTTACTATGTTATTGAAGGTAACGGCTTTATCAGATTAAACTACAAAAATCATCCTATCAAACAAGGAACATCCATTTTTGTTCCAGCTGGAAGTGAGCACAGATTCCATGGAAATACTAGAGACCTCCTAATCTTCTATGCATTAGGAAAATAGATAGAATTTTTGAGCATAATGGGAAGATCAGGCATTACCTTTTTAGGAGGATTTTGATGTAATCTAACGTAAACGACGACGTTTACTTGTAACGGGCGGGTTCTGTTGGATACGCACCGAGGAATCAGCAATAGGGAATATAAACAAACGTTGCATATTACCAAGTCTTCTTGCTTCAGATATTTGTCATGTGTAGTGCCTTTGACATACTTCCAATTTGGAGAATCACGTTTTGCTCGCTCTAGAGAGATTGCATACTTTTTCTTATTATCAATTCAATAATAGGGGCAACCTCAACACCTGCAGAAAATATTTCATCTATCTTTGCGTAGTAATATGCTGCTTTAAAGTCACCCTCACGCTGCTCAGGGTATATTCTTCCTCTCCATGCAATGTTGTGTGTCTTTCGAGTTGGTTTAGCTGCGGTCATGCCACCGACCCAAAATTTCAAGGCTACACACATTTTCTTTCAGCCAGTTCTTTAACATCAGGTAAGAAGATGTTCGCTAGAGTCTTGTTCTAATATCTGCATAAAATGCCTTTTCTCAATCTCATTTGAACCTGAGAGAAAGCTAGGGAATCGATCGCCATTTTTTTCAAATGCTGTTATTGGATCGAGAGAAGGTAATCTGGCAACAATTTGTTTCAATTATGCCAGGCAATTAATCGTGTTTGATACTTTTAAGAACCAAGCTGTCCATGCTATAACATGAGTCAAATTTCTACCGACAAAACGAGGCAACAACCATCAAACCAGTGGGCTGAAATAGTTGGACAAATTATCGATAAATTGGTAGGCAAGAATATGTCCATGACTTATGATTTCCAGAAACTCACAATCGATATCCCAAAAGCTGAAGGGCCTGGTGGTAAACATATCGGAAGTGTCCAATGGGCAATAAATGGCAGGATAATAATTACAACCGAAGCATATGATAAAACCAACCAGGGTAAGAAATGAGGTGTGCTGTATGATATTACGTGATGATAACCATCTTCACATAGATGAGCAAGATCCTATAGCAGAGTGGTTGGTCAGATCCATGAGAATTGCACAAACAGGTACAATCAAGCTTGATATTGAAGGCCAGCCAGCCGTAAAAATAAACATAAATAATAATGGAAATAAAATGATGGTAGATCTTTTGCAGCCAGCATTTTTCAGAACAGCGGATGACGAAATAGGCTTATTTGATAAATTAAAAACCGCAAAAGAGTTTGCCAAGAAACTTACCGATAACGGTATGACAATTTCATTCCTGAGAAGAGGCAAGGAAGCAATAACCCTAGGAAAAGATGCCAAACCAACACTTTCAAAAATGATAACGCGAAGCGATGATGTACAAATAAATAGCGTAATACAAACAGGTAATCTTAAAGGTGATTTAAAAGCAGGTTAACTAATTACAAGAAATATGATCTCATGCACAACCTAAGGCGAATAGTTCTGGTCTTCTAGCAAAATCCTAATTTTCAGTTACGAGTACTTCTTCTTTTCTTATGTGTATCTTATGTGTATCAGACATTGACTCATCTTTCCTTTCTGGCATCTTTATATCAAGAATCAGCAAATCATAGAAACCAGCAAATGTTCAGGATAATTTTCTATTAAGTATAGTATTCTTTGCGCAGGCATGAGTATTCCAACTCTTACATTACTGATATACCATTCCCTTACCTGTTCTTTTAATGCCCTTTCCTTGTAAATGGTAACCAGACCGGGTATTATGTAGAACGCGCTTTTGTTTTCTTGTGGTAGGTATGCATAGAGATAAACAAGGCGTGTAATTCTTTCAGGAACTTTCTCTGCTACGCCTCCGATAACAAATCCCTAAGGTCAACTAGGGTTACTTCACTGAGATTTTCATACTCTAATACTTGAATTATGTAGTATGTGAGTATGCAATCCAAAATCACTTGATACCAGATGACTTCTTTCAGCTAGGCCGGTAAGAGGTGGTGTCCACACTTCCTGACCTCCCCTGGCGGGATCCGTGAACTAGTACAAAAGTTGCCATTTCTCGAAAGTACAGGGGCCTGAGCGTATGAATATGTTTCTACCTCTGCGGTTATGACCTTGAAGTGCAGGACCAAATCAAAAAAAACAAATAGCAACAATTACGACTTATGCAACAGAATTAGTAATAAGGTTTTGGCTACTGTAGAGGGGAATTATTTCGTGTTATTTTATTTTCCCTTTGCTTTTTCTTTTATGATCTCTACCGGGCTCCTCATTGTATGACATAGGAGGAGAATGATGACCCGAATGATGTCGAGTAGGTTTCGGTTGTTCGTCTAGTTCAAGTTCTTTGGCTTCTTCTGTAGTTAGACCTGGTTCTTCGGTTTCTTTTTTATCACTCATGTATTTTGTACTAAAGAAACTTTGCCATGTAAGAAGGTTTCCGATGGCGAAGCTAATTAATGGATTTAAGTGCATGGAGGAGGAGAAAGCGGCGTATTGCCTAATAGTGCTTTCCTTTGATCACCGATAAGGAGCAAATGATAGACACGACTAGTCCTACTACATTAAATCTTAGTTAAACTAAATTTTATATCGGTGATGAAATCACCTACGTCTGTGGCCTTATGAGGGTTACTAACCCAAGCATGGGATCGAGAAAGTTGAGACGTGCTCTTCTATCAGTATAAAAATATGCTAGCACAGATATTTCAAGATGCTGATTTTTGCTTGGGCTGCTGGCAAGAACCGAGGATACCATCTTCGATAAATTAGTATGCTCAGGCAATTCAAAAAATGTATCAATAAATCAGAAATTGCAGAAAGAGCCAATGTCGGTATTATAGAAGGACAAACACAAGCAAACCTTCCACATCTAGATCTCGAGTAAGAAGAATATCCATAAGAAGTCAAATTTAGAATAGCTTGTATTTCTTATTCCACCATTTGACTTTGGTAACGCCAATATAAGACCTTGACTAGTAAAAGGTCACTCGTCTACTTGATGAGTTTTCAGGCTTCGGCAGGCTCCTTTTCATGTTTTTAGATTGGTAAAAGAACTGTATATTGGATTCTTCTATCTGATCATACATCAAGACATAGTACAGAATAACCCGGAAATCGCTCTTCAACACATATTTGAGTAGTAGTTTTACATAAAGTTTTTTATAACCTCACAGAGGGTCATTCCTAACATAGCAGAATATAGTAAGAATTGGATACCTTAAAAAAAGCTAAACGTATACACAAAATACTGCTACTGGGCAATTCCAGAAAAGACAACTGTCCTCATAATAATAATAATAACAATATTAATGAGCATAGATACCTAAATGACTGAAAATATGAAAAAACAGTCTACTCACTTATGTGATGTTCTGATTATAGGTGGCGGCTCTGCCGGTCTTCGAGCTGCAATAGAGGCTCATGATGCCGGTGCACATGTTCTTATAATAAGTAAGAGTAGAAAAGGAGAGCCACATACAGTATTAGCAAGAGGTGGTATTAACGCAGCTCTTGGTACGATGGATCCAGAAGACAATTGGATGACACATGCTGCCGATACTCTAAGAGAAGGGGAATTTCTTGCTGACTACAAAAAGGTAGAAATTCTGTGTAAAAATGCACCTGATGCTGTAAACGAGCTAGTAGAATGGGGTGCTCGATTTCATAGAGAGAAAGATGGACGATTAACACAGAGATTTTTTGGTGCCCACACTTACAGAAGGACTGTGTTTTACGAAGATTGGACTGGTAAGGAAATAATTCGTGTATTGCTGGATCAAGTTCTTCAACGGAAAATCGAGATTATAGACAACGTTTACATCACAAAATTATTGAAATCTCGGGACGCGATTGGAAAAAGAGGTGGAGGGGCAACAGAAGATGTCAAAGGAGCAATTGGCATAGATGTCAGCAAGAAGAAAGTTGTTGTGTTCGAATGCAAGTCTTTAATACTTGCTACCGGTGGCTATACGCGAGTCTATGCAGTAAGTAGTTCTAGAATCTTCGAAAACTATGGAGAAGGTGTGGTTCTTGCGTATCAAGCCGGTCTCGAATTGGTAGACATGGAGATGGTCCAATTTCATCCTACTGGAATGGTTTGGCCAAGGAAAGCATTGGGTACGCTGGCAACCGAAGCAATCCGCGGTGAAGGAGGTATATTGCTAAATTCTAAAGGTGAAAGATTCATGAAAAATTACTATCCAGAAAGAATGGAGCTAGGACCTCGTGATATAGTAGCCCGTGCAATTTTTAATGAAATAATGTCAGGTAGGGGTACCAAACACGGTGGAGTTTGGTTGGACGTAACCCATCTATCAAAGGCAAAAATTTTGGAAAGACTGCCTACGATGTACAAACAGTTCAAAAAGCTTGCTGGAATCGACATATCCAAGGAGAAAATGGAGGTTGGACCAACTGCGCATTATTCGATGGGCGGTATCAAAGTAGGTAGAGATTGTAAAACGAAGATTAGAGGTCTATTTGCAGTTGGAGAAGTAATAAGTCAGATTCATGGTGCTAATCGTTTAGGTGGAAATAGCTTACTAGATACAGTAGTTTTTGGAAAAATTGCTGGAAGAGAGGCAGCTATCTCGGCAAAGAAATTGAGACTACGATTAGTGGAACCGAATGCAAATGAACTGAAAGGATTTCATGGTGGAATATTTGTTGTTAAGGACCCAATTAATTTTCGGACTGAAATAGAAAAGTTGATGAAAGATAGTGCAGGGATAGTAAGAGACGCAGGCAAATTACAAGATGGATTAAAAAAAATTTTGCAATTAAAGAAGGATTTTTATTCTAAAGATAATATTCTGAAATCATTCAAAATTGATGACAAGGTTGTTAGAACTTGGGAAGTAAAGTCTGCACTAGTTGTTTCTGAGGCTGTAATAAGAAGTGCCTTGATGCGACAAGAGAGTAGAGGAGCTCACTATAGATCTGATTTTCCAAAGCTAGATGACAAAAAATGGAAATTAAATATCCACTGTAAGCAAAAGGAAATTGGCATTGTATTGTTTAAGCGGAGACTTAGAGGAGAGAAAGGAGTCTTGAAGGGTTTGCTTAAAGCTCACGTCAAGGCAGAGCATCACCGTGAATTCGAATAATCACTAAATCACTAGTAAACCTGTTGTATTAGATATATCCTACTTTTTTATTCCTATCTGGCGCGGAGCTATGCTGTATGTCAGTGTGGTTGTAGAGCACATCGGACTTGATAGATTCTAGATACATAGTTAGAATTGTAGCATTATTTGGAGTCGGATGCAGCATGCTGCAATCGGACGGGTTACTAAAATCCCTGCAACGCCGCTATAGGACTTATCGTTTTTTGGTTCGATTTATCTCATTGGGCCGGGTTGTCATTTGTGGGGTAGTTGACTTCTTTGACTAGGATCACGATACGAGACACGTCGGCATCGTGTATACCCACGTGAGTAGTGTAAGTACGACCTTTTTGGACTTCTAATATTTCAGATC
>Ga0207646_10007964_pt1 | contig 10688 bp, 10 predicted proteins | sample KBSK5502metaG_FD_184343 | JGI IMG/M metagenome (GOLD analysis project Ga0207646, IMG submission 184343) | Corn, switchgrass and miscanthus rhizosphere microbial communities from Kellogg Biological Station, Michigan, USA - KBS K5-50-2 metaG... | ecosystem: Host-associated > Plants > Roots >...
TAACCGCTGACGTCAGAAACGATCGATGGCAATCGTCGCATCAGCACCGCATCATCCGGATTCCTGGCGCTCAGCACCATGAACGAGGCGACTGTCGGTGGTGGAGGAGGCGATGCGGCTGAAAAGATCATATTAGCATTCCGCGGAGCCACGGCGTTCGAGTATGACGAATGTCATGTGATGGCGTGCGCTTGACATGCGCAGGACGTGAACAATGCCCACCATCGAGTTTCGAAGGAACAATGCGGCCGCATTTTTCTTTCACGCGTACCCCGTCGGCATCCTTTCCCTTACCCCTTCCCAATAACGCTCGAGGCAACGATGGCCTTCATGATCAAAGTCAACGGAACCGCGCACAGCGTCGATGTCGACGACGACACGCCCATGCTCTGGGTGCTGCGCGACGTCCTCGGCATGACCGGCACCAAATTCGGCTGCGGACGCGCGCTGTGCGGCGCATGCACCATCCACGTCGATGGCAAGCCCGTGCGGTCATGCGTCACGCCGATCTCTGCCGCGGCCGGCAAGCGCATCACCACGATCGAGGCGATCGGCGCCACACCCGCCGGCAAGAAGATTCAGCAAGCCTGGATAGAGCTGGACGTGCCGCAATGCGGCTACTGCCAGTCGGGCCAGATCATGTCAGCCGCGGCGCTGCTCGCCGCCAAGCCGAAGCCGAGCGACGCCGATATCGACGCCGCGATGTCAGGAAACATCTGTCGCTGCGGTACCTATGTGCGCATCCGTGAGGGAATCAAGCGCGCGGCGCATGGGGTGACGAGCGACAAGAAGGGGGCCTGACATGACTTCCAATCGAATTGTCGATGTCGCCGAACGCGACGGCGTGGATCTTTCCCGTCGCCGCTTCCTGAGTGTGAGCGCAGCGGTGGGCGGAGGGCTCCTCATAGGCTTCACGACGGGTCCTTCAATCGGGGCTGCTGGTGCAGCCCAAAGCGTCGCGAGCCCGCCGTTTACGCCCAACGCCTTCATCCGCATCGGAAGCGACGGACAAGTTGTCCTGACGATGCCCTATGTCGAGATGGGCCAGGGCACCTACACCTCCATCCCGATGCTGATCGCCGAAGAGCTGGAGGTGGATCTGAAACAGGTGCGGCTGGAACATGCTCCGCCCAACGAGAAGCTTTACGGCAATCCTTTGCTGGGCGGCATCCAGGCTACGGGCAACTCGAACGCGATACGCGCGTCGTGGCAGCCCCTGCGCCAAGCCGGTGCGACCGCGAGAACCATGCTGGTGGCGGCAGCGGCAAAGCGCTGGAATGTCGATCCGGCGTCCTGCCGCGCGCAAAGCGGTGAAGTACGTCACGCGCCGACCGGAAGACGCCTCAAATATGGCGAGCTCACTGCCGACGCTGCGCGCATGCCTGTCCCCGAAAGCGTGGTGCTCAAGCGGCCGGCGGATTTCAAGCTCATCGGCACCCCGGCCAAGCGTCTGGACACGCCCGCGAAGGTCAACGGAACGGCCGTCTATGGCATCGACGTTCGGCCGCCGGACCTGAAGATCGCGACCCTCGCACAATCGCCCGTCTTCGGCGGTCGTGTGAAGAGCGTGAATGATGCGGCGGCCAAGGCCGTCAAGGGCGTGCGTCAGATCGTACGGCTCGACGACGCGGTCGCCGTCGTGGCCGACCATATGGGGGCTGCGAAGAAAGGGCTGGCGGCGCTGGTGATCGAATGGGACGACGGTCCACATGCCAAGCTCGACACAGCAACGATTGTGGACGAGCTTGAAAAAGCGACGCTCAAATCGGGTGCGGTGGCCCAGAGCATCGGCGATGCCGACAAGGCCATGGCGAGCGCAGTCACCAAGGTCGAGGCGACCTACCTGGTTCCGTTCCTCGCGCACGCGACGATGGAGCCGATGAACTGCACAGTTCATGTCCGCAAGGACGGCTGCGAAGTCTGGGTCGGCAACCAGGTCCTCCCGCGCGTGCAGGCCACTGCCGCAAAAACAACCGGACTGCCGTTGGACAAGGTCGTGGTTCACAATCACCTGATCGGCGGCGGCTTCGGTCGCCGGCTGGAGATCGACGGCGTCACCCGCGCGGTTCAGATCGCCATGCAAGTCGAGGGTCCCGTGAAGGTCGTATGGACCCGCGAGGAAGATATCCAGCACGACATGTATCGGCCTTGTTTCTTCGACCGGTTATCCGCCGGTCTCGATGCCAAGGGAATGCCGGTCGCCTGGAACCATCGTTTCGCGGGCTCGTCCATCATCGCGAGATGGGCCCCTCCCCTCTTCGTCAATGGTCTCGACCCCGACACGACCGAGGGCGCGATCGATCTGACCTATAGCCTCCCGAACCTGCACGTCGAGTATCTGCGGGTGGAGCCTCCGGGCATTCCGACGGCCTTCTGGCGCAGCGTCGGCCCCTCGCACAATGTCTTCGTGACCGAAAGCTTCATCGACGAGCTGGCAGTAGCGGCGAAGCAGGATCCGGTCGCTTATCGGCGGGCTCTCCTCGACAAGTCGCCACGCGCCAAGGCGGTCCTCGAGCTCGCGGCGGAGAAAGCCGGCTGGGGAAAGCCCCTGCCTGAGAGGGTCGGCCGTGGCGTCTCCCTCCAGTTCGTGTTCGCGACCTATTTGGCGCAGGTCGCCGAAGTCGAGGTGTCGAAGGACGGAGCGGTTCGTGTCCGGCGCGTCGTCTGTGCCGTCGATTGCGGCACCGTCGTCAATCCCGATACGGTCAGGGCGCAGATCCAGAGCGCGGTCATCTTCGGCATCACGGCAGCGCTCCATGGAGAGATCACGCTCAAGGGCGGTCGTGTCGAGCAGAGCAACTTCCACGATTACCCGATGCTGCGGATGAACGAGGCGCCCGCAATCGAGGTTTACATCGTGAAAAGCGCCGAGCCGCCGGGAGGGATGGGCGAGGCCGGAACCTCGGCGATCACTCCGGCAGTGACCAATGCGATCTATGCAGCGACAGGCACGCGAGTGCGCAAGCTGCCGGTGGCGGATCAGGCAAAGCATGTCTAACGAGGTTGAGCTTAGGACGTAGCGTTCGAAGTCGAGGGACGTATATATATCTGAGAGGGTGGCTGTTCTTGCCAGCAAAGGACGATAGCGCGCGACGGGTCGCGGTGAAGAACTTCCTCGCGTATACGCTGCGACGGCTCGGCGTTGACACGATCGATATCTAACGGAAATGACCGAGCGATACCTGGAAGACTTTGAAGTGGCGCAAACCTTCGGCGGATCCGGACGCATCCGCATCGATAGAGAGCGCATCAAGAGCTTCGCCGCCGAATTCGATCCGCAACCGTTCCATCTCGATGAAAAAGCCGCAGGCGATTCAATGTTTCGAGGGCTTGCCGCGAGCGGTTGGCACACCGCAGCGATCACCATGCGGCTACTGGTCGAAAGCGAACTCAAACCTGCTGGCGGTATCGTCGGTGCCGGCTTCGACGACTTCCGCTGGCCTCGACCGGTTCGGCCAGGCGATGAGCTGCGCGTCGAGAGCGAGGTGCTTGAAGTACGGCCTTCGAAGTCCCGACCGGACCAAGGATTGATCAAAGTGAAAACGACCACGTTGAATCAGAACGGCGAGGCCGTTCAGATTTCCGTCGGCAATCTCATTGTGCTGCGTCGGCCGAAATGAGTGTGAACGGCCTATACTTGTGCGAAACCGCCATCCACAAATAATTCCGTCCCAGTGATGTAGCTGCTGTCGTCGGATGCGAGAAACACGACGGCCTTGGCGATCTCGTCGGGTGTGCCGAGCCTTCCGAGCGGGACACTGTTAGAAATCATCTGCAAGCGCTGCTGGCCCGTTTCCGAGGAAGCCAGCAGCTCACTCAGTCCGGGCGTGTCGGTGGAGCCCGGGCTCACCGCGTTCACGCGAATGCGGCGATCCCTCAAGTCCGTTGTCCAAGTCCGAGCGAACGAACGCACGGCGGCTTTCGTGGCGCTGTAAACACTATTCGACGCCAGCCTTTGCTGGCGACGATGGATGCGTTCAGGATGATAGAGGCGCCGTCCGGGAGCAGCAACATAGACGACCCGACCATTCTTAGGCACGACGCTTGCTCGATTGAATCCCAGGGCTGGCCACCGATCAGTGGCGCCTCTATTGTTCCCTTGGGTGCCACTAGATGACGCCCTGCGTCGCTTCGGGGCTGGCACATCGGAACGGCACATGAATAGCCAACTGCGAGGAATCTGCCGTGATGCATAAGCGCTGCGCGACCGCGTCGCTATTCCTCGCCATCACTAGCCTTTTGTCTCCCGCTGGGTCAATGTTCATCGACTAAGCGACAAATGAGGCCAGGTCGCATCCCCACTATCCGTTCCAGACTCGCTTTGCTCGTCATCGCCTGCGTCGTCCCAGCGTCTTTGATGGCCGTGGTGTTGATCTCTTATAGCTACGAGCGCGAGCGCGGAAGACTCGTGCGCGACTCCATAGCGACGGCGCGCGCACTCACGTCTGCAATGGACCGTGACTTGGCCGGCGTGCAATCGGCCTTGTACGCGCTCGCCACGTCTCCCTATCTGTCCTCCAACGACTTTCGAGCTTTCCACAGCCAGGCGAAAGAAGTACTGCCAAATCTGATCGCCAATAACATAGTTCTCATCGACGCGAACGGTCAGCACCAGGTCAATACGCTCCGGTCTTTCGGTGAACCGCTCCCTTCCGCTCGTTCAAAGCAATTGGCGCGCATATTCGAAACGGGTCGGCCAGTCATCACAGATCTATTCCCCGGACCGGCGATCGGCAGGCCGGTACTCGCCATCGGGGTTCCAGTGCGCGTGGAAAACAAAATTGTTTACACCCTGAACGCGGGTATCGTTCCCGAACGTCTGTCGAGCATATTCACTCAGCAGCGTCTACCGCCAGACTGGATTGCAGCAATCTTCGACAGCACAGGCGCTGTTGTAGCCCGCACCCACGAGATGAATCGATTCCTCGGAAAGAAAGGTTCTCCGGCATTGATCAAGCGAATGCAAGAGGTCGCCGAGGACTCCCTGGAGAGTACGACGCTGGAAGGCATTCCAGTTCTGACGGTATTCAGCCGATCCGCTGTCTCCAACTGGACGGTCGCCATAGGAATACCTATCAAGGACGTGACGAGCGAGCTGGGGCGTTTGCTATGGTGGCTCATTCTCGGCCTGGCGATCCTGCTCATGAGCAGCCTGGCCTTGGCCTGGGTCATTGGGGGCCGGATTGCCCGGACGGTTCGCGACCTCTGCGAACCCGCGCTCGCCTTAGGTTTGGGCGAAGCAGTGACGGTTCCTTCCCTCCACCTAAAGGAAGCTGATGAAGTAGGCCGGGCCCTGATGAAGGCATCAAGAATGTTGCAGGAAGCCCAGCATCTAGCACATCACGATGCTCTGACGGGTCTTGCAAACCACCTGCTCTTCACTGAAATCGTCGACCACCAACTGTCGATCTGCGGCAGGACCGGATCCACGCTGGCCGTCTTGTATTTCGACATCGACGGATTCAAAGCTGTCAATGACACGCACGGTCATGCAACCGGTGATCAGTTACTGCGCGCAGTCGCAGCGCGGCTCAAGAGCGGAATTCGGTCGTCCGATATCGCCGCCCGCTTGGGCGGTGACGAGTTCGGGATTCTCCTTGTACTTACCGGCGCGCAAGCGGCTGCAAAAGTGGCTCGCAAACTGGCCGATCGTCTTTCGCTTCCTTACCCAATCGGCCAATTAACGATCGAAATTTCAGCTAGCATTGGAGTTGCGGCATACCCGGATTCGGGAACCACTAGCGAAGAACTTCTGCACTGCGCAGACGAGGCGATGTACAAAGCCAAGGCGGATCGCGAACGGTCGCACCCGTCTCTAGTGGCTTTCTGACTCGTACGAACTATCAATCGCCGCATCAATGCACGCCATGTTCCGAGTACTCCGCGTGCTTCGCTACGGATTGCTGGATTCCACCGCAGTGCCGGGAGCTGGCGCCGTCTGCGGCTACGGCTGCGTCTTCGACCAGCTCGAATTCGGGTTGAAATGCGTCATCCTCGATGCGATTGCCTCCGTCGCCTTGCCAAGATTCTTCTCGTAGACGACGCCGTCGTGATTGACGATTAGCGTCATCACGCCAGAGGCTCCCCAGCGGGCCGGGTAGGCTACCAGCGCAAAACCGCCGATCATCTTCCCGTGGACCACGTAGTCGTACGCGCCGCCCGGAGCATCGCGGCCCTGGCCGGTAAGCACCTTGTAAAAATATCCGTGGTAAGGCTCGTGCGCGGCGTTCTTGGTCTGCCCGTAACCCTCCTCCTTCGCCTTCTCGGCCAGCGGGCCGAGGGGGCTGAGCGGGTGCCCCTCCTTCATCGGCCAATACAGGCCATCCCGCTTGCCGGGTGTGCTAACGAGCTTCGTTGCGTATTCGTGCATCCCGTCGCGACTGCCCTGCGTCAGCGCGTATTCGCGCTGGGCATCCACGTAGGCGAGGCAAACCTGGATCGCCGAGAGCTCGTTGCGCCCAATGCGCCGGTTGAGGATCTCCGCGGCGCCGGATCGGGTGTCGAATCGCCAGCCATCGGCATGCTTCACGAGTGGGAACGGGAGAGGCCAATCGTTCTCGCCGACAATCACAGTCGCCTTGGCATCGCCTTCCGGTTCGATCCTCGAACGTTGGTCGAAGGCCGCGACGAAACGCGCCCGCGCCTGCCGGTCTGCGACGGGATCTCCGGAGCTGATCAACCTGTCGCTGCCGGGGCCGAGTACCGCGTGGATGCGCTTCTCGTCGTCAGCTCGGACCGCTGCGAGCAGCGCTTCAGTCGCGGCTTCCGGTGTGGCGAAGTGTTGCTGGACCTGCGTGCGCACGGTCGCCGGTACCGCATCGGTCGCCAGCGCGGGCAGCGCGAATGCCGCGACCAGGGAGCTCAGCGCAGTGCTCAAGATCACCGACCGCGGGCGGAACTGAAGCCTCATTGGATCCTCATGCGGGTGATCGGACATGCCGTGGCTCAGCGCCTGAGCGCGCCGCCGCCTTGCGGAGAAGGCGCAGGTGCCGGCGCTCGACCGAGGGGCGCCGGCGTTCCACCAACCGGCGCCGGCGCTCCACCGACCGGTGCGCGGCTCATCGGCGCGGGAATGGAGGGCATCGATTGGCGGCTCTGCATACCGCGCTGCGCATTGATCTGCGTCTGCTGACGCGAAAAACCCGGGTCGAACGGTATCGGCGTGAATTGGCGGCTCTGCATTCCGCGCTGCGCATTGATCTGTGTCTGCTGACGCGAAAAGCCCGGGTCAAACGGTGTCGGCGCGGTCGGTCGAGGCGATGGTGTCCGCGTCACGATCGATGCCGAGCCGGTCGCGGGGAACGCCGGTCTTACTGCATTCGGCGCCGGCGGTATGCGCTCGTAGCCGCGGAAGTCCTGTCTCGAGCGCACCGCATTGGGATCGATACGTGTGAACCGGTCGCGTATCGGTGCATTGGGATAGGCGACGCCCCGACGGTGCGGCGGCGAATGCTGCCAGGTTCCATCCGGCGGCAGGCGCGGATGCCCCGGGTTGTTCCAGAAGCGGTTGTTGTGATCGTCGATTGCGATGCGATGTCCGTGCCAACGCGGATGCGCCCAGCCCCAGTGGTTGTACCAGATCGGCCACGGCGCGCCGAACACGATGCCGACGGTATACACCGGGCAGAACGGATAGCCGTAATCCAGCGACGGGCACCAGAACCACGGCGGATAGGCCGGCGCCCACCATGGGCCGTAGATGAGCTGCGGATTGTAGACCGGCACGTAGACGGCGTCGGGTTGCGCGGCATCGATGACGATGTCGTCGTCCTGCGTCGCCACCGCCAGTTGCGGCGTCGACTGCAGATTGCCGGCGGCCAGGGCCTTCTGGCGCAACGATTGGACGGTGTCCATGACCCGCGCCTGGTCGACGAGAAACGCGTCGCCCAGCCGCTGCGTCCATTCGAGATTGTCGTTCATCATCGCCAGGACCTGCGGGTACGCGGCGAGCGATTGCACGCTCGGATCCCAGTTCTTGTCTGCCAACGCCTGGTCCAGCGCATCGCCCTTGAGACCGGGATTCTGTTGCACGAAGCGCTCCGCCTCCACCACCTCGAGCGGGTACGTCGCAGCAATCAGGATCTGCGTCAGCAGTTGATCCGGGTAGAGAGCAATCGGCGCCAGCAATTGGTCGAGCTCGTCCTGACTGTAACCGGGGCCGCCGGCGGACTGCGCGCCTGCCGGCGCGACAGCAACCACCTGGAGCGCGAGCGCGCCGATGAGGCAGCAGCGCATGAGAAGTTGCGCGAAACGCAGCATGTTCGTTCTTGCCCGAGTCGGTTCCCGTTTCATCTCTTGATCGACGATTCCGGCCTCCAACGGCGGCGATCCGAGAGGCGCTTGATCGTGATAGCGGCAACCGATGCGCCAAGCGCCGTCATCGTCATCCCATCCTTCAAAAGCGCAGCCCGGAGACCGTCGACAAGGTGCGGATTGCTCTGCTCTACGTAGCGCGCGAGCTCATATACTTGACTCGATGTCGCGCGAGCGGCGTCCTCGAACGATATCGGTACTTCGGACCATCTAGCGTTTGGCAGATACTTGGCGAAGACACCACCACCGACCACCACCAGCGCCAAGGGCCCGACCGAACCAAGCAGGCGGCCGAGCAGGCGGGCGCGCCGCTCGAGATTGAGCTTTCCGAACACGCTAGCCACGATAGCAGGCACCGATGCGAGCGCCCTAGCGGGGATCTGCGCGTCCGCAGCGGGCGCTGCGGAGCCGTCGCGCCGGCTCATGCCGATCCACGATTGTAAGTTGCGCGTTCGCTCCGCCACGTGCGCGGCGGCTGGCTGAGTGTGCGAGGCCGCGCTTGCGGCTCCTGCGCCTTCCGCTTTATCGGGCGCCAGCCGAAACGGCGCCACGTTTCGGCAATCGCCGTCGCATACGACGGTTTGTAGGCAAACGCGCGGTCGAGAATTGAAATCTTGGGCTTCATGTCATCTCCGTATTATTGCTGTGGCACCAAATGCCTAGGCAACAATGTACGTAAAAAAATCAGGCGTTCTCCAGCATCCGCTGCAGAAAGCTTTCCAGCTGCCGGGCTTCCTTCGGGGTAAATCCCCGCAAAAAGCGGTTCAGCACCTTCATCCCACACGCTTGAAGCTTGGGAAAGACCGCCTTGCCTTCGGCAGTCAGCTCGAGATTGGACGCACGTCGGTCGTTCGGATGCGCAACGCGGCGCACCAGCCCTCTGCGCTCGAGTCGGTCGAGCATCCGCGTCATCGCGCCGGGGTCGTACGAGATGTCCTTGCACAATCCGGATGCGGAACCCGCTTCCCCGATTGCAATCGACTTGAGGATGACGAACTGGGCGGCCGTGATATCAAACGGAGCGAGCTCCGCATCCAGTGCCGCAACCATCTCGATCTTCACGCGGCCGAGCAGGCCGCCGATGCTGCGCTTGGGATCGTACGACTTCAGGTCGTAGATCTCTTTTCTCGTCGCTGTCTCGGTTGAGGTCATGGTTGGAATATAGGTGCCTAAGCAACTATTGTCAAGGCTTTTGTTGCTTAGGCCTATAGATACTTGATTTTGCGCGGGACTTTCTTGCGGTTGGCCGCAACGAGTGCGAGCTGGCGGTCGACCCCATCACCGTGACCTCGCTGATGCCGAGCTCGCCCTGAAGGTTCCTGCGTTTGTTTCAACTTTCACAGTGCGCGCACAAACAGTGTCAATCGTCATGTCGAGCGGCTCGATGGCAGCAATACGTTACGGAAGCCGGTGTAGGTTTACACCATTGCGACGCCATTCGCCGCCATCAATGACTGGTGCAGCCGTATTGGTTTGTTATCGGTTTGGGCGGTTCGAGCTCCAGCCCTATGAACGACGTCTGCGGGCAGCCGGCGTGCTAGTGCACGTCGGCCCGCATGCCTTCGATCTGCTGATCGAACTGGTTGCATATGTCCGCGTTGTGCAAGATTGGCCTCCACGCTTCTGGTCTGATCGCGTCCGTGCATCGCATCCGATACATCGCATCTGCTCGAATCGGACATGCGCAACGCACCGTCACAAAGGAATCCGCCATGACACACCTCGAAAAGTTTCTGTACACCGCCACAGCCCGGGCCGCGGGCGGTCGGGGCGGCGCCTCAAGCATGGACCGGGGCAACCTTCTTGCCACCTCGGCAGCCGTGTGTGCGCTCGGTCTTCTGCTTTTCGCTGCTCCCGGCCACACCCAGGTCGTTCCGGCTGGCGCAGCTTCCCTGCCGGCCGCCGAAGACAGCCGGATCCGCCCCTTCCGCATCAACATTCGGGAAGCGCAACTCGTCGACCTCCGCCGACGCATCGCGGCGACCCGCTGGCCTGACAAGGAGACTGTCGTTGACCAATCTCAGGGCGTGCAGCTGGCGAAGCTGCAGGAACTCGTGCGCTACTGGGGGACGGGCTACAACTGGCGGAAGGCCGAGGCGAAACTGAACGCCCTTCCGCAATTCGTCACGACGATCGATGGAGTCGACATTCACTTCATCCAAGTCCGTTCTCGTCACAAGAATGCGCTTCCGGTGATCATCACGCACGGTTGGCCGGGATCCGTCATCGAGCAGCTCAAGATCATCGGTCCGCTCACGGATCCAACCGCGCACGGAGGCAGCGCCGAGGACGCTTTCGACGTCGTCATCCCGTCCGTGCCCGGCTACGGCTTCTCGGGCAAGCCGACCGGCACCGGCTGGGACCCTGACCACATC
>Ga0207646_10007965_pt1 | contig 10687 bp, 9 predicted proteins | sample KBSK5502metaG_FD_184343 | JGI IMG/M metagenome (GOLD analysis project Ga0207646, IMG submission 184343) | Corn, switchgrass and miscanthus rhizosphere microbial communities from Kellogg Biological Station, Michigan, USA - KBS K5-50-2 metaG... | ecosystem: Host-associated > Plants > Roots >...
CGCCCCAGAACCCCGCGAGGCCGGGGAGACCTAGCGACGCGATCGCCACGAACGCGAAGATCCCCGACAGCTTCGGCATGATCTCCGCCATCCCGCCGCCGATATCCACTATCTGTCGCGTGTGGTACCGGTCGTAGATCGATCCGACGCAGAAGAACAGCATCCCCGTGATCAGGCCGTGCGCGACCATCCCGAAGATGGCCGCCTGGATGCCGATCGTCGTGAGCGTCGCGATCCCCAACATCACGAACCCCATGTGCCCGACCGAGGAGAACGCGATCAGCCGTTTCAGATCCTTCTGCGCCAGGCATGCCAGCGCTGCGTAGACGATGGCGATCGCGGCCAGCGCCCCGATCCACGGCGCGTAGGCGACGGCACCTTGCGGTAGCACGGGGAGCGCGATCCGAACGAAGCCGTACGTCCCCATCTTCAGCATGACCCCGGCAAGCAGGACCGAACCGATCGTGGGGGCCTCCGTGTGCGCATCCGGGAGCCAGGTGTGGAAGGGCCACATCGGGACCTTCACCGCGAACCCGAGCGCGATCGCGCCGAACACGACCAGCTGGAAGAGGTGGGTATACCCACCCCCGGCGCCGAACGCAGTGAGCGCCGTGAGGTCGAAGGTGTGCTTGCCCAGCGCGTCGACGGGTCCGCTGAAGTAGAGGGCCAAGAAGCCCAGCAGCATGAACACCGACCCGAACAGCGTGTACAGGAAGAACTTGATCGATGCGTACTGTCGGTTCGCGGACCCCCACACGCCGATCAAGAAGTACATGGGGACAAGTACGAGCTCCCAGAACACGAAGAACAGGATCAGGTCGAACGCGATGAACGTTCCCGCCATGCCGGTGATGAGCAGGAGCGTCAACGCGACGAACGCCTTGATCCGTCCGGGCTCGGGGACATACCGACCCGTGTAGATCGCGCAGAGGAACCCGAGCAAGAACGTCAAGACGTAGAGCGGCATCGAGATGCCGTCGATCCCCACGTGGTACCGAGCCCCGATCACCGGGATCCACGCCACGTTGAGAACGAACTGCAGGCACGGTGGCGCCGCACAGGTCGCGGAATAGTCGTAGGTCGCCGCGATCGCGACCGCGAGCGCGAGGCACACGCCCGTGATCGCGATGCCGATCCCCTTGACCAGCCGGTCGTCGCCCCTGGGCACCAGCAGGACGCCCAGGGCGCCGACGATGGGCAGCAGCGTCGTGATGGTGATGGCGGAGTTCTGCCAGCTCATCGGTCCCCTCGCTCCTCGCTTACGGCCTGATGATGAAGACGGTCAACAAGATCACGCCGGCGAACAGCCCGACGGCGTACCACTGCACCTTCCCGGTCTGGAGCGTTCGGAGCCCCCGACCGAACAGCTCCATCGCGCGCCCGGCGCCGTTCACGGCGCCGTCGATCACCGAGCGGTCGAACCACGCGACGACCGCCGAGAACGCGTAGGCGAGCGTGGCCGTACCGTTCACGACGCCGTCGATCACGTGCTGATCCGTCCAGTACACGCCGGCCGCGATCGGGTCCCGGATCGGCTTGACGATCCCGTTCCAGTACAGGTCGTCCAGGTAGTACTTGTGCTCGAGCAGGTCGTACGCGGGCCCGATCTTGGTGATGGGATCCGGCGTCCGCCACCGCCGGTATACGACGTACCCCGTCCAGATCCCGATCGTGACGGCCACGATCGAGAGGATCGCCACGAGCGGACTGAACACAGCCGGGATCGGCTCGCCGCCGAAGTAGACCCAGTCGAGGAACGGGGCGCCCAAGGGTGCGAAGCCGAGCAGACCGACCACGCAGGTTGCCCCCGCGAGCAGGATGAGCGGCACGGTCATGACGCGGGGCGACTCATGCGCGTGCGCGTGTCCCCGGTATTCCCCGAAGAACGTGAGCAGGATCATCCGCGTCGTGTAGAAAGCCGTCAGGATGGCGCCGACCAGCAGCACCACGGCGAGCCAGTAGGTGTGCGAGTCCTTCGCCGCCAGGATGAGCTCGTCCTTCGAGAAGAACCCCGAGAACGGCGGCACCCCCGCGAGCGCGGCCGAACCGATCGCGAAGGTCCAGAAGGTCACTTTCATATCCTTCCGGAGCCCACCCATCTCGCTCATGTTGTTCGAGTGCACCGCGTGGATGACCGACCCGGCCCCCAGGAACAGCAGCGCCTTGAAGAACGCGTGCGTGAACAGGTGGAACATGGCTGCCGGGTAGCCGTCCGGGCCCACGCCGAGCGCGGCGACCATGTACGCGAGCTGCGAGATCGTCGAATACGCCAGGACCTTCTTGATGTCGTCCTGCACCAGCGCGAGGAACGCGGCAAGCAGCAACGTGATGGCCCCGATGATCGCGACGACATGCAACGCGATCGGATCGGCGCTCACGAACACCTGGAACGTCCGCGCGACCAGGTAGATCCCCGCCGCGACCATGGTCGCGGCGTGGATCAGGGCCGACACGGGTGTCGGCCCTGCCATCGCGTCGGGGAGCCACACGTAGAGCGGGAACTGCGCGCTCTTGCCGATCGTGCCACCGAACAGCAGCAGGGCGGCCGTCGTCACGAGGAGCAGCGAGACGTGTCCGCCCGCGACCGTCTGCCCGATCACCTGGATGTTCGACGTGGTCATCCCGGTCGCGAAGATCAACGCGAAGATCCCGAACATGAACGGGACGTCGCCGACGCGGGTGGTGAGGAAGGCCTTGATCGCGGCACCCGAGTTCGCCGGATCCTCGTACCAGTGACCGATCAACAGGTAGGAGCAGACCCCCATGACCTCCCACCCGACCAGGAGCTGGAACAGGTTGCCCGCCAGGACGACGTCGAGCATGGCGCCCGTGAAGATCGAGAGCACGACGAAGAACCACGTGTAGCGGACGTCGCCGTGCATGTATCCGAGCGAGTAGACCTGCACCATCAACGAGACGAAGGTGACGACGATGAGCATGACCGCGGTCAGGCCGTCCACGTAGAAACCGAGCTGCATGTGGAGCGAGCCGATCCGGAACCACTCCACGTACTTCTCGTACGGTCCCCCGCCCTGGACGAAGTGCCAGACGACGCCTAGCGCCATGACGAAGCCCGCGCCGATCGCCGCGATGCCGTAGACCGGCCCGCCGCCGGGCGTGCGCTTGCCGAAGAACAGGATGAGCGCCGCCGAGAGGAAGGGCAGCAGCGCGATCAGCCAGGCGTGGTCCACGAACCAACCCGCGCTGCTCGCGGCCGCAGGAGCCGCCTCCGCCCCGAGCAGCCCTACCACTTGAGCAGGTCCACTTCGTCGACGTTGATGCTCGCGCGGTTCCGGAAGAGCAGGATGACGATCGCCAGCCCGATGCCGACCTCGGCCGCGGCGACCGCGATCACGAACAGCGCGAAGACCTCTCCGGTGACGTCCTGGAGCTCGGCGGCGAACGCGACCAGGTTGACGTTGACGGCGTTGAGGAGCAGCTCGATGGCCATCAGGACCATGACCGCGTTCCGCCGCGCCAGGACCCCGTAGATCCCCGTCGAGAACAAGAAGGCGGAGAACAGCAGCACGAGGGGCAGGCGGATCACGTCAGGTGCCCTCGTCCCGCCGCGCCAGCACGATGGCGCCGATCAACGCCGCGAGGAGCAGGAAGGACACGGCTTCGAACGGGAGCACGTAGGTGTTGAACAAGGCACTGCCCAGAACGTCCGAGCCCCCGGGCGCGCTCGGAGCGGCCGGCGTGCTTGCGAGCGGCCACGCTTGCAGGATCAGCGAGCCCAGTCCGAGCGCCACGACCACCGAGACGACGGCGCCGACGGCTCGGTTCTGATAGTCGAGGGTATCCCGCCCGATCGGCGCCTTCGTGAGCATCAGCCCGAACAGGAACAGGATCACGATGGCGCCGACGTAGATCAGGATCTGCACCCATCCCACGAACTCCGCCCCGAGCAATAGGAACGTGACGCCGACGGCGGCGAGCGTCACGACCAGGTACAGCGCCGCGTGCACGACGTTGCGGGCGGTGACGACGGCCACGGCCGCGATCGAGCCGATCGTGGCGACGACCACGAACGCGTACTCGTGTGCGTTCACGCGCTTGCCTCCTCGGGGGCCTCGGCGCCCTCTTCGAGCGGCGGAGGCGGCAACACGGTGTACGTCCACTCCTCCAGACGCTCCTTCTCATGGGTCAGCTCATGGATGTCGTATTCCGCGTAGTCGAACTCGCGACTCCAGAAGAGCGCATCGAACGGACACGCCTCGACGCAGATCCCGCAGTACATGCAGAGCGCGTAATCGATCGCGAAGCGATCGAGGATCTTGGCGGAGCGAGCCCGACCGCCGCCCGCGGGCTCGTGCGTCTCCTTGTGAGCGTCGATGTAGATGCACCAGTCGGGACACTCGCGCGAACACTTGTAGCAGACCGTGCAGTTCTCCTGCTTGAGCGCGATCACGCCCCGTGACCGAGCCGGAAGGTCGGGCCGGACATGCGGGTACTGCACGGTCACCGAGCGGTGCAGCATCGTGCGGAGCGTGACGGACAGACCCTTGACGAGCCCCTGGCCGAACCCTTCGTGGAGCTGCGTCTCCATGACTCAGACCCCCACCTTGTAGACGGACGTGACCAGGATCAACGCGAGCGCGAGTGGGGTGAGCCCGACCCAGGCGAACCGTTGGAGCTGGTCCTCGCGGAGCCGCGGGAACGTGGCACGCAGCCAGATGATGACGAACGACAGCGCGAAGATCTTGCCGAACATCCACAGGAACCCCGGGATGATCGCCAAGCCGGGGAGCGGCTGGTACCCGCCGAGGTAGAGCACCGACGCGACCGCCGACATCACCACGATGCCGCCGTATTCGGACAGCAGGAAGAACGCGAACTTCAAACCCGTGTACTCCGTGTACGCGCCGAAGATGATCTCGGAGTCGGCGATCGGCATGTCGAAAGGCGGCCGAGTGAGCTCGGCCACCGCCGCCATCATGAAGATCACGAACCCCACCAGCTGCCACGGGTAGACGATGTTCCAGTAGTGGGATTGCGCCTCCGTGATCTGCAACAGCGACATGGACCCGGCCTGCATCACGACCGCGGCCGCGACCAGCACCAGCGGGAGTTCGTACGCGATCAGCTGCGCAGCCGCGCGGAGCGCTCCGATCAAGGAGAACTTGTTCGCGGACGCCCATCCCGCCATGAGGATCCCGATCACCCCGACGCTCGACATGGCCAGGACGAAGAACACCCCGACGTCGAGATCGAGCGCGTAGAGGCGTGGCCCGAAGGGGATCGCGACGAGCGTGACGATGTACGGGATCAGCACGACGGCCGGCGCCAGCGAGAAGACTCCCGGATCCGCGGCCGCAGGGACGACGTCCTCTTTCTGGATGAACTTGACCCCGTCGGCGACCAGCTGAGCCCAGCCGTGGAACGCACCGGCCTCCATCGGCCCAAGTCGCGCCTGCATGTGCGCGAGGACCTTGTGCTCCATGTACCCGACCGCGAGCGGCACCACGAGGAACACCACGAGGACCGCAGCTGCCTTCATGACGAGCGGGATCCAGTACCCGCCGACCAGCGTGTCGAAGACGGAGGAGTCGCCGATCACTCGTCGTCCTCGACTTCCTCGCCCTCGGGGACCCCCGGCCACGGCTTGACCTCACGGGACATCAGGGGGAAGTCCTTGCGGAGCGGGAACCCCTCGAACGGTTCGGCCAGGAGCAGCTTGACCGGGTGCGGATGCCCTTCGAACCTGATCCCGAACATCTCCATCGTTTCGCGCTCGTGCCAGTCGCAGGTGGGGAACAGATCGCTGATCGTGGGGCACGTCGGTTCGGTCGACGGCAGCCGTACCTTCACGCGAACGTCGTGGTGGTGCTCCGTGGAGGTGAGCTGGGTGACGACCTCGAACCCACCGTCCGGGCCGAGGTCGACGCCACCGGTGAAGTCGCAGAAGTCGCACGCGAGCTCCGGCTCGTCGCGGAGGAACCGGACGAGATCGTGGTAGCGATCCACCGTGACCGTGGCGGCGAGCTGACTGAAGGTGTCGGCGACCTCGATGTCGTCGCCGAACCTCGCCCGCAGGCGGGATCCGACCTCTTCAGCTGACAGCGGTCGTCCCACTGCGGAACTTCTCCTGGATGTCCTCGTCCCGGATCTTCTCCTGGAGCCGGATGATCCCGTGCAGCAGCGCCTCCGGTCGAGGTGGGCACCCGGGGACGAAGACGTCGACCGGGATGATCTGATCGACGCCCTTCGTGACGGAGTAGCTGTCCCAGTACGGGCCCCCGCAGTTGGAGCACGAACCGAACGAGATCACGTACTTCGGATCCGGCATCTGGTCGTACAGCCGCTTGATCACCGGCGCCATCTTGTCCGTCAGCGTGCCAGCCACGACCAGCAGGTCCGCCTGCCGAGGACCGTGCGCGAAGGGGATCACCCCCAGTCGGATGAAGTCGTTCTTCGCCGTCGAGGCGGCGATGAATTCGATCGAGCAGCACGCGAGACCGAAGTTGAAGACCCACAGGGAGTACCGGCGCCCCCAGTTCAGGAGGAAACGCACGGGCTTGATCTTGGCGATCGGCGTCTTCTCCGTGATCACGCCCACGTCAGGACCCCCTTGCGCCATGCGTACAGCAGCCCAACAGCGAGGATCCCGATGAAGATCGCCATGGAGACGACGGCCTGATAGCCGAGCGACTGGAACACGCGCGCCCACGGGAACAGGAAGACCGACTCGACGTCGAAGATCACGAACAGGAACCCGTAGACGTAGTATCGGACCTGGCTCTGGGACCAGCCTTCACCGACCGGATCGATCCCACATTCGTACGTCGTCCGCTTGCCGCCGACGTTCGGCCGCCGCGGGGCGATCAGCCGGGCCGCTCCGAACGCAACGATCACCAGCAGCGCTCCTGCGAGCACCACCGCCAACACGACACCGTAGGAACCGTAGTAGGTCACGCTGTGCACGAGCTCCCTCGAAGGCTGCCGTATCCTAGCAGCGGCTTTCGCGCCGACCGACCGTCTCGCGAGCTACCCATCGATCTCACCGGGGTCGGCGCCGCAACGGATCGCGAGGAACCGCGCGAGCTGGACCAACGCATCGCGCGCGGCGCCGTCGGGGAGTTGCGTGGCGAGCCCCACAGCGCGGCGAACCTCGGTCCTGACGGCGCCGCGCGCATGGCGGATCGAACCTTCGCCCCGGACGATCTGCAGCGCTCGTACGAGCCGTTCGCCGTCGGGTGCGCCCTGGGCCAACAGATGGCGAAGCTCCTGCCGGTCCGGGCCACGATGCAGCGCGTGCAGCACGGGCAGGGTGTAGACGCCCTCCTTCATGTCGGTTCCGGGCTCCTTGCCGAGCTCCAGCTGCGTCGAGGTGATGTCCATGATGTCGTCGGAGAGCTGGAAGGCGAGCCCCAGCGATTCGCCGAATGCCCCGAGCGTCTCCACATGCTCGGGGGCTGCATCCGACAGCACACCTCCGAGGCGGCAGGAGGTGGCGATCAGCGACCCGGTCTTCCGACGGATCACCTCGAGGTACCCGTCCTCGTCTTGCTCGACGCTCCCGGCGGCGTCGACCTCCCGGATCTGCCCATCGCACAGGACCGTGATCGTCCGCGCGAGGAGGCGACAGACGTCCGGGCCCAGATCGGCCGACATCTCCGACGCCAGCGCGAACAGGTAGTCGCCCGTCAGGATCGCGACGGTGTTGTCCCACCGGGCGTTCGCCGACGGGACGCCTCGCCGGTCGGCCGATTCGTCGATCACGTCGTCGTGATACAGCGTCGCGAGGTGCGAGAGCTCGATCGCAACCGAGCCGGGGATCAACCGGGGATCGGCGGGATCGCCGAAGTACCCCGCCAACAGGACGAGCATCGGCCGGAACCGTTTGCCGCCCGCCTGCAGGAGGTACCGAGCGGTCGCGGACAGCAGGTCCGAGTCGGCGGCGACCGCCTTCTCCAGCTCCTCCTCGACGCGATCCAGACGGGCCGCGATCTCCGACTCGAGCGAGCTGTCGGAGCTCTCCAGCCCGGGGATCACCCGTCGCATCCGGTCACCACCTCACGATCGACGCCGGTTCCAAGATCCCGGTCAGGATCCCGGGGAAGACGCCGAGGACGACGATCCCGGCCGCGAGCACGCCCGCCGCGATCCGCGGCATGGTGCCCTCGGCCGACTCGATCCCCTCGGCCGGCTCCCGCATGTACATGTACACGATGACGCGGAGATAGAAGTACGCGGCAACGACGCTCCCCACCACGCCGACCACCGCGAGCGGCCAGTTCCCCGCCCCGATCGCGGCACTGAACACGGTGACCTTCGCGATGAACCCCACGGTCGGCGGGATGCCCGCGAGCGAGAGCAGGAAGACGGTCATCAGCGCTGCGAGCCCGGGGCTCCGCCGCGCGAGGCCCGCATACGCGTCGAGCGACGTCTGTTCCTCGCCGCGGACGGACACCAGCATCACGATCCCAAAGGCCCCGAGCGTCACCACCGCGTACGCGACCAGGTAGAACATCGCAGCGCGGATCCCCGTGCTGTTGGGCGCCGTCAACCCCGTCAGGATGAACCCCGCGTGCGCGATGCTCGAGTACGCGAGGAGGCGTTTGACATCGCGCTGGGCGATGGCGAGCAGCGACCCGACCACGATCGACACGACCGCCAGCGCGTAGAGCACCGGGGTCCAGTCCCAGGTGAGCGGCTGGAGTCCCACGTCGAAGACGCGGATCAGAGCGAAGAACGCGGCGACCTTCGTGGCCGCCCCCATGAACGCGACGACCGGCGTGGGCGCGCCCTGATACACGTCGGGCGTCCACATGTGGAACGGCGCCGCCGAGACCTTGAACCCGAACCCAACCACCAGCAACGCCATCGCGAGCAACGCGAGCGCCTGTGAACCGGTCTGCCCGGCGAGCGCCTGGACGATGCCGGGCGCCGCGACGCCCACGATCTTCGTCGACGCCGCGGCGCCGTAAGCCATCGCGACGCCGTAGAGGAAGAAGGCCGAGGAGAAGGCCCCCAGCAGGAAGTACTTCATCGCGGCCTCGCTCGAACGGCGGCGTCCCGTGATCCCGGTCAGGACGTAGAGCGAGAGCGAGAGGAGCTCGAGCGCCAGGAAGATCACGATCAGATCGTTCGCGGCCGTGATCAAGGTCATCCCCGCGGTCGCGAACAGGGTGATCGGATAGAACTCCCCGCGGAACGATCCCGGGTCCCGCGACGCGTAGTGCGTGTAGTAGAGACAGCCGACGAGCGCGGCCCCGAGCAGCACGAACCGCGATACCACCGAGAACTTGTCGACGGCCACGGTGTCACCCAACACATAGGGCGATCCGCTCCAATGCCACAGGGTTGCCGCAGAGACCGCGGAGGCAAGGATCCCAACGACGGCGATCGCGAGATGCGGCACCGGATCCGGACGACGAGCGAAGGCTTCGTAGAGCATCCCGACGATCGCGAACGTGCAGAGCAGGATCTCCGGAAGGATCGGGCGGAACTCGAGCACCGGCGTCGGGATCACGGCTGCCGTCCCGCCGCGGCCGCCGGCACGATGGGGCCGCCAACGTCCGCACAGGTCTGCGACGAGCGGACCTGCTCGATCGTGGCGCAGGTGGCCGGGTCGATCGACCGTGTGAGCAGGCTGGGGTACACGCCGAAGACAAGCAGCAGTGCGAGCACCGGCGCGAGCACCGCCACCTCCCGGCCCGAGAGGTCCGGGAGGTGCCGGTGCTCCTCCCGCAGCGGTCCGTACGCCACTCGCTGGTACGACCACAGGAGGTAGATCGCGGCGAGCACCACGGCGATCGCGGACAGGGCTCCGAACACGTGGCTGACCGCGAACGTCCCCACGATCACCAGGAACTCCCCGACGAACGAGCTCAGCCCCGGCAACCCGGCGCTCGCGAACACGACGAACAGGAACGCCCCCAGCAGCCACGGCATCACGCCTGCCAGGCCGCCCATCTCGGCGAGCTCACGGGTGTGGGTTCGCTCGTAGACCATCCCGACCAGCAGGAACAAGGCGCCGGTCGCCAGGCCGTGATTGACCATCTGGAGCACGCCACCGGTCACCGCCTGCTGCGTGAACGCGAAGATGCCCAGCACGACGAACCCCAGGTGCGACACGCTGGAGTACGCCACGAGCCGCTTGACGTCGGTTTGGATCAACGCGCATACGGCGCCGTAGATGATCCCGATCACCGCGAGGACCGAGACGAACGTGGCGAAGTAGATCGACGCCTGCGGGAACATGCTGAGGTTGAACCGGAGCAGCCCGTACGTACCGACCTTGAGCAGGACGCCGGCGAGGAGTACCGAGCCGGCGGTGGGCGCCTCCGTGTGCGCGTCCGGCAGCCAGGTGTGTAAGGGGAACAGCGGCACCTTCACCGCGAACGCGACGAAGAACGCGAGGAAGAGCCAGCGCGCGGTTTGGACCGGGAGCGCGGCAGCCACCTGGGTCAGCCGCCCGAGTTCGAACGACGGCGGTCCCAGCTGACCGGAGCGCGAGTACAGGAACAGGATCGCGACGAGGAGGAACGCCGAGCCGGCCATGGTGAACAGGAAGAACTTGATCGCCGCGTAGACCCGGTTCCCGCTCCCCCAGCCGCCGATGATCAGGTACATGGGGACCAAGATCGCCTCGAAGAACAGGAAGAACAGCAGGAGATCGAGCGCGACGAACGAACCGAGCACCGCGCTCTCGAGGACCAGGACGGCGACCATGTAGCGGGCG
>Ga0207646_10007969_pt1 | contig 10683 bp, 9 predicted proteins | sample KBSK5502metaG_FD_184343 | JGI IMG/M metagenome (GOLD analysis project Ga0207646, IMG submission 184343) | Corn, switchgrass and miscanthus rhizosphere microbial communities from Kellogg Biological Station, Michigan, USA - KBS K5-50-2 metaG... | ecosystem: Host-associated > Plants > Roots >...
CCGGGAAGCCCGCTTCCAGCAGGAAGCTGATGAGCAAGCCATGGGTGGTTTCGACAATACACGCCAACTGGTCGGGCGAAGCCGCGATGCCGAGCAGGAACGCTTGCAACTCGTGCAGGCCTGCATGACTGTGGGCAAAGCGCCGGGCTCCCACACGCTTGCCTGCGAGATAGGGCACCTCTACGTCATGATGGGTGTCGGCCCAGTCCAGTCCAACATACCACATCCTCGTCTTTCCTTTTCTAGCGAAACTCCTGGGGGGATCGGGTCCTTCTATACCGGGTGCTCGAAGCAACGTCCCTCCAATCATCGATTGGCCCAGGAAAGCTGCCAGGGGAAGAACGATCTGTCAGTATCGGTCGAGCCGTGTGGGGCAAGGAGTCTTTCCCCGGCAGTCACTATCCAGCAGGGATTCCCCCTGCGGACCCTTCGTCGAGAGGGTCTGGGGAAATAGTAACATAGAAGGGGCAAGCCCTGTCACTACATTTTTGGCCGCGCTGCGCCTGCAATGTAGTGATGCCCCTTGCGGGTATCAGGAGTACTCATTTTCTGCCACCTGTAACGAATCGGCAGCCGGAATGACCATGTGGTATAAGGATGTGGGTTTAAATGGGTCCTGCTTGTAACGGTCCCCCGGACCGTTCTTGACGACGCTGGCAAGTCTCCGAGGGCTTGTAAAGATACCCCGTATCTTTCTTGCTCCCCCCTCCAGACGTGACTGCGTCAGTCAGGCAGGACCAAAGGAAGTACATACAGGACAAATAGAAGGAGATGAGATTCAATGACTGCAAACACGCACTATGATGCAATCGTAATCGGCGCCGGCCAGGCGGGAGGGCCTCTCTCCACCGCGTTAGCAAACGCCGGTTGGAAGACCGCCATTATCGAGCGGGTACATGTAGGGGGCACCTGCATCAATGAAGGCTGCACACCCACCAAGACGATGGTAGCCAGCGCACGCGTCGCCTATCTTGCAAGGCGTGGCGCTGACTATGGCGTACATACAGGCCCTGTGACTATTGACATGGTCAAGGTCCGGCAGCGCAAACGAGACATTGTCGATAGTTTCCGCAGCGGGAGCGAGCGTAGCATTGAACGCGCCGCCGGCCTGGACCTTTTGATGGGCGAGGCCAGCTTTACAGGTCCCAAGACCCTGGAAGTACTTTTGAACGCTGGTGAAACTCGCCAGTTGACAGCCAGCGCGATCTTTATCAATGCCGGTGAGCGACCGGCAAAACTCGCTCTGGCCGGCATAGAAAATGTACCCACTTTAGATTCGACCTCGATCATGGAGCTGGATACTGTCCCCGAACACCTGCTGATCATAGGCGGAGGCTACGTTGGTTTGGAATTTGGCCAGATGTTCCGCCGCTTCGGTAGCCAGGTCACCGTTATACAGCGCGGAGCGTTTCTGCTGAGCCGTGAAGACCCGGATGTTGCCGGGGAAGTGGTGCACATCTTGCGCGAGGACGGCATCGAAGTGCTGCTGGAAACAAAACCTGTGCGTGTGGAGCAAACCGCCCAGGGCACTATTCACCTGACAGTGCAAACACCGGCTGGAGAGCGTACACTCAGCGGATCACACTTGCTGGCAGCAGCAGGCCGAATCCCTAACTCCGATTGGCTCAACCTGGATGCTGCTGGAATACAGACAGACAAACGAGGCTCTATCCAGGTCAACGAGCGCCTGGAGACCAACGTACCGGGAATCTACGCATTGGGTGATGTGAAAGGCGGGCCAGCATTTACCCACATCTCCTACGACGATTTTCGCATCATCCGCACCAACCTGCTCGAAAATGGGAAGGCCAGTACCCACGAGCGGCTAGTCCCCTACACCGTATTCATCGACCCTCAACTGGGACGCGTAGGCATGAGTGAGACAGAGGCACGGGCGCATGGTCACAACATTAAGGTCGCCAAAATGCCAATGAATTACGTTGCGCGTGCCCTGGAAGTCGACGAATCCCGGGGCTTCATGAAAGCAGTAGTGGACGCCGGTACGGGCCAGATTCTCGGCTGCGCCGTCCTTGGCATTGAAGGCGGCGAGATTATGGCGGTCTTGCAAATGGCGATGATGGGCAAGGTACCTTACACGGTTCTGCGCGATGCCGTCTTTGCTCATCCCACCTTAGCGGAATCGCTGAATAACCTGTTCTCGACGCTTGATGAGTGAGTTTGAGAAGCTGAAGAATTATGCAGATTAACTTTTTCATGCGGACATCATAACATCCGCCGAAGGGCCGATAATGAGGTTTACCAAGCAACATCGGTCATACCTCGTAGGCGCACAATTTATTGGCGCACCGCCAATTTATCGGCCAATAGCCCGTCGATGCCCTCCCCAGGCCGATAAATCGGCGGTGTGCGCGGAGTATTGATACGCGCTCCGCTTCGCTTCGCTGAGGCACCTACGGATGGCCGGAGTAGTTCGTTAATGTGCATCATTTGGCACAACCCACCGGAATAGAGGAAGGTATACTATGCCACGGATTATTCTCGACACTGACCCGGGGATAGATGACGCGCTCGCGCTTTTTCTGGCGCTCGCTTCACCCGACATCCAGCTTGAGGCTATCACCACCGTCAGCGGCAATGTGCACGTCGATCTGACCACGCGCAATGCGCTGGCGCTGCTGGAACTGGCAGGACGAACGGATATTCCGGTAGCGCGAGGCTGTGACCGTCCTCTTGTACGTCAACCCGTCACCGCCGATTATGTTCATGGGCGCAATGGACTTGGCGGTATCGAGCTACCGGAGCCAAAACTACAGCCTATCAGCCAGCACGCGATAGACCTCATCATTGAGAAAATTATGGCAGTGCCAGGCGAAATCACGCTCGTACCGATTGGTCCGCTGACCAATATCGCCCTGGCGCTGCGCAAAGAACCACACATCGCTCAGCACGTGCGCGAAGTGGTCATCATGGGCGGCGCATTGCGCGTCCCCGGCAACGTGACACCAATCGCCGAATTTAATATCTACGCGGACCCACATGCCGCGCATATCGTGCTCCATGCAGGCTGGCCCATACGCCTGGTCACGCTCGACGTAACCACAAAGGCCCTCTTCCAACGCGAACAAGCGCAGGAGCTTGCCTCCACCGGCAGCCCGATCGCCAGGTTCATCCAGCAGGCAGTTGATTCCTACCTCGAAACCTTTGGGCATTCACGGGGCCTCAGCGCTTTTCAGATGCATGACCCGCTCTGCCTGGCAGCCGCTTTCCATCCCGCACTGATTACCTGGGAGCCAGCTTATGTCGATGTAGAGTTAGCTGGCACGCTCACCTCTGGGGAGACTGTAGCCTACTTTGAACGCCCAGCAGATATTGACCCCTCGCTTGAACGCCGGCATTCCGCAAATGTACTGGCTTCGGTAGGCGTGGATACGGAACAATTCATACAGTTGTTTCTCGACAGGGTAAAATAGGAGCTTACCAAAGGTTCTGGCAAGAATCGGCGGCTAGTGGTGATACCCGTTCGCGTAGGGGCGGGGGTGGTGTGGAGCGGGGTGGGGACGCTTGCGTCGCCCCAGGTGGAGGATCACCTTTCACCCTGACACTCTTGCTAGTGTATTCCCAATGAGGTTTGTATCATTTGTATCGTTTGTATCACGTGTATCGCTTGTGTCCGTTGTATCGCTGTGTGAGCGTGTGCATAAAAAAGGGGAGATGTTAGGGGGATGCCTCTCATACCCGAAATGGTCTCTTGATTATGCTCTAGTACCCTTACCAAATCTCGCCAACAACTGTACAATATCCTGCTCTGAAGATCAGGCCGCAGGCATGTTCTCTTCTCTTCTATATGTAAATCACCACAATAGATGGCCGTGTTTTCATCACAATCGATGTCACTCTCCCTTTGACCAACAGAAATATTTCCCGTTGTTATTTTTCCCGCTTAGCTGTTCTTCAATGGGCTTTTTCTGAGCTTGGGACAGCATCCAAACTTAGCGAGAAGGCGGGGAAATGCCTCTTCCCCACCTTTTCTGCTATACTGGGAGTGACTTCTCGAAAAACGGGATAGTCAATAAACTCATTTATTCTCTTCAGCACTGTTGCCAGGCAGATGAAATTCTGAGGACTAGTAATAAGCTTGTGAGGCTTGATCATGGAGAGTTACGAGGAACAATATACCCGTCTACTCAACGAAATTGAGAAACTTGCTCGATCATTCTTAGAAGCAAAGTTTAATTCACTCCAAGAACTATGGGACATAGAGATTGCTCTTGTCAACTATCAAAGTGGGTTGTGGAAGGCTATCGATAGTGAGCAAGCTATACAGCAGGAGGCAAAAAGAAAGAAGGCTGAAATAGTTTCTACTAAACGGGGAGAGTGGATACCACAAGCACAACAGCTTGATGCAAAAATAAAGCAGGCAGATGATCGCATCAAAATCTACCAGCACGCACATCAATTATCTCGCCAACTGGGAGATGCGTTTGCTTGGGGGATCCTTGGTGATTGGCTCCTTCCCCTTACAAAAAAGCCATCGGGACCAACCCACGATGGTCATAATTTACCTAAAGATCATGGACTAACAGGAATGCTTGCGATTGCCCAAAGTCTTAGCGCGGTAGGTGCTGGCTTCCCTATTTTACATGACATAACAAATTGCTTGTGTATAGGAGACATCACTTTTTACTCTCCTGACAAGGATCACAGCACAATTGAGGTTAAAACCCATTTAAAAGATCAAAGTGAAGGTAATCTCACTTTAGATGTTGAAACACATATTATTGCGCTTAAAGGTTCTAATGATATTAACAAATGGCGTATCATTGATGAGCGCATTCCCAAGTCACCCTCTTTTAGTGACAAAGCAGATGAACGAGTTAGATCTCAATATTCGAATCAACAATCTCCTCGAAAGAAGAGACAGATCGAACGGATGGGAGAGGCCAAAGTCTGGCAATCCACCCCAGTTAATCAGGTATGTGAATTAGCTAATCACAGTAAGGGAATAACAATTGACTACCAACCAGACGAAACGACCCACAATTGGCAGATAGTACGTGAACTGATAATTAAAGCGAGAGTAGATGGCATTGCGAGCTGCGCTGTTGATAATGCTCTGGTATACGTGGTCATTTATCAGAACTCTCCATTGACTTATCCTTGGTCAAAAGATCCGCTAAAAAGCATAGTACGGTCCTCTGACAAGGTAATAGCTGATACATTTTCTATCTTATACTCTGAAAAAGAGAAGAATCGCCTTTGGATACCCAATGGTTCATGTCCATTAGATGTTATTCCATTCTTTTTATATTCGCTTCCTATTGATATGATTATTGATATCATGTGGGGAAGATTGAGTATTGGCGTTGTTGCTAATTTGGGGAAGATTGTCGCCGCTCTTGAGGCGACTGGACTTGAAGTCAAATTACCTAAGGACGAAAAAGATTTTGGACAATTTTTCCTACCTATGTCTGCTCAAAGAGTTTTACCAGATGGCAGAATCATACAAATAGAATTGCATCAAATGCGTGATTTAGCACTAAAAATGTTCTATGAATTCCTTTCCCTTCCCGGTTTTGTCAGACTCATGTCCAAGGTCGTAAAAAATTTAGAGGAACATGTTAGTAAGAACGAAGAGCAAGAGATCTAGACTTCTGTTCTGTGTTAATTACTGTATGATACCAATCTGTTTTTCAAGTTCTTTTTATAGGGTGACACCGATTGTGATGAAAACATGACCCCTATTGTGGTGATTTACACTCCTTCACTCTGATTCCGACTGAAGGGTCTAGAAAACGGACGCTTCTCATACTCATCCATATACTGGAGAAACACAGCGTTTATGTGGTGGGGGAGAGGGTCAGGGACGCGAAATACTCTTGCAACAGGGGATGTACGAACCGATACCCGCCACCCACGCGCTGAAGCAGGATACACCTCTTCACCTCTTCGAGGAATGGGACGGCGTTCCAGGGGAGTGCGCGACTGTGTGCGAGAAACAATCGGAGCACATAATGTTGGAAATAGGCTCCTCCACCGAAGAACAGCCCGACGAGCAGCCCGACGAACAGCCCGACGCCCAGCCCGACGAGCAGCCCGCCGAACAGCCCGCCGAACAGCCCGCCGAACAGCCCGAAGACCAGCCCGCCGAACAGCAGATAGGTGATTCGAGTGCGTCTTGTGCTCAGCCAGTCCGCCTGGAGCGATTCCAGGTGAAACTCCGTCAAATGGTGTTGCTGCATCTGTTGCGCCAACCAGACCAGAGAGAAGGTCGTTTGTGCAAGCGAAAAGGTTCGGTGCTGCTGGTATCGTTTCAACATGTGCTGGACATACTGCTCGAAGATCTGTCGTTGCTGCTCCTTTGGCGACCCGCTCTGCGGAAGCTCGTTCGCCGTTTTGTCGCGGTAGGTCAGTATGACAACATTCAGCATCAGCGGGGTAGTGAGGAGATCGTTGAGAATCGCATTGCGACGTAGCGCTGCTTGGACCGCTGCGAGCGATCTACCGGCCCGCTTGAGCACCTGCGAGATTTGCGCCGGTTCCAGCGGTTGAATCTCCACAGCTCCAGGAAGGATGAGGCGTGCTGGTTGTGACTCATACTCCTGACTGCGTGAACACACCACCAGTGGAACAAGATGCGCTTGCCGATAGGTATTGATGGCTTCGATACAGGCCGTTCGTGCGGAGGCTTCCATTTCATCCAGGCCATCGAGCAAGAACTGTACCTGTTCCAGTGCGATCCATGCGGTGCTGAGTTGCCTGGGAATGCCATAGACCAACGAACACTGCTCGCTGAGCCATTGTGCAAGAGGAAGCTGTGTCCTGGCCCATATGGAGAGATTGAGAATGATCGAGACAGGCTGATCCGGGTCGTTTTCAGCTCGTTGTAGCAATTCCCGCGCCAGTTCAAGGAGCAGCGTCGTTTTGCCAGAGCCAGGCGCACCAAGAATGAGGAGACCGCGCTGAGCACGATCATACGCCTGGATAATCGAGGTCCCCAGTGGCAGAGGAGAGACTTCGCCTGTCTCGAGCTGATGAAAGACGAGGCTGGCCGAAGAAGCAATGACATCGGTTCGCTCCTGGAGGTGCAGTTCAAGAGCCACCTGTTCTTGTAAGGAGGAGGCCAATCGACTGCTGTACTCTTGCTGAAACCCACGAATGAATTGCAGGCGCTGCTTGGGCGTCAGCGTGAGGGGGGATGCTGGTGAAACAGCGTTTTCCTGCAACGAAGCAAGTCCTGACAGCAGGGTCAGAAGCACCAAGAGAAACAGGGGCGGGAGCGTGATCCAGAGATGACTCACCAACCATCCCAGGGGCGTTCCAGTGGGATCGAAACTTTTGGCAATCAGCCAGGACGAACCGACATTGATGAAGCCGCCAAGGAAGATAACTCCCCAGATCCAGATCAGTGGTTTCCAGCAACGGTGTAATGGACGTATCCATCGGGGAAGAACAAAATCATGTGGCGAGCGAGACCCAGATACCATATACTGCTCCTCAAACAGTTCAATCTATGATGCTCTTTAGAGTATAGAACGAAGTGAAGGAGGATGCAACACATGAAAGGATGTTCTGGTTTATGGCTGAGTTCAAGAACCGGTCGATTTACCAACAATGCATCCACAGAATAATTGTACAGATTTCACCATCAGAAACTTCGAATTTACACTAAAGGATCGGATTTGTGTACCTTCCGAATGGCACATTGAACTCACCGCGCTTGTTCACCCGATACAGCCCATTAAAGCATGTCTTGTTGAGGTAAATGAAACGAGCAGCCCGCTTGCATGGACCCAAAGTACTTGGAGCTTGGGCTCTCACCGCATAAAAATACGCTTCAGAATGCATTCTTTGATGTTCATCAAACAAAGGGAGCAAGGCATCCAAAGCATCACGGACAACACAGTAAGTATTCATCAATTCATCATTGGAATCATTGAGAAGCATCGGCTGATAACCCAAAGCAAGCGCTACTGCCCCACCACCAAAAAATGGCTCTAGATACCGCTTGAAAGAGGTAGGTGCAGCCCCAAGGATAGCGCCCAGTAGCTTTCGTTTCCCGCCTGCCCACTTCAGAAACGGATCTGCCTTCGGCACAACTGAGAACTGTTCCTCCCCCCCTCATAATTTAAAAGCAACTGCTTCACAATATGATTCGACATCATACCTTCACCTCAAGACAGTAATCCTTCGTGTGAACCAGAAGAACCATTTATCCCCCTACTAACTTGGCTACCAAGTAGCCACTAGAACTATTTGTAGTATACCCTAATTACTGAACGCTAGAACACTATCCGCTTGGTAGAAGTCGTAACTAGTGGTGTTTTCAATATGGCAGCCTTTGATCAGCTGCTATATGTATTATCCTCCGCTCTCACTTTGCTGCGGAACAGCCGGAGCCGCGGCAGTGTTACTTTGGGGTTGGACAGAAACAGCTGGGGCTGCCACGTTGCTACTGGGAGGTGGTGTCGAGGTAACCGGAATTATGCCACTTATACTCTGAGGTGGAGATGAGCGAGCAGGCGTCTCTGTTGGCTGGTATCCCTTCCTCTCTATGGGCTGGTATCCCTCTCTCACCGGCGCATTGGCCGCCTGTATAGATTGAATGGGTGCATTTGCTTGTATAGATTGGACAGGAGTTTCCTTATTCTCTGCCATAACCTTGGTCCTCCTTCAACGATAAAAACTCGACAAATTTGCAATCCTCGGTCTTTATAAAACCACCAGCAGTTCTACCAACCTTTTCCCTAAACCGGCCCTCTCCATCCAGCCGCCATATCTGCTCAACATAAATCTCCCCCGGGTCAGGATATGACGATGAAAACGACTTGCTGCTGTAGTACCCTCCAACTCTTTCACCAGTCTTAAGATGAAAGATTACCCAATACGATTCACCCTTACTGAAGACATAATCCCAAGGCGTAGGTATCGGATGTACTACCAACTTAGCAAATCGACGCAGCCAAGGGGCCTGCATAAGATAAGTCGCCAGCCAGCCAAGAAACGCAGGTACAATGAAGGCTGCCAGCAGTGTTAACAAAACCAGGAGAAAAATATTAGATTGAAGATAAGCACTATACAGCAAAGCGAGAAGCCAAAAGAATAGAGCCAGGTAGAACATGCTGAAAGTAACTACTTCAACGAAGTAGTCGGCTAATTTCCTTCGCTCAGCGGGAATGAGATAACTATACACAGTCGTCGCCACAACACCAGGCACGACAAGAAAAAGGAAGATGGGTAATATCTGAAGATTTAGAAGCGCTACCAGAGTTCCACCACCTTTACCAAACTAGAAAAACGTCTACATAACTAGCTCGAACATTAGTTTAACACCTGCTACCAAGCCTGCCAAGATTCCCGGTACTTCTGAGCGCTCAAACCCCTATGGACCAAAGAGACTCTCCTGTGTCGGTCCATCGCCACCGGTGACTTTGCGTAACTCATCACGCAGGTGGGCCATGACCTCCTCGAAGTGTTCATCGGGAATCTCTTTTGGAATTCTAACATTTACAACTATCCTCTGGCCAAGCATGCTGATCACTACAATTTTCTGGTTTACCCCTCACTCTCTGCAAAAAAGCTATCCCACTTATCCATTGCTCCCTCTAGCATCGAGGGAAACACATGAGAATACACATCTGCCGTGATAGTAAATCTACTGTGCCCTAGAAGCTCCTGTACTACTTTCATTGGTGCACCCATACCCAACAAAATGGTAGCTGCGCTATGCCGCAAATCGTGAAAGCGCATATGCGGCAGCCCTGCCTTTTTCAGCAAGGCCATAAATTGTTCACGAAGACTCCCAGGGTCAAGATAGTATCCATAGATGTTACAAAACACCAAACCATGATCTTTCCAGTTTGCACCAGCCCGTAAACGCGCCTCCATTTGGCGCATATGATGCTGTTTCAGTGCTTTCAGTACAAATCGCGGTAGGATGAGCATAGGCTGACAGCCAACTTGACAGCTTATGGCACGGATGACAGCACAAACGGTCGGAAACAGACGAACAAGAAAATTTCAAGACGTAGCTCTATAAGAGCGTCGGAACAGTTGAAGCACAACCCCTTGCAACCAGGGGATACTATGGGCTATAGTAAAGAGGAATAATTCCTACTAATTTAGTTGGTTTACAGCGCAAAGGAGCCAGAGGCAATGGCAGAGATCAATGAAGCTGAAGTTATGGATGCATTACACGAATGTTACGACCCTGAGATACCCGTCAATATCGTTGACCTTGGTCTTGTTTATAATGTGGATATCAACAATGACACCGGCCAGGTCGATGTCACTATGACCCTCACTGCTATGGGCTGCCCTATGGCTGGCGACGTGATTGACGAGGTTGAGATGCGCGTAGGCCAGGTTGAGCATGTCACATCCTGCAAAGTCAACATGACTTTCGATCCTCCCTGGTCGCCCGACCGGATGACAGAAGATGCCAAATGGGAACTTGGCATGGTCTAAATAGGACTCTTCCGAAAGAAGTAAAGCTCTGTTCCTCCATGCCCTGGGGGTGACCCCAAGCCGCTGACCATGTTGGGAAGGCCTCCAACATGGTCAGCGGCTTCCTGTTGGTGATATCACCACGATGAGACGGGTGCGTTTCATTTTTTTGCACCCGCCTCTGCTGGAACCGCAGGGGTGGAAGGAGGGCGTCTGAGAAAAGGTTTGCGCCAGGAATAGCCAGAGCCAGGACGACGAGCTGGTTGCTCCACGAGGGCA
>Ga0207646_10007971_pt1 | contig 10681 bp, 9 predicted proteins | sample KBSK5502metaG_FD_184343 | JGI IMG/M metagenome (GOLD analysis project Ga0207646, IMG submission 184343) | Corn, switchgrass and miscanthus rhizosphere microbial communities from Kellogg Biological Station, Michigan, USA - KBS K5-50-2 metaG... | ecosystem: Host-associated > Plants > Roots >...
CCCTATGGGCGTAGCCATTCCACCGATCCCGGTGCCGACCGCGAGCGCCCACGCTAAGGGTGCGACCGACACTCCGGGAAAACTGCTCATCGCTCCTATGACCGGGATGAAGACGGTCACTAACGGTACGTTATCGACGATCTGACTGATCAGCGCAGTAGTCCAGAGTACAAGTGTGACTGCGAGAGCCAGATTGCCACCGGATTCCTGAACCATCCAGCCGCCTAGCTGGACTAGTAGTCCTGTCTTGGCGAATCCTGCGACTAGGATGAAGAGGCCTCCGAAGAAGAAGAAAATCTGCCAGTCAATTCTGCCCAGAACATCGCGGACTTCGCTAGTGCGTGACGACTCATAGACTAGGATTAGGAATGCGGGAAGTAGAGTGGCGAGGGCTGCTGAGACTCCTAGAAAAGTATGCACGATGAGGAAAGAAACGGCCAATCCTAGAGATACGAGGCTGACTCGGAGAAGACCCCGATCCTTGACAGCGCTCGACGGATGCGGAAGCTGGACCGGTCCACGTTCACGATGCCTCCTCATAGCGTCCCGGTGTAGAAAGGCATGATTGCGCAGATAGAGGATGGAAGAGTTCACCCCGAGGATTGCTAGTGCAATCGGCGCTGTGTTGAAGAGAAACTGGTTGAAGGAGAGATTGACCAGTGGCGACGAGCCGATAATCACATTCGTCGGATCACCAACCATCGTCGAAATCCCACCCACGTTCGCCGCCAAGACCTCTGCTATTACAAACGGTATCGGATCGATATCAAGACCATCAAACACTTCCACAGTCAACGGGACAATGAAGAGAGCCACAGTGACGATGTCGAGCAGCGAAGCCATACCCGCAGTCAGTAATGGTAGTAGGACATACATCAGGACCGGATGAGCATCAACAGACCGGGCCAGACGAAGACCCATCCATTGGAAAAATCCCGCCTCCCGGAGGCTAGAGGCTATAATGAACATGCCCAGAAGAACCCCGAGAGCTGTCCAGTTGATCGCGGAGACGAGATCTGTCTCGCTTAGAACGCCTGTCCCGACCATCAGAGTAGCGCCGAGAACCGCGGCAGACGGCTTGTGAAACCTGTCCGAGAGAATCAGGCCGTATACCCCGAAGAAGACCCCGACCACTATGACAGTCAGAGCAGTAGAAAGAACCAAATCTCCCGCCGACTCGGACCTAGCTCATAAAAAGACTCTCTAGGAGAGATGGAAAAGACAGATGGGCTACTTGCTGAACTGTTCCGAAAATAATTCCAATCGCTGGGTTACAACTATCGTGACTGAGAGGTTGAGCGCATAATTGGTGCATCCCTTGGTTACTGTAAAATGCTGAAGAATGGGTATCCAGAGCAATCATTAGACGTCCTATTCTTCCGGTTTTTCTGGTTTTTCGAAAAGGAATCGGATATTCTTTTTAAGTGGTGTTTCCGCCGCGACGATTCTCTTGAAGGGTCGAAGAACATCACCACCATCTCGATCAGAAACAGTGCTCTACATGTGGTGGTGCGCGTAACGCCGTCGATCCAATAGTCGCTAAGTGTATTCCACTTGAGGATTCTGCTCGCTTGCAGCCAGTATCCGCCTATGAATACTGGTTATGCTAAGGTCGCTGGTCAACTCTCCGCTTGGTTTACGCGCCTAGGCCACGAAGTCGACGTGATAACAGAAGGAAAAGGTTGCCACAGGATTGGAAAAGTTGCTGTTCTCAACAAGACCGGTAAAGCAATGTTCAACGGCAACTACGACATTCTTCAGGTCATAGGGCCGACTCCCCTATTTTCGGAACAATGCGTCAAGTACGCGAAGAGGAAAAACCTTCCAGTTGTATACCACCTTAGCGCCTTTCCAGGACTCTCTTCCTACTATCATTATCCTGGAATCGGCATAATCGACTCGCTGTACAAGAGCCTAAATCTTTACAGGAGAATACGAGAGGTAGACCTAGTCGTCTATAACACACACGATTTTGCGGAACACTGCGCATCTTTCTACGACGGACCCTTCGAGGTTATCCCTGACGGAGTCGACGCGAGCCATTTCAACGGCCAGTCTGAAAGATCAGGAGTCGGAGCCAACAGGATATTATTTGTCGGCCAATTGAGACGCTACAAAGGATTGCCATATCTCATCATGGCGATCAAGCAGCTTCGCGATTCTGGCGCCGATATTGTACTTGACATCGTAGGCGGAGGACCTGATCGACAGAAGGTACTTTCGTTAATTGAAAAGGTCGACCTCCAATCCGCGGTTTTCTTGCACGGAGAACTTACAGGTGGAGAGCTTGACAAAATCTACGAACAATCGAGGGTGTTTGTTCTTCCAAGTATCGAAGGCGAGAGTTTTGGTATAGTCTTACTAGAGGCAGCGGCGCATGGAGTGCCAGTCATAGCATCCGATCTGCCTGGCGTCAGAGAACTTGTGAAGGATCTTGGCGGAACGCTAGTGCCCCCTAAGGACAGCGATGCCTTAGCTAGAACGTTAGAAACTGTGTTGAACAACTCCACACCTCAACCTCCAAGGCCGATTCCCATAGAAAAGTTCCAGTGGCAAAATGTAGCGAGAACCTACCTGAAGTGTTATGGGAAAATCACGGGACTTGAGTTTGCCACCGAATCGCCTCCTATCCAACCCGTGAAAAGGATGGAACACCTGGAGTTGGCGCAGTGATGGCTCGAATTGACCTGAGAGAGAATACGCTCATTGTTTTGATGAAGGAATCGATATTTTCCAATAAGATTCCCGTGTTCGTAGCCCTTGCATACGCGATGGTCCTGCTCTTCTTGAGGTACGCTCCTTTTGCGCCTTTACCTTTCGAAACGCCGCTCGTCGCCCCACCTGACTGGGCATCATGGTTTGATGCATACCTCACATTTCCTATACTGACTATCCTCTGTCTGTTGCCGTTTCGAGGCTCACGACGGGCGAGTGTTACCCTAGTATGCACCGTGGCAATTATTCCACTTTACTTGATATTTGCATCCTACTACTTCTACTACGCGCAAACTCCGCTTGGACTCTGGATGTTAGTCACTCCTCTGACGCTAGTTGTGCCGACAGTAATCTTGGTGATGATTCTCTCGGCACCTCTCATCAACTCATTATTACTCGGGAGAAACCTAACACGCGATAGCGGAAACACAGTCCCACTGAGTCTTGATTACTTTGCAACAAGAGTCTACTTCTTTGTTGTCGCATCTCTTTCTGTTGTCCTTGCGCTGCTTCAGGCCTACTTACGGTCGATAGTCCCAGGAATTGCCCTGACGAGCTGGGTCTCCGACGTGGGCATTTCTGTGGATGCGGGGGCGAGAGACTTAGTGAGTGGCATCAATCCCTACACGCATAGTATTCCGCCCTGGGGAGGCACAGGGGGAACATACGGGCCGGTGACTTACCTGCTCGCGGTGCCATTCACGTTTCTACCTCCTGGATGGGCGACTCACGTTAGCGCTCTCTTCTACGCCGTTCTCACATCTCTTGGAATCTGGAAGTGTATGCAACTGTTCTCCGCAAGAACCGCGGCCTTCTGCGCTGCGTTTTTCCTTGCCCTTCCCACCACTTCATGGGCGATTGAGGTTGGAATGACATCGCACCTAGGACTCGCCGCTCTGATTGTCTGGAGCCTATTCATGTTTCTCAACGCGAGATACTTATGGTCCGGGCTAATTTGCGGGGTTGGATTATTGACGTTAGGGATTCCCGGTCTTCTCATCATACCCTACTTGATTATTGCAAACAGAGGAGCTGACAAATTACGAGCACTTGCAGGCTTCCTTGTTCCAGTAATACTCACTTTGGGTGGCATATTGATCGTATTTCCACCAAGCTTTCTTCTCTCCGAAGCCCAGACCGCCTATGGCAATTTCGGTGTCGGGTGGCTTACTACTGACTTGATCTTCTCTCCCACGTTCATCAAAGTAATATCGATAATAACGACGGGTTGGCTTGTCTTCTGGCTAATCCATGCAAGCTTCAGGGCGCGAAATGATAACCCGAGATTTTTCGCCGTAGTCGCGACGTTTCTGCTTCTGATCCCCTTCACAGCAGCGAATTACTTCGCATTCTTCTACGTCTGGGGGAGTGCCGTTGCTCTCCTTGCGATTCTCTCTCATGTTAAATTTCGAGAAGCCTTAATAGAATCATCGTCTCCTCTTGGAGAGGTCTTGCGGTAGCTGTGTCTTTCCTAGGAAACATCCGTGCATTCGCCCCGAGAATAACTAGGTTGATTGGCTCGGCGGTCGCTCTTGGTCCTAGCAAGGATGGAAGGTGGCTCCGCGTATCCGTGACAGTGATGTCCATTCTCATCATAGCAGTTGCCGCTGCTCTTAGTGCAAACGGCACCCTATTCGCGACCGGCGTCAACAGTTCTGCCTCAGTAGGTCTAAGCAACTCTGTCAGCATCAGTGCTTCTCCAGCCACGGTCATGCGAGACGCGTCCTTGCAGTTGACGGCGAAGATCACCCATTCGTTTCCAAACGCCAAGATAACAGTGACAATAACGGTAACGGGTCCCGGAGGAAGCGGGATTGCCGGGTCAAAAACTGTCACGACAACCACCAACGCGGCAGGAAATGGCCTCGTTTCAGTAATCTATCCGTTCGCGCAACCATTTGTCGGCACATCCTCAACCTCCGTTTCTGGCACTTATCATGTAACGGCCACTTTCATGCTTGTATATCCCATAGCTACAGCCTCTACAACTTTCACGGTTCGTTAGCCAACGAACGGGCTCGTTAGGAACGTAGCTCGTTGAGCCTGCGTGAAGAGGTCTCGGACTTCCCGCTCGTGTCGGTTGTCATCCCGACCCACAACAGAAAGAGTGCCGTAACGAAATGTGTTGAAAGCGTGCTTCGCAGCAACTATGGTCGCTTTGAAGTCGTGGTCGTTGACGACGGGTCGATCGATGGAACCTTTGATCATCTTTCAAAACTGTTTCCAAGCATCATCCTGATTCGATCCGATCATCGAGGGCTAGTTTCCGCGGCGAGAAACATCGGATGCAAGCACGCCAAGGGCGAACTCGTCTTCTTCGTTGATGATGACAATGTCATCCATCCAAATGCGATGACTGAACTAGTCAAAGCTGTTTCAAGCAACGCCAACGTAGGAATAGCGGGGCCAATCATGTATTACTTGCGCGACCCTGAACATGTCTGGTGTAGTGGAACAAGTCGGAACTATTTGACAAGCACTACTCGATTTTCGACCTCAAATCCCAACGGTTCGACTGATTGTTACCCGACAGAGGATGTTCCAAACGCTTTCATGGTCAGGAGGAGCGTGTTCAGGGATGCTGGATATTTTGACGCAGAGACGTTTGCCCAACACATGGAAGAAGCAGACTTTTGCAGGAGAGCGGCCAAAAGAGGGTATCAAGTAGTCATGGTGCCTAAGGCTATGATTTGGCATGATGTGCCTGTAAGGAACTGGCCCTATCGAGGCACTCGAAGTCTACACATTTCCGATAGCGAACGTGCATACTACGTCGCGCGGAATCGGATATTGTTCATGAGAAAGTATGCCGGTGCATGGAAGTTCATCGCGTTCACACTTGTTTTTCTTCCTCCCATTGCCCTGACATACATAACAATGATCTTGAAAGAGAGCGGACTAGGAGATCGTCGAGCAGCCTTCGCGGAGTCTTACTTGAGAGGATTGATTGATGCGTTCCATCCGAACAAAGTAGCGAAGGAACACTTGGCACTTTCAAATTGATCCTTCCGTCCATTGGCTTCTCCCCCAAGAGACATGTTCCCGCGCTCTACATTGGAAAGCGTGGATTATTTCCCCACGAGTACCTAAGAGTCGCCTGGCAAATGAGAGGTTGGTCGCTCAAAAGAAAGGGGCCTGATTCGTACTTAATCAATCACGGAAAAGATTCCTTGTTCTTGACGGGAGCGCGGGCGGGGACCATCTGCGAATGGAAGCAGTGGGAAAAGTACTACCTTCCCGAATTCAGTCTCGAAGGAAAGACTGTCCTAGATGTCGGGGCTGGATGTGGCGAGACTGCTTATTTCTATTTTCAGCATGGGGTCACGCGAGTAATAGCCATCGAGATTGATCCAATTGAAGTCGAACTTTTGAAGAAGAACGCGGATCTAAATGACTGGAATAGCGAAATCCGCCAGCTCAAGATTGTCCCAAGAGCCTTCGAGCTTGAGGATCTTAAGAAAGAAAGATTCGATTTTGTAAAGATCGATATAGAAGGTGGAGAAGCGGACCTGCTGAAACTCGATACTATTGGCTTCCCAGTCGTCATGGAGGCTCATGGGAAAGCATTGCGAGATCAGCTGCTACGGAAGTTCGGCCTTTCCGTGCTCGTAAAAGCCCTTCCCCTAGAGGATGTTTGGCTCCTAGGAAACAGTCTCTAATGCTCCGTCAGTTTTGAGACAGACGACCCGTTGAGATGACTCATGCTGTTCCAAAGAATACCGACCTCTGAACAGTAATACTACAAGATTTCTGATGTTGAAGAGATGTTTCTAAAGGCTGGATTCAAAGTTGCACGAGGCGAATCGGTGATGCGCATACCTGTAACCATCTACCGAAGATGCCCGAGGTTGTTCCTCCCGATATTGAAACGGTTTGAACGACTCTGGCCCTGGCCGATGCATGACTATGTCTTAGGCATAAAGTAGGTTACTCCTCCGTAGGGGGCTCAGCTCAGCAATATCAGAAAAAAGATTCCTACCAGCCATCAACTGACGCGATAACCGTTAGTGAAGTCGAGAAGACTATTACATGGGTCCAACTCAGAATGGGACTCCACGTTCGACAGCTGAGTCTCTCCTCAACCGGACTAATGTGCGAAGCCTAGACTTCACAAGGAGAGGATGAAGATGCGGGCATCTTTGAAGGGTCTAATAAGTTGCAGGGATATGCCCTAGGTGGGCATCGGAGACAGTTTTCTTTAAACGTGGAGACGCGGCAGCGTCACTTAGGATTGCGCTCTACTAAGGGTCGTCCCCGTATACGGATTGTAAGCATGGTCTCGAAGGCCGACCTTTGCCAGAAAGTCGATCTCGAACTCATAGCGCAACATGTCAGACCATCGATCTACGAGCCTTCACAGTTTCCAGCAGTCTTCTACCGGGTCGTTAACCCGCGAACAACATTCGTGATTTTTTCCTCAGGAAAAGTCATGGCATACGGGGGCCAGAAATTAGAGGATGTCAGGAGTCATTTTGTTCAACTCTTGAATGAGCTTCGGCCGTTGGGAATCGCTACATCGACCACCAAGCCTCCAGAGATCTGCATGTTAGTTGGAAACAGTGAAACCCCCGATCGAATCGACATTGAGCAGCTGTCGAGAACGCTTGTCGGCGCCGTTTATGAACCAGAACAGTTTCCGGGTCTCATCTGGCACCGTGTAGGAAAGGAAGCAGTTCTTGTTTTTGCGAGTGGAAAAATACACATCACAGGGCCAAAGTCTATTGAGAGGATGAACCTCATCTTGGATGAGTTGCTCGACTTTGTACAGCAATCCCTCGTGTCTCAAGAGACGCACAGGCAGGTAATGCACCCTCGCCAAGTTATGACGTGATGGAGGAGCAGTTTGAGAACAACTATTCAGAATCTTGTCTAACAAACGACGGTATGAAGTATCTGAAAGTTCGAACCCTAGTTGACACAGAGTCCCTGAAAAGGAGTTCTCGCCTAAAGGCCGCGCTTGCCAAGAAAGGAATACAATATTCAGCAGTGAACAGAAAGGAGATTCTTAGTATTAGAAGACAGCTCTTTTCCCAGATTGGAAACCATAATGAATTAGATGATATTATCAGGATAGTCTTTTCGCAACTTTTCGGTGACATAAATCATGACTCTCTTAAGCAAGCTCTAACCCAGGTCGCAACTAATGGCGACGAATATTGGGCAGGATGGAATAGCGTATACAGAGATGATATTCGTGCTCATATTCAACATAACTTTGTACGTGAACCTTCCATAACGGATCTTCGCAGTTTGCTCAGAAAAATCGATGCAGAACTGTCTCCAGTTGTCAAAGGATACACTGTTATCTCTTGGTACAACCAATGGTCATCGACAATAATAGAGAGAATTTTCCAGACTCATGCGAGGGTTGTTCCTACAGTGAGGAGGATCGACAAAGTGGATTTCTTCCTGCGAAACATCCCAATAGACCTCAAAATGACTTTCTTACCAGAACAATTCATCAGGCAAGCGAAGAGAAATCTGGGCGCACGTGATGACAGCGCGGTCATAGATATCGTTAGAGACCAGCCCTTGGTATTGGCGAAGTGGTTGTATGAGAATCAAGGCGAATTCCGTTTCAGCGATAGCAATAGGTTGTTTATCGTGCTCATGGATGAGAACGATCTATCTCAAAGTTGGAAATTGAAATCTGACTTCGAACTAATCGAGAGTGACGCCCGCAAATACTTGGAGTCTAATGATACCCTTCCATCGGTGGAATGGGATTACGAAGGTGACAGGATCTCTGGTCATTATCGCACACACAGCGACGTCCTACTCATTGCCAGATGACTGAGCTCGCTTTCGCTGCCACTTCCCATTCCAAAATTCGAATCTCTCTTGTAGAACCCGCTCCACGGCTTCCTCCTTGTCCAATGAGTTATGCCTGATCAGGGTGGATAGGATTGTGTCGTAAACTCGGCTAGTGGGGGCGGTTCCGCCAAGCATCTCGATCGTCCGCGAAATTGATTCGATGAGTATGTTCTCAATATTAGGGGGAGTCGGTTCAAATTCCAACTGAGGGCCCGACCTGAAAGTGACCACCAGCGCCCCTTTCGTTCCCCCTTCTCGGTACAGCTGCACTATTGATGGATGTGAGTTGTTGATTGGAAGAACATTGACTATCTGAAATCCAATTTCTGCGCAAGCTGAAACAAGAGTATGCCATACCCTTAAGTCGTAATTATGGAAGGCAACGGACATGTATCTATTCGTCTTCAATACTCTGCGACATTCTCTAAGAGCGGCCGTCAGCCGGGTCGAATAGTCATCGAAGCTTTTTGCTCGCTCGGGGCTGTTGCTAATCACAATTTCGTCTTCGTAGTTTACCCTAAACCGAAGCCAGGCAGACCACAAAGCATCAAGTTCGAGGTGAGGTACTTGGTCTCCGAATGGCGGGTCAGTGAATATGTAGTCAACTGAATCGTCTGGAATACGTCGCAAGTCGGTTGCCGATTGATTAAGAGCCCAAAACGTGGCCTCATCTTTGAGATCGTCAAAGGATCTTGCTTCTGTGGCATCGTCAATCAGTCGTTGTGTTTCTTGCTTTCCGGCCAGAACTCTTCGAAATCGGTTCTCAAAACAGTTCCAGGCGTTGATTTCGAAATGTTCCTTCGGCATCCAATAGCCGATGACCCTGCTTCCGACCCCTTCTGTTTCCTTGATTTCACCAGCTTGTCTCCCTCTTCTGCGCACGACGAAAACCATCTTGCTCGCTTGTGAGAGAGCAGCAGTGAAAGTGAACTTCATCAACTCCTTTTCGGTGCTTTCAGGCAAGGAATCGATGCTGTGAAAGATCGTTGCAAGAGCGATCAAGCTTCTGCGCGAGAAAAGGTCAGCAACCGTCGTGCCTTTGTGAGCGTTTATCCTAGTGTTTTCGAATAGACGTGCGGTCGGGAACCAATATGGCACTTCAACCTCTTCGAGCTTCGAAATGTGTTGCCTGTCTAATGACGTGGGATCTCTCACTCCTCTTCCACAATTGCTACACGAGTACCGCATCCTAGTTGGCAAGTCACCGACCCAAATCAACGACGTCATCGTTGCCTGTTCTCCGCATTTGTCGCAGATCGTCCTGTAGAGGACCTCTAGTGAGGGAGCGACCTCAGCCTTTACTCGATCAAATGCCAACTCGAATGTCCGGAGATCTACTCGCGTCGCTGTCATTCTTGTTATCAAAATCGCCATCGGGTTTATGTCGATGCAAATCGCCTTTCTCTTGAGAATCAATGATTCGACGCCCGTAACGCCGCTCCCGCAGAATGGATCTAGTATGACCTCCGCGGGTTTGCTGTAGTGTCTGATGAACTCAGCAACAATATTTGCGGGTTTTCTGGCCCAGTATCGGTGCATCCCATATCTCCCAGTGTAAGTCCTGGGCATCACAGACTCGATGAGCTCGCGGAATTTCGAGTCATCATCTTCTTTCGCATCAGTTTTCGATAAGCTTATCATGCTCAAGCGAGTAGCCCCTCTACTGGCGTTTTTTCTCTTTCTACACTCAGCTTTGTTTTCGCCCTGTTTGGAGCTCTGGTCGCCATTATACTTTCAAGACGAAAGTCGGTGCATCGGCACATAAGACCATGGACCGGATGATGCAGTCTATGCTTCAATTACTATGAGGGCCATAATTCTGACGAGTGGTATTTGAACAGGGATCAATTAGCATCTCAACCATGACAGTCGAGGTGAGGAAAGTGGTCTTCTATACGGAAAGCCAATCCGTCCAGGTCAGCGACGGGAAGCTCAGCGATGCTATTTTGTCGGCACTTAAGAAGGACGATTTTCTGGGACGTTTCGACTTCTCTGTTCCGGAGGTCAGAAAGCTGAGAAAACGTCCTTCTAATTTACTCGTCACTTGGAGCGGTGGACGATGACTCCAAACCGAAGGGTCAGATTTTCCACCAAAAGGATACCGCCTGTTTCCAGAGTTCTAAATGACTCTGATCGCCACCAAACGAAACCC
>Ga0207646_10007972_pt1 | contig 10681 bp, 7 predicted proteins | sample KBSK5502metaG_FD_184343 | JGI IMG/M metagenome (GOLD analysis project Ga0207646, IMG submission 184343) | Corn, switchgrass and miscanthus rhizosphere microbial communities from Kellogg Biological Station, Michigan, USA - KBS K5-50-2 metaG... | ecosystem: Host-associated > Plants > Roots >...
GACCAGGATCAGCTTGATCTTCTTGTCCGGGCCGATCACGAACACGTTCCGCACGGTCTGGTTGTCAGCCGGGGTCCGCTTGGCCGGGTCACCCGACGTTTCAGCGGGGAGCATGCCGTAGAGCTTGGCCACGTGGTAGTCGGCGTCGGCGATAATGGGGTAGCTCGGTGCGTATCCCTGGGTTTCCTCGATGTCCTTCGCCCAGGCTGTGTGGTCGTCGGCTGAGTCGACCGACAGGCCCATCACCTTGACGTTCCTCATCTCGAACGCGGGCTGGATCTTGGCCATGTAGCCGAGCTCGGTGGTGCAGACCGGGGTGAAGTCCTTGGGGTGCGAGAACAGCACCGCCCAGGAGTCTCCGATCCACGCGTGGAAGTCGATCGGCCCTTCGGTGGTCTGGGCGTGGAAGTCCGGCGCGCTGTCGCCTATAGCCAACGTCATGATCGTCCTCCTTTGGTCATCGTGGTGAACGCCTTTCTCCATCTGTGATGGAACCACCGCCGCGCACAGGGTCCGCATACGTGCCGCAGAGACCGGTTGAGGCCGGCCGGGGGCTGGCGCGCCAGAATGTGGGGTATGGCTGGTAAGGCGCCGGTGTCCCTGGGTGAGGGTGTAGTCACCGGCCTGCAGGTACGGCTGCTGGGCCCGGTCGAGGTGGTCCGCGACGGGCGCCGGGTCCGGCTGCCTGGCGCCAAGCCGGCTACGCTGCTTGCCCTGCTGACGATCCACGTAGGGGAAATGGTCGGGACCGACCGGCTTGCTGAGGGCCTGTGGGGAGACCGGCCCCCGCGATCGGCAGCTGCGGTTCTCCGCACCTACGTGGCGCAGCTTCGCCGCGTCCTTGGCGCCGGCGCGATCGAGACCAGCCCCGACGGGTATGCCCTTCGTCTGGATCCGGCGTGCATCGACGCCAGGTTGTTCGAGCAGCAGCTCGCGCAGGCCCGCGCCGGGGATCCTCGGCGCCCCGAGGTGACCAGCGCGCAGCTGCGGCGCGCGCTGGCCCTGTGGCGTGGTGCGCCCTTCGGCGAACTTTCATCCGAGGCGTTCGCCGTCGCGGAAACGCGGCGGCTGGAGGAACTGCGCTGGGTCGCCGTTGAGGACCGGGTCGACGCGGACCTCGCGGCCGGCGGCCATGCCCTGGTCGCCGGTGAGCTGCGTCAGTTCGTCGCCGAGCAGCCGCTGCGCGATCGGCTCCGCGGGCAGCTCATCGTCGCCCTGTACCGCTCGGGCCGCCACGCCGAGGCCCTCGAGGCGTTCCAGGACTACCGGCGGCTGCTCGCAGACGAGCTGGGCGTCGAGCCGTCACCTGAGCTCAAGCAGCTTCAGCACGCCGTCCTCACCCACGACCCGTCAGGGCCCCTGCAGGCGCCGGCAACGACGCGGGCCGCGTGCCGGGCGCACAATCTGCCCGCCGCGATCTCGAGCTTCGTGGGCCGCGCCCCGGAAAGCAGCGAGGTCGCCGCCCTGGTCACTCGCCACCGGCTGGTGACGCTGGTCGGCGCGGGGGGATGCGGCAAGACCCGCCTGGCGATCGAGGTGGGTTCTCGGCGGCTCGGCCAGTACACCGACGGGGTGTGGCTGGCCGAGCTCGCTCCGCTCACCCGGCCCGAGCATGTAGCGCCGACGGTGGCGGCGGTGTGGGGGCTGCAGGATGTCGGGACCGGCCGGCTGGCCGCCCGGGTCGCTGAGTACCTCACGGACCGGGATCTTCTGCTGATCGTCGACAATTGCGAGCACGTTCTGGCTGCGGCGGCCGAGCTGGTGTGCCAGGCGCTGCGCGCCGCACCCTTGGTGCGGGTGCTGGCGACGAGCCGCGAGCCTCTCGGGGTCGAAGGCGAGGTCACCTGGCGGGTGCCCTCGCTCGGGCTTCCGCCCGAGGGCGCGGATCTCCTCCCGGCTGAGGCGGTGGGCGCCGACGCCGTCCGCCTGTTCGCCGAGCGGGCCGCCCAGGCCCGGCCCGGCTTCGCCGTGACCGTCGAAAATACGGCGGCGGTCGTCGAGATCTGCCGGCGGCTCGACGGCATTCCGCTCGCCATCGAGCTGGCGGCGGCGCGGGCGCGGGCACTGACCCCCAACGAGATCGCTGACCGGCTGGATGAGCGGTTCACGCTGCTCACCGGCGGCCCCCGGGCCGCCCTTCCCCGGCACCGAACCTTGCGCGCGCTCACCGACTGGAGCTGGGATCTGCTCTCCCAGCCCGAACGCCGGCTGTTTCACAGCCTGTCCGTGTTCGCTGGCGGGTTCACCCTCGGCGCCGCCGCGGCGGTGTCCGGCGCCGGGCCGGACGATAACCAAGACGTCCTTGCCCAGGTCACGGCCCTGGTGGAGAAGTCCCTGGTCATCGCCGAGCCGCACGGCGAGACAACCCGCTTCGGGATGCTGGAGACCATCCGCCAGTACGCCGCGGAGCGGCTGGCCGCCGTCGGCCAGGAGCACACCAGCCGGGACCGGCATCTCGCCTGGGTTGTCGCCCTTTACGAACCGGCCGAAGAGGGTTTGTCCGGCCCGGACCTGGAGGCCTGGGCGAGAACATGCGAGCTCGAACTGGACAACGCCCGCGCCGCGCTGGCGTGGGCTCAGCGCACCGGCCAGCACGAGCATGGGCTACGGATCGCAGCAGTGACCCGGCTGTGGCAGGACCTCGGTCACCTCACCGAGGGCAGGTCATGGCTCGAGCGGTTCCTGGCCAGCCCCGCACCCTGTGATCCCCGCATCCGGGCGCGCGCCCTGAACGTCGTGGGCTACCTGGCCTACCTCCAGCAAGACCTCGGCGCTGCCCGGGCTTACCTCGAGCAGGGCCTGGCGCAGCATATCGACTTGCGCGAGCCAGCCGGGGTCCTGCGCGCCCTTGGCTCGTTGGCCTGCGTCGCGCTCGCCGAAGGGAACCGGGCAGAGTCCCGCCGATACCTGGCCGCCGCGCCGGACTGGGCCCGGCTCACCAACGACAGTGCCGAACGAGCGCGGATCACCGCGATGCTCGGCCGCGGGGCGGCCGCCGACGGCGAGGCCGGGCAAGCTGCGGCCCTCGCCCGCGAATCACTGGCGGGGTACCAGAAAGCCGGAGACCGGCACGGCATGGCCGCACCCCTGGAACGCCTGAGTGAGATCGCCTACCGCCGCGGCGACCTGCGGGCATCCCGCGAACATATCCAGGAGGCGCTCGACCTTGTCCGAGGCATCTGCAAGGTCTGCACCGAGAACCTGATCTCCGACCTGGCCCAGGTGATCAGCGCCCAGGGCGGCGACTCGGCCACAGTACGCCGTCTGCTCGCAGAGCGGGACCGGCTCCGGGTAGAAATCGGCCTCCCCGGCCACGACCCATGGACGGTCTGACAGTCCCTCCCTGAGAGAGCGGGCGGTCCAAGCAAGCCCCGGCCACGCGACCTCTGCTGTCCGCTGCCGCGCACACAAGCCTTCGGCCAGCAGCAACTCCAGCGCCACCCACGATCCGACCATGATCGCGCGCCTACCAGTTCGACCGGACGGCATTCAGGTCGCTGACCAGGCTGGGTATGCGCGCATAGCACCCGGGTATGAGCGCTGCGGTCAGCCATGCCAGACGGCTGGAAACTGCGCCCGAACGGCGGCACTGCGCGCCTTCTCCTCGAGCTTTCTGATCGCATCAGTGTGATGCCGTGTATTGACGCAGCCTGATGCCGATCGCCGCCTCTCTGCCAAGCTGACGTGAGGCACCCTCTCCCCATGAATTACTGACCGCCGAGGGCGGGGATGGAGACACCCGAAATGAGTGTGAGCCTCGACCGGCGCGCTGGTTGCCGCCGATGCTGGCCAGGTGGCTGACGGAGCACCGAGACGCCCGCATCCGCAGGTGCCCGAGCGAGCCCGCCGACGGGGTTTCACCGCGAAATACAAGCTGGAGGTCCTGGCCGCGTGTGAGGCGGCTGAGCCCGGAGAGTAAGGGCGCGATCTTGCGCCGGAAGGGCCTGTGCTCGGAGCAGGAGCTGGCCAAGGCCCGCTTCGTGGTGGAAGTGCAGGCAAAACTGCAGGCGAGACTCTCCTCTCCGAGTGCGAGGACACTGGGCTGAGGTGAACCCCATGACCGATGCGGCGGTGGCCATGCTGGCCCCGCAGGCTAGAACGCGGGCGGCGTGCGCCGCGCGGGCGCGCCGGTTACAGAACGTGCCGCTGCCTGGCCTCTGTTCAGTTGGCGGGGCGCAGTGTTGCCAGGGCGTGTCGGATCCAGGCCTCCTGGAAACGTTCCGGTTCGACATCGCCGGGGGTGTGCCCGATGAGGGCGTCGAGGATCGGCGCGTAGGTCAGCGAAGCGAGCAGCACGGCCGCGGTCGCACCCTGGTCATCCGCCCGTACCGTGCCGTGCTCGGCCTGCGCGGTGAGCCACGCGGTGAACACGTCGTAGACGTTCGCGCGGATCTCGGCCCATACCCGCTCCTTCAGATCGGGGAAGTCGTCGAGATCGCGCAGCAACACGCGCAACACGTCGCGGTCGCGGTGCATGCTCGTCCACACGGCGTCAGCGACGAACCGTAGGGCCATCTCGATGTCGTCGAAGACCTGGTCGGCGAACGCGGCGTGTCCCGCGCGCATCGTCGCCAGATGGACGGCGACCACCTCGTCGAGCAGGGCCCGCTTGGACGAGAAGTGCTTGTACAGCGCGCCCGAGCCGGGCCGCATGCCCAGTGCGGTCTGAATATCTGCCACCGAGGTGGCGGCGTAGCCGCGCTCGGCGAACAGCCTGGCGGCGGTGCTGACGAACCGGTCGCGGGGCATTGTGCCAGTCATGGTGAGAGAGTACTCTCTCACCATGACCAGAGTGCAGGTACAAGAGACGATCAAGGCGAGCCCGGACGAGATCCTCGGCCTGGTCATGGATATCGAACGGTACGCAGAGGTCGACGACAAAATCAGGCCCGTGCTCTGGGCGCGCCGCGAGGGCAACCGCGTCGAATTCGCCTGCCGTCCCAAGCTGGCCGGGCTACGGCAGCCCAAAATCGTGCAGTTCATCGAGCTGACGCCCGGCCGACGCGCCGACATCGGGCTGCTGCCCAAGCCGCACAACCGAATCGCGCACGCGATGGCGCGTTTCAATGCGAGTTTCGAGTGCGAGCCCGCAGACGGCGGCACTCGGGTCACTCGGACGCTGCAGTTCACGTTCTCGCCGGCGGTGCGATGGCTCATAGAGCCGCTGCTTCGGCGAAGGCTAGAAGGCGACGTCCAAGACGAGATCCGGCTCGCAAAGCGGTACCTGGAAGCCCAGCCGAGTGACTAACCCGAAAGGCGGAGCCTGGCTGGGCGTGCGGCAGCAGCCTGCCGGAGACGATCTTGTGGTGGCAGGAATGGTGAACTGCTACAACCTCGACTCGGCGAGATACGCGCCCATCGCGGGTGTGTCGCCGCCGACGCCAAGCGCCTGGCCCAGATGCTGGTTGATGTCGGCGTCGATCGCCACCACGCCAGCGGCAGCGAGTTCGTCAGACAACCACGTCCCGCCGCCCGACGAGGCCGCCCGCGGGTATCTGGTGGGGGTGATGGCCAGCGACGCGATGCGCGACGCGATCGAACGGCGCTATGGGTCCGGCTGGCGTTCCAGAACTGCCACCGCGCCGGGGTGTTCCGCCCCGAAGCGGCAGCGGCCCGTGCCGGCTTCACCACCGCACGGGTCGCAGATCCTCAACCAGCAGCCAGAACTGATCGATTGCTGACACGCCAGTCGGCTCGCCGTCTCAGCAGGGCCGTCGCCCGCCAGAGAATCGCGCTTCTCACCAGCACTCCGGTACCCGGCTCTGGTGAGCCGCGAAGGCCGGCGACCGGAACGCTGGATCGTGTCGCCTGGGCAGACGCTACTGGCAGCGGCCGATCAGCTCGGGACGGTGGCCGGTGATCTCAAAGCCGCCCGCCTGCGTGCTGCTGTGGATCGACTCGGTGAGCGCGGCCAGCGCCGCGGTCTTCGTGGACCTGTACTGCGCTGCCCGTCAGGGCCACGCGGTCCCGGAGACTTGCGATCTGGCCCGTGCCATCCGCCAGCCGTCCCGTCCGCACGCTGGCCCGTGCGGCCCGGTAAAGTGCCGCGCAGCGTCTTGCGGGGGCAGCGGGCGGTCTGGGCGGTGGTGCGGGCGAGCAGTAGGGTGATGTCGTCGCGGACGTGGGGGGCGAGGCGGGTGAGCACGCTGTCGCACAGTTGGTTCAGCGATCGCGCGGGGGTGGCGGCCAGGGCGCGGGCGAGCCGGGACATGCCGGTGCCGATGTCCTGGCCGGGCTGCTCGACCAGGCCGTCGGTGTAGAGGGCCAGCACGCTGCCCGCGGGCAGTTCGGTGTCTGTGGCAGGGTAGCGGCCCGGGCCCGCGCCGAGCATCACCCCGGCGGGCAGGTCGATGAATTGCGCCGGGCCGCCGGGATGGCGCAGCGCGGGCAGGGGGTGCCCGGCGTTGGTGAGCCGGCACCGCCGCGACGCCGGGTCATACACCGCGTACAGGCAGGTGGCGCCGATCTCCTCGCCGTGGGCGGCGACCGCGCCGCTCAGCTGGGCCATGATCTGGTCCGGCGGGCAGCCCAGGCGGGCCAGGGCCGCGGTGGTGGTGCGCAGCTGGCCCATGATCGCCGCGGCGTGGATGCCGTGGCCGGTCACGTCGCCGACCACCAGTCCTACCTGGCCGTCGTCGAGCGGGATGACGTCGAACCAGTCGCCGCCCACCTGCGCGGCCCGGCTGGCCGGCTGGTAGCGGTAGGCGATGTCGAGCCCGGCCACCTGGGGGATGTCGCGGGGCAGCAGGCTGCGCTGCAAGGTCACCGCCGTGGTGTGCTCGCGGGTGTACAGGCGGGCGTTGTCGATGTGCACTGCCGCCCGCGCGGCCAGGTCGCTGACCAGCCGCACGTCGGCCTGGTCGTACGGCTCAGGGTGCTCGGCCCGGGCGAACCCGGCCAGCCCCAGGGTGACGCCCCGGGCGGTCAGCGGCACCCCCATGAACGTGTGCACCCCCCGGTCGAGCAGGGCCTGCACATGACCGGGCGCCAGGCCAGCCTGCCTCATCTCGGCCGGGTTCCGTGCCAGCAGGGGCTCCCCCCGCGCAAACGCCGCCACCGCCAGGCGCGTGACCGGCTGGGTGAGCAGATCATCCACGGCGAAGTCGACCGTGGCCCTGGCCGCGGCGTCGCGCACCGCCACCCGGCGAAGCCGCGGGGCGCCCGGGCCGGCGCGCGGGGGATCTTCGCCCTGCAGCACCGGGTCGAGCAGTTCTATGACGACGCGGTCGGCGAGGTCGGGTACGGCCAGGGCGGCCAGTTGCTCCGCGGTGCGGTGAATATCGAGCGTGGTCCCGATCTGGCTGCCGGCCCGCTCGAGCAGGTCGAGCCGGGCATTGGCCTGCCGCAAAGCCGTGACCGCCTGTATCCGGTCGGTGATGTCGATGAGGAGGCCCAGCACCCCCAGCACCTGGCCGTTGTCTGTCACCCGGTACGCCGACCACGACAGGACCCGGCGCTCGCCGGGCAGGGTCTGCTCCAGGTGCACTTTGACCACGGGAACGCCCCTATCGATCACCTGGTCGGCGAGGGTGCGTTCGACCAAGGCCGCGGTCATGCTGTGGTCGGCCTCTGTGGGCCGGCGGCCGATGAGCGCCTCGTCCGGGAGGCCGATTAGCCGGCGGAACACCGCGTTGGTGCGCCTGATGCGCAGCTCGCTATCGTTGAAGACCATCGCGATCGGTGACTGGTCGAACAGCACGCCCAGCCCGCGGACGGGTCCCGCAGCGGGATCATGCAGCGACGGCCTGATGACCCTCCGTATGACGTTCTGGATCATCTCTGGGGCCTCGTTCCGGTATGTTCATCGAACACCATCTCGGCCAGGCCTGCAGTGATAAGTACGAAAAATCCATGCTGACCAGCAAGTCTACCGATCACCAGCGTACCGCAGTGATCAGCCCTGTCCGGCGGGCATCCGCCGGCGTGGGCGGTCTCGCCGTCCAGGTCAATGTGCCATCAGGCAGGCGGCCCGGTGTCCACCATGCCGGGCGGGCACGGTCGTCCTGGCTGTTGTCGACAGATCGGCGAGCACGCGGCAGACAGCGCGGATTGGGTCACCCTGCGGCCTGTACTCACCGCCGGTCGGCCGGGTCATGTCCGTACTTTGAGTAACCACGGACCTGGCCCGCCAAGCAATCGCCAGATACCTACCGCCGACTAGGCGCCCGAGGACCGTGAGGTGTACGTGTCGCGCACAGCGCGCATATCAGCCATTCCGGTGCCTAGCCTATCCGCGGCTCGGAAGGACGTGGCCGTGCGCGGCGTACCATCATCCGCAAGGAAATGTCCGGGTACCGGTCCTTTCGCTAAATTCTGTTCGGATCTTGCTCCTGCGCGACCTGGGCTCCCTCTGCGGACGGGATGAAGGCCGGGCTCATGTCATTGGAGCCGCGCCACAGGTAGGACGTCAGCCGGTGGCCTTGCACACGCTCCTGATGGGGATTGGCGGGAAGAGGCCAGCGGAGCTGGGTGTAAAGGGTGGTGCGGTACTGGTCGTAGGCGGCCTCCATGAACTCGCCGAAGGCCTGGGCGCGGCCTGGGACGACGGCGAGCACGGCGGTCGTGGCGACGGCGAGGCCGATCGGGATTGCCCAGAAGGTGAGGGGTGCGAACGCGCAGAACAGCACCCCCCAGACGCCGGCGACAGTAGCCCCGTCCAGGCTTGCCCTGGCGGCGAGCAGGTCGGACCGCAGGGTTTCGGGAAGCATCGGCCACAGTCGGGGCCACAACACCACGGCGTCCAGCCCGTACTTGTCGAACGGGCGGCGTTCGGCCGCCCGCAAGATGTTGCCGATGGGGGTTGGAAGGAAGTAACTGGGGGAAGAGGGACGGCGCCGACGTCGGCGTTCCAGCCGGGCGTAGACGGCGAGGTCCTCGGCGGTGGGATCGGCCGACGGCTGGACCCGCTCGTATGCCTTCTGCCAGGCGGGCGCCTGGGCGGCGGCGCGCTCGGCCAGGCGGCGAGCCAGCCGCAGCCGAAGCGGGTCGGCCCAGCGCGGCCAGTAACCCTCGAGAAGCCGCAGGACGGGAGCGGCAGGGCCACCGACGACGACCCCTGACCCGGCCACGGCGAGTAGCACCGTCAGTAGGACGGCGACCTGGACGCTGGCGCCTTTCCGGTCCAGCCACCCCATCTGGCGCGTCACGGCAGCCACGCTCCCTTGGTGCAAGGTCCAGGCGGCCAGGCCGCCCAGCCAGAACACCAACGCGGGGACGGAGACAGCAGCGAACCGGTCAGCGAGCTTGCCGCCGACGGCCTTCCAGAACTCGGTGAGCACGGCGCGTCACGCCTGCGTCGTCACCACCGTCAAGCCGCCCTGCCCGTCACTTCATGTCACCGTCCACGAGCGGCGAGACCAAGCCCTGTGCCGGGGAGCACTCCGGATCGCCGAATATTTGTCTGCAGCGGCCGCATCGATTCGTTCGGTTGCGTGCACGCAGATCATCCCGTTATGCAGTGCCTCTGCCGCCCCAGCACGACGGGCCTGGGCAAACCCCCCGGCGGGGTTATCGGCGTGTGTGGTGTTCGGCGATCGCGGTCTCGATGGCGGTGGCGGCCTGCTCCCAGGTGGTGTCGAGCATCATGTCGTGGCCGCCCGGCAGGGTCCGGGCGATGGTGTGGTAGGCGCGGGCGGTGGCGGTGAGGTCTTTGGGCGGTGCGACCAGCCAGTCATGTTCCGCGCCGATGACGGCGACCGGCGTGGTGACGCGCTCTGGGTGCAGGGGCGACATCATGTCTTTGAGGGCTTGCGTCGACTCGGGCTGGAGCCGGTTGTGGCACGCGCTGACTACCTGAGCGGGAGTTCCGGGGTTGAAGAAGTAGTCGCGGGTCCTTTCCGGCGAATCCGTTGCGCTGCCGGTCAGCATCGTCTTGGCAAAGGTGATGGGGCGGCGGGTGGCCATGCGCATGACCATTCCGCGTGCGCCGCCCGGCGGGGTTGAGGCGAGCAGGATGGCGAGCTCGGCCTCGGCATTCTGGAGGTGCTTCTGGATGATGAACCCTCCCATCGAGTGGCCGACCAGGATCAGCGGTGGCGGCAGGCCGCTGGCGGCCCGTTCGACGGCATCCACGTAAGCGCTGAGCGGGGCGGTCTTGATGCCGTGACGGTCCAGGTCGCCGTGGTGGGGCAGGTCGGGGGCGGCCACGGTGTAGCCGCGTGCTTCGAACCACCCGGTGAAGTGCTCCTGCCAGCACCAGGCGCCATGCCCGGCGCCGTGGACGAACAGCATCGACGGCATCTCAGGACACCGTCGCGTGCGGGGGGGCGGCGGTGAAGGCCGGCTGGCGCTTGTCGCTCTCGGCGTAGCCCTTCAGCGCGGTCAGGACCCGCGCCCGGCGTCGTTGGTGGCAGCCGGTTCGGCCGGCCGTCGTGACCCGGGTACTTTCCATGTTCCCACCTCCGGGGAATCGGGCGGCGGTGCCGATCTGCACGCGGTGACCTCCCGGCTCACCCCTCCTACGGGCGGCGCGGCCCGAAATCGACAGCTGCGCGGAGCTTTTCGGCGGTTGTGAGAGCATGCCTGGGTGGATGAGGAAGTCATCCCGATCCTTCGCATCGCCAGCGCCGCCGAGGCGGTCACGTGGTATGGGCGCCTGGGTTTTACGAAGGAGTGGGAGCACCGCTTGGGGCCTGGCATGCCCGCGTTCGTGTCGATTGCGCGCGGCCGCACGCGGCTGTTC
>Ga0207646_10007974_pt1 | contig 10680 bp, 8 predicted proteins | sample KBSK5502metaG_FD_184343 | JGI IMG/M metagenome (GOLD analysis project Ga0207646, IMG submission 184343) | Corn, switchgrass and miscanthus rhizosphere microbial communities from Kellogg Biological Station, Michigan, USA - KBS K5-50-2 metaG... | ecosystem: Host-associated > Plants > Roots >...
CTTGATCGGCGCGACGAGGATGCGCGCGGTCAACACCTCCCCCACCGAGACCGCGTGGATCCACACCGACGGCGCCTCACCACGCGTGAGGGAGGGGGGCGGGCCTCCGATGCGCTCGCGGAAGCTCGGGAGGTACTTGCCGGTGCCCCGACCCTTCCAGAGGTAGAACGGGAGCGCCACGACGAAGGCCGCGGCCAGCAGGAGGCTGTAGGCGAGGTACAAAGCGAGCGAGCGGCCTCAGGTCCGCAGCCGCGCCACCCCGAGCCGGACCCGCTCGACCACCGGCGACAGGCTGGCCCGCCAGCCGCGGTCCCCCGCCTCGGCGAGCAGCGAGTAGGCGACGGGCGTCACCACCAGCGTGAGGAGCAGGCACAGGCTCTGGCCCCCGATGATCGTGACCGCCACCGCCGAGCGCTGGGCCGATCCGGCGCCGATGCCGACGGCGGTGGGGATGAGGCCGGCCACGATCGAGAGCGTGGTCATGAGGATCGGGCGGAGGCGGACGTGGTTGGCCTGGAGGATGGCCTGCCCGCGGGGAACGCCTTCGGCGAGCAGCTTGTTGGTGTAGTCCACCTGCAGGATGCCGTTCTTCTTCACGATGCCGAGGAGGAGCAGCACCCCGAGGGCGCTCCACAGGTTCAGCGTGCGGCCGGTGATCCAGAGGGAGAAGAGCGCGAAGGGAATCGACAGCGGCAGGCTGAGCATGATCGTGAACGGGTGCAGGAAGCTGTCGAACTGGGCGGCGAGGACCATGTACATGAAGATGGACGCGAGCAGGAACGCGATGACGAGGTTGCGGGTCGTCTCGTCGAGGATCTTCACCGAGCCCAGCATCTTGTAGCTGTAGCCGGCCGGGAGGCCGATCTGCCGGATCTGGCTCGTCACCGCCGCCGCCGCCCCGTCGAGGGGAAAGTCGGGGGCGTTGTTGGCGCTGACCGACACCTGGAACTGACGGTTGAACCGCTCGATCCGCGCCGGCCCCAGGCCGCGCTCGATCGTGGCCACGTTGTCGAGGCGCACCTGGCCCACCTTGGCCGAGGGGATCATGATCCGCCCCAGGATCTCCGGGTTCTTCTGCTGCTCGGGCAGGAGCTGCATCGTCACCGGGTATTGCTCGTCACCCTCCTTGTACGTCGAGATCTGGTCCTCGCCCGCGATCATCAGCCGGACGGCGGTGGCCACGTCGGCCGCGCGGACGCCGAGGTCGGAGGCGCGCTGCCGGTCGATGCGCACCTGCAGCTCGGGGCTGTTGAGGCTCACCATCGGGTCCACGTCGAGCAGCCCCTTGACGCCCCGCAGGCGCCCGGCCAGCTCCTTGGCGATCTCGGCCGTGCGGTTGAAGTCCGGCCCCAGGATCACCGCGCGGATGGGGAAGAACATCTCGCCGCCGCCGAGGGCGGACGGGATCATCACCTTCGTGCGCAGGTTCGGATAGCCCGCGGCCAGCGCGCGCGCCGCGGAGGCCACTTCGAGGTTCGACTTCTTCCGCTCCCCGAGATCCTTCAGGCGGACGTAGATGTGGCTGTGGCTGGCCAGGCCGCCCTCGTGGATGAAGGGGTTCGTGAACTCGACCTCGGGCAGCCGGGCGATGCGGCCCGCCAGGTCCGAGGCCACCTTCGAGGTGCCGTCGAGCGACGTGCCCTCGGGGAGGTTGAGGAGCACGGTGAACTCGCTCTGGTCGTCGGGCGGGATCCAGTCGCGCCCGACCAGCGCGTTCAGGGGGAAGGTGAGGAGGAAGGTGATCGCGGCGACGGCCATCACGGTGCCGCGGTTGGCGAGGCTCCACTGCAACAGCCGCCCGTAATGGCCGTCGATCCACGACCACAGCTTCGATTCCTTCGAGCCGTGGCCGCCGGCGCCCTCTCCCCCCGGCTTGAGCATCCGCGAGCTGAGCATCGGCGTGAGCGTGAAGCTCACGAGCATGGAGACGAGGATGGAGAACGCCATCGTCCACCCGAACTGGTTCACGTAGCGCCGCGCGTACCCGTTCATGAAGGCGATGGGAAGGAAGATGATGACGAGCGAGAGCGTCGTGGCGAGGACCGCGAGCGTGATCTCCCGCGTGGCGTCGATGGCGGCCTGGAACGGGCGATAGCCCTTCTCCTCGATGTACCGGACGATGTTCTCCAGCACCACGATCGCGTCGTCGATGACGATGCCCACCGCCAGCGTCAGGGCCAGCAGGGTCATGTTGTTGAGCGTGAAGTCCATGACCTTGAGGAGGGTGAAGGTCGCCACGATCGACGTGGGGATGGCCACCGCGGCGATCAGCACGGAGCGCACGTTGCGGATGAACAGCATCACCACCAGGCTCGCGAGCAGGCTGCCGAACAGCAGGTGCTCCTCGAGGGACCTCACGGAGGCGTTGATGAAGACCGACTGGTCCCGGATGATCCGCAGGTCCATCCCCGGGGGCAGCGCCTTCTGGATCTGGGCCAGCTTGCCCTTGACCGCCGCGATGATCTGGACGGTGTTGGTGCCCGACTGGCGCCGCACGTCGAGCGTCACCGCCTGGCGGCCCTCGAGCGTGTTCCACGAGCTGGGCTCCGCGAAGCCGTCCTCGACGCGGCCGAGGTCGCTCACCCGGACCGGCGTCCCACCCGCGTTGGCGACGATGATGTCGCCGAACTGGTCCACCGCCGTGAGCCGGCCCAGGGTGCGCACGCCCAGCTCGGACTCGCCGCGCACGATCCGGCCGCCGGGCGTCTCCACGTTCTCGTTCTGGATCGCCGCCTCGAACTGTCTGATGGTCAGGCCGTAGGCGCTCAGCTTGTCGGCGTCGGCGTAGACGCGGATCTGGCGCTCGCGGTCGCCGGTCAGGCTCACCTCGCCCACCCCGTCCACCGTCTCGAGCTGGCGCTTGATCTCCTTGTCGGCGATCTCGGTCGTCTCGCGCAGGCTGCGCTCGCTGGCGACCACCACCGAGATGACGGGGTCGGCGTCGGGGTCGGCCTTCTGGATGACGGGAGGCAGGATGTTGGGGGGCAGGCTGCGCAGCGCCCCCGCGACCTTCTCCCGCACGTCCTGGGCCGCGCTCTCGATGTCGCGCTCGAGAACGAACTTGCAGGTGATGCGCGACGTCCCTTCGGTGCTCTGGGCGGTCAGCTCGTCGAGGCCGCTGATCGTGCTGAGGGCCTCCTCGAGCGGCAGCGCGACCTGGGTCGTCATCTCCTCCGGGCTCGCGCCGGGAAGCTTGATGTTGATGTTGACGGTGGCGGGGTCCGCGCGCGGGAAGAGGTCGACCCCCAGCTCGCGGAACGAGAAGACGCCGAGCACGACCAGGAAGCAGACGAGCATCACGGCGAAGACCGAACGCCGGACGCACAGCTCGGCCAGGGTCATTCCACTCTCTTACGGGACGGCTTCCACCGGGGCGCCGTCGCGCGGCTCCTGGCCGGTCTCCGGAACCGCGACCCGCTCCCGGTCGGTCAGGCCCTCCACGATCTCGACCGCGTCCTCGGCCCGGTCCCCCAGCTTGACCTCCCGCTCCTTGAGCGACCCGCCCTGGACGGTGAAGACCTTGTACACCCCGTAGGTGTACCGCACCGCCAGCGACGGCACCAGGAGCATGGTCGCGACGTGACGGGAGGCGATGCGTGACTTCACGAAAAAGCCCGGCTTCAGGATCCCGTCGTGGTTCTGGAGCAGCGCCTCCACGTCGAACGAGCGCGTCTGGGGGTCCACCGACGGGCCGATGCGGGAGAGGGTGCCTTCGAAGCTGCGGCCCGGGTAGGCTTCCACCGCCACCGTCACCGGCTGGCCCACCACGATCCACCCCGCCATCTTTTCGGGCACCTTGAGCCGCACGCGCAGGGGATCCGTGTTGACGATGACCATCACCGGCGATTGCACCTTGAGGTACTGGCCGGCGGTGACCATGCGGTCCTTGACCTGGCCGCCGAACGGGGCGCGGATCACCGCGTCGCTCCGCTTCTTGCTGGCCACCGCCACCGCCGACCGACGCTGCGCGAGCTGCGCCCGCAGGGTCTCCACCCCTTGCACGGCCACGTCGTGGGCGGCGCGGGCCGAGGAGTAGCGGGCCTCGGCCTCGTCGAAGGTGCCCTGCGCGATGAGGCCCTCGGCGAAGAGCGACTTCGCGCGCGTGTACTTCTGCTCGGCGTCCTTCATCTCCGCGGCGGCCCGTTTCACCTCCGCGGCCTGGGCGGGGTCCTTCAAGTCGTCGCGCCCCTCCGGCAGGCCGAGATGGGCGCGCACCTGCTCGAGGGCGGCGCGCTCCTGCTGGAGGGCCAGCTCCAGCTCCACGGGAGCCACCTCCACGAGCGCCTGCCCGGGCCGGACGCGGTCCCCCACGTCGGTGAGCACGCGCGCGACCTTGCCCTCCACCTCGGAGCTGACCGTGACTTCCTCGTAGGGAAAGAGCGAGCCGACCGACTCGACCACCCGTTGGACCTGCCGGACCTCGACGGGCACCACCTTGGCCCGCACCGGGCGCCGGGGATCGGCCTCGCTGGCCCGGCCCTTGAAGCACCCGGCGGCGGCCAGGATGGCCGTGAGCACGACCGCGCTTTGACGCACGGAGAGCATGGACGCGAACGCCAAGTTTAGCAGGATTGCCGCTTTAGAAGGTCATGCCCCAGAGGAGCAGGAAGCCCACCTGGTGCTCGGAGCGGATGCGGTAGGTGTTCGGGATGACGCGGGAGCCCGGGGGCAGCGGCGGCCCGCCCGGCGCGGGGACGAGCAGCCGGTGCACGCCGAGGCGCAGCATCGGCACCGCATCGCTGAGCCCGATGGCCGAGAGATAGCGGGCGAGATCGACGTTGCCCACCTCGGTCACGTCCACCATGCCCGCGAGGGGAGAAGGCCTGATCGCCATCGACTGGAGCGCGTGGAGGTGGTCGCGCAGCGCGGCGGTCACCCGGAACCTCCGGCGGCGGTACTGCAGGCCGGCCAGGACGTCGATGGGCCGCGCCCGGTCGACGATGCGCGTGCGGTGACCGACATCGAACACGGTCGTGGCCTCGCCCACCGCGGCCAGGTCCGGCCGGAGCACACGGCGGACGCCCACGCCGACGTCGAGCCGGTGGGGCAATATGAGCGGTTCGTCGGTCACCGTCACCCGCCCGTCGCGCCACTCGATGCGCCGGTCGGGATAGGGCGGCGTGCCCACGCGCGTGAAGGCCGTGGAGGCCACGAAGCTCCACCGCCCGCGCGGCCATTCGGCGATTCCGCCCAGGCGGAGGTCGAACCCTCCCGTGCCCGCGCCGTGCTGGAGGTCACGCAGGTTCCTCGCCATCGGAAACTGCAGCTCCAGCACCGCGGCGGCGGCCGGGCGCCAGCCGCTCGGCGCCAGGGCCCGTGCCTTGGCGCCCACCAGCCCGTCTCCCGGCGTGCCGGCGCCGAAGTGGATCGCGCCGGTGTCGTCGACGTAGGGCGTGGGGGGATACACCGCGTAGAACGGGCGGCGCGGCGCGGCCGTCCCCGGAGCGAGGATCTCGTCGAGCGGGGGCGGGGGGAGCACGGGCGTATCGGGCACGGCCACCGATCGGTTGAAGATGAACCGGCCGTACGCCTCGGACCATCCCGTCAGGCCGTAGTTCCAGGCGATGGCGCCGTCCACCAGGTCCAGGCCCAACGGATCGCGGTCACGGTTGTCGATCGTCACGCCCGCGACGAAGCGTCCGCGGGGTAGCGTCGACGTGTCCGGGATGGTGAAGAGCCCGCTCCCCACCAGGGCGCCCCAGGTGAGCGGCGCTTCCGGGGAGGCCGGCGATCCGGCCGGCCCGGCGAGCAGGATCGCCACGAAAACGACGCCCAGGCCCATCGCCGCTCTCCTCCACGAAAACCTGGTTGCCGACCGGTGCGGGGATTATGCCTGGCTGGTCTCGATGGGCCAACCGAAGGCTATCTGTCCACGCGATCCGCGGCGCGCCCTCGCTTGCGCTTCTCCAGGTCGAACGTCTCGCCGGGATTGAGGACGGACACGCGAAGCTCGGCCCGGTGGCTCCCGTCGACGGCCATGACCTGGCCCCCCACCGCCTCCGCATGCCGGCCGGCGCGCACGAGGAGCGCGGCCCCCTCGTCGATGCCGAGGCCGAGCAGGCGCGGGTGCGCGAGCACGAGGGAGAAGAGCCGGTTCTCGCGCTGGCGACGGATGAAGTGCTGGTCGAGGATCACGCCGGGCAGGAGCCCGAGCCCCGCCCGAACCCCCACCTCGCGGGCGTCGATGACGGCGAAGTCTCCCTCGCCGGTGATCGCGAGCGTCGAGACGACGGCCGTCCCCGCGCTGGAGCTCGCGACGGCGGCGCCTTCACGGTAGCGGGCCCGGAGCGCCGCCGCCACGACGTCGTCGGCGAGCACATCGAGCAGGCGCTGCTGGTCGCCCCCGGCCAGGAAGATCCCCGTGGCCCGCTCCAGCCGCCGTCGGAGCTCGGCGCGCGCATCGTCGCGGAGCGGCGCGGAGGGGGCCGCCTCCACGACGCCGGGGGCGAAGGGACGCAGCCCGTCGCGCACCGCCTCGAAGCCGTCGCGGGCGTCGTCCGCGCCCCACGGGACCACGAGGATCCGCGCGCGCGGTCCGCCCGCCCACTGCACGAAGCGGGCGAGGGCCGTCTCGGGCGCGCGGCCTCCGCCGAGGAGCACGAGGCGCGTCTCGGCGGCCGACACGGGTCTCGCCGCCAGACCGACGAAAATGGCGGCCGCGACGCGAGCGCGCATGACGCCAGCAGTGTAACCGCGTCCTTGACGCTCTCGCGGAGCCTCGCATAGACTGATCGTTCCGACACACAGAAGGCGAGAGGAGAGGCGATGGCGATTCGGGTGGGTATCAACGGCTTCGGCCGCATCGGGCGCAACATCCTGCGGGCCGCCCTTCACGACCGGGACCTCGAGTTCGTGGCGGTCAACGACATCACGGACGCGCGCACGCTGGCCCACCTGCTGAAGTACGACTCCATCCTCGGCAATCTTCCCGACGAGGTGCGGGTGGAGGGCGACACCATCCAGGTCGCCGGGCGCAGCATCAAGGTCCTCGCGGTCAGGGACCCGGCGCAGCTCCCGTGGAAGTCGCTCGGCGTCGAGTACGCCGTGGAGTCGACGGGGCTCTTCACCGACGCCGACAAGGCGCGGGCCCACGTCGGCGCCGGGGCGAAGAAGGTGATCATCTCCGCCCCCGCCAAGGGCGAGGACATCACGATCGTGATGGGGGTCAACCACGACAAGTACGACCCGAAGGGCCACACGATCGTCTCCAACGCCTCCTGCACCACGAACTGCCTGGGCCCGGTGGCCAAGGTGCTGCAGGAGCGCTTCGGCATCGTGAAGGGCCAGATGACGACCGTGCACTCCTACACCAACGACCAGAAGATCCTCGACCTCCCCCACCAGGACCTGCGCCGGGCGCGGGCGGCGGCCGTGTCGATGATCCCGACGTCGACGGGGGCGGCCAAGGCCATCTACCTCGCGATCCCGGAGCTGAAGGGCAAGCTCGACGGCATCGCCATCCGCGTGCCCACTCCCAACGTCTCGCTGGTGGATCTCACGGTCGAGCTGGGGAAGAACGCCACCGCGGAGGACCTCAACGGCGCGTTCCGGCAGGCGGCCGCGGGGCCGATGAAGGGCATCCTCGAGGTGACGAACGAGGAGCTGGTGTCGGTCGACTTCCGCGGCAACCCGCACTCGTCCATCGTCGACGCTCCGCTCACCAAGGTCGTCGACGGCAACATGGCCAAGGTGTTCTCGTGGTACGACAACGAGTGGGGCTTCTCGAACCGCATGAAGGACCTGATCCGCTACATGGCCTCCCGCGACCGGGGCTGATCGCTTCACGGTCTCTACGATGGTAAAGCGTACCGTCAGGGACCTTCCCGACTTGAAGGGCGCGCGGGTGTTCGTGCGCGTCGACTTCAACGTGCCCCTGGAGAACGGCCGGATCACCGACGACACCCGCATCCGCGCCTCGCTGCCGACGCTCGACTACCTCGTCAAGGCCGGCGCGCGCCTCGCCCTGGCCTCCCACCTGGGCCGGCCCAAGAAGGGGCCCGACCCGGCGCTCAGCCTGAAGGCGGTGGCGGCGCACCTGCAGGACCTGCTCGGTGGCTCCGTGGCCATGGCCCCCGACTGCGTGGGCCCCGAGGTGCGGAAGATGGCGGAGGGCCTGCGTGACGGCGACATGCTGATCCTCGAGAACGTGCGCTTCCATAAAGAGGAAGAGGAGAACGATCCCGCCTTCGCCGCCCGGCTGGTGGCGGACACCCTGGCCACCGTCTTCGTGAACGACGCCTTCGGGACGGCGCACCGCGCTCACGCGTCGACCGAGGGCGTCTCCCATCACGTGCCGAGGTCCGTGGCCGGCCTCCTCATGGAGAAGGAGCTGCGCTACCTGGGAATGGCCCGCGACGCGCCCGACCATCCCTACGTGGCGGTGCTGGGCGGGGCCAAGGTCTCCGACAAGATCGAGGTCATCGAGAGCCTGCTGCCCAAGGTCGACGCGCTCCTCGTGGGCGGGGGCATGGCGTACACGTTCCTGCGCGCGGAGGGGCTGCTCACCGGCAAGAGCCTCGTCGAGGAGGACAAGGTCGAGCTCGCGCGGCGCCTGCTCGAGAAGGCGGGGCCGAAGCTGCGTCTGCCCATGGACCACGTGGTGGCGGCCGCCTTCAAGGAAGACGCCGAGCGGCGCACGCTGCCCGTGGACCAGATCCCCAACGACTGGATGGGCCTGGACATCGGCCCCGCGACCATCCGGGCCTACACCGAGCAGGTCCGTCCCGCGAAGCTCGTCTTCTGGAACGGCCCCATGGGCGTCTTCGAGATGAAGCCGTTCGCGGAGGGTACGCTCGCCATGGCCCGCGCCCTGGCCGACAGCGGCGGCACGTCCATCGTGGGAGGCGGCGACAGCGTCGCCGCGGTGACCCAGATGGGCCTGTCCGACAAGATCGATCACGTGTCCACCGGGGGCGGCGCCTCCCTGGAGTTCCTGGGCGGTGCCGAGCTGCCCGGCGTGGCCTGCCTGGAGGACGCATGAGACGGCCGCTGCTGGCAGGAAACTGGAAGATGTACAAGACGGTCCCCGAGGGGGTGGCTCTCGCCCAGGAGATCCGCGCCGGCCTCGCCCTCCCGCTGAAGGACCGCGACGTGCTGGTGGCGCCGCCCTTCACCGCGCTCGCGGCCATCGCCGAGGCGCTGCGCGGCAGCGACGTCTTCCTCGGCGCCCAGAACATGCATTGGGAGCGCGAGGGCGCGTTCACGGGCGAGGTCTCGCCGACGATGCTGAAGCAGGTCGGCTGCAGCCACGTCATCCTCGGCCATTCCGAGCGGAGGCACATCTTCGGCGAGAGCGACGACATGGTGGCCCGCAAGACGCGCACCGCCGTCGACAACGGCCTCACGCCGATCCTCTGCGTAGGGGAAACGCTGCCCGAGCGGGAGTCGAGCCTGACGCTGGAGGTCGTCGAGCGGCAGCTCGAGCGCGCCCTGCGCGCGCTCACTCCCGATGAGGCCAGCCACGCCGTCGTTGCCTACGAGCCCGTCTGGGCGATCGGCACCGGCCGCACGGCCACCCCGGCGCAGGCCCAGGAGGTCCACGCCTTCATCCGCAAGCGCCTGAGCGCCACCCACGGCGAGCCGGCGGCGGCCGCCCTGCGCATCCTCTATGGCGGCAGCGTCAAGCCCGACAACGTCGACGGCCTCATGGCCGAGCCCGACGTGGACGGCGCGCTCGTCGGGGGCGCGTGCCTGAAGGCTGAATCCTTCCTGAGGATCGTCCACTACCAGCACGCCTGACGTGCACTTCCCCGCGCCGCCGCTGCCGGACTGGATCGAGCGCCAGCTTTGCCCCGGCACCCGGCGATTCCTCGTCGACGTGGGCGGCTACCGCATGCACGTCAGCGAGGTGGGCGAGGGGGATCCGGTCCTCCTGCTCCACGGCAACCCCACCTGGAGCTTTCTCTACCGCAGGGTGGCGGCGGCGCTGGCCGGCGCCCGTCTTCGACTGGTGATGCCCGACCTCGTCGGCCTCGGGCTCTCCGACCGCCCGCGCACGGCGGCCGAGCACACGCTGGACGCCCACGCCCGGTGGGTCGGCGCCCTCGTCGACGGTCTCGGCCTGCGGGATTTCGTGTTCGTCGGCCACGACTGGGGCGGTCCCATGGGCCTGCGCGCACTGGCCGATCGTCCGGCCGCGGCCCGCGGTCTCGTCATCCTCAATACCGTGGTGAGCCCTCCTCGGGCCGGCTTCCGCCCCACGCGGTTCCATCGCTTCTCGCACGTCCCCCTCGTGAGCGACGTGGCCTTCCGGCTCCTCGGGTTCCCCCAGAGAGCGCTGCACCGGGTCCAGGGCGATCCCGCGAGCATCCGCGGCGACGTGGCCCGCGCCTACCGGTATCCGTTGCGTCGCATCCGTGACAACGCCGCGCCTCTGGCGCTGGCCCGTATGGTTCCCGATGGCCGTGCGGACCATCCTTCTCTCGAGCCACTCGAGCGCGTCCAGGCCTTCGTCACCTCCTTCGCGGGCCCGGTCGCCATCGTGTGGGGCGACCGTGATCCAATCCTGGGGCGCCTGCGCAAGCGGATCGAGGCCCTGCTGCCGAAGGCGGTCGTCACCCGCACCGACGCCGGCCACTTCCTGCCGGAAGAAGTGCCGGAGCAGATCGCCGCCGCGATCCGCAGCGTCGCCGCCCGGTGATGTATACTTGCCGTTTCGAGCGGGCCGCGCCCGCCGCGGAG
>Ga0207646_10007976_pt1 | contig 10679 bp, 13 predicted proteins | sample KBSK5502metaG_FD_184343 | JGI IMG/M metagenome (GOLD analysis project Ga0207646, IMG submission 184343) | Corn, switchgrass and miscanthus rhizosphere microbial communities from Kellogg Biological Station, Michigan, USA - KBS K5-50-2 metaG... | ecosystem: Host-associated > Plants > Roots >...
AGGAGAGAAGAAGCTCTAGCTACCTACTCTGTTGAGAAATGGACTTGCTGGAAAAATTATCCCAACTGCCTTGACAAACCGTAGAGATAGAGATCAGGGAACAACTTTATTTTGCCCGTAATACCCGTTCAAGGGTCCCAGAAGCTATTTTGGGAACAACTTAAATTTACATTAAACTCATGCATTCGAGCGGGAAAGGTCTCCATTTTGGGAACGACTTTATTTCCCCTCTACACTGGTTGTATTCGTGGAATTAAGTTGTCCTTTTCCGGCGTCTGTGGAATTAAGTTGTCCTTCTTTGATGAGGATAGCTGTAGATGTAGGCGTAAAATACAGTCTTACACCGAACAGCTGGTGAACTCTGATTTTCTTCGGAGGTCATCAGCTGTTTATCTCCTCAACAAGGTTACCGCAAACCGTCCATGTGTGGAAGTTTAATAAAATTGTTCTCCGGTAAATCAAGTCGTCCTCCTTTGACCTTTTGGGTATTTGGTCTGCTGAAAATTTCTTGACGAAAGGATACGCCACTCGCTGGAGTTTATGTGACGAGGAAAATCTGCAGCGTTGCGAAAAAAAATATGCAGTTTAAGAATGTTGATTCGCTCATTAAAGCGCCAACACGTTGGGAGTCACCTATTGAAGTTTCTCTACACGAGCTCTCATCGGTGAATTGCAAGAAATGAGGCAAAGCGACGACCGTTAAAAATGGGCGGTACGGGTGTGCTGGCTACTTCGCACATCCGTTCTCAAAATGAGTGATTTGCTCTTGATTTCTGCATGTTCTCTGAGCTCTAGCATGCACCGATGAAGGGATGCCCGAGTATTTCGTGTTTCTCCATCCATGTATGCAGGAGGACGCAGTTCATCCTCTCCTTCAGTGGGAGACGAGAGGACGGGAGTTCCTTTCAGGCAGTTCAAAAACACGAAGGGATGCGGAACTCAATCTCTTCAGGTAGGATGGCTTGCCTCTTGAAGCGCTTAGGCCACTCTTTGGTACTCATGGTGTAACCCACCTAAGACCGGAACCGAGATGATTCGATTCCCACGCTGATTTGAGAGAACGGAGGTGACTGCCCCTTGCGGCACCTGCTGATGGATCCCTTGATGTGGTCGTGCCTCGTTGAAATACTTGACGTAAGCACGCAGGACACGATGTAACTGCTTCTCATGGAGGATCAACACGTGATCCAGGCACTCTCGTCGGACACTCCCCAGAAAGCGTTCACAGATCGCATTGGCTCGGGGCGCGTGATACGGTGTTTTGAGTATCTTGATGCCACTTGTTGCTGCCACGCGAGCGAACCAGGGTCCAAACTTGCCATCATGATCGCGCATGAGATACCTGGGGGCTTGTCCATAGGGAGTCGCCTCCCGCAGTTGTTGCGCGGTCCAAGCGTCGGTAGGCGATCGCGTCACGCCGACATGGATGACTTTCCGAGATTTGAGCTCGATGATGAAGAACGCAAAGAGCGAACGGAAAAAGAGATCAGTGACTTGGAGGAAATCACAGGCCCAGATTTCTCCGGCATGATTGCGCAGGAACGTCGCCCGGTTTTGCCCTCTTGATCGAGGCGTACGCACATACCGGTGGGATCGCTGTCCAAATGGACAGATGCAGATGGCAACCTCTGGAGCTTCTCTATACGGATGGTGAGACGTGTACCAAGAAGAGCATTGAAATGAGTGTTCTGTTGCTCGTCGAGCAACGAGAGCATGATATCTACTCATCAATTCACCAAACCGTTCCGAGAGCCGTCGGACTGTCTGCGCCTGCCGCCGCCGAACGGGTCCGCAAAATGGAGGATGCCGGCGTAATTACTGGCTACAGTGCACAGGTGAACCCAGCGAAGGTGGGGCTACCACTGTTGGCCTTGATCCAATTGCATTGTACTCCTGGCAAGTGCCTGTTAAAAACCAGCAGCGCCGAGGAGTCCCCGGAAGTACTGGAGATGCACAAACTGAGTGGCAGCCACTGCTCCCTGCTCAAGGTGGCCCTCTCCTCGATGCAGCATTTGGAAGCCTTCAATGAACGGTTGGGAGCGCATGGAACGTTGGTGGTCAACATCGTGACCTCCAGTGCGTTGACCAATCGCATCCTTGACTGGGAACAGCCCGACGTGAACCTCACCCCTGCACTTGATCCAGGCTGGAGTGGGCACAAAGAAGTCTAAACAGAGGAAGCGAAGCCGAGAAGGAAAGTGGCGAGAGTAACTACCGAAAGTGTTCGCCGCCTAAAAACCCCTGTTCAAAAGGCCAGGACATTTCTGGCAGGAGGGACAGCCTGTTTCCGACAGAAAGATGCTATCCTTCAGCCGGAAGGAACAGAACTACATGTGTCCTTCTTCAAAAAACAAACGTGAAAGCTTCTATAGCACTCAGCATCACATGCAAGAGGTATGGCATGAAAAAATTATACATTGCAACCGACAAAGCACTGGCCATCGCACGTCAGCACGATGGGGAATGGGTTGTTGATCCGCAACTAACTGGCCTGGCTACACAATGTCTGGCTGTTGATCCTCAAAAGCCAGAAGAGGTCTATTGTGGCACCTTTGGTCAGGGATTGTGGCATAGTAACGATGCTGGAAGAACGTGGGAAAAGGTAGGAACACACATCATTCGTGAGCAGGTCATGTCGGTTGCCATCAGTCCATTAGAGCGTTCCAATGGACAGAGCGTCATCTATGCAGGAACAGAACCCAGCGCCATCTTCCGTTCGGAGGATGGTGGAGCAACATGGCGTGATCTCGCAACCCTGCGTCAGTTACCCTCTGCTCCAACCTGGAGTTTTCCACCCCGTCCATATACTCATCACGTTCGCTGGTTGACACCTGATCCACTCCAACCCGGCCCTCTCTATGCAGCCATTGAAGCAGGTGCACTTCTTCGCAGTTTCGACGGTGGTGACACCTGGGAAGATCGAAAACCCGATGGACCTTTTGATACGCATACCTTAGCCATGCATCAACTTGCGCCCAATCGCCTCTATTCTGCGACTGGGGATGGCTTTATGCAGGCAGGAAATGGCTTCGTCGAGAGCGATAATGGTGGAGAGACATGGTATCGGCCCGATGAAGGTCTCACCCACCATTACCTCTGGAGTGTAGCGGTTGATCCCGCTGATCCGGACACCATTGTCATTTCTGCGGCACACGCTCCACAGCAAGCTCATAATCCCATGAGCGCAGAGTCAGCAGTTTACCACCGTAGCCATACCAGTCCATGGCAACAGGTGCGAGCTGGTTTGCCCGAGGAAAAGGGATTATTGACCTCTGTATTGACTGCCAATCCGGCCGAACCGGGAGTCTTTTATGCGGGCAGCAATAAAGGCATTTTCCGCTCCGCTGATGCAGGGGTGAGTTGGGAAGAGCTACCTATTCGCTGGCCAGACACTTTCCAGATGGGACGTGTCCATGCGCTTATGGTCGTAGAAGAATAGCGTCACTTCTTGAGAAACCTGTTCCTTGAGGGAACGCAAGGCAAGAATCCCGGCTGCCGCAGATATTACCTTGCGCTCTTCTACTCCAAACATCAGCATAGCCTTGAGCGCATCGCACGGAGCGTCCCTTAGCGTGCGACAATCAATGCCCATATCAGGACGAAAAACGTCAGCACCTGCAAGGTCGTTCGGACCGCGCTCCACCGTTCAAACTTGTCCAGCTTGGCTGTCAGGATGGTCTCGTCATCAGGGGTGTGGCGCAGACTCAGCATCACGGGAGCCGCCTGAGACGTAGCCAGGAAGTGGCCGATGCTGGTGAGCGAGGCAATGCTGAGCGGTACCAAAAGCCCCGTTGGCTGCTGCTCGACGTATGCGACAATGGTCGCGATGAAGGTGAGCAGTGCCGCGCTGATGGCCCAGATCGGATAGACCACCAGCCCGTTGCCCAGGTCATTGCCACGCGCAAAGGTGGCGTAGGCGATCACACCAATGCGCCGACGAGCGGGTAACTTGACCAGGGAGCCCTCCAGGCTGCCGCCAGCCAGCCCGCCATTGAGGGCGGTCGCAATCACGATCAACCACAAGAGTAGATTCATCGTAGAGAGCTCCTCTCTTTGTCCTGTCTACTGCTGAGGTACTAAGAGCAACGAGTGCGCCAAGCAACGGTGCCCAACGCATGCTGGTTGCGACGAGACTAGCAGCAAGCAACGTTACGATGATGATGCCCAGGAGAGGCAAAAGGCGAACCACTCCATCAGTTCCTCTCCTGCTAGCCATGATTCGCGCTACCCTGAAGAACGAGCCGGACGAGTGTCGCGACCTGTTCGGATGGAGGAGGCTGCGGGATACCGTCAGGCGCAAACAACCCGCCGCCGAGGGCATAGGTGAGCAAAGAACCTGTCAGCAGGCGCATGACCGGTTCAAGATCCTCTCCCCCAAGTACGCCATGACTGCGAGTACTCTCCAGGAGAGCCTTGAGGAATGCTCCCCCTTGCTGAGGCACGGCTTGGGCGAACAGTGAGCCAAGGCGTGGAAAGCGCGGCAGTTCAGCGATGAGCAGGCGCATGAGCCCTATATAAGTAGGTTGCATGATGTTCTCGATGGTCGCCTGCGCCCACACGAGTAAGGCGTGTTCCAGGGTTGTGCTGGCTACATGGGACATCCGTTCTCAGACTGGACAGATGTCCCATGTAGCCAGCACAGGGTATTTACGCAATGGTGGTACGTGACAAAGGGATGCGTTGGGTCAGATCTAATGGGAGCGTTAGTTGGCGGCTGATCTTGTCACATCAGTATTCTTTTGACGCATCGAGGTTTACACGCCACAGTTGCTCAAGTGTTTTCAGATCATCCATAAATTCGGCCTGGCTCTGTTCAGACTTTTGTTCAAGTTCCTCAAGCACTTCAAGCGTAAACACTTGAGCTCCCAACTCATCCCAATCCTTTTGCAGTTTGGGATGGACAGTGGAACCTGTGGTAATCGCGAATTGAAAGCGGCTTAGCACGCTTTTCAGGTTCGCGGTATGGCCTATGAGGTACTTCCCACTCAGGGTATTCGTTATCGTGTAGACACCGCCACAGAGGTTGCGCTTCTTATATTCGTTGATGATTTCTTTTCTTCTGTTCATTTTGCAAATGTTCCTTATACATGTCCATTCTCATCTCTTCCATCGATGGGCTGGTCACCTCGCCTAGTGGCGGGAAGGTTTGGGTGAAGGAGAAGGCAAACGGCGTTGTTTGTAGCAAACCTTTCATTCTTCCGGCAGTCGGCGTTGGTCGCGCAAGCGTTCCACCTGAGGTCGGAGCACGCGCTTATTCTGCTGAGGATTCGCCACTGAGGGATCAGGGACCCATTCCAGCAACCCGTTGTCAATAGCACGTCCGATGCGCATGCGATTCACCTGGGTGTTTTCACCAAAGGCCAGTGCAGCAGCATTGCTGATGGTAATCAGGTCATCGGCGGAGATCCACCAGCGTACACGCGAGACCAGGATACCGATGTCCGTTTGCCAGAAGCCGTCTGGGGGATGCGCTTTGCTGTGCAGCGCGTTCCCCAGGAGCAATTCCACCAGGCGCGTGAGTGCCAGTTCGACCCGTCGAACCGTCTCATCCGTTCGACTATATTTACCATTAGCCACTGCGATCAACAGCTTTAGGTCATATTGCAACGCACTCGGCTCGTCCGATTGGTCTGAACGCTCTTGCTCGGACAACTTCCCCAGTGCTGTTCCCAATTCCTGATACCGTTGCCTCAGCAGCGTAGTTATTTCCTGAGCAAGTCTGTCATCAAAGAGAGCCATAATGCGCCCTCCTTGTCTTTGAGATCGTCATCTGAGATGATGGCCACCATGCACAATGCATTGCTAGTATAACGTAACTAACGTGAGTTGTCAAGAAGAATCTCTGCCGGTGACTGTTCGGAAAGCGGTAAAACTGGTAAAATAGCAAGGAGAGAGAAACAAGGGAGGTTCCTATGCTGGCTACGAAGCACATCCGTTCGTAAAGTGAATGGTTTTGCTCTTGATTTCTTCATTAGTAGCCAGCACAGGAACCTCTACGGCCTCATCCCTACAATTGAAAACACCGTATCTTCCACAGAAGCCATTTCCCCGCTGAACTCCTTGAAGATCTGCATGCTGGTGAACCCTGTCTCTTCGTACAAGTACAACGCTTGTTGTTGGGTATACCAGCGAGTGGCTGGCGAGCGTACATGCATCTCTGTAGCAACCACGGCACCATCCCGCAGCACCTCGTAGCGATCTTCCGTAGCCTCAATCTGCTCAGCAATATCGAGAGTGGAACGGGTCCAGCGGCGGATAGTGCCGCCATCCTCAGGCCTGACCGCCTCGCCATTCAGTTCCCATGCGCCCTGGACGATCCGTTGGGTGGATGGCCCCCTCCACAGGAGCATAAAAGGCATAACTAAGATACCCCCTGGCTCCAGATGGCGGAAGAAACGGCACAGGGCCTCTTGCGCATCGTGTGGGTCGGTAAGCAGTTGAAACGAACTCGACGGCACCATGATCGTGCGATAGGTGCGGGGGAGTTCGAGCTGCTGCATGGTTTGCTCGAACAACCTGGGGTGTAGACCAAGCTGTTGTGCCTTCTCAGCGCAAATGGCCAGCATCTCAGGCGAGACGTCGACCCCATCAATATCAATGCCTTGCGCCAGATAGTCAAGCAGCAAACGACCCGTGCCACATCCAACATCCAGAACAGGTTGGCCATACCGAACAATCAAATCGCGATAGAAGAAGCGATCAGGCCAACTGGAGGTATCACCACGCAGGAGGTCCCAGGCAGTAGCCATCATGCCCCTATATTCGTAGCTTTCCATTGCGCATTCACCTGGCGAAGCAACATCTCAAATAACGCAACGATTTCGTTGCCGCTCAAGTCAAGCGTAGCTTCTCCAACGGTCAATTCAAACAGAGTAAAGCCGGGAAGCAACGTGGGAGCCAGCCGGTAAAACAGCCAGGTGCCAGTCTGCTGTGCGACATCCAATACAGCCGCCTCCAATTTATCCCGTTCCGCTCGAATAACCAGGTGCATCATATTGGTATGCGGAGGATTTGGCACGATTCCAATCTGCGCACATGGCGTAAGCAGAGTCGCTATTTCCTTTGCCTTTGCGTGATATGCCTCCATACGTCCCAAACGTTCCCTCAGTCCCTTTTGTGCCGAGAGCACAAAGGGATACAAATGGATGAGATTCCCTCCATGTCTGCGCTGCCAGGTGCGTGACTCGGCAATCACGTCGGCTGGCCCCGCCAGAATCGATCCCGCAATTCCTCCAAGGATTTTGTAAAACGAGACATACGCGCTATCAAACAACCGCGCAATCTCGGCATACTTACGCCCATAAAATGGTTGGCATTCCCACAACCTCGCGCCATCTAAATGCGTCGGAATCGCTCGTTCACGTGCCCACTCTATGACCTCGTTCAACGCCTCCCAGCCAGGTAACTGCCCACCAAGATCGCGCTGGGGCAATTCAATCAGCAGGGCCCCCACCGGCTCCGCAATCGCTTTGAGATCATCCAGCGTTAGCAAACGCTCCGCAGATCCCACCAGGATACCGTTCAGTCCATGCAGTCGCTGATACGCTTTCTCCTCATGTGTCTCCAGGTGGCTCTTCGGATGAAAAGCAACATTCGATGTTCCTCGGCGTTGAGCCCAGATGCGCAGAGCAATCTGCTGGCACATCGTCCCGCTCGGCATAAAGACCGCAGCCTCTTTCCCCAACAAAGCGGCAACCTCTCCCTCGAAACGAGTGATGACCTCTCCCTGCCCATAACGATCAGCCTCCAACTCCGGATCGGTCATCTCTGCAAGCTCACTCAGAACCTGCCTGGGAGACTTCGGATAATCATGTGTCAGAAAGCGGTTACAAGCCTTGAAGATCTTTTTTGCCTCTGGGGTATCTAGCATGCGCCTCTCCTTTCGGGATCCTAAATGCACTCTGACACCTATTCTATCACCCCTGTGCTGGCTGCGTGGATGTTTTCAAACATAGATGTTTCCTTTCGATGTTGTCCTTTTAGCAAAGGTCTTCTCATCAGCCGTTAGTCATCTGTAAGTTTGTCGCCTACTGCTCTGATGCGATCGCGGGTTCTTCAGCCACGGTGATCTTCATCGTCATGATGCGTTTGTAAATGCGATCTTCTCTCCAAAAAGGCCATAACTCGAACAGGAAGAAATCGACGGGACGCCACAGAATGACCCAGAACGCGATAACAAATCCATCGCTGAACAACGCGTTGATCACCGGGGGCAAAAGTGTTCCTCTCACCAGCAATTGTGAGAGGAACAGCCCGCACACCAGAAACAGGAGGCCGAGCAGCAGAGCGATAAGCGCCTGCCGCCGCAAGGCAACCATCGCTCGTCTGTTTTGCTGCGCCTTGAACTGGCAATACCTGCGCAAGGCATCGGTAATTTTTTGTGCAAGGCCAGGCTCGATGCATTCCTTTGGAAGAAAGATAATGGCCCTCTCGATTGCCTCTGACCCCCACGTAGTAGAGGTTAACTCGCTCTTGATGAGCTCGATGCCGGAAATACATAGCGCTTTTTTTGAGAAAGGGTCTATAACAGGTTGCGCAAACAGGCCGTGGAGGTTATTCAGGTGGATCGTTACCTCAGTATTCTTCTCTCTTGTCATTGAACCCTTCTCCGCTGCACTGCAAGGCGACCCAGATTCTTCGAATGGCACATTCACTGGTCGGATTTGGCTGTTGCGCCCTGGTCGGGCCACTGCTATACTTATGTTAGCGTACCAGAGGAGCACAAGCCTCCTGGAGTACAATGCTCATGACGCCTTCCGAAGGTATTTCTCTCATAAATTGTACTCCGCCGCGCTTCACCTCCGAAAGGGGAACGAATCTATCATGGAAAGGGAAACAGATGTCTGCGTCTTTGGACCCGGGGACTTCATCCCTAGGGCCCTCTTCTACTCTTACCATGCAATCGCGGCGCGGCGTGGCGATTGTCCTTATCGCGGTCGTCATCTGGTCAACGACACCGGTCTTCATCGATCACCTGCAGACGGTCGATCAACTCTCTCCCCTGCAGATAAGTACCTGGCGCGCATTGCTGGTGACACTGCTCCTGGCGCTTTACCTGCTGGTGCGTCGGCCACGCGTCTTCAAGCTGCAAAGACGCGAGATCGGGTACTATGTCATCTACGGGGTGGTCGGCATCGGCCTGTTTAACCTGGCCTTCAATACCTCGGTGGCCGTCAATAAAGCGTCTGTGGCCACTGCACTGATGTTCTGTGCGCCCGTCTTCGTGGCCTTGGGGTCCTGGTGGGTCTTTCACGAACGGCTGCGACCACTGCAAATGCTGGCAATGGTCGTCAACCTGCTCGGATTCGCGTTGGTCGGCACTGTTTCAGCACTGCTTGCCGGGACAACCGGAAACGTGAGTGGCCTCCTACTAGGCCTGTTCAGCGGGGTGTGCTTTGCGCTCTACACGCTCTTAGGGCGCGGGGCAGCGCGCGCAAACCGGGTCAGCCCGATCGTGATTCTCTTCTACACCTACCTGTTCGGAACGCTTGCACTCGTCCTGTGGGGCCTCATGACGCAGGGAATACACGGCCTGGTCATCTCCCTCGATGCCACTGGTTGGGCGCTTCTGGTCATCCTCTCGCTGGGGCCAACGCTCTTTGGCTACCTGTTATTTACCGTGAGCCTGCGCTATCTCTCCGCTCCAATCGCCAGTCTCTTTCATACCCTCGAACCGGTCATGACGGCGCTGCTCGCCTTTTTTCTCCTGGGTCGCATACTGACCGCCCTTCAGTGGCTCGGCCTGGGCCTGATTGTGGTCAGCGTGATGGTGATACAACTGTCCGCACTGCTGCACAGCAGAAAAACGCCCGCTGTCCCTGATCATGTGGCTGCTGGTGAAGCGAGATAGGTTTTTCGTAGCGTACTCGCTGTGCTGGCTACTTGGCATATCCGTCCGAAAAACTCGTCGGTTTCTGAGAACGGATGTACCGAGTAGCCAGCACAGCGGATAGGCCAAGCGAGAGGTGTTTTTGCCAACACAGAGAGAAGTGTGGTAGAACAGAGATACACCACCTGCAAACGCGGGAGAGCCTCCAGCCAGGTGGTGATGAGCGTTCCCGCTCACGGTATCCTTCCTTGTTGAAGAACAGAGAGCCCAATCCAGGAGCGCGATTGCCTTGCCCGACAACTGTTCCAAGGTCAGGAACTCATGCGCCGTGAGGTGATCGTGAAAATGGCAAGAGCAACCGTGAATCGCTCTGATGGAGAGGTGAGGGTCACCTGTGATACTTGCCATGAGCAGCGATCAGGCTGACGAAAGGCCCGCATCAGTGGCAAGAAGGTGACCCCTATGAACGAGCAGAAGAGTGAAGTAGCGCAGCTGCTCCACCGGATTAGCCTGGAGTACGAGGCAGCCACGCGCGGATTGACGGGGTTGTCGGCAGGAAGCGCGATGCATACCTTTATCACCGCGAGGTTGGAACGGATCGGAGCTTATCACGAGCAGCTCGCCAGCCTTGTCGGTGAAACGCGAGCAACACAACTCGTCATCGAGCTTGAAGAGCTTCCACCCGAGGAAAATCCGCCAGGCTGATCATCTGAACCCTGGGCTGGTCATGTGAGACCTCTGTTCAGGATACGAGCATGGTGAGAACACGTATCCCTGCCGCCTTGTAAGGGCAAATCCATCGCACATGACAGCCATGCTCCTCTGCCGCAGCTACCTGTATGGATCAGAA
>Ga0207646_10007980_pt1 | contig 10676 bp, 8 predicted proteins | sample KBSK5502metaG_FD_184343 | JGI IMG/M metagenome (GOLD analysis project Ga0207646, IMG submission 184343) | Corn, switchgrass and miscanthus rhizosphere microbial communities from Kellogg Biological Station, Michigan, USA - KBS K5-50-2 metaG... | ecosystem: Host-associated > Plants > Roots >...
CGAACACAATCGACGCTCGCGTGGGGAAGAGCGCCTTGAGGACAGGCCTGGCTTCCTCGCTGACCCACACGTCAGGAAAGACATGGCGTAGCGCTTCTATGCTGCGATGACCAAAGAGTACCTGCAGGAAGACCAATGGAGGGAACCCACCGCTCGCATTCGACCCGTAGAGCGGCGCGCGCCAGGGTTCCGCACCCGTCAGGCGTCCTTGCTCGAAGACCATGCGCAGGCCGCCGCGATAAAAATCCAGCGTGATGTCGCCAGAATGCCCCACCACAGGAGAAGTCGCCAGCCGTTTTTCGAGCGCCGGAGCGATGTGCAGAAGAAAGGCCGGGAGGTCCTTCACCCGCACATACCAGGCGTAGGGCGGCTCCATGGCATGCTGTAATTCATTGCCCAGCACTTCATAGATCGGGTGGGTGGTTCCCAGGTAGAAGTTGATTTCACTCAAAGGAGGTACGTCGGGACGGACCAGTTCCAGGCTGAGGCCATAGCTGGAAAGCGCGCGCAAAACAGGTGGCATGACCGCTTGCACATTCACCCCCTCGGCGAACTCCAGCAGCCAGACGCCCAGTTCCTTGCTGCGGCGACGAGTATCCAGCGCCACGAAGCCCACCGTCCGGCCCCCGGTATCAACGATCATCTGCAATTGGAGGCTATGTCCCAGGTGGGGATGCGCTTTCCAGCTTTCGATCTCATAGAGCCACTGTTTGCGTGTCATGCTTTCCGAGACGATGCTGCTGGCCCTGCGCCGGTTGTAAAGCGCGGCAATCTCAGGAATATCCGAGGCCGTGGCCTCACGCAGCGTGAATGGCTCAGACGCGCCCTCTTTCGCTTTGGGGATCAGCGCAAGAGATATAGTGCGCCGGTCTTCCAGTTCGAGCGCATATTCATAGCCGAACTGACGATAGAAATAGGAGATGCCGGTAATAGCCTGGACAAGATCTCCCTCCGCCTCGCTGCGTTCGTGGACCATCTCGAAAAGAGCGCGAACGAGTCCACGATTGCGATACACCGCATCGGTCGCGACCATCTCAGGACGACCAACGCTGAAAGGGATGCCTTCATACGTCCAGGTATGTTTCCACAGGCAGGTGCAGGCCACCACCGGATGCCCTTCCCTGCTGGTATCCTCGATCACGGCGAAATCATGTGACCCCATGAAGGGATGGTCGCCATTCATCAGACGGCGAATGACCCTCATCGCCGTGATGTTGGGTGGATCCTCGGCTGCATCACGGTGAACCAGACCGTGCAGGTTTGCGATGCGTTCGGTATCTTCGGCGGTTGACCAGCGCATCACCAGTCCATTGCCTAAATCACGATGTAGGGTATTCATAGTTGTGTGCATATTGTCCTTCTTCGGCGCGACATCTGGAAACTTCCCAACACGCTCTCCAATGATACCAGGAGTTACGTGTGCTTCCTCGCTTTCAACGGGTTTCCGCCATGTTCACGGCGCAGGAGGCGAGCCGCTCCAGGGCGGAGCGCCTTTCCTGTCCGGTGTGGTTGGTCGCAGCCAGAGGGAGATATGCGCTGGCTGCATGGTCTCCTGCACCGTGGCTACGAGTTGCTCGCGTACCTGGTCCAGATCGACTTCACTACGCAGGTTGGCGCTAAAGGCTGCGAGCGTCCTGGCGGCGTCGTACTTGCGGCGGTAGAAGCGGCGATCAATGACGCGCTGGACGCCGCGGCGCAACGGCTGGAAGAGGGCGGCGATCACCAGCGTCGAGGCGACAATCACCAGCGGATTCTGCTGCTGGCCGAGGACCGCACGCAGCAGAGAACCAAAGGCGAGCACCAGGCCCCAATAGAGCAGCACCAGAAACAGCGTCAGCGTGCTATAGACGAGCGTGCGACGAATGATGACATCAATCTCCCATAACCCGGCACGCAGAATCGCCATCGCCACGCTTAGGGGGATGAGCAGGAACGTCACCATCGAGAGCGTTCCGCCAGCCAGCAGATAAAGGGAGTCGGGCGTTGCCAGCCCCGGTACCAGATAAGCAATGAGATCATACAGGATTATCACCACGAATAATCCCCCGAAGCCAAAGAGCAGCCACTTGGCCTGCTGGCGCTTCGAAGGACTAAAGACTCGCACGTAGCGGTAGATCAGCACCGCGAGGGCCCCGCCATAGCTCACCACCTCGTCGACCGCGTTGAGGGCCGGAGGCCAGGACGTGATATTGAAGGGGCCAGGGATCAGATAAAAGAGGGTCCGCACGGCCCAGAGCACGACCAGCAGCCAGCCCCACCTGGGCACAAAGCGGCCATCGGGAAACGTCACCAGGAAGTAGCCCAACGCCGTAAAGATGCACGTCACCCCGATATTCAGGAAGAGCACCGCTGGCGGGTACGTGGCCGAAGTAAGGAAAGGTGACAGTGCGATGCTCACCAGGAAGAACGAGGCCACCAGAGCAATGGGCTCGTTCGATTTGCGCCAGAAAATGAAGATGCCCACACTCAGAAAGATCAGCGATTGCAGCAGCGCCAGCACCAGATTGTAAGCGACGTAGCTAGAAGGAGCAATTGACAGGTGATGTAGCGCTTGAGCCGTTGCCGGAGTCACAGTACAGCTCACAATAAACGGGCAGATGCTAGAGATCTCTCCATGCGTTGCTACCCATGTCAAGATGAGCACCAGGAGTGCAACCAGCATGAAACCAATCCATGCTCCTCGTGCCAGGTACAACCAGAACCCCTCCAATTGTACGTTAGTCTGGGAAGACTGCCTCTTGCTTGCGGCACCACCCGGTTGTCGCTTTTGTGTTAAGCCATTCATGAGTTTCATCCGTTGTACATGTGACCTTTCTTTCTGAGCTTACGGTAATCGGAGTATAGCATAGAGCCGTTACGAAAAGCGAAACGATTTGTCAAACAACTTCCAGCAGTACATCGGCCAGTTCTCGCGGCATCGTGATCATGGCACAATGGCCGGTTGGCAACTGTCGCAGACGCCACCCTGCTTCCTTTGGAGGAAGCGCTCTCGGCGCCAATAGATGTCGCATGAATAAGAAGAAGAAACCACTGCCGGTGCAGTCAATGTGCGTACGGGGTTTCGTTGATACGATCGCTGGATTCTTCAGATGAAGTGGCTGCTCGAAGGTCTTGAGGGGTTGTGGCGTCACCGATCTAAGCACCCAGCTACGATCTGGCTCTTTCGTCACCCCATAGGTGCCGTGAGGAGGGACTCTCCAGCCATCCCCGTGGGCCTGTGCTTGTTTGCGTAGCACATGGATGACCATCGGCGAGCTATCGGCCAGCGATTCACCATCACGTGGTACGAAGGTATCCAGATAGACCAGGTGAGCAATGCGCTCCGGCACAGCATCCACCACGCCGGTGATGACCATCGCGCTATAACTGTGACTCACCAGGATGACCCCATGCAGATCCTTTTCCTCCAGCAAGCCGACGATATCCTGGATATGGGTCTCTAATCCGACATTGGGTGAAAGCTCGGATGCACGCTCAGCCAGGCCAGTGAGGGTGGGTGCATACACCTCATGGCCAGCCGCTTCTAAGTAGGGGATGACCTTCTGCCAGCACCAGCCCCCAAACCATGCCCCATGCACCAGCACAAATGTTGCCATGTTCACCTCCTCAGGAGCGCTGCCTTCCTGTCCTTTCTGCTGCATTCCCCTCTCACCTGGGCTTGCTGATACTGTCTTTCCCTAATTCTACCGCTCTTCCTGAGCTTCCTTGCTCTCGTTGCTGGATCGCGTTGGCCCAGCGGTGTCGGCGCGCCATCCTCTCCACGGCAAGCTGAAAGAGATCTGGCGTGAGCAGGGCCAGGCGGGCGGCGGGGACGACAATCGTCCGGCTTCGCAGCTCAATACCCCGCACCAGCATGACTGCGGTCTTCCCGACCGGTTGCGGCTTCATCTTTGGCAGTCCAGGCAGCCCGCGTATCAAGGGGTGTTCAACCGCTTCTCGCCCTGTTTGCGTTGCCGTATAGATGTTGTGGGCGACGCCGATATCCACGCCCAGGCCCTGGACCTCCAGGCGCAAGGTGTTGGCGAATGCCTGCAGTCCCGCCTTGCTGCTATTGTACGCAGCATGCAGCGGCCCCTGGATCGTCCCGGAGAGCGAGGATACAAACAGGATGTAGCCACGGGCTTCGATAATGTGCGGCAGGACCGCGCGCACGGTTCGCCACGACCCGAGCAGATTGACGCTCACGACCCGCTCGAAGGCCTCCGGGTCCTCCCGTTCGACCGAGCCCACTGTTGCTATCGCTGCGTTCACCACCGCCACGTCCAGGCGCCCGAAACGTTCCACGGTTGCTGCTACCACCTCCTCAAGCGCGCCACTCTGCGTGATATCGGCCTGCTGATACAGCATGGTTTCTCCGAGATCATGCGCCAGCTCTTGCAAGGCTGCACCCTGCGTATCGAGTAACGAGAGGCGCGCCTGGCGCCCGGCAGGCAGCCGGGCCGTTTCAGCTCCAATTCCCCTCGCCGCTCCTGTAATCAGGACGCTTTTGCCATTCAGGTTCCATGGACTGCCCGGCATAGCCTTTCCCTTCTTTCGTGTCTAGCCATTTTTGCCCTTCCAACGGGCTCCTGCGCTTCCGCAACCGTTGCAGAGGAGACGAAGACGTGTGCGGCATGACTTTCCCTGTCGTACATCTTTGCAAGGTGCAAGAGCACACAAAAGCTTTCTGGTAGGATCATAGAGCGAAATGTTCAGCTATGACCACTTCTCATCGCGCGATCCAGTGACTCCCGGGTATACTGGATGGCATCGAGATACGGCTGCTCTGTGACGCGCTTTGCGATCTCCTCTTGACTGACCTGCTCGACGCGGCTCTGAATCCACCAGATGTTGCCAAGGGGGTCGCGCACACGACCCCCTCGTTCGCCCCAGACCAGGCTGGTCATCTCGGTGACGGTGACGGCCCCGGCAGAGAGGGCTTGTTGGTACACGGCATCGGCATCCTCGACGTACAGACGCGAGGCGCGCACGGGGTATCGGGCCACCCCTCTCTGGTATCAAAGCCCCCGACGATGGAGTTCCCAATTCTGACCTCGGCATGTGTAGTCGTGCCGTCTTCGTTCTGCAGGCGGGAGAGTTCCTGTGCCCCAAATGCTTGTTTCATGAAATCGAGGAGCTTGGCCGTATCGCGTGAAATGATCCACGGCATCACGGTGGATGTGCCCTCAGGAATCGGTGGTACTGCGTTCGGTTGTGCTGTCATCTTCGTGCTCCTTGTGTGAGGTATTCTATTCATCAACGGGAGAGCGTCACGGTTCCCGCATCGCCATCCACCGTGACATTCTGACCAGTATGAAGCCGCTCAGTTGCGACACCTGTGCCAAGAACAGCCGGAATATGATACTCGCGGGCTACAATCGAACTATGGCTGAGTGGGCCGCCCACATCAGTAACTACCCCTGCGGCCAGGGCAAAGAGTGACGTCCAGGCGGGCGTCGTGATCCTGGCTACCAGGATATCCCCTTGTCGCATCTGTGCGAACTCATCAGCGCCATGAATGACCCGCGCTACGCCAGTGACATATCCAGGGCTGGTTGCGATTCCTTTCAGCACATCCCCTGCTGGCTGACCAGTACGGGCGGGCAATAGACTGCTGAAATTCATCCCTAAAAAGCGCGTTCCACCTTTGAGTGGTAAGGCTATTGGCGGCGTGAGCATTCGTTCGCCCTCCCAGGTTGTGCGCCGCTCGCTGACTGGCGTACGATAGTTCGCCGGGGATTGTCCTCCATCCAGAGCGATTACCGCCTCCAGCAATTCGTCTTGCGTCAGCCAGAACACGTCGTCCGGAATAGAGATGGCATTGCGCGTGGCCAGGCGCTGCCCTATTTCACGCACCATCCGGCGCAGCACCGGCCAGCCCAGGCCCACATCAGCCAGCCCGTCCTCGCGTAACGGGGCGAAACGCTGAGCTATCCCTACAAGGCGACGGAAGAGTGAGCGAGAAGGGCCTCGGAGCCGGTTCAGCATCATTTGCATTGCGTGCTCGCGCGCTTTCTTTGAAGCTGCCTGACGTGCATGCGGATCCGGCGCATTGCCGCTCAGGAAAAACTTGAGTGTTTCTAGCAGCGCCACTGGATCATCCGCGGGCACCGGCTTGGAAAAGTCGAGATCGTAGATGGCATGGCCAAATTGGGCGAGGTGAGCCGTAAAGCGCTGGCAGAACGCTGACCAGAGGGGTTCGTCTATGCCATCTACGTGAGCAGTCTGATAGGCTGAGGCAAATTGCACTCCCGACATGTTTTGCAATACAATGCTCAGATCATCCTGAGTGCGTACCCACTGTGCCAGATCGTAGAGCGATTCCTCGGCCCGTATCGGGGCACTGTCATAGCCCAGCATAAAGGTAAGGGCCGATGGATCGGCGCGACGCTTCAAAAGCTTCTCATAGACAATGGTGAAGATGGTCTCAGTTATGAAGGCTGCTGGCAGGATACCGCTCTGAATGGTGAGGTAATAGCTCGCTGCCGCATTGAGAATTTCCCGCGTCCCGACAAGTACCTCGGCAGCGGATGCCCTTGACAGCTTCACCGCCTCCCAACGCTCCACAACAGCTTTATAGGCCGGGCGAGCCTCTTGTTCCCAGCGCCGCTGTGCAGTGTACATGAGGCGAGGAACGACTGTTGTCAAGACCTTGGGCTTCATCAGAGCCGTCCTGTATCTCAAATCATAGAAGGCATAGCCGTTAATCGTGGTGAGCATATCATCTAATAATTTACCCATGCCTACTGCCAGCGCAAATCGTTTCATCGCTCTGTTCCAGGCTGATAGTCCCAGCGTGGCGAAGAGCGGTGAGAGCGGGTCTGGTAGTAACTCTATGACGCTTGCACGGATGTACTTCCCTTTGGGTTTGGGAAGTTTCCACTCTGGTGGTCGTGTCACCTGTAATCCAGCGGTTTTGGGCAATGCGGTGATCGGGCGGGCCTGCACGATGAAGAACCGATTATGGGAGAGAGCCCACTCGATATCCATTGGCTGACGATAGAGTTCCTCAATGCGCACACCGATGCTCGCCAGTTGAGCCGCTTGCACGGCTGTAAGCACTGCGCTCGTGCGCTTGTCTACAGGAACCGGTTCTTCACTCGTGCCTTCGGGAGTGCGCACCGTCATCACTTCCTTCACACTGATCTGCTGTGCAGTAATCAACCCGCTTGCCCTGTCAACCGCGACAGTATCAGGAGTGACCTGCCCACCCACAATGGCCTCACCCAGTCCCCAGGCGGCGTTGATCATCACTTGGTCCCGTTCGCCAGTCAACGGATTGGCGGTGAAGAGGATACCGGCTGCATCAGCCGGAACGAGTTCCTGCACCACCACCGCCAGGCTTACCTCCTCGTGCGCGATGCCAGATCGTGCGCGATAACCAATCGCTCGTGCAGTCCACAACGATGCCCAGCAACGTTTGATGGCATCGAGTACCATCGCTTCACCGCGCATGTTGAGATAGGTCTCCTGCTGACCGGCAAAGGACAGTTCCGGCAGATCCTCAGCGGTGGCCGAGGAGCGCACCGCCACGCATAGATCGTCTCCGCCCAGGGCAATATATGCCTGGCGAATTGCCGCGGCAATCTCAGCGGGCATGCTTCTTTGTGCAAACATCCGGCCGATCTTGCTGGATGCCTCTTCGAGCGAGGTGGGCTGGTCGGCAGGGGCTGCGGAGACCGTTGCCAGTATCTGCTCCTGCAGCCCATTCTCTGTCACAAAAGAGCGATAGGCAGTTGTAGTGATGTGAAACCCAGGTGGGACAGGCAAGCCGGCTGCCGCCAGCCGTGCAAGCGAAGCACCTTTTCCTCCTACCTGCTCCAGTGTGGCAGCGGGATCATCCAGTGCTAAAACCAGGGGGACGCTTTGGTCATTGCTCATTTCCAGCCCCTCTTTGCTCAACCTTCTTTCCTAAAAACCTCTACTTGAAAGGTATCCGGCCACCCCTCTCTCGTATCAAAGCCGCCGACGATGGAGTTCCCAATTTTGGCCCCGGCATGTCCAAATCAGGAAGCGGGACTTCCTGATTCTACCATTCTTCCTTCACCCGCTTGCTCTCGTTTCTGGATCGCGTCGGCCCATCGATGCCGGCGCGCCATCCTCTCCACGGCAAGCTGAAAGATATCTGCCGTGAGCAGGGCCAGGCGGGCTAAGGGGACGACAATCGTCTGACTCCGCTGCTCCATGCCCCGCACCAGCATGGCCGCGGTCTTCTCGACCGGTTGCGGCTTCATTTCCGGCAGTCCTGCAAGCCCGCGAATTAAGGAGTGTTCGACCGCTTCTCGCTCCGTTTGTCTCGCCGTATAGATGTTATGGGCGACGCCGATATCGACACCCAGGCCCTGAACCTCCAGGCGCAGCGTATTGGCGAATGCCTGCAGTCCCGCCTTGCTGCTATTGTATGCCGCGTGCAGCGGTCCCTAAATCGTGCCAGAAAGAGAGGACACGAACAGAATGTAGCCACGGGCCTCGATGATGTGCGGCAGGACGGCGCGCGCGGTTCGCCACGTGGAATTCACCCGCTTTTGTGGAGATCCAAAACAATCGGGCTAATCCAACTCTGCTCAGGCAGAGGTGTCTGCCCGGTCTACCAGGAACCCGCTGCCACTTCCTTATCCCGAGATGATCCCTTCACTTCTGCCCTATGCGGAGATCGATCTGCGCCAGGTGAGCGGACCACGTTGGATACTTAATGTCGCCGGGCATGGTGCTCGTCCCGATATCTTTCATCTTCCAGATGGGACATGGCGTCCCACCTTTAGCGGTGAGACCGGGACATTTCTTCTCATGAAAATCAGGACGACTGTCCCATGACAATACGCTCTCCTTCATCTATGCTTATGTCAGGGTAAGGGTTTCATTGCACCGTGCAGGAGACGATGCAGCCTGCGCATGTCTCGCTGTGGGTGCGTCCACCTGCACCGAATAGGAAAGACTCTCCAACATCGCGGCCGATGTGAAGAGGAAGGAAGGAAAGAGGAACGCTATGCACATCGGAATTTTAGGGACCGGCATCGTTGGTCAGACGCTCGGCCTCAGGCTTGTCCAGCTTGGACATCCTGTGATGCTTGGCACCCGCGATCCTGCTCAGCTCGATGAGCCCAAGGGTCGTGGTCCTGATGCTCGCACGTTGCGCGCGTGGCTTGCCCTCGCAGGCTCGGCTGCCAGCGTTGGGACCTTTCGGGAGGCAGCAGCCTCTGGCGAACTGGTCATCACTGCCTTGAGTGGGGTGGTGAGTCTGGAGGTGCTTCAGACGGTGGGAGAGGCGTCCTTGCACGGCAAAACGCTGCTCGATACTTCTAATCCCATCGATGTGAGTCGTGGCTTTCCCCTGACCTTGTTTGTCAAGGACACGGACTCCTTGGGGGAAATCCTGCAACGGGCCTTTCCCACGGTCCGGCTGGTCAAGACGCTCAACACCATGACGGCGGCTCTCATGGTCAACCCCCACTTGGTCGGCCATGGCGATCACACGGTCTTTGTCTCTGGCAATGATGCGCAAGCCAAGGCGCAGGTGGCCGAATTGCTGCGTGAGTTGGGCTGGCACGATATTCTCGACCTCGGGGATATTGCAACGGCCAGGGGGACCGAGATGATGTTGTCAATTGGACACGCGGTGATGCGTGCGCTGAGTCCAGCGGAGATTGCTTTTAAGGTGGTCCGGTAACTGACGACGGGAGGGATGCGGGCGGCTCGACAGAGGGAGGAACTGCTCGCACTCACCAGAATGCTTACCGAAATCACCCGTTGGAATTTTCATCTATCAATCCCAAAGAAGAGCATGTTTTCCCCTTTCAAGAAGGAGACGACCATGATGAGCACCAAAAATACCACCATCCTCATTTCCGGAGCCAGTATTGCTGGGCCGACGCTGGCGTATTGGCTCAAGCGCTACGGTTTCATCCCGACCGTGATCGAGCGTGCGCCAGAACTGCGAGCAGGCGGCTACCCGGTTGACGTGCGCTTCGAGGCCGTGCAGGTGGCCAAGCTGATGGGGATCTGGCCGCGTCTGCAACAAGAGCAGACGACCTTGGGCGAGATGTCGTTTGTCAACGAGCGCAGTCAGCGCATCAGCCGAGTCAAACTGCAAGCTCTGCCCCAGGCCTTGGGCGTGGATGTGGTGGAGATCATGCGGGGCGATCTCGCCAGGGCGCTCTACGAGCTCACGAAGGACGAGGTGGAATACCGCTTCGGGGACTCCATCCAGGAGCTTAGGCAGGACGAGGCAGGCGTCGATGTGACCTTTGAGCGGGGCGGCTCTAGCCGCTTCGACCTGCTGGTGGGGGCTGACGGGCTGCATTCGATCGTGCGCACACTGGTGTTTGGAGACGAAGCGCACTTTGAGCGCTATTGCGGCTACCAGGCCGGAGTCTTCACCACCGACAACGATCTGGGACTGGGCGAGTCCTCCATCCAGATGTATGGGGTGCCTGGAAAACTGGTCGCGGTACGCAGTACCCGAGGCAACCAGGTCCTGGCCGCGTTTTTCCTGTACCAGCAACCCGCGAAGCTACGCTATGATTACCATGATGTGGCGCAGCACCAGCAACTGCTGGCAGAGGTGTTTGCCGGAGAAGGCTGGGAAGTCCCCCGACTCCTGGAGAAAATGCACACGGCCCCCGACTTGTACTTTGATGCGGTGAGCCAGATCCGCATGGATCGGTGGTCCCACGGACGAGCGGTGCTGCTAGGAGACG
>Ga0207646_10007981_pt1 | contig 10675 bp, 16 predicted proteins | sample KBSK5502metaG_FD_184343 | JGI IMG/M metagenome (GOLD analysis project Ga0207646, IMG submission 184343) | Corn, switchgrass and miscanthus rhizosphere microbial communities from Kellogg Biological Station, Michigan, USA - KBS K5-50-2 metaG... | ecosystem: Host-associated > Plants > Roots >...
CGGGCCAGATGCATGCGGATGTGAACAAATCTGGCCGGCCGATCGAGGTGATCGTGGTGGAGCTTCAGCAGGACCGGTAAAGCCTCACCCGCCCGGAAGCACGGAGGGATAGATCTCGTCGCCGATCCAGTACTGGGCAATCAGGAGCGCAAAGAGGGTACCCGCCAGCCAGAGGCCATGGCGCCAGCGGCGCCGGGTCTCGGGGGCGGACGATTGAAGGAAGGAGAATTCCACGAAGTACGCCGCGCAGTAAAAGAGATTGGCAAGCGCCGCGAGACCAACGAGCTCATGGAGGTGCGGAGCCACCACCTCGGGCCGGAAGGTGGGCCAGGTCCGGATCACCCATGCGGCCACCAGCCCGGTGAGCGCCAGGTTGTATCCCACGCGCCCCCGTTCCCAGAACCGGATCGCCTCGCCGGTGGCGGACATGCGAACCTCGATATGCGGATTTGGAGCGACGCGCATTTCGTCCCAAAGTACTTTACAACACAAGGTAGCGCAAGCGCTATCCTCTCCCCGAGCGCGATCCGGCGATTACAGCCACGATCGCGAAGACGACCCACGACCCGAGCGGCACCAGGAGGAACACCGCGGCGGGTTTCGGCCCTGGCGTCCCGAGGGCAACCAGTCCATAGATTGCCAATGAGACGATCGCGAGGAGGAGCATCACGCCATGCAGCGCGGCGGGGAGACGAACCGACCGGCGTTTTGGCGCAAGATCAAAAAGAAGGAAGCCCACGAACGGCGAGAGCACCCAGACCGTGAAGAAGATGAGCAGGATGAACGGCATCGACGCGTCGTTGCGATAACCCACATGCAGCATGAGGCCGACCGAGCCCGCGGCCCCGGCCACTATCGCGACCCGGGCTATCGCACGGAGCGGCATAGCACTCTCCTTGGTGGTGTCAGCTCGCCGTCCTACTCGACGTGAATCGCGCGGAACATGCCGAGCGCGACGTGGGGTCGCCCGGACACTGCGTCGGGCACGAGGCAGTACAGCACGTATTCTCCGCGAGGAAGCTCCACCTGTAGATAGGCGTCCGCGCCGGGCCCGAGTCGCGCCACTCCCGCGATGGTGGTTGCGTACGCACCAGGGTCGTCGGCTCCCACCCAGTCCTGCAGGGTTGAACCGTCGCGGAGTCGGGCGAGGCGCAGTTGATGATCCTGCCCGCCACGGTTCTCGACCCGCAGAAGATGAGATCCGGCGGGCCACCGTTCCGTCCCGACATATGCGAAGTCGACCATCCGGACATCCTGCGTCGCGTGAGGTACGGCCTCATCCCCGTCCCGAGCCGGACCGGCTTCGGTGACCACGAGGGCCTTCATCTCACCGGTACTCGCGTGACGGTGTCCGCCGGCTCCGCGCGCGACGCAGCCCAGCACATACTTTCCTGGTGCCAGCCGAATCACGACTTCGCCGGTATCGCCGACCTCCGGTCCTCCGAGCGCGGTCGCGGGCATCGGCGTCGCTCTGGCCGTGTCGAGCGCAGCGAGGAACGAGGCGAGCTCGGAGTTCGTCGCGGAATCGGGAAGCTGGAAGACCACGATGATGTGCCCTGCCCCGTCCTCTTCCACCCGAATACGGGTCCAACCCGCGGTGATGGAGTCGGGCGCCGCGATCGCGCCGGCGCGCACCGACACGAGGAGGTCGGGCGCCGGTCCGGGTCCCTGCACCACTTCACTCGGCCCGCATGCGGAAATTGCGCCGAGCAGGGCGCTGAGTGCGCCGAGTCCCATCCCGGCGTTTATCAATTCACCTCCCGCGGGCCTGGAGTCCCTTCACCGCCCCTGCGATCATCCGGTTCACCGCCGCGATCGAGAGCCCGCCTTCATCGGTGCCCGGAATCGTGGCGAACCCGATCGCGGATGCCTTGGGGTAGCGCCGGAAGATCTGCTCGAACAGTGAGGCAAGCTGCTCACTCGAAGGGCCATTGGGGACCTTGTTCCCGTGTCCCTCCACCTCCCGCGGGTCGAGCACGTCCATGTCGATGTGCACGTAGATCTTGTCGGTGCTCCGGCTCAGGCGGTCGAGCTGCGCGAAGACTGCGGGAGTGGCCTGGCGGAGATCCTCGACCGACAGCTGCGCGATCTGCGAATGGTCGAGCAACTGCTGCTCCAGCGGATCGGTGAGCCGCACTCCCCCCATCACCACCTGGCGGTCCGCGAGGGGCGGATCCAGTTTGGCATCGAGCCGCATCACCCTGAGCGCGCGTCCCGTCGCCACGGCGACCGGCATGCCACCGAGCGAGCCGCTACGCGTCGTTTCCGGCGTGTTGAAGTCGGGATGCGCATCGAGCCAGAGCATGCCGATCCGGAGAGGCTTGCCTGGGGGCCCGGAATGCTGGAGCCCGGCCACCAGTCCGGGCATCGACGGACAGGTGGCCAGCAGCCCAACGGTAAACCATCCCTCCCGCTCGTTCTTCGCGACCACGTCGGAAAAGTGGCCCAGCGCCATGCCGAGCCGCTTCCAGCCGCCGTATTCCGTGTTCTCTTCGGCGGTGAGTCCGATCGTCTCGACTCGGGTCGTGGCGCCGATCTCGCCAAGCAGCCGCTGAATGCCGCCCTCCGCCATGGTGGTCGGGCCGACCGAGAGACCGGTGGGAGAGAAGGGCTGCTTCACCAGCGCGACACGCAACCGGCCGTCGGGAGCGGTGTACCGCTGCCCCTGCAGCCCCTCGTTGCCGAGGAGCGCGCCGATGAAAAAGATCGTAACGAGCTGCCGCATCCGGCGAAGCTCCCTTCCGCACTAGGGACGTGGCGGCGCGTTTCGCGGATCGTCCTTCGGGTTCACGTAGGTGATGGCAAACGGCCCTTCGCCGTGTACCTGGACGACCGTCCTGCCGCGCGCAACGGCAAAGTGATGCTCCAGCGCCTTGGCGGTGATGAATCCCCCGGCGGTGAGGGCGTGCGCGCCCCGGGTGCGCACCGAGTCCCCCATACCGAGGACCAGCGTTCCGCGTATCACGGTCACGTGCTCATCGGTCGGGTGGAAATGCGGCCGGATGGTATACCCCGGCGGCATCTCGAGGCGGACGGTAAAGACGCCGGTCTTGCCCGGATCGCCCTGGAGCACAGCGAAGCGGGCCCCGGCGGGGAAGAACGGTGGTGCGGGTCCCCACTTGACGGCCGGTGCCGGCGTTTGAGCCACGGCAGCCGCGGTGAAGAGAGAGGCGAAGATCGCAAGCGTGGCGGTGCGCATCGGAAACCTCCCGGCAAGAAGAGGTGAGGTGCGCTCCACCGTGCGGGAACGCACGCTGACAACTTCTCGTCGGCCACGGCATCGAGCAAGGGGGTGCCGGATGGCCTGGCGCCGACCTCACCCCCGCCGTTTGAAGAACTGAATGGCCCGCTCGTGCTTTTCCGCGGCGGCTCGGCTCGTGAAGGTGCCGAGATTCCGGCGCTTGCCGGTCTTCGGATTCTGTTTCCTCGAATACAACCGATAACGGCCGTTGGCGAGTCTTCGAATCATTGCGGCCTCCGCTGTTTGCTTCGGCGACGTGGTGCCTGCTCCGTAGTGTCCAGCTCCTTCGGGGCCTGGCATCGCCACGCCTCGGTGATGATCGGCTTGAGCTCGCGGGCGGTCACGGCGGCGAGGCGGACCAGGATAGCGGGAAACCCGTCGTAGTGCGGCTCGGTGAAGAACTTCACCGGATCCAGAGTGAGCAGCAGGTCTTTGTCCACCAGATTCGCGACCCTGACGGCGAGGACCTTCGGCTGCGGCACCCGGGCCTTCTTGGGCGTGACGCGCTCCATCCAGACCCACACGAAACCCTTGAGCTTCCCCTTGTTGCGGACCGAGAACGCGAAGTGGCCCGGCGTCTCCTCGGTCGCCGGCAACGACAGGGCGATGCGGCGGACGTCAGCCTGAGTTGCCATGCGAATTCGCCCCGGTCCGGTTCGATGCGTCTACGGTACTACCGGGCGCTTCCAGGTGCCAGTCGGCACCGCGTAGCTCAGCGCCTTCATGTGCGCATGGTGATCGCGGGGTCGACCCGCGCGGCGCGCAGCGCTGGAAGCCAGCATGCCCCGATCCCGATCACCGCCATGAGCACCGCCACGCTGATGAAGGTGGTCGGGTCGTGCGGTGCGATTCCGAAGAGAAGTCCGCGGATGACGCCGGCGGCGAAAAAGGCGCCGGCGACGCCCAGCACGAGGCCGATCGCCAGCAGCACGCCTCCTTCCTTCAGGATCATCCGCTGCACCCGGCCGCCGTCGGCGCCCAGGCTCATGCGGATGCCGATCTCGTTGGTCCGCGCGCTCACCGAAAACGCCAGCACGCCGGCGATCCCTACCGCCGCGATGATCAGCGCCAGGATGCCGAACGACGAGACCAGCACGGCATTGAGACGCCGGGGTGAGACACTCTGGTCCTTGATCTGCTTCACGGTCAGCACGTTCTCGATAGGCGCGGTCGGCGCAATGGCCCGGACGATGCGCGTCGCCGCCGCGGCCAGGGCCTTGGCGTTACTGTCGGCGCGGATCACCAGCCCGCCCATCATCGCAAATTCCTGATGGAAGGGGAGGTACACCGCGGATCGTGGCGCCGCGTCCAGCCCTCCATCCTGGGTATTGCCGGCGACGCCGACGATGGTGCGCCACTCGCCGCTGATGGGAGTGAATCGCAGCACGTCGCCGGTCCACGCGATCCGCTTCCCGAGTGGATCCTCGCCGGGATAGAACCTGTCGGCCAGCGTCTGATTGATGATCACGACCTTCTCGGTCCCCGCCCGGTCGGTGGCGGCGAACTCCCGGCCTTTGAGGAGCGGTATCCCCGCGGCGCGGAAGTATTCCGGGCTCGCGGTCCGAAAGTCGGCGTGGGGTGTCGCCTCGCCCACGGCGAGCGCTCTGCCCTCGGCCTTGAGATCGAATCCGAGTTGTGAGCTGCGAAGCGGGATGTTGGAGCCAAGTCCCGCCTCGACCACCCCGGGGAGGGCGCGGATCTCTTCCCGCATGCGATCGTAGAGCAGCTTCGACTCGACGTCCGCGCCGGGAACCACCCGGGCGGGATTCAGCAGCGACACCTGCATCGTCAGCACTTCTTCGGTCCGGAGACCGGTATCCACTTCCGAGAGCTGGATCATGGTGCGGGTGAGCAATCCGGCGCCCGCGAGCAGCACGACCGACACCGCGATCTGTGCGACGACGAGTCCGCGCTGCAGCCGCTGCTTCCGCAGCCCCCCGCTCATGCGCCGTCCGCCCGCGGAAATCCAGGAGGCGAAGCTCCCCTCCTTCGGCAGCGTCGCCACGAACGCGAGCAGCAGCGCGATCGCGACGGACACGAGAAGCGTGAAGCCGAACACCACGCCGTCGAGCCGGATCTCGTTGGCTCTCGGCGAGTATCGCGCGGCGAGCGTGGTCAGGAGCCCGACTCCCGCGACCGCGATGAGGGCGCCGAGCCCGGCCGCCACGAGCGTCAGCACCAGGTTCTCGACCAGGAGCAGCCGCCGGAGCCGCCGTACGCCGGCGCCGAGCGCCGCGCGCACCACCAGCTCGTGTTCCCGGCGCACGCCCCGCATGAGCGTCAGGTTGACCACGTTCGCGGCGGAAATGATCAGGACGAAGGCCGCCGCACCCATGAGCAGCCAGAGCGTCAGCCGCGCGCGCTCACCGAGGACTTCCTTGAAGGGGATGACCTCGACGCGATAGTGGGAGCCCGGATCGTAGGCTTCCTTGAAATCGCGCTGCATGCGCGCATAGACCGCGGCCACTTCGGCCCGCGCCTGCTGGACGGTCGCGGTGGGGGTGAGCCGGGCGACCACCTCGGTCATGCGATGGGTGCGGCCCTGGATCATCAGGGCGCTCAGATGGTGCGGACTGGCCACCATGTTGAAGAACGCATCTACCTGTCTGGGAAAGAACGGCGCGGGCTGCAGCACCCCGATGACGGTGGCCGAGCCGCTTCCCAGCGTCACCTGCTTGCCGACGATGCCGGAGTCTCCGCCGAAGCGTTTCATCCAGAAGTCGTGGGTCAGGACCATCACCGTCGGCACCCCGGTGCCGTCGTCGCTCGGCAGGGTCAGGCGACCCAGCACCGGCGAGAGACCCATCACCTCGAAGAAGTTGCCGGTGACGAGGCCGATGTCGATGCGGAGGGCGCCGTCGGTGCCCTGCAGCGTGGTGAAGAAGGGAGAGTATTCCGCGATGCCGCCAAGGGACTTGGCGCCGCTCCGGAAATCGCGGACTTCCGGAACCGAGAATTGGGCGCTGGCTCCCGACGTTTGGTTGGTCGACTGCCGCAGGTAGACCAGGCGGTCGCCGTCACGATGGGGGAGCGGCTTGAGCAGCACGCCGCGGACGACGCTGAAGATGGCGGTGTTGGCTCCGATGCCGAGCGCCAGCGTCACCACCACGACCACGGTGAACGCCGGGCTTTGCCGCAGCGCGCGCAGGGCATACCGCAGGTCGGCGACGGCACTTTCGAGCCATGGCAGTCCGCGCTGATCGCGCACCGATTCGGCGGCCTGGGTCATGCCGCCGGACGCCAGCAACGCCTGCCGGCGGGCCGCCTCCGGATCCATGCCGCGTCGGATGTATTCGTCGGTTTCCATGTCGAGATGGGCTTGCAGCTCTTCGCGGAGGTCGTCGTCCGCGCGGTGACCGGTGAAGAAGCCGGTGACACGGGCGAGGGCGGCGCGCAGGTATTTCATGGAGCCTCCCGTCGAGGCGCGAGAAAGGCGGCGATCAGATCGGCGGTCCGATGCCACTCACGGGCTTCGCGCGCCAGCTGCTTCCGCCCGGCGGCGGTGAGGGCGTAGTACTTCGCGCGACGATTGTTTTCGGATCGGCGCCACTCCGCGGCGATGAACCCCTCCTGTTCCAGCTTGAGGAGCGCGGGGTAGAGGGTGCCGTAATTGAGCGTGAGGCGGTCTTTGCTCGTCTCCTCGATCCGGCGGGCGACGCCGTAACCGTGCAGCGGGCCGAGGACCTCGAGGGTCTTGAGGATCATCAGGGCCAGGGTGCCCTGTTTCACGTCCAGTTTTTCCGCCATATATCCGTCCTATGGGATACCCATAGTACGGAGGTCTCGGGTTTTGGTTTCAGGGGCCGGGCGGGGCGGGTGTCAGGGGGGCCTGTCGCCGCCGGGTCGATCAGGCGACAACGTGGTACTCACTCTGAACGAGGCCGCTGGCGAATTGCCGCGTCGCCACGTGATTCAGGACGATGTCGCGCTGCAGGGGGCCAAAGAGCGGAATCCCCGAGCCGATCAGCACCGGGACGCGCGTAATGATCAGGCGCTGGATCAGCCCGGCATCCAGGAACCGCTGAATGGTAATCCCCCCATCCACATAGATGTGTCCGATGCGGCGAGCGGCCAGTTGCGCCACAATGGCGGCCGGCGCGCCGGACATGCGCTCGACCACCGCTCCTGTCGGCGCCGAAGCTAGCGGGTGCGTGCTGAGCACAAAAACGGGCTTTGTGCCGTACGGCCATTCGTCGAAGCTCAGTACCGTCTCGAACGTCTTGCGTCCGATGACCAGCGCATCGACCGTGGCAATGAACTCCTCATACCCATGGGGCTCTCCGCCCCCTGCCGGCAGAAAGCCGAAGCTGCCGTCGGCGCGGGCAATAAAGCCGTCGAGGCTCGTGCCGATGAAGACGGAAGCCTTCACGAGAGGCTCGCTCACGGCGCCGCCGTGACCACGCGAAGTGACACGACCTGCCGAGCCCACCGCGTCGGATGGGCTTCGCCCGGCACCACGAGGCGCCAGGGGCCATCGTCCGGCGGGAGCACCTGGCCGTCCATCCGGTCGACGAGCAATACCCGTTCATTGCCGAGGGCCGGCGCAAGCTCGGCGAGGCTGAAGAGCACCCGATAGCCATCCCGGGCTTCCGCCAGCACGTATTGCGCGAGCGCGGGGCCGCGCACGGTGTCGACCCGCGCACCTGCCCGCCGGAGCACCGCGATGAGCGAGGGACCGGCGTACCAGTGTTCGGGTCCGTCGTGGAGACGCGCGCGAACCGAGTCCCGCGGCAGCAGGGCCAGTTCGGCGGGATGGAGCTCCGTCTGGCCGCCGGGAAAAATGACCCGCAGCACCGGCGCTTCCTGACCGGTCGGGTTTGAGGCCGGCCAGGCGCCGACCGAGAGGAGAAGGGCCCACCTGAAGATCGTCATGGGTGAGGAATCTGAGCGTCGAGACAGTGGAAGCAAGCATTCCGCTTGACATGTGACCATTTGGTCACCTATTATCTCCCATGACACGCGACGATCGCGTCTTCAAGGCACTCGCCGACCCGACTCGACGTGTGCTGCTCGACCGGCTCTTCACGCGTGACGGACGCACGCTCACCGAGCTCGAGTCCGAGGTGAAGATGACCCGTTTCGGTGTCATGAAGCATCTGCGCGTCCTCGAGGACGCGGGGCTGGTGGTGACTCGCCGGGCCGGCCGCGAGAAGCTGCACTTTCTCAACACCGTACCGATCCGGCTGATACACGACCGATGGATCGACAAGTTCACCGAGCGTCGAGTGTCGGCGCTCACGGACCTCAAGCGCCAACTGGAGGACTCGGCATGACGAGCAGCACGGCGAACGACACGAGCAGGGCGACCCAGATCTACCGGATATTCATCAAGGCAACCCCGCAGGCGATCTGGGATGCCATCACCAAGCCGGAGTGGACCCAGCGCTGGGGCTATGGGCTACGTGACGAGTATGACCTGCGTCCCGGTGGGAAGTATCGCGGCTACGCGAACGAGGGCATGATCGCGATGGGAATGTCGGGCGTGATCGTGGACGGCGAGGTCCTCGAGGCCGATCCGCCGCACAAGCTCGTCGTCACCTGGCGCATGGCGGTCGACCCCTCGATGGCGAGCGAAGGCTTCACCCGGCTCACCTACGAAATCGTCGAAGGCCGCGACGGCGTGAGCCGGCTCAGCGTCATCCACGACGTCACCGATCGGCCCGGCCACGGCGCCATGATCGCCGGCGACCAGCAGGGACCGGGCGCTGGCGGCGGATGGACATGGATTCTCAGCGATCTCAAGACGGTGCTCGAGAGCGGAACCGCGATGTCGCGTTGATGTTGCGGTGCGCGGGTGGATCGTCCGGGAAGGATTCCTTCCCGGGCGAACCCGTCATGCCTCCAGTCCCTCGGACGCCGCCGGAGACAGGTTCTGGAAGGCGGGGTGTCGGGTGAATGACCAGTGCGAGTGGAGCGTTTTCCACGTATCACCGTCATGCCGGTACACGACCGTCGAATTCCAGCGACTGCCCACCGATTCGGCACCCTGCGCATCCCGGATGTAATTCACCAGGTTGTAGGTCAGCAGCGCCATGGTGTCGGCAACAACCACATTCGCGTTGAGCATCTCGTAGCGCGCAACCTGGATCTTTCCGGTGAAGGGACGGTAGTAATCCACCATCGCCTGATGCCCGTCGATGCGCGTTTCGGTCACCGGGTCGAAGTAGGTAATGTCGCCTGCGTAGAGTTCCAGAAATCCGCCGGGATCGCCCCTGCCCCAGCGGTCGAGGGCGCGCCGCTCGAGCATGAGGATCTGATCGGAGCTGGATTGGCCGTCGATGGTATTGATGGTGCGATCCTCCTGATTGCCGGTGAGCCCTCAGCGCCCACCGGTTGCCGCGGCCTCGGCTGCCCGCCGCGTCCATTGCCACAGGCCGTCGGTGACCTCGCCTGGCAACCGATACCCCAGCGCCCGTGCCACCAGCACGATCTGTCCCCGATGGTGCCCCTCGTGTGCGATGAAATAACCAAGCACATGCCCCACGTCCAGCGGCAGGTTGCGCCACACGTAGGATCGGGTCGCCGGGATCGTCCCGCCGTGGCGGAGACCGAGCTGAAGCAGCCGGTCGATCCCGCGGCCGCTCCGCCCGAGCGCGGGCAGGAGTTGCCGAGCTCCGACGTGGTGTCGATCGACCAACGATGGCACCGGGAGCCCGTGCGGCTTGCCGAGGATTTTGATCCACGTGCAGCGGGCATTGTGGATGTGACCGGCGATCATGCGGATCGTGCGGCGGGGCGCCCCGGGAATCGTGGCCGCCCAGAGGCCGGGAGGCAGGTGCTCGAAGAGGAAGCGCGTGACCTGATTGTTCGTGCGCCAGGCGGCGAGGATCGTTTCGCTGAGATCCGGTGGTGAAGCCATGACGCACCTCTATGTCGGCCGGAGCAGTGCCAGATGTTCGTTCGCAAACGACTGGAGCCATTCGGGAAGGGCTGTTCTGATACTCGCCTGCTCTACCAGGACCGCGTTGAGCTCGTCGTACAACCCGGCCGGCAGCCGCAGCATGCTGCGCATCTGGCGCACGACCGTCACCGTGTCGTGCACTCCCCGGCGGCCCGACTCGAGGTCGCCATGAAGCAAGGCAAGCATCGCCCGCAGGACTGCGGGGGGTTCCGGCTCGACGACGAGGGGCCACAGCGCGTGGCGGAGTGCGCTCAAGTCGGTGGATGAGATGGAGACCAGGTCGAGAAGTTCGTGGGGTGGGATCGCTTCTCGCTCGATGACCCCCTCGGCCCAGCGATGCACTTCCTCGCCCTGGAGGAGGCCGAGCAGGAGCGCCGTTCGGTAGTAGGTCGCTTCCAGGAAGTAGGTCATCGGCGCGGGTTAGGCTGCCTCGACTCCGGCAACGGTGGGCCCGATTCTGCGGTGGGGAATGCTAGTTGCGAACGTCAAAGCGGAAGGCAACCCTCTTGATGTTCGTCGGCGCGCTCGCGCCG
>Ga0207646_10007984_pt1 | contig 10673 bp, 11 predicted proteins | sample KBSK5502metaG_FD_184343 | JGI IMG/M metagenome (GOLD analysis project Ga0207646, IMG submission 184343) | Corn, switchgrass and miscanthus rhizosphere microbial communities from Kellogg Biological Station, Michigan, USA - KBS K5-50-2 metaG... | ecosystem: Host-associated > Plants > Roots >...
CCAGTGTATTTTGCGAGTCAACAGAAGTCGTACGCGGTCGGCTACGCTGTGTTCCTCCTCGCCCTGGGTATCTTCGTTGCCCTGGTGTGGTTCATCGTCGCCGTGCTTCTCTTCTGGCGCAAGTCCAACGATTGGCTGGCCCTGCTGGTCTCGTTTATGCTGGTGTTGCAAGGCGTAGGTACCACCATCTATCCATTGGATGTAATTCCTTCGGTCTGGCGGGTGCCAGCGTACGTCGTGAACCTGCTTGCCTTTGACTTGCTGTTCCTTGTCTTCTGCCTCTTCCCGACTGGGCGGTTTGTGCCGCGCTGGATACCCTGGTTTGGGGTGCTGTTTCTCGGATTGCAGGTCCTTGGAAGCTTGTCCATCGTTCCTCAGAGCTATAGTTTCCTGTTTACGCTTGGGGCGTACTGCTTTCTAGGAGGCTTCGTCGTCGCCCAACTCTATCGCTACCACTCCGTCTCCAGTCGAACGGAACGCCAGCAGACCAAGTGGATCGTTTTCGGTGTGACCGTGACCTACCTCATCGAGTTGGGGATTACCTTATGTTATGGCTTCTTTCCATTATTCTTCTCAACTGGTTCGCTCGGTGACCGGATTCTCTCACCAATTAGTACCGGTGCACCCATCCTTATTCCGTTCTCCTTTGGCTTTGCTATTCTACGCTATCGACTGTGGGAGATCGATGCCATCATTAACCGCACGTTGGTCTACGGCACACTGACGGTGTTGTTGGCCCTGGTCTACGTTGGCTGCGTGATTGCGCTCCAATCCCTCGCGCTTGTGCTGAAGGAGGAGTTGTCGCACAATCCGATCATCGTTGTCGCTTCGACCTTAGTGAGTGCAGCTCTCTTCCAACCCTTGCGACGGCGCCTCCAAATAGCGATTGATCGGCGCTTCTACCGTCGTAAGTACAATGCTGTCCAGACGATCGCTGCCTTCAGCACACGGCTTCGTCTGAACGAGGATGTGGATTTGACAAACTTAACCGCTGACTTGCTTGCAGTTGTCGAGGAAACAATGCAGCCAGCGCATGTTTCGCTCTGGTTACGCAATCCTGAACAATCCCGGGGACGGAATACGCGGCTGCTCCCCAGAATCGATGAGGAGTTATTCCTCTAGTAGGAAGCCGAGACGCGGCTGGCAGAAGTATTTGAATGTTTGTATATCCATTACTATCCAGGTTGTCACTCGTCAAAAGCAATGTTATGATCTATTGTAGGTTAAATGTTATAATTTTATCGTAAGTCAGTTGTTTCCTTTTATAGTGCTAAGGGATACGTTATACAACAGGAGTTTGATATAGCTACTATGCAGGCCAAGCCACAATTTCACATGGGTAAAGACGATAAGCGCAGATTGCAGAACTTTCCCTGGCACGTTCCTTTGGAGCAATGGCCAGAACACGGGGTTATTCCGCTTGAGATCCGTCGAGGTGAGTCGCGACACCCCGTGATTTTTGTGGAGAGTGGTGGTGCACGCTATGCCATCAAAGAGACGGCACCCTACATGGCGCAGCGCGAGATAAATAACCTGCACGCGATCGAGCACCGTGGCATTCCAGTACTCAGTCCTATCGGGACTGTCACCGTAGCAGCGCCACCTGTATTATTAGAGGAACACGGTCCTGACGGTCGTCCTCAATACACGAGTGGGGATCGAGGCTACACAGTGACAAGGCTGGCCCCGCGCGTTGTACCACATTCGGTGCTCTTTAGCCTGCCCTTTACGAGGCGTACGAAACGCCGTCTCCTGGAAGCAGTGGCGGTGCTGCTGGTCGAGTTACACGAGCATGGTGTGTACTGGGGTGACCCATCCCTGGCAAATGTACTGATTCGCATAGATGGACGAAGTATCCTGGCAATTATGGCCGACGCAGAGACAGCGGAACTCTTTTCTGGGCCGGTAAGTAAGGGACTGCGCGAGCAAGACATAGCATCATTTGGCGAATCACTGATGTGGCAGGCAGAGGACCTGCGCCAGGCTCGTAGATTACCGGAAGAAGAGGAAGTGTTGGATGAAGAGGATTTTCACTATTTTGAACGGCGCTATCGCTGGCTGCGTCGAGAACATGCACGGCTAATGGCATCTCCATCCTTTCCCACGCTCTATCAAGTACAACGCCTGCTGGAAGGTCTGAATCAGTGGGGCTACTCTCTCCTCGGCACAACTGGCCACGCCCTGCAAGGGTTCGTTACGGTACTGCCTGGCTGGTACTCCCGTCGCATTCACGACCTGCTGGGTATCACAGTACCACGCGTCTATGCCCGGCGCTTCTACAATATGATCCTTGGTCACCAGGCAATTATGAGCAATAATGAAGGGCGCAACGTCAGTCTTGAAGAGGCTGCACGGGATTGGTATACGCGCTATCACCTACCAACAATTCTTTTATTGCGCAAGCTCCTCACGGGTAGGCAAGATCCTATGAAAGCTTACTTCTCTATCACGGATCACAAATGGAAGCTCAGCCGCAAAGCAGGCCACGAGATACCCCTGGACGAGGCAGCAGTAGACTGGGCCATGCAGGAGGCAAAAAGGGGAAAACTTGGTGCAGTTGATCCCGCAAGTATAGCAACATGGTGGAGAGAACTTAAACCCGTCACAGAAGTGTTGGAACCGGAGCGCATCGAAAGCGGAAAATTGGAGCCATTGCTCTCAGAAGGAGAGCAGCAACTTGTGCATCTTCCAGAGCCCGAGTTGGAGGAGAAGTTAAATGGGCTCCTGGAACAACAAAAGGCCAACAGCGAGTAGATTGACCAGCCTTTATAGGTTATACAGCAAGGTCTGTGAATTAACCTGGCATGAGCGGTTGGTCTGGCTCCCCGCCGCTGTGGCACCCCTTGCTGGTGCCACAGCGGCGGGGAGCCAGGTTCCAACACGACCCTGCTACTATCCCTCATCTAAGGATTCTTCGTCTTCCTCTACCTCCTCCTCGACTTCACCGGCTTTGAAGGAGGAAATGTTGCCACGAATCTGCTCTTCGAGTGCGGAGGCAACGTCACTATTCTGACGCAGGAAATCTTTGGCGTTTTCGCGGCCTTGCCCAAGGCGAATGTCACCGACATTGAACCACGCGCCGCTTTTCTTGACGAGACCCATCTCTAAACCGAGGTCGATCAAGCCACCTTCGCGAGAAATGCCTTCGCTGTACATGATATCGAATTCTGCGACACGGAACGGTGGAGCTACCTTGTTTTTGACTACACGCACACGGGTACGGCTGCCCATTACCTCCTGCCCCTGCTTGATCGTGTCTGTGCGACGAATATCCAGGCGGACAGAAGCGTAGAATTTGAGCGCTTTACCGCCAGATGTGGTCTCAGGATTCCCAAACATGACACCAACCTTTTCGCGCAACTGATTGGTGAAGACGACGGCGGTGTTGGAACTGCTGATGACCGAAGTAAGCTTGCGCATGGCCTGGCTCATCAGGCGAGCTTGCAAGCCGACGTGCGAGTCGCCCATCTCGCCTTCGATTTCGGCACGCGGCGTTAAGGCCGCCACAGAGTCGATGACAACTACATCGATGGCATTACTGCGAATCAGTGCATCGACAATCTCCAATGCCTGCTCTCCCGTGTCCGGTTGGGAGATCAGCAGGTTATTGATATCAACACCACAACGGGCAGCATACGTGCGATCGAGCGCATGCTCAGCATCAATAAATGCTACATACCCCCCGGCGCGTTGTGCGCTGGCGATAATATGTTGACACAGGGTGGTCTTGCCAGAAGCCTCAGGGCCGTAAATCTCCGTAATACGGCCTCGCGGGATACCGCCGACACCAAGAGCCAGGTCCAGCGCAATAGATCCGGTGGGGATAACATCAACGTGAATCCTTGATGTTTCCCCTAACTTCATGATCGCGCCTTTGCCAAAGCGACGTTCAATCTGGCTAAGCGCCTGCTCTATGGCTTTCTCGCGCTCGGTAGTGGCAGTTGATACGACAGTAGCGCTTCGATCTGCCATGGATTTCTCCTTCTTACTCATTGCCATTCTTCATATTACAGGGTGCAGGATACAGGCAGAGTTAGTAACGTCCCGCTCACCACCCCTGTATTCCTCCTTTTACTTTTCGGCCAAACCCCTCAAGGGGAGGGGAACTTCCCGTCGCCTCGTTCAGGCAAGAAATAACGGACGGGCGGCATACTGCCACCAATTTGAATTCCTGTTAGATATTCTCCGGCAGAGTCGCGAAAGCGGAAACAAGCCTCTCTCCCTACCTGTTCCGTAAATGTAGAACAAGAGTACCATAAGCACAGGAGCATGTCAAGCCCTTTTTCTATATCTCGCGCCGGCCCTCGAGGGCCCTGCTGAGAGTGCCTTCATCGGCATATTCCAGGGCAGCGCCGATGGGTAGGCCACGTGCCAGGCCGGTGACTCGCACATCGAAAGGCTTCAACTCCTTCTGGATATAATTGGCGGTGTATTCGCCCTCGAAGTCGGGATTCATCGCCAGAATCACCTCGCGCACTTTACTGCCCCGTACGCGTTGCAGGAGTTCATCGATACGCAAGTCTTTGGGGCCAATGCCATCTACAGGTGACAGCGCTCCATGCAGCACATGGTACAAACCCTTGTAAGCCCCGGTCTTCTCTAGCGCCAACACATCGAGAGGCTCTTCCACGACGCAGATAAGCTCCTGGTCGCGATTAGGGTTGCTACAGGTAACGCAGGGGTCAGTTTCGGTAATATTGAAACAGCGCGAGCAATAGATAATACTCTCTTTGACGCGCATAATAGCCTCGGCCAGGCGACGAGCCTGGTCGGTAGGACTGCGGAGAATGAAAAAGGTGAGACGTTGTGCCGTCTTTACACCAACACCTGGCAGTTTTGAAAATTCTTCGATAAGTGCCGCTACCGGCGGCGCGATGTCGCTCATAATTTAGAACAGTCCTGGAATATTCATGCCTCCAGTGATGCTACTGGTCAATTTCTGCTGTGCCTCCTCCGCCTTTTGATGCGCATCTTTGGCAGCAGCCAGTATCATCACTTCCAGGTCGGCAATATCTTCTGCACTAAAAGCTTCGGGGTCAATCTTGACGGCAGAGATCTCAAACTTGCCATTCATGGTGAGCGTAACTGCACCACCACCGGCAGTGCCGGTGAACTCGCTGGACTCGAGCTCTTCTTGCATTTTAGCAAGCCTCTGCTGCATCTTTTGGATTTCACGCATGTTCATAGCAAAATTAGCTCCTTACTTTGGGTGAACCTCTACGATTCGCGCCGAAAATGTTTTCACGACTTCCTGCACAACAGGATCACGACTGGCTTTTTGTTCGATAGTATCTTCATGCGACGCTACATTAGTATTCTCTCTCACAATGTTCATTCTGGCAAGTGTCGCCGCATCGGATGGACTATTCTCATATGCCGGTTGATCCAACGGCGACGTTGGCTTTTGCACGCCTGTCCCAGAAATCTCCTCAGGTGGATTGGGCGGCGTAACCGGTCGCTCGCGATACGCCGACTGTTGTGGCGCAATTGCTGGCGCCGTACTTGTCGAATAGGTAGCGGCATCTGGAATTGGGACAGATGGTAGAGGTTGGCCAGGCGGTACCAGGCGCACGAAGCAAGGTATACCAAATTCAATAGACAAAGCCCATTCTAGAACTTTGTAGCGGTCTTCCTCTTTTACAAACTTATAATGTGCTTGTTTTTCAGACTGGATGACAACGACAGGCTGTTCAGAAGTACCCTCAACATCTAGAATCTTATAAAGACGCAACATAGCGGCCATCGTTCCACTGGGACTCCTCTGCCTTGTCCGCTTTACCACATTTTCCCAGGCATTTCTAACCTGCTGCACCGTCAAGACTGGCCCTTCGCCATCGCTCTGAGCAGGTATGGCTTGACTTTCCACTTTCTCCTCGATGTGAGAAACAGCTGTGCCAACCTTCTCCTCCCCGTTCTCCAATACCCGGGATTTCTGAGCCTGCGATGGCTGCTGCTGACGAGTCTCTAAACGAACTGGAGCCTCAACTTGTGCTGCTGGTTGTGAGACAACTGGGCGTGACTGAACCGGTGGAGCGAGCTGGCCGGATTGCGCACGACGATGCACTTCGATGCATTCCAGTGAGGCGAGTTCGAGGCCAAGCTGAGGTGTTCCCTGGCTCTTTTGCACGAGGTCATTCTGTGCAAAGACTCGCGCACATTCGGTCAGTTCCTCGAGCCTAAAAAGCTGAGACAACTGCTTTACCTCGCGCATCTCGTCTTCCGTAAGGTCCAGAATAGCAGCAGCGTCCGCACCAGCCCTGGCAAGCATCAAGGCACGCCAATATTCCACGACCTGGGCGTTGATCTGGCGCAGGTCGGCTCCGGCCTCGGATAGCTCATGAATCAGGTGCAATACAGCCGAACTATCGAGTTCTGCGATAGAGGTGATCAGCCTGGAAATAGCGCGAGGATCGGCCACGCCGAGCATAGCCTGCACCTGCGCCAGCAAGATTTCTTCGCCCGAGTAGGCAATGGCCTGATCTAAGAGGCTGAGCGCATCACGCATCCCCCCCGCAGCAGACCTGGCGATAAGCTCAGCAGCAGAATGCTCTAGCTTGACATGTTCCTGCTCAGCTATAAAGAGCAAATGATCTACGATCTGCCGCGTAGTGATACGCTTAAAGTCGAAACGCTGGCAGCGCGAGAGGACGGTAGGCAGCATTTTATGCACATCTGTCGTGGCCATGACGAAGATCGCATAGGGTGGCGGCTCCTCCAATGTCTTGAGCAGGGCATTAAAAGCTTCGGGGGTAAGCATGTGCGCTTCGTCAAGCACGTAGACCTTATACTTACCCGTGGAGGGGGGCATCATTACCTTCTCGCGCAGGTCGCGAATACTGTCGATACCACGGTTAGAGGCTGCATCAATCTCGATCACATTAAACGAGTTGCCTGCCGTAATCTCACGGCACTGCTGGCATTCGTTGCACGGCTCGCCATCTTTAGGGTTGCTGCAATTAATCGTTTTAGCAAGCAAGCGGGCTGTGCTGGTTTTACCGGTACCTCTAGGTCCTGTAAAGAGATAGGCATGTCCCACGTTGCCACTTCTAAGGGCGTTTTTGAGCGTGCGAACAATCGGCTCTTGACCAACAAGATCATCAAAAGTCTGTGAACGCCACTTGCGGTAAAGTGATTGTGAGGCCATGTAACGACTCCCGCCTGCATCCAGTATGACGGGCCACAAACCCCCGCCGGAGTTAAAAGAAGATGAACACAGAAAACCGATTTTCGCCCAGTCCTGCCGATCAGCGCAATCAGGCTGACCTGCGGCACCCAGAGAGGACCGTTTACCGTTGCTTCCTCACAGACCTAGCGGGATTCACAGACGTCTGCCGCGCAGGACCCGATTACGCCGATCGGCAGGACCGGAAGAAAACCGGCCTGTTCCGCTTTTTCTCTGCGGAACACCTGTATTATACTCCTGCGGCGGCTAGATGTCAATTGTTTTTCAACCCTGGACCTGGGGGTTGCGCATATAAACGTTTGACCCCACGACCTCCATCCTGGTCAGAGGCAGGCCCATGTCATCCTTGAAGCTATCCGTGTAGATCATAATCAGGTCGATAAGTGTCCAGATGCCGAAGCCCCCGAAGGTGAGCAACTGAAAGATGCCGCTGACGATGCGTCCCGTGTAGAAGCGATGCACGCCGAGCGCTCCCAGAAATTGGCAGAGCAGTACTGTCGCAATCCAGCTTTTCTGCATACCCATTCCCATCATCGGTCCTGGATATAGAGGCTGTTGCCATTGAGACTGTTGCTCCGGCCAGGGTTGTGGAGGCTGTTGCCATTGAGCCTGTTGTTGCGCCTGAGGCTCTCGCGGATCGATGGGTCGATAATCGCCCATAACTCCTCTTCTTCCTTTTTCTAAATTAGCGTCCGGCAATTACATGTATATGCTGGCGGGTCTATTCTACCAGAAGTTTCGCCAAACTGCTAGTAGAACGATTGAAACTACCAGGCAATTAGAGATATTTCCCTATCAGTAAACTGTACTTTTCTCTGGCTTCGGGGGGAATCTTGCTGTGATCCGTCATGATCGCCGTTGCCAGGGCACTGGGACAATCGCAGGTGTTGGCGCTGCGATCCGCAGGGATTTTCTTGGCTACAGCGCGTAGGATGCGTTGAGCATTGGCTACATTGGCGCTGAGATTACTTACGACCATTTCGACGGTGACCGATTCCTCAGTCTCGTGCCAGGAGTCGTAATCGGTGGCACAGGCAATAGTAGCATAACACAGCTCAGCTTCACGCGCCAGCTTCGCTTCCGGCAGGGCAGTCATGCCGATGATATCCATGCCCCAACTACGATAAGTACGCGATTCGGCCCTGGTGGAGAATAGCGGACCTTCCATACAGACGTATGTACCACCTTCGTGCACCGTCACATCACCCAGTTCGCGGGCCGAGTCGAGCAAGAGTTTGCTAAGGGTAGAACAAAATGGCTCGGCGAACGTGCAATGCACAACGATACCGCCCTCAAAGAAGCTATTCACGCGGCTCCTGGTACGATCAAACAACTGGTTGGGAATGACCAGGTCGCGGGGTGCAATATGCTCACGCAGGCTACCAACAGCGCTGACCGAGATAACCCATTCGACACCAAGGCTCTTGAGCGCCCAGATGTTGGCACGCACAGGTATTTCAGTTGGCGAGATACGATGCCCACGCCCATGACGGGGGAGAAAGGCCATTGAAACACCTTCTACGCTGCCAACGGTGATGACATCGCTGGGGTCGCCAAAGGGCGTTTGTACGGCGACCTCTTCAACGTCGGTCATCCCTTCCATGCGGTAGAGCCCGCTGCCGCCGATCACACCAATAGTCGCACGTGGCATTATATGAGCCTCCTTAGTAAAGGCATTGCGGGCTCGATGATGAACTTTAACGACCAACACCGGCCATTGCGTAGGCGGCGCATTCATGCCCGCACCGCCGATTTATCGGCCTGGGGAGCGCATCGACGGGCCGATAAATCGGCGGTGCGCCAATAAATTGTGCGCCTACGGGGTATTACCGCTGTTGCTTGGTAAACTTCATCATCGCGGCCCTAAATTCTGATCTTGATATAGTGTAATTTGCCTACCTTGAGAATAGCGCCATCGATCATAGGCACGATAAAATCGACATCGCGAATGCGTTGTGGCTCGCTTGCCTCACCTGACGGGAAAAACGAGACTCCTCCCTGCTGGACAAGGCGACGCGCCTCACCTTTACTCTTTGCCAGCTTTGTATCGACTAACAAGGTGAGAATGTCTACAGGCTGAGTAAGTTGATAGTCAGGTATATCGACCGGCAACTTACGTTCGGAGAACTGGCGAATAAACGCTTCTTCAGCTTCCTGAGCCACAGCAGCATTGTGGAACTCTGTAACTGTCTCGCGCGCCACGCGCATTTTGACATCCCTGGGATTGAGCGCACCTTCCGCCATCCTACGGCTGAACTCATCCAGTTCGGCCTGGGGGATATCGGTCAACGTTTCAAAGTAGCTCATCATGACGTGGTCAGGCAGCGACATAAGCTTGCCGAACATCTCGCTGGCAGGTGCGGTCATGGCAATGTAATTGCTCAACGATTTACCCATCTTCTTGAAACCATCAAGACCTACAATGAGCTGCATCGTCAAGACCTGCTGGGGCGGCTGGCCAAAAATGGGCTGAAGTTCGCGCCCGACCAGCAGGTTGAAGGTCTGGTCGGTCCCACCAATTTCAAGGTCGGAGTGCACCATCACAGAGTCATACCCCTGCAACAGCGGGTACATAAACTCGGAGAGGTAAATTTCGATACCGCTCTTGTAGCGCTTGGAAAAGTCATCGCGCTCCAACATCTGCGCCACGGTCTTATGGCTCAGAAGTTTAATAGCGTCTCCCAGGCTAAAATCGTTGAACCATTCGCTCTGCCAGCGCACCTCGGTCAGCTGAGGATCTACGATCCTGAAAAATTGCTCAAGGTAGGTATCAGCATGGCTCTTGACCTGCTCGGCTGTGAGCGGTTTGCGTGCATCTTCGCGCCCGCTGGGATCGCCCAGGCGTGCCGTCCAGTCACCGATTACAACGACGGCCTTGTGCCCCAATTGTTGAAACTGGCGTAATTTGCGAAAGACGACGGCATGGCCAAGCGTCAGATCATAGTGGCTTGGGTCTACTCCCAGTTTGATACGCAGTGGCTCGCCTTTGTTTAGTAAACGACGTAGATCAGCTTCCTTTTCGATTTGTACAACGCCCCGTGTCAACACGTATTCTATTGCATCGCGTCTTGCTTGTTGTGTAACCGTCACAACGCAACTCCCTCGATAAGTTCTATCGCCTAAGATGGCATTGTAGCAGAATAGAGGAAAGTAGTCGAGCGCACAACGCATAGGATGGGACCGACCACTCCTAATAAGCGCTACGAGTCGTGGAGGGATGCTCCCTTTCCCCCGCCAATAGGCTGGTCTCGTTTCCAGTTGTGCCCTCCTTTCAAATCCTTTCTACTTCTATTCATAAGGGCTGATGCCTCTGCTCCCGCCTTCAGACCGCTCCGCCCGAACTAGCAACAGCGGGCGAATTCTTCGTCCTGCAATACGCGACGCGACGCTCCCTGTCAAAAGAGCATCCAGTCCTGCTCGTCCGTGGCTGGCCAGCACGATCAGGTCAACGTTCAGGCGCTCGGCCAGGGCAAGTACCGTAGGCACGATA
>Ga0207646_10007985_pt1 | contig 10673 bp, 13 predicted proteins | sample KBSK5502metaG_FD_184343 | JGI IMG/M metagenome (GOLD analysis project Ga0207646, IMG submission 184343) | Corn, switchgrass and miscanthus rhizosphere microbial communities from Kellogg Biological Station, Michigan, USA - KBS K5-50-2 metaG... | ecosystem: Host-associated > Plants > Roots >...
CGGAGTCTTACGCCCGCTAGAGCACTCCTCCCAGCCCAAGCTGGCTCACGGCTCCGGAGGCCATAGGCCGGCAATGCTTCTAGCTGCGGAGATTACAGGCCGGTCTGGCGTTTGATCCGTGCCTGGTCCGCGTGGTGGAGCTATCAAGGTCGGCAGGATGTCAGCCTGCGATTATGCCGCGCCGTCGTGCGGGTCGATGCCGTGCTGGCGCAGAAGATCACGGAGCCGCTCGATCTCATCGCTCAAGGACGGAAGGGCGGCCCACTCCCGCTGGCGAGCGGTCCTGTCGTCCGCCAACTGCCTTTCCCTCTCGCCCAGTGCCGCCGTGTCCTCGAAGTCCTGGGCCTCGATGGCGGCCTTCTTGTCGCGGCGGACTTGTGCGATCTCCCGGTCGAGCTCCCGTAGATCCAGCCTGGTGTCGACGCGTTGTTCAAGGATCGACAAGCGCCGCTCTATGGCGTCGATACGGCTGAGAAGCCCGGGCCGCTGCACCGCACGTTGGCTCCCCGGCTCGTCCTCGCCTTGGAACCCATGCAACCGCTGTATCACCTCCTGGCGCACCTGGTTCAAGTCAGCGCCCAGCGTCACCAGCACCTGCGCGGCCACGCCGTCTCCCTCGCGGATGAGGCCGAGCAGGATGTGCTCGGTGCCGATGTAGTCGTAGCCGAGCTGCAGCGCCTCACGCAGCGAAAGCTCAAGCACCTTCTTGGCTCGCGGCGTGAACGGGACATGCCCGGACGGCGCCTGCTCGCCTATCCCGACAATCTCCTCGATCTGCTGCCGCACGGCATCCAGGCTGATCCCGAGCGACTCCAGTCCCTTGGCCGCCACGCCGCCGTCCTCGCGGATGAGGCCGACCAGGATGTGCTCGGTGCCGATGTAGTTGTGATTGAACTTCCTGGCTTCTTCTTGCGCCAGGACGACAACCCGCCGCGCCCTGTCGGTGAACCGCTCGAACATGCTCAGCGCCGCCTTTCCCTGGGCCTTGACGCGGCCGCGCTCTATAGCACGATACGTCTGGTAGCCGCTGGCAGTGGAATTGCGTCATCGAAGGTGCTGCGATCTCCTGCGGACGTGGCCGCACCGGCTAACGCAGCAGTCAACGGAGGTTCGCCGCGCGCGTTCTGGGGCCTGGCTTCTGGCCCGGCCCCACCGTCAGGGCCGCCGGGCCGGCAGAGGTCTCAGGCGCGCCTTGACCGCACTCGCTGCGCTGGGATTACCCGATGCGCCGTTCCACGTGGGGCAGGACGCAGGATCTCATGATGGTAACCCAACGTAGTGGCCGGACACGCGCTACAGCGACGCCCATCCGACGGTGCCGTCTAGGACGAGGTGGCGGACGAGTTCCCGGGGCACGGACGCTGAGCTCATCCGCACAACTTGTCAGATGAGCAGGAGGCCCAACTCCGCGAAGCTTCCGGGTCCCACAGGCTCCGTTCCGGCTATTTCGTGTACTTGTCACCGAAAATGAGGGGTAAATGCACGTGATCATGTACGTGCACCCGATTCTGATATCGATTCGCCGCGATGGCTCCGGGCGGCGGTGAGGATGAGCTCGATGACCGTGTCGAGGGGGATCGCGGTGGAGTCGATCACCATGTGGTACAACGATGCGTCGGCCGGGTCGACGCGGTACAGGCGCCGAACGTAGGCGGCGCGCGCCTTGTCGGCCGCCTGCATGTGAGCGCTGGCCTGCTCCTGGCCGATGCCCTCGACTGTGGCGCCCTGGATGATCCGGCGGGCCGGCGGCCCGTCCAGCCGGACGTGGAAGCCGCGGTCCCTGCCGAGTACCACCGCAGCGGCCCGGCCGAGGATCACGCCCCCGCCGTCGGCTAGCAGGCCGTGGATCCCGGCCTCGGCGCTGCACCGCAGGTCCTCGTCCTGGTGACGGGCGGAGAGCGGTGACTGGGTGGGGCCGACCGGCATCGAGTGCGTGAAAGACGCGAGCAGCCGGTGGACCGGCGTGGTCTTCGCCTCCTCCGCTATCAGCCGCTCATGACAAGGGGCGGCCAACGCGACCTGGCCCTCCGTCGTCGTGACGCGCTGCAGGAAGGGCAGGCCGAGCCGCTGCGCGAGGGCAGGTGCGACGACGCTGCCGCCGGCGCCGTAGGTGGCCGACACGGTGATCAGACGCACTGCCGGGCCGGGCCGGCCGTCAGCGGGATCGGAAGTCACGAGTGCTCATCTCCTCCTGGTCATGGCGTGGCCGGGGCGACCTCGGGCGCGGCCAGCGCCAGGAGGCCGGGGGGCAGCACGAGCCCGCACACGATTGCGGCGGCGGCGAAAATGCCGGCCGAAACCCAGAACGCAATGATGTAACTATGCACCGCAGCGCCGGCCTGGGCTGCCGGGCTTTGCCCGTGCGTCACAAGGTAGCTGCCGAACGCGCTCGCAGCGATCGTGTTCAGCAGCGCTGTGCCGATCGAGCCGCCGACCTGCTGGTTGGTGTTGACCATGGCCGAGGCGACTCCGGCGTCCTCGCGGGCGGCGCCGTAGGTCGCCGTGTTGATCGCGCAGGCGAATACCAGGCCGAGCCCGAGCCCGATCACCACCAGGGCGGGCAGGATCGTGCTGGGATAGCTGGTGTGCAGGCTCAGTTGTGCCGCCAGTATGACCAGCCCGGCCGCCGCCACCACCATCCCGGCGGGGATCAGGATCCGGGGCCCGAACCGTGGCAGCAGCACCGCGCTGACCGTCGTCGAGGTCGCGATCAGCGCCGCGATCATCGGCAGGAACGCCAGGCCCGTCGTGACCGGCGAGTAGCCCAGGATCAGCTGCAGGTAGTAGGTGAGGAACAGAAAGACCCCGAACAGGCCCACGGCGGACAGCCCGATGGCCAGGTAGGAACCACCCCGGAAGCGGTTAAGGACGATCCGCAGCGGCAGCAGCGGATGCGGAACGCGGCGCTCGACCAGCACGAACGCGGCCAGCAGGACCACCCCGGCTACCAGCAGGGCGATGGTCGTCGGCGCGCCCCACCCCTTGGTCTCGGCCTCCGACAGCCCGTAGACCACGCCCACCAGCCCGGCCACGACCAGGATCGTGCCGGCCGGGTCCAGGTGCACCTTTGTGTCGCGGGGCTGGTTCGCCAGCAGCCGCACCGCGCCCGTGACGGCGATCAGGGCCAGGACGACGTTGACGTACAGGCACCACCGCCAGCTCAGGTACTCGGTCAGCACCCCGCCGAGCAGCAGCCCCACCGCGCCGCCGGCGCCGGCGATCGCGCCGTAGACCCCGAACGCCTTACCCCGCTCGGCCGGGTCGGAGAAGGTCACCGCCAGCGTCGACAGCGCCGCTGGTGCCAGCAAGGCGCCGAACGCGCCCTGAATGGCGCGGCCGGTCACCAGCATGCCGAAGCCGGTCGCCGCGCCGCCGAGCGCGGAGGCGGCGGCGAAGCCCGTCAGGCCGATGATCAGCATCCGCCGCCGGCCAACCAGGTCCGACAGCCGGCCGCCGAGCAGCAGCAGACTGCCGAACGCCAGAGAGTACGCCGTCACCACCCACTGCCGGTCGGCGTTTGAGAACCCCAGGTCGTGCTGGGCCGAGGGCAGCGCTATGTTCACGATCGTGGCGTCCAGGACCACCATCAGCTGCGCCAGTCCCACCACGCCCAGCACCCACCAGCGGCGGTCGGCCGCCGCGGCCGCACCAGGCGGACCCGCCGTCTCCGCCGCCGTCACCGGCGCGGCGCGGTCGGTAACGATCCCCGGAACCGCTGTACGCTCCGCGTCCTGTGCCATCTCGCGCCTCCCTTCGGTTGGGGTTGGTCTCTGGCAGCGCCCCCAGGTGAGGACGCCATGTCAATCCAGTGTTGAAGTTCCCTGCCAAGAGGCAGGCTATGCCAGCGTTGCCGCCGGGCAGGTGAGGAGGCATCACCGGATCACGGTGATTCGTGCGACCGCGGGCGCGCGGCCCTCCCGGCGTAAACAGAGACCCGGACTCGGACAGCGGCAGGGTAACCCGGATCAGTGACATTCGTTCCACGGACCGAGGTGCAGGGCGGCAACCCGCTGACCTGGGAGAGGTCTTCACGTAGTAATAGGACAACGCGCTAGGGTCGGTTGTCCTGCAGAGATGTGATTGATAGGGGGACGTCCTCTTGGTGCGATAGTTCGGGCTTGGTGTCCCAATCGCAGAACTTAGGAGGACGTCCCGTGAGCAAGGGTAGCGGCACCACGCGGGGGGACCGGAAGCGGAACGCGCGGCGGGAGCGGCTGCGGGGGCTGCTGCCGCGCGGCGGCGCGGTGATCGGGATCGACCTGGCTGAAGACAAGCAGGCGCTCGCGGTGATCGATCACGATGTGCGGGTGCTGGCGCGGAGGACGGTGAAGGTGAAGGCGTTCCGGCTGGGCCAGGCGCTGGACTGGGCTGCCGCGCAGGCCAAGGGTGAAGGGGTTTGAGCGGGTGACGGTGGCGTGTGAGCCGACCGGGCCGCGGTGGATGCAGGTGCAGCGGCTGTGCGCGGAGCGGGGCCTGCCGCTGGTGTGCGTCCGGCCGCTGGTGTCCCATATCGCCCGGGAGCAGCAGGGTTACACGCCGCACAAGACCGGTGAAAGTGATTGCGTGCTGATCGGGCGGCTGGCTACCGAGCTGCACTGTTACATTCCCGGGGAGCTCGATGAGACGTGGGCGCACCTGCGGCACCTGGGGCGGCGGCGCGCCCAGCTGATCACGGCGGCGACCGCGTCGGTGCACTGGAGCCCCCGGCCCCGCAGGTAGACGGGAATGACGCTGGCCTGGTCGGGCGAGAGCGGGACGATGCCGGCATAGCCGCGCAGGAATCGGCGGGCTCGGGAGAAGTCCAGGTCATCGGCCCGCTCATGAGGGCGACCGCTGCGCCACAGGCCATACCCCACGTCGGCCAGCGGCGTCTCGACGTGGGCATTGGCGAAGTCGATGACTCCGGTCGTGCGCGGTGGCGTGCCGTCAGCGATCACATTGTCGTTGGTGAAATCGCCGTGGATGACAACGCGCTCACGGCGCAGGTGACCAGTGCCGTCCAGATCGCAGGCCAGTTGCGCGGCGAGCCGACGGATGACGGCCCGCTCTTCTAGGGGAACCGCGTCGAGCCTGCGCGACAGCAAGACCGTGGGCACGTCGGCCAGCGGGAGCGCGTCAGGCCGCTGGCTGGTCACCTCGATCTGCCGGACGGTCGCGTGGTAGCGGCCCAGCAGTGCGCCGACCTCCTCCATCGGCGGAACGGCCGACCAGCCGATCGTGTGACTGGGCAGGAAGGAGACGATCTCCCAGAGCAGGCCGTCCGCCATGGTCCATGACTTCCCGTCAAGGCAGCGAAGCGGCCGGGGCGAGGGAAAGCCAAGCCCGGCGAGCCGGGTCAAGAAGCCATGCAGCCAGGCCACGTCCTGGGTCAGAACGGTGCCCGAGACGACGGGCACGGGCAGCTGGCGCAGCACGCCGCACTTCCTTGCCAGCCGGCCAGCCACTTGCCGGACACTGGGCAGGATGCTGACCTGCGGATACGGATTCTGGCACACTGGCCGGACGGGTGGCCTGATCTACGGATCAGATGCCCGCCTACCGCACGTCAACAGACACGGCCTGGTATGGGCGAGGCTCCTACAAGCGAGGGGGCGACAGGTTCGTCAAATGGCGTATCAAACCGGGTCGGTCCGGACTCCGCGACAACATATCGTGGTTACAGAAGGCACTGCCATGCGAACCGGACTCCCTCGGGCGGACGCCCAGGATGATTTTGATCGCGCCCTGCGGCGGGCGCGATGGGCCACGGTGGCCGGGTGGCTGCAAGGCCGATCATCCAGCCGCAACCGCCTCCTGGTGCTAGGTGATGAGACGATCATCATCGGCGCGGGTGCCCGCGACGTGGCCGTGCCGATCGATCACATCGTCGGATCGGTCGAGCCCACCAGGTGCTTCGACCGTCATTTCCGGCCCACATCGCAGCTGTCGCGAACGCGTTTCGAGCGAATAGCCGCCGACATCTATTGCGGTCGCGGCATGGACCCTGTCGACCTCTACCAATGCGGTGACCAGTACTACGTGCTGGACGGGCATCACCGCGTCGCTGTCGTCCGCGCGCTCGGGCAGCGTTGGGTCCTGGCGAACATCACCAAGGTCCGACGAAAATCACCGGGCGGCGGGCCTGGGCGCGGACCTGACGGCGGCCCCGCCAGCAGCTGACCGAGCTGTTGCAGTGTTACCACGGCGAGGACGAGCCGGGGAACTCCCCCAAGCTGGTCTGCTAGGTCAGTTCAGCGCTGACAGCAGAGTTGACAGCAACGTCATCGCACACCCGGCCGCTCCGGTGGCCCACCACGACCAAGAATCGCGAGACCAGAACGCCATGACTCACGTCCGGCCAGAACTGACACGGAAGCGGTCACTGGTTCGGCCCCACTCGGGGACACACCGTCGAGATCGACGCCTCTGCGCCAATATCGCAGGTAGTCGAGCAACTTGAAGCGCTCGCCTGAAGGCTCACGGCCTTAGGGATGGCCCTACAACGGCCCTAGAACGCCGAGGACGACAGGTGTAAATGCAGGAACTGCAAGGCAGCCGAGGAACGCACAGCGGGCGTATACCCAGGTCACAGCGGCAAGGATGCGACCCGAGCAGGCCCAAGGCCAGAGGCCCTTTCTCTGTTCGAGAAAGGGCCTTCTGCATGAGGCTCGTGCACAGGATGCTTGCGCACCACACTGCCCGAACTTGATAACACCCCCCGACACCGAGGGCCTATATCTAACGCCTCAGACCGGTCAGCCCTTCCTCTGAGCTAGAGGTTCGATGACGACAGTCCGGTACGGGGCTGCCAGTCGGCCGAGGTCATCGGGATCGGCAGTCTGTACGATGCCTCCACCCGCTTCGACTGCCACGGCGACAGGATGGGCGTCTGCGAAGAGCGCGGAACTGGCACGGGCTTCGGTGAGTAGCGCTCCGATTAGGCGAGCCAGAGTCCGATCGGTGTCACGGAGCAACAAACCATCTCCCGATTCCCGGGCGAGGAGTGCGTCCAGCGCTTGATTGCGTCCGGCTCCCCGATACAGCTCTGCGAGGGTTCCCGTCGCGATCGCGACCTCGCGGCGCAGCCTGCGCGCCGCCTCCATGGCACGCCGTACCTTGCGCTCTGCCGGGTGCCTGGGATCGAGCAATGCGTTCACCGCTTCGGCGTCGAGTACCAGTCGCATCAGCCGACCTGGAGTTCGCCCGGTTCTTCGGTAACGCCGCCGAGCAGGCGCATGTACCGTGCAATCTCGGCCTCGTCTTCTGGCGTGTCCAGGCTGCCCCGCTCGTCAGCCAGGCGGTCGAGAAGATCCGCCAAAGCCTGCTGCCGCTTGCGCCGGGTGAACTCCGCCCGCAGGGCTGAGTTCACTGCGGCGGAGAGCGTGGTACTGCCGTCGGCTTCCATTGCCGCGACGAGATCCGCGTCGAGGGTGATCGAAACCTTCCGCTTGGCGGCTGATGTCATACCATTATCCTACCATAGTCGCCTTATGGGCGAGATGGCGTCTGGCGTGCTCCGCGGACCAGGTTGGCAACAGTCCCGGCTACCGGGCCAATCGCTGATATTTCATGTGCCGCTGCCGGTATTTGTAGGGGTGGTGCGTTGCACGCGATGTTCACCAGGAGGGTGAACGCGCTTATCGGCAGGTCATGGCCATCGAAGTACTCGTCTGGTCGTGGCGCTGAATGATCTGCCGAGTTGGCCGCGGATCACGGGGCATGGGGACGCGCAGGCCCGGGACAAGATCGTCAATCTCCACATGATCCACACGTCGCGCGCAGACCGCCAACACGCGTCCTAGTTCTGCTTATTTGGTTTTACTAGGAAAGATAGATCAGGGCCGCGCCCTGGAGTTCTATGATCGCTGGCTCCCCGGCACCATGCGCCGCATCGCCGCCATCACCCGGACATGCGTGCCCGCATGCGTTATGCGCCGCCGCCGTCCCTGGTGAGAGGCCCGCGTGCGACCTGCTGGGCGAATCGCCGCCATGCCCTGGGAGCGAACCGGAGCATAGGACCGGTGCGGTCCTTGGTGTCGCGGATGGCGATCAGGTCCTGGTCCTGGCCGACTTCGACGCACTCGCCACCGTTAGCACCGGAGTAGGTCGACGTGCGCCATCGGGCGCCGCTAGCTGTGTCCATCTCGATATCGCCTCTGTGATCAGTTCCAGTGAGCGTGCCCACGGCAGGGCATCGGACCTGAGCATCTCGAACAGCCGCGCGGCCTTGCGGACGAGCGCCGGTTCGACGACGGTCATCCCTTGCACGCCTGTCTCCAGGTGCGCGGACTGCTGGCCGCCCGATGCCGTGGCGACCCAGAATGCCCCGGACAGCCCAGCGTAAGCGCCGGCCTGCTCGGGGACCAACTGGATTGTGACGTTCGGCCTGCGGGCGGCCTGTGCCAGGTGCGCAAGCTGCCCGGCCATGACCGCGGCACTGCCGATGCAGCGGTGCAGGACCGACTCGTCCAGCAGGGCGCACAGGTCCGGAGGATCATCCCGGTCCAAGATGGCCTGTCGTCCGGTCCGGGCCGCGAGCTTGGCTTCGATGTCGCCGTCGGTGTCGAGCCGCCAGGACGCCAGGATCGCGCGGGCATAGTCCGGGGTCTGCAGCAATCCGGGGATCAGGGCCGGCTGCCAGGTGTGCCAGGTGATCGCGTCCCCTTCGATGGCCACCCAGTCCAGGAACCAGGCCGGGATCCCGGTGGATCGGCGGGCCAGCGCGGCCAGCCTGGTCACCATCTCGTCAAGACCAAGCGTCTTGACCAGGGCCTTCATGACATCTTCCGACGGCGGGCGCTCGCCGGTCTCGGCCTTGGCGATCAGGCTGCGGTCATAGCCGAGCATCTGCGCCAGCTTGTCCTGGCTCGTGATGCCCGCGGCCAGGCGAGCCCGGCGCAGTTCGGCGCCTAGGAACGCGGCGCGATTGGCCTGCGGATCACGATCGTTCGCCATGGCCCGGCTTTCTTCGTGGCGTCGCTGCCGGCAGGTGTGGCGGCTGCGTGGCGGAGGGTGCCCGCCACGTAGTCATTGTGCTAACCCGGCTGGCACGTTGGACAGCGGAACTACACCGCGCCCGCGTGAGGATCAACCGCCGATGACCCCCATTACCGATACTGTCAAACCGCCGGATCACCCGCTGGACCAGCTGACCACGTTCGAGCTTCGCGACTATCGGAGCAAGCTCGAGAACGCCATCGCGCTCGTCGGCACCCAGGATTCCTCTGCTCCGGCACGAGCCATCCTGCAGGCCAGGCTCGGTGATGTGCTGGCCGAGCAGGACGACCGGGCCAGGATCGCCCATGCCTGACGATCACCGCCCCGAGATTGCCCGCCTCACCCGCGCCGAGCTGGACCGGTATGCGCACCAGCTGACCCGCTGCCTCAAGGCCCTGGACACCCGCGCGCCGATCCGCGTACGCGTCCAGGACGAACTGACGGAGGTCCTCGCCGAACAAGACACCCGCGCCAGGGCAAGCCAGACCGCCGCCCTCAGCGGCACTACGACGTCGCGGGTCTGATCTCTGATGAACTGGAGCGGACTGGCGTGAGCTGGCGGCAAGCCTGGCCCTGACACGGCCAGGTTCACCGATCCAGGCACAGATGGACGCCATCGACGCCGAGTTCTCGCGCGAAACACACGGCCCATCTGAACGGTGCCGGACATCTGTTCGTGACGCTCGCCATGAGCATCTACCGCCACCTCGCGTGAGCACGGCCACGGCCGTGCGCCTGCGACGACAGGATCATTAGCACCAATTTTGGTATGAATCACTGCCATAACCCCGCGCCCAGTCGGCCATCGCCGCGACGGGTAACCACGCTGGTGCCCGCTGGGTGGATTCGCACACGGATCGTCCGTCCGTCGCTGATGGTAGGTCGCAGGAAACGGCTTGGCGATCTTCTGCTGCCTTCAGCGCACCGCCGTCAGCTGGTGAAGGTTACGGCCAGGATGTCGAGGCCAGCGATACGGTCAAAATGCCGGAGATTGGCTGTTGCGACGCGCCACCCAGCGGTTATGGCGGTCGCCGCGACGAGCCGGTCGTGCGCCCCGACGTCCTGGCCAGCAGCAGCGAGTTCGGCCCAGATGCGGGCGTGCACGCGTGCGGCGAGAAGGCCGAAGGGCAACGGGGGAAACGAGGCAAGGACTGCCTCGACGAATGCCTCGCGGCGCGCCCGGTGCCCCGGGGTAGCACGATGCACGCCGTGCAGCAGCTCAGAAGCCGTGATGGCGGCGATCCCGACCTCTTCGTCGGGCCCTAGCTGCTCTTCCAGGCGCTCGCTCACCGCGGCCATGGCATTTTGGGGCGGCAGACGCCGGACCGCGCGTTCAAGTTCGATGAAGACGGTGGTGTCTAGGAGCGTGCCCACGGGTCATCCGGAACTAGCCCGACGTCGGCGAGCACGGCCTCCATGTCGTCAGCGAAACCGGGATCCGGCAGGGCGGCCCCGGCGAGCAGCCCGAGTGCCTCGTGCAGCGACCGTCCGCGCCGCGCCGCCGGCAGATCGGCTGCGGTGTCGTCTGGATGCATGATGATAAAAGTCGGCCGTTCGCGGTTCACGACAACCACTCGCTCGTGGCGGGCGACCGCCTCGCGGGCATGCCGGGGGATCCGCACCTCCTCGGCCCTGATCGTGGTCATGATTCCACGATAGCACCGGACCGTACGGAAGCGTACGGCTCTGTACGGCCC
>Ga0207646_10007987_pt1 | contig 10673 bp, 9 predicted proteins | sample KBSK5502metaG_FD_184343 | JGI IMG/M metagenome (GOLD analysis project Ga0207646, IMG submission 184343) | Corn, switchgrass and miscanthus rhizosphere microbial communities from Kellogg Biological Station, Michigan, USA - KBS K5-50-2 metaG... | ecosystem: Host-associated > Plants > Roots >...
GCGCGGCCCCGCCGGCGCTTCTCCTGGTAGCTGGCCTGGACCACGGTCGAGATGCCCCCGCGGACGCGGAAGTCTCCTTCGACCGTAATGCGCCGCGGGTGCAGCGCCTGGACGAGGTCGTCCAGGATCACGTTGGTCACGTCCTCGTAGAAGATCCCCCGGTTGCGGAACGCGAACAGGTAGAGCTTCAGGCTCTTCAGCTCCACGCAGAGGCGGGCGGGGACGTAGGAGATCCGGATGGTGCCGAAGTCCGGCTGGCCTGTCTTCGGACACACGGCCGTGAACTCCGGGCAGGTATGGACGATCGTGTAGTCGCGGCCGGGATGGCTGTTGGGAAACGTCTCGAGCTCGGCCACGCGGGCATTCTATCCCGCGGCGAAGGGTCGGCTAGGTGGGCAGGAAACGGCGCAGCTCGTGGAGCAGGTACTGCGGCAGGCACGGCTTGCGCAAGAACGCGGAGAAGCCTTCGTCGCGCGCCCGCCCCTCGCTGTCGAGCATGGCGCCGGTCAGGGCGAGGACCGGGATCTGCTTCGTGCGCTCGTGGCCGCGGAGGACGCGGACGGTCTCGAACCCATCGAGGTGGGGCATGGAAAGATCCATGACGATGGCGTCGGGCCGGAGCAGGATGGCCTTCTTGATGCCCTCGAAGCCGTCCGCGGCCGTCTCGACCTCGATGCCCGACATGCGGATGTACTCGGCGTACAGCTCGCGCATGTCCTTGTAGTCGTCCACGACGAGCACCAGCAGGTGGCCGGCGCGCCGGGCCACGCCGCTGCTCATGAGAATTCCTTGAGCGCTTCCCGTATACGGCCCGAGACCGGCTCGCCGGGCGCGTCGAAGACCCACCATGCCTTGCGCCCATCCGGAGCGGTCACCTCCGCGAAGAACCCCGAGGTCACGGCGAACGACTCGAGGCGGAGCGTCCAGGCTCCTTCCTGCTCGCGCGGGCCGAGGGCGGAGCGCAGGCCGTCGACGATGGCGCGGCGATACCCGTCGAGGCGCGGTCCCACGTCGCTCACCCCGCTGCCCACGAGGCGCAGCCCGTGGCCCTGGCTCGGCCGGCCGGTCCAGATGACGTCCCTGGCCTCGCTGACCGCCTCCTGCGCCCGGGCGAGGGCCCGCCGGGCCTCGGCCACTATCGAGTTCTCCACGTAGAGGTTGGCCCGCTCGACCGCGCTCGCGGCGAGAGCGACCTTCGTCCGTGCGGAGATCACTGACGGATGGAGCTGGAACTCCGGCGAGGAGTCGACTTCTGCTTCGAACGCGCGCAGAGTGCCGAGCTCGCCGGTCAGCTCGTCAACGACGATCCGCCACGAATTCATCGACGGCGGTCTGGGGACCGGGAAGGGATCCGCATGTCTCGTCCACGAAGCGAATCAGGAAACTATCAGAATCGGACCGTGGAGGGAAGAGGTTTTTTCCTGGTCCAGGCGAGCGGCGGTGATGCGGTCCATCCGGAAGGTGCGCACACTGCCGTCCTCGGGGCAGTCCGCCTCGACGTAAACCGTGCCCCCCAGGGAATAGACGTCACGCGGAGTGACACGCCGGGGGCGGGCGGGCGCGCCGTCATCCGCGCAGGCGAGGACGACGCAGCGCAATTCCGCCCGGGCCCGGCGCATCAGGGCCACGAGCGGCGAGGGCGCCACTTGTTCGGAAGCGTACCCGCGGAAGGACAGCAGCACCGAGTCCTGGGTCAGGGCCAGGCGAACCAGGCTCTCGACCGCCGGGCCGAGGTCGCGCAGATAGGCCTCGAGCAGACCGCGCGCGACGCGCGCGTCGGCGAGGGCGCGGTGCCCCCTGCCCTGGGGGACGCCGAAGCGGTGAGCCAGCGTGGCCAGACGGTGGTTGGGCACGTCGAGCTGAAGCCGCCGCGGGATGGCGCACGTGTCCAGGACCGGGTTGTCCGGCAGCGGCAGCCCGGCCCGGAGCAGCTCGTGGGCCAGGACCCGGATATCGAACGGAGCGTTGTGGCCCACGAGGGCGGCACCCTGGATGAAGTCCAGGAAGCCGGGCAGGGCCTCGGCGGCCGGCGGGGAACCCGCGACGTCCCGGTTCCGTATGCCATGGACGAGCGTGGCCTCGGCCGGGATCGCCGTGCCCGGATCGACCAGCGTCGACCACTCCCCCTCCACGACGTCGCCGCGGAAGCGCACCGCCGCCAGCTCCACCAGGCGGTCCGAGGCATGAAGGCCCGTGGTCTCGGTGTCGAATGCGACGAAGGGGATGTCATGAAGGGCGCCGCGAGCCGACGCGTTCAGCGGGTGGAAGATAGCAGCGCTGGACATGACGATGGCAGCGTAGTGGACCATCCTGCCAGCCCGGGTCCGGCCGCGCGACCGCCGGGCCGGGCCGCGCCGGGCCGGTTGACGCAGGGGACGCTGCGGCGTAGTCTGCCCGCGGCCATCTCACAAATGACCTGCGCTCAGTGCGGCTCCGAGACAGTGGCCGACGGGGCGCCCTGTCCCGCCTGCGCAGCCGATGCCTCCTCGTCGAAAGCATCGACGGTCGCCGAGCTACAGGCGACGCCCGCCGGGCCCGTCGACGCCCGCGGCACGGCGGCGGCGATCCACTTCGCTCCTGGCCAGCCCTTCGGCGACCGCTACACCATCGTCGAGGAGGTCGGCGCGGGAGGAATGGGACACGTCTACAAGGCGATCGACCGCAATCTCGGCAAGACGGTTGCGCTGAAGCTCGTCCGGCCGGCGGCGGCCGGACAGGGCCTGGCCCGCGAGCGCTTCCGGCGCGAGCTGGCCCTCGCCCAGGCCGTCACCCACCCCAACGTCTGCCGCGTGCACGACCTCGGCGAGGTGGAGGGCGCGCTCTACATCAGCATGGAGTTCGTCGAGGGGCAGACGCTCGACGACCTGATCCAGTCCGTGGGTCACCTCTCCGCCAAGCAGACGGTGGCCCTCGGCCGGCAGATCTGCGCGGGCCTCCAGGCCATCCACGAGCGCGGCATCGTCCACCGCGACCTCAAGCCGGGCAACATCATGGTGGACCGTTCGGGCCGCCCGATCCTGATGGACTTCGGCCTCGCCTTCCACCAGGACCGCGACCGGCTGACGGGGGCGGGGTCGGTCCTCGGCACCCTCGCCTACCTCTCACCCGAGCAGACCCGGGGTCGCACGACCGACCACCGCTCGGATCTGTACGGCGTCGGCCTCATCCTCTTCGAGATGCTCACGGGGCGCCGTCCTCCGGGGGACGAGAGCAGCTCCCCCCTCGCCCTGCGCGAGGCGGACGAGGGCTGCCCGGCCCCGAGCCGCCTGGTCTCCGACGTCCCCGCGGCCCTCGACGCGATCGTTCTGCGCTGCCTCGAGCGCGAGCCCGAGCGGCGGTTCCCTTCCGCCACGGATCTGGAGACGGCGCTCGCCGGTGCCGCCGCCGGGCTGTCGTCGAGCTCGGGCTCGGCGCTTCGCCACCGTTCGCGGCCCCTGGGGCTCGTGCGCACGTCGAAGGCGCGCAGCGTGACGGCGGCGGTCGCATTCCTCCTGGCTCTGGCCGCCGTATCACTCTGGCGCAGCCGGCCACCGGGGCCGCCGCCTCCCGCCCCTCCCCGTCCCGTCATCGCCGTCCTTCCCCTCGACAACGTCAGCAAGGACCCCGCCGACGAGTATCTCGGCGTGGGGATGGCGGACAGCCTCCTCACCCACCTCGCCGCGCTTCCGGAGGTCACGGTCGTCTCGCGCTCGGCCACGTTGGAGCAACGCGGGCGCCCGACCCGTGCGGTGGCGCGCGACCTGGGGGCCACGTACCTCGTCAACGGCGGCGTGCAGCGCGCGGACCGCCGCATCCGCGTCACGCTGAACCTCGTGCGGCCCGATGACTCCGTGGCGTGGGGCCGGGAGTACGAGGGAAGCATCGATGATCCCTTCGCCGTCCACCGGAAGGCCGCCGAGGACCTGAGCGAAGCGCTCCAGCTGACGTTGACCCGGGTCGACCGTGAACGGCTCGCGCGAGCGCCGACGACCGACCCCGAGGCTTTCGCCGACTACTCGCGCGGTCGTGTTCTCCTCGAGCGCGCAGACGTGCCGGAGAACGTGAGCCGGGCGATCGAGTTGTTCCAGCACGCGCTCCAGCGGGACCCGAACTTCGCGCTGGCGCATGCGGGACTGGGGGAGGCCTACTGGGTCCGATACAAGGAGACCAAGGACGCCGACTGGACCACGAAGGCGCTGGGTTCGATCACCGACGCCCTCCGTCTCGCCCCCGACGAAGCCCGGACTCGCGTGGCCCTGGCCACCGTCTATCGAGGCATCGGCCGAGTGGACGCGGCCGTGGAGGAGCTGCGGCGAGTGGTGAACCTCCGTCCGGAGGACGAGGAGGCCCATGGCTTCCTGGGAGACATCCTTGCCGAGCAGGGTCACGGCGACGAGGCCGTAGTAGAGATTCACAAGGCGATCGACCTGAGACCGCAGTACTGGCGCAACCACGCCTCCCTGGGTTACGCCTATTACCGGATGGGACGGTACACGGAGGCGGTCACCGCCTTCCGGCGCGCAACCGAGCTGCAACCCGACAACGCGTGGGCGTTCCAGATGCTGGGGGCCGCCTACCAGGCGGGCGGCGACAACGCCCGCGCGATCGAGAACTACGAGCGGTCCAACGCCATCAGGCCCGACCCCAAGTCGTACGGCAACATCGGGATCATCCACTTCTCGCAGGGACGGTTCCCGGAGGCGGCGCGAGCGCTGGAAGAGTCCGTGCGGCTCGACCCGAACGGCGCCCGGCAGCTTCGTTACCTGGGTGACACGTACCGCCTGCTGGGGGAGCGTGCCCGGTCGCGCGCGTGTTACCTGCGGGCGGTGGCCGTCTGCGAGGGCCTCTTGCGCGTCAACCCGGCGGATGCCCAGGCGCTCTCGCTCCTTGCGCTCTCCGAGGCCAAGCTCGGGCGGTCCGCGGAGGCGAGGCGTCACCTCGCCGGCGCCATCGAGCTGCGTCCGGAGGATCCCGAAGTGCTCTACCGGAAGGCGGTCGTGCACATCCTGGCCGGAGAGACGGCCGCCGCGATGTCGGCCCTGGAGGCCGCCCTGAAGCACGGCTTCAGCCCGGACCTCGCGCGTCACGACAACGACCTGGTCTCCTTGCGGGCGCTCCCTGCCTACAAGGTCCTGCTGCCGGACCATCCGTGAACATCAAATGGAGGTCACGATGAGAAGCACCTCTGCCCCCCTTGCAACGCTCCTGGCCGTGGCCGCGGCAACGCTGCTGGCGCAGTGCCAGCCGGCTCCGACCCCGACGCCCTCACCCACGCCGGTGCCCACGTCCTCCCCCGAGCCCCCCCGCGAGCGATGGGGCGTCATCGTGCTCTACCAGAAGGGCGATGCCTGCACGCACCTCGCCGGACCGCCGCGCATCGGCGCTTATCGAGGCGAGCCGATCATCTGGCGCATCTACAACGAGTGCCGGAAGGAGGCCACGGTCGAGATCACGGACCTGCGGCTGAGTCCCAGCGATCGTGAGGGCTTCACCTACGCCAATACCTGGGAGGCGATCGCCAAGGTGAAGCGGGACCGAAAGGGCCATGCACCGGGCGACATCTTCGGCCCCGAGGACAAGAAGATCAGGGTGGGGGGAGGGGCCATCGCCGACCTTCGGCTGACGGTCAAGGAAGGGGCCAAAGACGGCCTCTACACCTACATCGTCGCCGTCGACGGAAAGCCCGACGAGGGGGACATCGACATCTGGCCGCCTCGTCCCTGAGCGGACGCGCTCAGCGCTTCGCGCGGGCGGGAAAGCTCTTCCGGGCCTGGTCCAGGTCGGCGGCGATCTCGTCGCGCAGCGCGGTCGGCTTCAGGACCTGGACGTGGGGCAGGAAGCCCTTGATCCACGACTTCAGCTCGAAGCCGGGGGCGACGCTCATGCGCAGGAGGACCGCGCCGTCGGGCCGGTCCTCCATCTCCTGGCTCTCGTGCCACACCCGCTCGCGGATGTAGGCGGCCATCGGGGGCGCGACCAGGACCTCCACCGTCTGCGGCTCGCCGCCGGTGATGCCGAACGCCCCGCGGCCGTACTCGGAGACGTTGAAGTCGGCGGGGACCTCGAAGCCCTCCTCCAGCACCTCGATCTTCTCGACGCGCTCCACCGCGAAGGTGCGCACCTCGCCGTACTCGTGGGCACGCGCGTAGAGGTACAGGCCTCCGTGGTAGTAGACGAGCCGGTACGGATCGACGGTGTAGCTCTTGGACCGGCGGCTGTTGAACGAGAAGTACCCGATCTTCGCCTGCTTCTGGTGCAGCGTGGCGTCGACGAGGTTGACGATGACGTCCTGCTTGGACGAGTAGTCCTTCCACGGGTCGGGGCGGGCCGAGAAGAGGTCCTGGATGCGCTCGAGGTACGGCAGGCTGCGCGCGGGGAGCGCCTCCCGTATCTTCGCGAAAGCCGCCTCCAGGTCCTGCGCGAACGGCGCCCCCCCCAGAAAGGACATGAGGTTCTTGCTGAAGTAGAGCGCGGACAGCTCGGCGAGGCTGAAGGTCTGGGTCAGGCGCTGCTTGTAGCCTTCCACGAGCCGCCAGATCTTGCGGCCGTCGGAACGCTCGTCGTAGAGCGGGAATCCCGCCTCCTGAAGCGCCTCGATGTCGCGCCGGATCGTGCGCTCGGTGACGCCGTGCTCGTCGGCCAGGTCCTGGGAGGTGGTGTAGCGCCCGGCCTCGATCCGCTTCAGGATCTTCCACTGCCGGATGACCTCGGCGTTACGCACTACGTCTTCGCCACCACGGGCGGCGGCTCCTCCCGGTGGAACAGGTAGCCCTGGCCCAGCTCGATGCCCAGCTCGAGCAGTGTCTGCATCTCCTCGGTCCGCTCCACGCCCTCGGCGATGACGCGGGAGTGGATCTTCTCCGCGAGGTGGCGCAGCGATTCGAGCAGGCTCCGCTTGATGCTGCTGCGGTCGATGTCCCGCACGAGGCTGATGTCGAACTTCAGGAAGTCCGGCTCGATGGCGGCGAGCGACTGAAGCGACGCGTAGCCGGCGCCCATGTCGTCGACCGCCACCCGGTAGCCGCGCTCCTTGAAGGTCCTGAGCGCGCCCTGGAACTCGTCGTGGCGCACGATCGCCACGCGCTCGGTGATCTCGACCACCACGTCGCTGGGCTTCAGCCCGCTGCCGATCAGGTCCTGCTCCACGGTCCCCGCCGACCACTCCGGGTCCTCCACGGCTCCGGCGGAGGCGTTCAGGAAGAGCAGGCCGATGTTCGGGACCTCCTTTGCCGCGCGGATCGCCGTGCGCCGGGTCATGCGCTCGAACTCCATCATCAGCTCGGAAGACTCCGCGAAGGCGAACAGCTCCTCCACCGAGTCGAACGAGCCGCCGACGAGCGGCCGGGTGAGCGCCTCGTGGCCGATCACCTCACGGTCGCGCAGGCGGATGATCGGGTGGAAGACCGTCCGCACGCCGCCCTGGAAGATCATGCGGGACAGCTCGTCCCGCCGCACGACCTCGCCGCCTTCGCGCTCGACCAGGCTCATCAGGCGGGCGTCCGCCACCGCCTGCTGGATGGCCCGCTCGGTGCGGACGTCGGGGACCTTCTCCACGCGCGCGTGGCCGGCGGAGAGGCGCAGCGTGCGCAGCACGCTGCCCGGCGGCGTGAGCTCGATCCGCTCCCGAAGCGAGCCCACGACCCGCTCGCGCCGGCCGACCGGCGTGCGGCCGGCCTCCTGCGGCTCGCCCTCGCCGAGGAAGAGCAGGAAGCGGTCCGATCGCACGGTGTCGACGCAGACGATGTCCTGGGGACCGAGGATGCCCGTCTCCTTGAGCGAGACGAGCAGCCGCGCGAACTCCCGCACCGCCTGATCGTAGGCGGCCCATCCGAGCTGGGTCTCGTGTCCGCCCGAGCGGCCGAGGTCGAGGTAGATGACGTCGGCGAAACCGCGGTCCTCGACCATGCGGCGGATGTCCTCCAGGACCGCGGGCAGAGCGGGCAGCCCCGTCATTCCGTCGAAGAGCTGGCTCTTGAAGCGCAGCCATTCCGTGCGCAGCCGGTAGTAATCGGCCTGGGGAGTGCTCATGCGAGGCTTGTCATCCCGTCGCGGGATTCTACGCTATACTCGCCCATCCACTGCGGGAGGCTGTCGATGCCGGACCGTCCGCCCAGGCTCGGTGACGTGATCGACGACTATTGTCCGAAGTGTCGGCTCCTGCTGAACCACGACGTCGCCAGCCTCGCGCCGGACGGCGCGGTGGCGAAGGTCACCTGCCGCACCTGCTTCAACACCCACGACTACCGTCACGCCCAGCTTCCCGCGCGCCGCAAGGCGAAGACGGGCGGCGACACCAAGAGCCTGATGGAGCAGGTGCTCGCGGGGATGCCGCCTCCGCCGGAGCCCCCGCCGGCGCCGCCCGTCCCGGTCCGGAAGCGGCGGGATCTCTGGGCCGAAGTCGAGCGACTCAAGAAGAAATAGCTCGCGTGCGCGCCGTCGACATCATCCAGAAGAAGCGCGACGGCGAGGAGCTCGGGCGCGACGAGATCGCCTTCTTCATCCAGGGCTACACGCGCGGCGAGATCCCCGACTACCAGGCGTCGGCCTTCGCGATGGCGGTCTTCTTCAACGGCATGACGCCCGCGGAGACGGTCGCCCTCACGGAATCGATGATGCGCACGGGCGAGGTGCTCGACCTCTCCGACCTGCCCGGTCCCCGCGTCGACAAGCACTCCACGGGCGGCGTGGGCGACAAGACCAGCCTCATCCTCGCTCCGCTCGCCGCCGCCGCGGGCGCCTACGTGCCGATGATCTCGGGTCGCGGCCTCGGCCACACCGGAGGCACGCTCGACAAGCTCGAGTCGATCCCCGGCTTCCGCGTCGGCCTCTCGCTGCGGGAGTTCCGCCAGACGCTGCGCAGGTGCGGCCTCGGCCTCATCGGGCAGACGCCGGAGATCGCGCCCGCCGACCGCAAGCTCTACGCCCTGCGCGACGTGACCGCGACGGTGGAGAGCCTGCCGCTCATCGCCGCCTCGATCATGAGCAAGAAGATGGCCGAGGGGATCGACGCCCTCGTGCTCGACGTGAAGACCGGCGACGGCGCCTTCATGAAGGCGTTCGAGGACTCCAAGGCGCTGGCGGAAGCCATGGTCCGCATCGGACGCGGCATGGGCAAGAAGGTCTCGGCCCTCATCACGGACATGGAGCAGCCGCTCGGCCGTACGGTCGGCAACGCGCTCGAGGTGAAGGAGTCGGTCGAGACGCTGCAGGGGCATGGCCCGAAGGACCTGGAGTCGCTCTCACTCGAGCTGGCCGCGTGGATGCTGCACCTGGCGGGGATCGCGCCGGGGCTCGACGCCGCCCGCGCGCGAGTGCGCGACGCTCTCGCCTCCGGCGCCGGCCTGCGGAAGTTCCAGGAGGTGATCGGCCTCCAGGGCGGGGACCCGCGCGTGGGCGACGACACGTCCCGGCTGCCGCAGGCCCGAGAGACGATCGAGCTGCGCGCGGAGGCCGAGGGCCGCGTGGCGGGGATCGCGTGCCGCGCGGTGGGCCACGCTGCCATGCTGCTCGGGGCCGGCCGGGAGACCGTCGACAGCCGCATCGATCCCGCCGTGGGCGTGGTCCTGCACAAGAAGGTCGGCGATCCCGTCCGCGAGGGCGAGAGCCTGATGACGCTTCACGTCAACGAGCGCGGTCGGCTCGAGGAGGCCACCGCGCTCCTCCGCCGGGCGGTGCGCATCGCCCGCGAGGCCCCGCCCGCCGCTCCCCTCGTCCGCCTGGTCCTCGACCCCTAGAACGGCATGGAACGCCTGCTGTCCCTCGTCGGTCTCGTCGTCATCCTGGGCATCGCCTACCTGCTCTCGACCGACCGCCGGGCGATCCGGGGCAAGACCGTCTTCTGGGGCCTCACGCTCCAGCTCGCCTTCGCGCTCTTCGTGCTGAAGACGACCGTCGGGCAGGTGGTGTTCGCCTGGCTGGGGGCCAAGATCAACCGCCTCCTCCAGTTCTCCTTCGTGGGCTCGCAGTTCGTGTTCGGCAAGCTGGGCCTGCCGGGCGGCGGCGGCGACAACCTCGGCTTCATCTTCGCGTTCCAGGTGCTGCCCACGATCATCTTCATCGCCGCGCTGTTCGCCATCCTCTATTACCTCGGGGTGATGCAGGTCATCGTGAAGCTGTTCGCGCAGGTGATGACCCGCCTCATGGGCGCGAGCGGCGCGGAGAGCCTCAACGTCGCCGCGTCGATCTTCATGGGCCAGACGGAGGCGCCCCTCACGATCCGCCCCTACCTCAACAAGCTGACGCGATCGGAGCTGATGTGCGTGATGACCTCCGGCATGGCCCACATCAGCGGCGGCATCATGGGCGCCTACATCGCCTTCGGCGTGGAGGCGAAGCACCTGCTGGCGGCCGTCATCATGACCGCGCCGGGCACGATCCTCCTCGCCAAGATCCTGGTGCCGGAGACCGAGGAGCCGGAGACCGCGGGCACGGTCCGGTTGGTGGTGCCCCGCACCGATGCCAACATCATCGGCGCCGCCGCCCGCGGGACCGGCGAGGGCCTGAACCTCGCCCTGAACGTCGGCGCGATGCTCATCTCGTTCCTGGCCCTCGTCGCCCTCGTCAACGCGATCCTCGGCAAGTTCGGCCTGCAGCTCGAGACGCTGCTCGGCTACGTCTTCGGCCCCCTGGCCCTGGTCATGGGAGTGCCGGCCAAGGACGCCCTCGTGGTCGGCAACCTCCTCGGCACGCGCACG
>Ga0207646_10007990_pt1 | contig 10668 bp, 9 predicted proteins | sample KBSK5502metaG_FD_184343 | JGI IMG/M metagenome (GOLD analysis project Ga0207646, IMG submission 184343) | Corn, switchgrass and miscanthus rhizosphere microbial communities from Kellogg Biological Station, Michigan, USA - KBS K5-50-2 metaG... | ecosystem: Host-associated > Plants > Roots >...
CTGGCACAACGTCGACCCTCTCCAGGGCGATGGGCAGTTCTGCGACCACGGCCACCAGTATCGGACGGCGATCTTCTACCACGACGCGGAGCAGAAGAAGCTCGCCGAGGAGTCGAAGGAAAAGGTCCAGGCTCGGCTGCAGAAGCCGGTCGTGACCGAGATCGTCGCCGCGTCGCGGTTCTACCCGGCCGAGGAGTACCACCAGGACTTCTACAAGAAGAACCCCGTCCGGTACTACACGTACCGGGCCGGGTGCGGACGCGACCGCCGCCTCAAGGAGCTCTGGGGCGCGGACGCCGGCGGCCACTGAGGTTCAGGACGGAGGCGTAGGCGCCGTCGGCGGAGCCGGCCATTCAGGCCGGCGCCGCTTCATGTTCCGGCTCGCCTGCTCGAGGCCCCGGCGGGCGGTCTTGTTCTTGGGGTCGAGGGTAAGGGCGGCGCTGAAAATGCCCAGCGCCTCCTCGGGCCGGTCGCCCTTGAGCGCCTCTTGACCCTTCTGGAGAAGCTCGGAGAGGGCCTTGGCCTCCGGCGAACCAGGCGCCGGCGGATGAAGGAACGGGAAGCCGCTGAAGTCGGGCCAGCCCGGCGGCGGGCTCCCATGGCCCTCGACCACCTTCAGCCGGTTGTGAACCCTCTCCACGCCGGGCACGGTCTCCGCCAGCGCCTGAGCCACCTGCGAGACCAGCGGCGTGCTGACTCCCCCCGACAGGGTGACGGTCCCGTTGTCGGCGTTGACGTCGATCTCTTCTGCCTTGGTGAGCTTCGAGCCGGTCAGCGTCTTTTCGACGCTCGCTTGAAGCTCCTCGTCGGACACCGCCGCTTTGTGGTCGGCGTGGCCGGCCGAATCGTCAGCCGGCGCCGCGGTCGGCCCGCGCACCGCGGGCGCCTCGACCGCCGTCTTCGTATCCGCCTCGCGGCTGTCCCGGCGGTCCTCGTGCCTCGCGCGGTTGAGGAAGGCCATGAGCAGGCCGAAGCCCACCCAGAACCACCACCGGCCGAACAAACGCGGGAACCCACGCACCCGCGGCATGACGACCGTGGCGGGCGTGCCCACCCGTGAGGAGCGGCGGAAGATGCGCCGGAAGATCTTCAGCGGGAGGAGCGCGAAACGCAACGGGAGCAGCAGGAAGAGCAGCCAGGCCGCCTGGGGTACGGTGGTCGACGGGATGGGCGTCGACGCGCCTCGCGGCAGCGGGGGGAATGCCGTGGGCAGCGGCGGAACCGGAGTCACCGGCGCGTCGCTCCGCCGCGGCAACGCCCGCGTGGGCCGGTTCTCGATGTCCTCGATGCTCGTGAGCGCCGGGCGGGGGGTCGGCTTGTCCGCGGGCGCCGGCGTGGGCACGGGCACCGGCGACTGGCGCGAGGCGGCGGCCTCCCAGGAAAGAACCGGCCCGGAGGGCAGCGGCAGCGCGGCCACCGAATCGAGGGCGGCCAGCATCTCGTCCGCGCTCGCGAAGCGGCGGTCCCGGTCCTTCTGAAGCGCCTTCATCAATAGATCCGACAGGGGACCGGGGATCGACAGGTCGGCCCGCGCGAGCTGCGGCGGGGTGGGGGCCGTCTGGAGATGGTGGAGGATCATCCCCATCGCGGTGTCGGAGCTGAAGGGCAGGCGTCCGGTCACCATCTCGTAGAGCACCACGCCCAGGGAGTACAGGTCGGAGCGGCCGTCCACCTCCGCGCCGCGCTTGCCCATGGCCTGCTCGGGCGAGATGTACTGCGGCGTGCCCATGACCATGCCCGTCTGGGTCGGCGTGTAGCCCTCGCCGGTGTCGAAGGATCCCTCCTTCACCTTGGCGATGCCGAAGTCGAGGACCTTGACGATGTCGCCGCCCGGGGACGGGGCGAGGAGGATGTTGTCGGGCTTGATGTCGCGGTGCGTGATCCCGATGGCGTGGGCGGCGGCGAGAGCCGAGCACGCCTGACGCGCGATGGCCACCGCCCGGGGCAGGGGCAGCGCGCCCTCGGTGCGGATCACCTCGCGGAGGCTGCGTCCGTTCACGTACTCCATGACGATGAACGGCCGGCCGTCCTCGGTGGTGTCGAGGTCCTCCACGCGCACCGCGTTGGGGTGCTGAAGCTTGCGCGTCACGACGGCCTCGGTGCGGAAGCGCTTCAGGAAGTCGGCGTCGTGGGCGAGCTTGAGACCGACGAGCTTGATGGCCACGATCTCGCCGAAGGCGAGGTGGCGGGCGCGGTAGACGGTGGCCATCCCGCCGGTGCCGATCTTCTCGAGGATCTCGTACTTGCCCCGGATGACGACCCCGGGTACGAGCTCGGAGGCGTAGCGCAGGGAGCCCTGGTCGCGAGGACAGATCGTGAAGTCGTCCGGGTACGCCGAGTGACAGTTGTCGCAGTATTTCACGGGCCCGCCTCGCGAACTTTAGCACGGAGGCCCGCCATGGGCTCGCGCGAGGGCTGCTGCGCTGGGTCACGTGGTTTTCTATAATGAACGAACGCAGTGGGACCAGTGAACCCGGAGCGAGGCAAGCGGCGGCCCATCGGCATCTTCGACTCCGGCGTGGGCGGCCTGAGCGTGGCCCGCGAGATCCGGCGCACCCTGCCCGGAGAGGATCTGCTGTACGTCGCGGACACGGCGTATTGCCCTTACGGCGACCGCCCGCTCGAAGAGGTGCGCACCCGCGCCCTCGCGGTTGGCCGGTACGTCGAGCGGGCGGGGGCGAAGCTGCTCGTCGCCGCGTGCAACACCGCGTCGGGGGCGGCGCTCGAGCAGCTCCGGCAGGTGGTGGCGATCCCCGTCGTCGGCCTGGAGCCGGCGGTGAAGACGGGCGTCTCCGTGACCCGCAACGGCAAGGTGGGCGTGATGGCGACCGCGGGCACGCTGGCCTCGGCGCGCTTCGCGCGGCTCGTTCGTGAGCACGCCCGGGGCGTCGAGGTCGTCCCCCAGCCCTGCCCGGGGCTCGCCGATCTGATCGAGGAAGGCCACTTCGACGGCGAGCATCTGTACGCGTGGCTGGAGCCGCTGACGCAGCCGCTCAAGCGCGCGGGGGTCGATACCGTGGTCCTGGGCTGTACGCACTACGCCTTCGTCAGCGAGCCGCTCGCGCGCGTCCTGGGCCCGGCCGTCCAGCTCGTCGACAGCGCGCCGGCCATCGCCCGCCGCACCGAGCACCTGCTTCGCGACGACAAACAGACGCGCAGGGACGGCCCGGGCGCGTTCACCGTCCTCACGACGGGTGATCCGCGCAAGGTGGCACCGGTGGTGGCGCGCCTCTGGGGCGCGGATGTACCGGTGGACGCGGTGGAGATCTAGCCCTCGATCTCCACGAGGCGGTCGAGCACGAAGCCGTGGAAGAGATGGCCCTCGGCCCTGAAGAGCCAACCCAGGTGCTCGCGGCATACCGAGCAGTGCTCCACCTGCCACGTATGACCGGCAAACCAGCTCCAGTCGGCGCTCGGCTCGCCGACGGTGGCGCATCCGGTGGCGCGAGCGAAGCAGCCGATGTGGTACTGGAAGCCGGCGGGGTTGGCAAACGTGTGCTCGTGGGCGCCGCCGACCTCGATGCGCGCGTCGGCCGTCGTGATCGGCTGGAGGCACCCGGCGCAGGCGAGGACGCGTCCGTCCCCGTCACCCTCCTGCGCCGAGGCGCCGGGCCGCACCGTCCCCTCCGGCGTATCGCGCCCCGCCTTCAGGAGGTCGAAGGCAAGGTCGGCAGCCATGACCAAGGAGGGCCGAGGGCTACGGCTTGGCCGCGGGCGTGGCCGCCGGCGTCGCGGCCGACCTCCACTTGATGACGTGGTAGGTCGCCTCCGTGGCGCCGACGTTCTTCACGGTGTGCAGCTCGTTCGACGCGTGGAAGATCACCGAGCCGGGGCCCAGCCGGCGCAGGACACCCTCGAGGTTGGACTCGATGGTGCCCTCCTTGATGATGATCAGCTCCTCGTCGGGGTGCCGGTGAGGGCCGTGGGGCGCCTCGCCCGGCTTCAACGTGGTGATGTGCATCTCGAGCTCGGACAGCGTGGGTGTCGGCGTGTCGAAGACGCGGCGCACCGCGCCGACCTTGGTGGCCTGGGGCGTGAGCGATTCCCACGTGAAGACGCCCGAGTGCATGACGGTGGGCGCGGGAGCTTCGGCCCGGCTCGCGGTCGCGGCGAGCGCGAGCGGGATCAGGCCGGCGGCGAGACCGGCGGTCCCGACGCGGCGAGTGATGGTCATGTGTGCCTCCAAGGAAGCGAAGATACACCGTGATACGCTGCGGTGGAGGGATCATGTTCGGTTTCCTGCCCCGGCCGGGCGACCTGGCCTTCTCGTGAGCCCGGGCGCGACCGTTCTCGACCGCTTCCGCCTGAAGAGCCCGATCGGGGAGCTGATGGGCTACGTGCGTGATGGCGCCCTGTGCGCCCTCGACTTCGGCGACCGGGACGAGAGCAACCGCGCCGTGCGGGAGCGGCGCTTCGGCGTGATCGACGTGCGGGAGGCAGCGGCAGCGCTCGAGGCGCAGCGTCGGCTCGAGGCCTACCTCGCGGGCGATCTGGACGCCCTCGATGCGATCACGGTCGATCCGGGAGGGACGGAGTTCCAGGCGAAGGTCTGGGCGGCGTTGCGGCGCATTCCGCCCGGGCGGACCATCTCCTATACGGAGCTCGCCGCCACGGTCGGATCGCCGGCGGCGGTGCGGGCGGTAGGAACGGCCAACGGCCAGAACCCCGTGCCCGTCGTCATCCCGTGCCACCGCGTCGTGCGTTCCGACGGAACCCTCGGCGGCTACGGCGGTGGGCTCGACCGCAAGCGCTGGCTGCTGGACCACGAGAAGGCGCGGCGCGCTGAGCGCGGTCATCCGCTCCTCCGGGGATAGACGGGTGGCCGCGGCGCGGGTGGCCGATACGCCGGCGGCCGTGGCGCGGACGGCCGATAGCGGGGCAGGAAGCTTCGGGCCCGAAGCGTCACGAACGCCGAGAGGACGAGCCACAGGCCGAGCGCGGCCAGGGTGGCGGCCGCCGCCCGGGAGGGCCACGGATCCTCGTCGACGACCTCGAGGTCGGCTCCGCTGCTGCGCCCGAGGAACTCGCTCGTCGCGGCCAGCATCCGGCCGCCGCGGCTCTCGCAGCGGCCGAAGAGGCCGCGGGCCGCTCCCGTCTTGCGGTCGGTGCACCCGACGCTGATCAGCGTCTCTCTCCGCGTCGGCGACGCGATCTCCAGCCTCGACCGCGGAATGCCGAAGCTCACCGTGATCTCCTCGATCGGGATGCGGCGCGTCGAGGTGCGCCAGCCCTGGCGCACGATCTCGCACTCGCCCTTCGCGCGGCGACACGTGAGCACGAGCGTTTCGTGCTCCGCGAGGGCCACGAAGGCGAAGGTCAGGGCCAGCGCTCCGGCCACCAGCCGCGCGAGTCGGAGGGAGCCCAGCGCGGGCCGCGGCAGGAAGGCGCCCTCGCCGAGACGGTCGAGCAGCCGGATGGCCCGCCACCAGGCGATCTGGCCGCCGGCGTAGACGAGAAGGACCAGGGCCACGGCGGCGACGCTCTTCGCCGGCACGTGCGCCGACGACTCCACGGCCCAGGGCACCGCGAGCAATCCGATCAGGATGCCGATGTAGTGGATCAGGAGCAGGCGCGAGCCCACTCGGGCCGCTCGGCCGGACGCCGCCGCGTAGGAGACCACGGCGCCGAACGCCGTCCACAGCAAGGGGGCGGACAGCGCGATGAAATAGCCGTCGAAGCCGCAAAGGGGGAGAGACACGGGGAAGCCGACCATGAACATGAGGACGAGGCTCAACGGGCGGCTGTCGCCGTCGTACCCGGCGGCGCCGGAGGCGAGCCAGGCGAGGAGCATCCCATAAGCCAGCCCGGCGAGCGGGCCGGCGAGGAAGCGCGGTTTCAGGGCCACGCAAGCTCCGTCATCGGCAGAGTATCCGCCGAAACGCGCCTTCCGCCAATTTCGGAGATTCCTGAGCAAAAGATACGGAATTCGTGGCCATCCTTGACACCCGGTACCACGGCTACTAGATTCTTGCTGACCCTCCCTCGAGAGCCTGGACATGCCGGACGAGCGTGAACTCCTGGCAAAGGCGAGCTCCCCGGTCGAGGGAGCCGACACCCGCGAGCCCGTCGACCGGCCGGAAGCCGGGATTGCCCTGTGCCTTTCCGGTGGCGGCTACCGCGCAATGCTGTTCCACGCGGGCGCCCTCTGGCGGCTCAACGAGCTGGCCTTCCTGCCGCGGCTCGACCGCATCTCCAGCGTATCGGGCGGATCGATCACCGCCGGCCTCCTGGGCCTGAAATGGGGCCGGCTCGCCTTCGACGGCGGCGTGGCGCGGAAGCTCGTAGAGGAGGTGATCGAGCCCCTGCGCAGGCTGGCGGGACGAACGATCGACGCGGAATCGATCATCGGTGGGGTGTTCCTCCCGGGCTCGGTGGCGGACCGCGTGGCCGACGTCTACGACGAGGCGCTCTTCGGGGGGGCCACCCTCCAGGACCTGCCCGACGATCCGCCGCGCTTCGTGATCAACGCGACCAACGTGCAGTCGGGCGCCCTGTGGCGCTTCATGAAGCCCTACATGCGCGACTACCGCGTCGGCGAGGTCCGCCGCCCGCGGGTGAGGCTGGCCGTCGCGGTGGCCGCCTCCTCGGCGTTTCCCCCCGTGCTGTCGCCGCTCCGGTTGTCGGTGGACGCGGACGCGTACAGCCCGCCGGCCGACGAGCCGCTGCACCGCGAGCCGTTCACCACCCACGTGGTGCTGACCGACGGCGGCGTCTACGACAACCTCGGGCTGGAGACGGCGTGGAAGCGCTACCAGATGATCCTCGTGAGCGACGCCGGCGGCCAGATGGCCGCGGAGGAGGAGCCCAAGAGCGACTGGGCCCGCCACGCCGTGCGCGTCCTCGACCTCGTCGACAACCAGGTGCGCAGCCTGCGCAAGCGACAGCTCCTGGACTCGCTCACGCTCGGCATCCGGTCGGGCGCCTACTGGGGAATCCGGACCGACATCGCCGAGTATCCCCGCGTCGGCCTCCCGTGCCCGCACGCGCGGTCGATGGAGGTGGCGCAGGTGAAGACGCGGCTGAAACGTCTCGACCCGGCGTGGCAGGAGCGGCTCATCAACTGGGGCTACGCCGTGTGCGACGCGGCCATGCGCTCTTACGTCGTCCGCGACCCGCTCCCTCGGGCCGCGTTTCCCTACCCCGAGACCGCGGTGTGAGGCCCCGATGATCTCCCCCAACCAGTCTCTTCCCCGGTGGGACACGCGGACGCGGCGGGACCCCATCCCGCGTCCCGCCTTCCGGCGCCTGCGGGGCTATGCGTTCGACCCGAGCCTCTCGCTGCGCATGGACACCGCGCTCGTCAACGAGGTCGTTTTCAAGGTCCCGTGGGAGCCGTCGCCTCCCCGAAACGGATCGGCGAGCGGCGTTGCCCCACCGGAGCGGCTGCTGCGCGGTCCCGTGGGCGAGTACGTCGAGGTGATCGACTACGATCCGGCGAGCGGGTGCTTCTACGAGCCGGTGGATCTCGACAAGCCGGAGGTGCTGGCCCAGGACGGCCTGGCCCCCACCGAAGGCAACCCGCAGTTCCACCAGCAGATGGTCTACGCGGTGGCCATGACCACCATCCGGAACTTCGAGCGCGCGCTGGGCCGGCCCGCGCTGTGGGCCCCGCGGCCGTGGCGGGAGATCGCGGACGAGCCGTCGGCGGACAACGGGTTCGTCCAGCGCCTGCGGATCTATCCCCACGCCCTGCGCGAGGCCAACGCGTACTACAGCCCGGCCAAGAAGGCGCTGCTGTTCGGCTACTTTCCCGCCGAGCCCCGCGGCGACGGTGGCCTCCTGCCCGGCGGCACCGTCTTCGCCTGCCTGTCGCACGACATCATCGCCCACGAGACGACGCACGCGCTGCTCGACGGCATGCACAGCCGCTTCATCGAGCCCACCCATCCCGACGCGCTGGCCTTCCACGAGGCGTTCGCCGACATCGTGGCCCTCTTCCAGCACTTCAGCTTCCCGGAGGTGCTGCGCCACCAGATCGGGCAGACGCGCGGGAACCTGAGCGGCGAGAACCTGCTCGGCGAGCTCGCCCAGCAGTTCGGGCAGGCCATCGGCAACTACGGGGCGCTGCGCAACTACATCGGCGACAAGAACGAGGCCGGGAAGTGGGTGCCGAACGAGCCGAAGCCGGACGACTACCACACCACCGTCGAGCCGCACGCGCGGGGCGCCATCCTGGTGTCCGCGGTCTTCGAGGCGTTCCTCTCGATCTACCGGAGCCGAGTCGCGGACCTGCTGCGCATCGCGAGCAACGGCACGGGAGTCCTGCAGGATGGCGCGCTCCACCCCGACCTCGTCAACCGCCTGGCCGCCGAGGCGGCCAAGTCCGCGCAGCACGTGCTCAACATGTGCATCCGCGCGCTCGACTACTGCCCGCCGGTGGACATCACCTTCGGCGACTACCTGCGCGCGATCGTCACCGCGGACTCGGACCTCGTCCCCGACGACGACCTCCGCTACCGGGTGGCGATGATCGAGGCCTTCCGCCGGCGGGGGATCTACCCCAAGAACGTGCGCACGCTGTCGGTGGACAGCCTGAGGTGGCCGCTGGTGCGGGAGCAGGAGGAGCAGAGCGCGGGCCTGCACGAGGACGTCCAGGCGATGGCCTCGAAGCTGCAGACGCACCTGCGCAAGATGGCCGACTACTCGCCGACGCGGGAGGATCTCTTCCGGAACATGTGGTCCACGCGGGCCGCGCTCCACGACCTCATCGCCACCGACGTCGATCGCGCCCCCTTCGAGAAGATCACCGGCGTGGCCCTCACCATGAGGCCTGGGCTCGAAGGGATCACCGACGACGGCCACGGCCACCCGAGGTTCGAGGTGCACTCGGTGCGGCCGGCCCAGCGCATCGGGCCGGACGGCGACGCGCTCAACCAGGCCGTCATCTCGATCACCCAGAAGCGGGTGGTGCCGCTCGATGCGAGCGATCCCGAAGGCCCGAAGTTCAACTTCCGCGGCGGCTGCACGCTGATCTTCGACCTGAACACGCTGAGCCTGCGGTACTCCATCCCGAAGTCGATCGACAACCCCGACCGGCTGGAGGCGCAGCGCCGGTACCGGCGAGACGGGAGGGCGGCCTCGCTCCGGGCGACGTATTTCGCGGACGGCGCGATGTCCGAGCAGGAGGAGCCGTTCGCGCTGCTCCACCGGGAGCTTTGACGAGATGCCGAACCGTCTCTCCCCGCCCGCCGCATGAGGTGAACATGACGACGAGCCCCGTCACCGTCCGGATGTACCGCCAGGGGCTGGGGGACTGCTTCCTGCTCACGTTCGCGGGCAAGAAGGGCCCCGTTCACATGCTGATCGACTGCGGCGTGCTTCTGGGCACCGCGGACGCCAAGGCGATGATGACGCGGGTGGCGGAGGACATCAAGAAGGCGACGGGCGGAGACAAGGCGCGGCTCGACGTGGTGGTGGCCACCCACGAGCACTGGGACCACCTGTCCGGCTTCGTGCAGGCCCGCGACGTCTTCGACCAGATCAAGATGGGCGAGGTGTGGCTCGCGTGGACGGAGGACCCGACGAACGCCCGGGCCCAGGAGCTGAGGCAGGAGCGCTCCCTGCGCATCGCCGCCATCGCCAACGCGCTGCAGCGCTGGCAGACGTCGGGCGTGCAGCCGCAGCTCTACGCCGCGGTCACCGAAGTGCTGGGCTTCTTCGGGGAGCCCCTCGGCGCGGGGGGCAACAGCACCAAGGACGCCCTCGCGTCCCTGACAAACCGCCCGGACGCACGCATGCGGTATCTGTCGCCCGGGGGCAAGCCGATCGGGATCCCGGGCGTCGAGGGCGTGCGGGTCTACGTGCTGGGCCCGCCCGCGGACGACAAGTCCCTGGGCAAGCTGCTGCCGCGCAAGGGGAGCGGTGAAGCCTACGAGCTGAGGCTGACGCCCGAGCGCGCCTTCTTCGCCGCGCTCGACGGGCCCGGGACGGGCGCCGCCGGGGAGGAAGAGCGCCAGCTGGCCTTCCCCTTCGACGAGTACTACCGCATCGCGAAGCCGGAGGCCCAGAGCCGGCCCGACGGCTTCTTCCGCGACAACTATGGCTTCGGCGATGGCGACGCGAGCGGCTGGCGCCGGATCGACGAGGATTGGCTGACCCTCACCGGGGAGCTGGCCCTCAACCTCGACAACGAGACGAACAACACGTGCCTCGTGCTCGCCATCGAGCTGGTCGAAACCGGAGACGTGCTTCTCTTCCCGGGCGACGCCCAGATCGGGAACTGGGAATCGTGGAAGACGCTCTCGTTCTCCGCACCGGGCGGAGACGGCGGGACGACCGCCGTCACGTCCAAGGACCTCCTGGGCCGGACCGTGTTCTACAAGGTCGGCCACCATGCCAGCCACAACGCCACGCATCGGGCGGAGGGCCTGGAGCTGATGGAGAGCCCCGACCTGGTGGCGATGATCCCGGTCAACCACGCGATGGCCGTGAAGAAGAAGTGGAACATGCCGTTCCCGCCGCTCCTCCAGCGCCTCGAGGAGAAGTGCCGGGGCCGGGTCATCCGGCTCGACAGCCCGATGGAGGAGAGCGTCGCCGCGGCCACGAAGGCGCTGCGGTCCGATGACGTCCAGCGTTTCAAGGACGCGCTGACGGAGACGGACCTGTATTACGAGTGCCGCTTTCCCCTCTGATGACGAGGCCGATCCGGATCGAGCCGCGCTTCGAGAG
>Ga0207646_10007992_pt1 | contig 10668 bp, 12 predicted proteins | sample KBSK5502metaG_FD_184343 | JGI IMG/M metagenome (GOLD analysis project Ga0207646, IMG submission 184343) | Corn, switchgrass and miscanthus rhizosphere microbial communities from Kellogg Biological Station, Michigan, USA - KBS K5-50-2 metaG... | ecosystem: Host-associated > Plants > Roots >...
ATGGGGCGGAGGCCGGATCGGCGCCGGCCTCCGCCACGCCACTATTTCTTCACGCGAACGAGATAGCCCTGGATGCGTCCGAGCACGCGGTAGTGGTTCAGGCCCTCGATGTAGGGCTTGATCAGATCGAAGCGCGCCCAGTGGTAGACGGTGATGTACGGCGCCTCGGTGTTGAGGATCTTGTCGGCGCTCTCGTACGTGGACTTCCGCTTGGCGACATCGTTCTCTTTCAGGCCCTGGTCGATGAGATTGTCGAATTCGCTGTTCTTCCAGTGCGCGTAGAAAAAGTCGGCCTTCGAGTGGAAGAGCAGGTTGTACCAGTTGTTCGGGTCCTCATAGTCGGAGCCCCAGCCGCTGACGTACATGTTGTAGGGCTGGTCCTTGCGCGTCGTCCGCCAGTTGTCGAAGGCCTTGTCCTCCATCGGCTCGAGCACGATGTCGATGCCGAGGTTCGACTTCCAGATCCCCTGCACGGCCTCGGCGATCGCCTTCGTCTCGGCGGCCCCACTCGCAAAAGTGAACTTCACATTCGCTGGCCAGTTCTTCCCGTCGGGATACCCCGCTTCGGACAGAAGCTGCTTCGCCTTGGCGACGTCGAACCCGAGCGCGTTCTCCTTCTTCTGACCCGGGATGCCCGGCGCCACTATGGAGACGGAGTTGAAGTACGCGTCCTTGAGCACGACCTCATTCAGGCGCTTGGCGTCCGTCGCCAGGCTCAACGCTTGCCGCACCTTCACGTTGTTCAGCGGCGGGTTGGTGGTGTCGAGAATGATCCACTGCGAGCCCTGCCGCTCGAACTTCTTGATCTCCTTGCTCAGCGTCGCGTCGGCCTTCGCGCGCGTAATGTCGGCGCCGACAAGGACGGCTCGGTCGATCTCGCCCGCTTCGTAGGCGAGGACCGACTTCGTCGCGACGTCGTCGTAGAGCGTCCACGTGATCGTGTCCGGGCCGTTGTTGTCGCCCCAGTAATTGGGGTTCTTCTCGACGGTCATGCTCTGCTCCGGCTTCCATTCGACGAGCCGGTAGTGGCCGTTCGAGATGTAGGTGTCCTTAGTGAGCGTCCACTTGTCGCCGTTCTTGTCGATCGTGTCCTTGCGCACCGGGTACGCGGTCCACGTGGCCGCCAGGTGCATGAAGAACGGCGCCGGCCGCTCCAGCGTCACGACGAGCGTCTTCTCATCAGTGGCCTTCACCTGCATGCCGTCGGCGGTGCCTTTGCCCGTGCCGAACGCCTCGGCGCCCTTCACCGGCCAGAGGGTCTGCGCGTAGCGCGACTTCGTGGCCGGATCGGTCGCGCGTTTCCAGGCGTACTCGAAGTCGGACGCCTTCAAGGTTTGACCGTCGGACCACTTGAGTCCGGACCGAAGGTTGAATGTGTAGGTGAGGCCGTCAGGCGAGATCGTCCACTTCTCAGCCTGGCCGGGTTTGATCTCACCGGAAACCTGATCGACGTAGGCGAGCGCCTCGAACATGTTCTGGATCTGCTCGAGGCCTGCGCCGCCCGAGCTAATGCCGGGATCCATCGTGTTCACGATCTTCGCGGCCTCAGGCAGCCGCAGCGTCGTCTTTTTCGCCGCGCCCGACGGACTCGGTGTCCCCGAGCTCGACGGCGTGCAGGCGGCGACGGCAAGCACGACCAGCAGGGATAGCGCGATCAGCTTCCTCATGACTTGCTCCTTGCGGGAAAAACCCGCCCCCAACGTCGGGAAGGATACGCACGGGGAAAAGCGTGTCCCGTCGACCGGCGCGTGCCAGCCTCCCGACCTTCTACCTCAGCACGAACCTCGGAGTTCAGTCCCCAGAGAGCCGACGCGCCAAAAGCGCTGCGATCTCGCCTCTTCTGCGGGCAACGCGCGAGCGACCGGAGCATGGCGAGGGGCGCGCTGACGCCGTTACGCAAAGGTCGCGGACTCGTGACGAGCGCCGGCACATGTGAGTGCCGGCGCTCGTTGTGCCGCCTAGGGCGCGTTCGCGCAGATCGCGAAGATACCGATGGTGTGCGCCACGGAGTCGTCGTTGCGGATGGCCACGAGCCAGACGAACGTCGTCAGGCCGACGGTGCCACCAGTCGATTCCTGTAGAACGGTGTGGAAGTTCGCGGTCCCCTCACCGACGACCTGTGCACCACCGCCGAGAACGACCTTGCCCGCCGGGCAGTTCGCGGTGTCGCGGAGGAAGCCGCCCGCGGCTACGTCGTGATTCGCCTGAACGATCTCGTAGCCGGAGAACGTGGGCGGGCCGGCCGGGCCGGTCGCCCCTGTAGCGCCGGTTGCGCCCGTTGCCCCGGTCGCGCCAGTAGCGCCGGTCGGGCCCGTAGCGCCCGTTGCCCCGGTCGCACCTGCTGCACCGGTTGCGCCGGTGGCGCCGGTCGCTCCGGTTGGACCCGCTGGACCGGTGGGCCCGGTCGCTCCGGTCGCGCCGGTAGCTCCCGTACCTCCGGTCGCGCCGGTAGCTCCGGTAGCCCCGGTCGCTCCGGCCGGGCCGGTCACGCCCCAATCGAGCGCGGTCTGGTTGTTCTTGCAGGTGTCGTTTGCGCCGACAATCTTGATGTTGCCGTCGCCAAAGACGCATGCGTGGATGAGGTTGGGGTCACCGCCGTGGGCCAAGACGAATGTGGCGGATCCCGCGAGAACGAGCGCGCTGGAGATCGCTGCAATGAGTGTGCGACGCACGTGATGGGAAAAGACTCGCATCAGGGTTCCTCCCTCGGGTCGACGCGAGCTCCTCGCCGCGGTCGCGTGTGCGGCCGCCTCCCCTCGGCCTACGAGCGCGCGAGACTCGCTCCAGAGGGATAACGACCCTGGCCGGGTGGAAGGTCCGGCGTTTTCCCATGCGGGATGTACCACGACGTTGCGGTACCTTCTTCTGGCATGCCCGCGAAGGCGGCCCCGTAACACGTACACTCGCTCACATGGCCACGTTCCGAGGGTCCACCCACCGAGTCCCGCGTTAGCCGGCGCGCTTTCGCGCCGGCCATGCCGACCTTCTACCTCAAATACGACCCTCGGAGTTCAGCGATGAGACAGTCGAAGCTCTTTGGCCGCACTCTGCGCGAAGCGCCTGCGGAAGCTCAGACCCCCGGGCACCGCCTCATGCTGCGCGCCGCGATCGCGAAGCCGCTCGCCGCGGGCCTCTACACGTGGCTGCCCCTCGGGTTCCGGGTCCAGAAGAAGGTGGAGCAGATCATCCGCGAGGAACAGAACCGGATTGGCGCCCAGGAGATGGAGATGCCGGTCCTGACGCCCGCCGAGGTATGGAAGCAGACCGGCCGCTGGGATGCGCTCGAGCCGATCACATTCCGCACGAAGGACCACAACGGCCGCGAGTTCATGGTGAGCTACACGCATGAGGAGTTCGTGCACCTGCACGCGATGCAGGAGATCCAGAGCTACAAGCAGATGCCGCAGATCGTCTACCACTTCCAATCGAAGGGGCGCGACGAGGCGAGACCCCGTGCGGGACTGCTCCGCGTCCGCGAGTTCGTCATGAAGGACGCCTACAGCTTCGACGTCGATCAGGCCGGCCTGGAGAAGAGCTACGCGGCCGAGCACGGAGCGTATGCCCGCACGTTCGAGCGGATGGGTCTCGACGCGATCAGCGTCGAGTCGGACACCGGGGCGATGGGTGGCGACATTGCCCACGAGTTCCAGGTCCTCACCGACGTCGGCGAGGACCGCGTCGTCATCTGCCCCAACTGCGATTACCGCGCGAATATGGAGCGGGCCTCGCGATTGGCTCGCCGCGACGGAGCTCAGGCCGCGTCAGATCTGCCCGCGCCGAGCGAGGTGCAGACGCCCGGCGCAACGAGCATCGAACAGCTCCAGGCCTCGCTCAAGCAGCCGCCGGAGGCGTTCCTGAAAACGCTCCTGTTGCGTGATGCCAAGGGCACCGTCGTCGCTGTCGTCCTGCCCGGCGACCGCGAGGTCAACGAAGCCAAGCTGCGCAAGATCCTCGGCACGAGCGAGGTGAAGTTCGCGAATGACCCTGACTTCGCCGCCGCCGGTGGCGTCCCCGGCTTCATCGGCCCCGTCGGGCTCAAGGTGCGAACCCTCGTCGACTCGTCGGTCGATGGGCGGGCGTACATCGCGGGCGCGAACAAGAAGGACCTGCACCTCCGCGACGTCGTGATTGGCCGCGACTTCAAAGGGGAGACGGTCGACGCCCACGATGTCCGGGAGGGCGACCTTTGTCCGAAATGTGGAATAGGCCGCCTCGAGATAAAACGCGGGGTCGAGGTGGGGAACATCTTCGCCTATGGCACGTACTACTCCGACAAAATGGGCGCGACGTTCATTTCTGAGGATGGGACGCACAAACCGTTTGTCGGCGGCAGCTACGGGATCGGCGTGGGCCGCGCGGTACAGACGATCATCGAGACGCACAACGACGACAAGGGCATCATCTGGCCGCCGCAGGTCGCGCCGTACCAGGTGCACGTCCTGGCGTTGCCGGTGAACGACGAAGACGTCCGCGCGAAGTCGGAGGCCCTCGTCTCGGAGCTCGAGAACCGTCGGATCGAGGTGCTCTACGACGACCGCGACGAGAGCGCCGGCGTGAAGTTCGCGGACGCCGATCTGCTCGGCATCCCGCTCCGTGTCACGGTGAGCAAGCGGAACCTGAAGGAGAACGCAGCGGAGCTGAAGCTTCGCAACTCCTCGGACTCGCAGATGGTCCCGCTCGACGAGGCCGCCCCGCGAATCGCCGAGATCGTCGCCTCGTGGCCGCGCTGAAAAAGGCGGACCGCACACCGCGCGACGCCGCGCCGGTAGCGCAGCCCGGCGAGGAGCGCTCGCTCGAGGCGTCGCTGCGGCCGCAGCGGCTCTCGGACGACGAGTACATCAATCAGGACAAGGTCAAGGGCCAGCTTCGCATCGTCATCGAGGCGGCGAAAGCACGGAACGAGACTCTCGAGCACATCGCGCTCTACGGGCCCCCGGGGGTAGGGAAGACCTCACTCGCGAACGTGATCGCGCACGAGCTCGGCGTGCCGATAAAGATCACGAGCGGCCCGGCCATCGAACGCGCCGGCGACCTCGCGGCGATCCTCACGAACCTCGAGAACGGCGCCGTGCTGTTCATCGACGAGGTGCATCGCCTCCCGCGCGTGGTGGAGGAAGTCCTGTACCCGGCGATGGAGGAGTTCCATCTCGACATCATCCTGGGGAAAGGTCCGGGGGCGCGGACGCTGCGCCTCCCACTGCCGCGCTTCACGCTGGTCGGAGCGACGACGCGCATCGGCCGTCTATCGGCGCCGCTCCGCGATCGCTTTGGCGCGATCTACCACCTCGATCTCTTCAAGCCAGACGCGCTCGAGCAGGTGGTCCGCCGATCCGCGCGCATCCTGAAGGTCGAGGTCGACTCCGCCGCCGCGCACGAGATCGCATTGCGCGCGCGTGGAACCCCGCGGATCGCGAACCGCTGGCTGAAACGGGTGCGCGATTACGCGCAGGTGCGCCATGACGGCAAGGTGACTCTGCCCGTCGCGCGCGAGGCGCTCGCGGCGCTCGAGGTGGACGACGCGGGTCTCGACGATCGGGATCGGAGCCTCCTCCGTGCGATCACCGACAAGTTCGGCGGCGGCCCGGTCGGACTCGAAACACTCGCCGCGGCGGTCAGCGAGGATGCCGAGACGATCGAGGACGTGTACGAGCCCTACCTGCTGCAGATGGGCTATCTCAAGCGCACCCCGCGCGGCCGCGTCGCGACGGAGCGCACGTATCGGCACCTCGGCCTGGACGTGCCGAAGAACGGCACGCTCTGGGACGGCCAGGAGTGAAGCGCTTCGAGCTCGAGCGCGCCATCACCGAAAACGAGCTCGTCCTCCACTACCAACCGATGGTCGAAGTCCCGAGCCGCCGGCTGACCGGAGTCGAAGCGCTGGTGCGTTGGCGCCACCCCGATCGCGGTCTCGTCTCGCCGCTCGAGTTCATCCCCGAGGCCGAGGCGACCGGGCTCATTCGGAGACTTACGTTCTGGGTGCTTCGCGAGGCTCTGTTGCAGTCGAACGTCTGGCGACGGGACGGCGCACCGCTAACTGTTGCGGTGAACTTATCCGTCGACAACCTGCACGATCAGCATTTCCGCCGCTATATGGAGCTGACACTGAAGGTGGCCGGAGGTCCCGACCTGTTGATCATGGAGGCGAACTCTCGCGCGCTCGCGCGTGATCGCGAGCCTCCGATCGACATATTGGAGCTGATGCGGGCTCAGGGGATACGCGTGACGCTCGACGACGCGACAGAGGAAGACGCGCAGATCCTCGAATCACTGCCCGCCGACATCATCAAGGTGAGTCGGGCGCTCATAACAAGGATGGCGCGCGACCACCGCGCGATCGAATACGTGACCGCAGTCGTGCGCGCGGCGCGCGATCGCGGCCTCGAGACGATCGCCGTGGGCGTTGAAGACGAGACGACCTGGGATCGCATCGTCGAGCTTGGTTTCTCGGGTGCGCAAGGCTATCTGCTCGCGGCCCCGATGCCTCCCATACAACTGAATGAGTGGCGAACGGCGCGAGTGTGATGAGACGGGAGCCGCGGCGGCGGGTGGCACGGGGGAGCGGGTTGCGCGCGAGCCGTTGACCGGCCGCGTCAGACGCGGTCCGACCTCAGTGCCGGGAAAGCGGACCGGTAGGCGAGCGCGCTGCCCCGACCCCGGGACAGCACCCGCCGCCCTCCTGCTCGTCGCGCTGGTCGTCACGTCGTGTGTGCCCCCAAGGGCGAGCTCTTCGCCGAGCACGACGACGACAATTCCTATCCCGACCACGGCGGCGCCGTCTGCCGCGAGCCCCACGCCATCGCCGTCGCCGCGCGTTGGTGCTGCCGTCGTCGAGAACGTGCAGCTGGTCGCGTCCGGATTGCGTGCGCCGTGGGCGGTCGACCTCGCACCGGACGGGCGGCTCTTCGTCACCGAGCGCCCGGGCCGCGTGCGCATCGTGCAGCCGGGCCCGGGCGGCGGACTTCGGGCGGATCCGTGGGCGACCGTTCCGGCGAGCACAAGCGGCGACGGGGAGAAGGGTCTGCTCGGGATCGCGCTCGATCCTGCCTTCGCGAGCAACGCCTTCGTCTATCTGTACTACAGCTACGTGGCCGCTGGCGGTGCCACACGCAACAAGGTCGTGCGGATGCGCGATCAAAACGGACTTGGGACAGAAGAGACAGTCGTCCTCGACGGGATCCCCGGCAACAACGATCACGACGGCGGGCGCCTGAAATTTGGCCCCGACGGAAAGCTCTACGTCACGACCGGCGACGCTGAAAACGGGGCGAACGCGCAGAACCCGACGAGCCTCGGCGGCAAGATCCTGCGACTGAACAAGGACGGGTCGATCCCGGCCGACAATCCGACGAGCGGCTCTCCGGTATGGTCTCTGGGCCACCGCAACGTTCAGGGCATCGCGTGGCATCCCGATACGGGCGCGCTGTACGAGACCGAACACGGGCCATCGGATCCCTTCCCGAACTGCTGTAACGACGAGGTCAATCTCATCGTGCCCGGCGGCAACTACGGATGGCCGACTGTGCGCGGCACCGCCGGCGACCAGCGGTTCCGAGACCCGCTCCTCGACAGCGGACGCCTGGAAACGTGGGCACCGTCCGGTGCGGCGTTCGCGACGAAGCCCGGACCGCTCCGGGGCTCGTTCATCTTCGCGACGTTGCGTGGTCAGCACCTCCACCGGGTAGTGTTCGGTCCCGATGGCCGGACAGTCCTATTTCAAGAGAAGCTGCTCACCAATCAGTACGGACGCCTGCGCGATGTATTCGAGATAGCGAGCGGCGAATTCCTCGTGCTGACGTCGAACCGTGACGGCCGGGGCATTCCGGCGGCCGACGACGATCGCGTCCTTCTCGTGACACTCAGGTGAGACAATTGACGCCTATGGAGCTCGCTCAGTTCGGTCGTGTACTGGTCCTGGTCGGCGCGGTGATCCTGGCCTTCGGGGTTCTCCTCGTCGTGGCCGATCGAGTTCCATTCATTGGCCGCCTGCCTGGGGACATCACCGTCCGTGGGGACGGGTGGACGGTGTACGCGCCGCTCGCGACGTCGATCGTCCTGAGCGTTCTGCTGACCGTGGTCTTGGGCCTGGTGGCCTGGGTGCGGCGGTAAAAGGAGAACATGTGACAGAAGAGAAAGTCAGCGAAGAGAAGAAGACGACCCCGGTCGTCGCCGAGGCCGAGAAGCAAGAGAAGATCCTGAATGCGTTGCAGTCGGTGCTCGACCCGGAGATCGGGCTTTCGGTGATCGACCTCGACCTCATCCGCGAGGTCGTGTTCACGCCTGAAGAGGCCGAGATCAAGATGGTGCTTACGACGCCGTTCTGCCCGTACGGGCCGATGCTGATCAATCAGATCCAGGCGGCGTCCGAGACAGCTGCCGAAATGCCCGTGAAGGTCACCGTCCTGCCGGATCGCTGGGAAGCGCCGCCCTGGCTTCGCTAGCGCATCTTTAGAGAAGCGCCCGCACCACCCTCAGCTGCGGGGACGTTTCCGCGGTCAGGCCCTGCGCCAGCGGCAACCCCAGATACGTCCCGCGCACGATCGCCCACTTGCGGAGGAGATTCGCGTCGAGGCCGGCATCCGCGAACCCCGTGATCCAGCGCTCGACTGATTCACGAGTGGGCTGGTGGCCGATGGGATTCCAGAGGAAGGTCGGGACGTCGAACTCCGGCTCGCCGACCATCGGCTTGGGGTCGATCACCACCCAGCCGTCGCGATGGCTCAGCAGGTTGTGATGGTGGAGGTCGCCGTGGATGAGCGTCGTGTCGCCCGGATGCATCGTCGCGTAGATCTCCTTCGCCTGACGCACGAGGTCGTGATCGCCGGCGTTGTCCAGCCAGCCTGGCACGTGGTCGCCGATCCAGCGGAAGGGGGACCCGCGTGTGGCCGGTCGCCAGAATCTCTTTGCCACAGCGATCGCGACCCGCATCGCCTCTGGTTCAGGGAGGCGCGACGCGTCGTGGCCGGGCAGTGCCCGCTCGATGAGGATCGCCCGCCGTGCCCGGTCGTGCCGTAAGAGGCGAACGGCGCCGTCGCCGGCGAGGAGCGCCAGGGCGTCCGCCTCGTGATCGGCCTCATCGTCTTCGACGGGAACGACCTTGAGCACAGCCTCATCGCCGGCTAAAGCCACGAACGAGAACCGACCTGCGAGAAGTCGCTCACCCAGCGACACGTCCCACTCGCGGGCGACCTCCTGGGCTGTCGCACGAAGACGCTCTGCGACCCGAGACGTGATCCCCCACGGAGAGACGTCCAGCCACGCGCTCTCGTCCGGGGTCACCGCCGGGCGCGATTGGGACGTTCGCTAGCGCGCGCCAGCACGAAGAGAACGTCGGAGAGCCGGTTCAGCCAGGGCAGGAGATCCTCGCCAGAGACGAAACCCGCGTCGACGCACTCGACCACGTGCCGCTCGGCTCGGCGGGCGACCGTGCGGGCGTGATCGAGGGTCGCCGCGATGCGGTTCTCGCCGGGGATGACGAAGCGTCCCTCGATCGGCGTCCTCTTCTTTAGGGCTTCCAGCACCTGATCGAGTCGGGCGACCGCCGCCCCGTCGAGGCGCTCCTTCAACCGACCAAGATCGTCGCGCGGGGTGGCGACCTCCGCCATGACCAGGTAGAGGCCACGCTGGAGCTCGAGGAGCTCGCGTCCGAGGCTCGACCGGGGGGCGAGCGATCGCGCGACACCGATCACGGCCTGTGCCTCGTCGAGGTTGCCGAGCGCCTCGATCCGCGGATCGGTCTTGCGAACGCGCTCTTTGCCGAAAAGCGAGGTCTCGCCACCGTCGCCGGTGCGGGTGGCGACGCGCGCGGACCGCCGGCGCGGGCGGGCAGGCACGTTGACAGTCTGGCCGCTCTGGTCACGCTATGCTCGATCAGTCCCGCGAAGCTTCCCGCGGGATTCATGGAGGGGCCGATGCCTTCGGGTCGAGGCGATGCCAAAGACAAGAACAAGAAAAAGAAGTCCAAAGAGCAGCTCGAGAGAGAGCTGAAGAAGAAAGGCGTGGCGCAACCGGTCCAGCCCATGACCTTCGAGATCGTGAAGCCGAAACGGAAAGAAAAAGAGACCTGGTGACGAGCCACTCCGAAAAAAACGGAGGAGAGCGGGGCGGCGCCGGTGTGAAGCAAGCCGGCGCCGCTCTTTTTGGGAGCGCTAAGGAGCAAAAGGTGGCTGTAACAGAGAAATCGAGAGCGATCGAGCAGGCGATCCAGCAGATCGAAAAGCAGTTCGGGAAGGGCTCGATCATGAAGCTCGGCGCCGCTACCGGGGAGAAGATCGACGCCATCTCGACGGGCTCGCTCGCCGTCGACATGGCCCTCGGGGTCGGCGGTTTCCCGCGCGGCCGGGTCATCGAGATCTTCGGCCCGGAGGCCTCCGGCAAGACCACTCTGGCACTCCACGCGGTCGCCTCGGCGCAGAAGACCGGCGGCACTGCCGCATTCATTGACGCGGAACACGCGCTTGACGCGGCGTGGGCCCGGACCTGCGGCGTGAGCACGGACGATCTCCTCATCTCGCAGCCGGACAACGGCCAGCAGGCGCTCGAGATCGCCGACACGCTCGTGCGATCGGGCGCCGTCGACATCGTCGTTATCGACTCCGTCGCGGCGCTCGTGCCGCGCGAGGAGATCGAGGGCGAGATGGGCGACTCCTTCATGGGACTGCAGGCGCGGCT
>Ga0207646_10007993_pt1 | contig 10667 bp, 6 predicted proteins | sample KBSK5502metaG_FD_184343 | JGI IMG/M metagenome (GOLD analysis project Ga0207646, IMG submission 184343) | Corn, switchgrass and miscanthus rhizosphere microbial communities from Kellogg Biological Station, Michigan, USA - KBS K5-50-2 metaG... | ecosystem: Host-associated > Plants > Roots >...
CCTCGGGTACCAAATCTGTGATGTTTTTCCCGTGCAACTCGTCCGGGGTCAGATTCGCGTTGAACGCCGCGTTGAAGCGGCGGATGTGCTCCTTCAGGCTGTTGGCAATTGTTTCGTCCATATCGATCGCGATGCGCAACTTTCTCCCCACCATTGCTCTACGCTGTCGGGCCTCGCGTTCTTTGATCAACTTCAGCGATATGCAAATGCCTACGAATAGGACTGAGGCCGCATTGGCCCACCTCAACACTGTGGCCCCGATCGCAACTCCGTAACCGAGCCACAGCGAAACGCCGATCAGGTAAAGCGTCAGCATCGGGTAGGACAAATCTTTTCCGCCCGTCTTCACGATTTTCTGAATCTGCGGCACAAAGGCGACAGTAGTGCAAGTCGCCGCCACGGCTCCGAGAATTGTCGCTGCCGTCCAGTTCACCATGAACATCCTCCGCTCCGATCTTCAACGTGGGGCTTCATGCCGTCCAGTGATTTTTGCGACACATTCTGATAACCTCTGGTTATGGATTTGGAACTGCGGCAAATGCGTTCAGTGGTTACTCTCGCAGATCATCTTCACTTCGGGCGCGCGGCGGCGGCTCTGCACGTATCACAGCCGGCGCTTACCAAGCAGATTCACAAAATCGAAGAAGCTCTCGAGGGACCACTTTTCATTCGCAGGCCGCGACAGCTTGCGCTCACCCGCGCTGGTGAGGTCTTCGTGGGTCGAGCTCGTCCGCTACTCCGTGACGCGCAGCTTGCGGCAGATCTCTTCCACGGCGCGACGCGCGGTGAAGCCGGCCTTCTGCGCATCGGTTTCGGAATTGCATCCCTGGCCAGCGGTCTTCCCGACCTTATTCAGCGCTTTCGGAACCGCTTTCCCGGTGTGCAAATCGCCATGCGCGAAATGTCCACGCCCGCACAGCTCGACGCTCTCGAGAATCGCACGCTTGACGCCGGATTCATCCGCCTGCCCGTCCCCGTTTCCGCTGTGCAGCTTTCCGCTTGGCCGCTTTTCCGCGACCGTCTCGTTGTGGCTGTCGGACCTTACTCGCGCAAGAGGCCTCGCGGCGGTTTGAAATCTTTTGCGCGCGCCCCTTTCATCGCCGTGGCGCGCTCCAGTTCAGCCAGTCTCTATGATCACGTCCTTCGGACCTGCAGCGCTGCAGGATTCACGCCTCGCATCGTGCAAGAGGTCGGTGAACTCTTTACCGTTCTCAACTTCGTCCGCGCAGGAGCCGGAGTTGCGCTAGTCCCTCACTCCTCCAAGGTGTTGAAAGTGCGTCGCGTTCGTTACGTCGAAACGGGAGTGCCAGCGGCGGCCTGGAGTGTAGGCATCGCCTTCCGCAAATCTTGCGCGACCGATCCAGCCTTCAGCAATTTCCTGTCGGTGGTTCGCCAACGTTATGCTTCTTAAATGAGTAAGAGCAAAACATTCACTGAAGCGGTGTCGACAGAAATGAAAGGCCCACACCATACAAAGGTGCCCCCCCTTGCCATGGAAGTGAAAAGGATCTCCCAATGAAGTGGCACCTGTTGCTCCTGGCGGGAATTGCTATCTCCATCTTTATAACGTATTGGCGTGTGGCAAGCCGTCCGGCCTTCCGCCAACAATCGAACGAAGTAGTCATACGAGAGCCAGGAAAACGCTCGCTTGGACGACCACAACCTGTTGCTCCCGAGGCACGGACGGATATGGAATTCGCGTGGCTGAGTCAAGCTGCATACCAGCGCGTACCGGACGGTAAAAAGAGCGGCCCTGCTGGTTGCCCAGATCCAGATTCTGCTCTTCAAAAGATTGGCTGGACTCGGTGGTTGAATTTTCCAGATGATGAACTCCGGGAGAAAATGTCGACTTCTCATCTCCGCGTTGAAGTGTGGGTGAACTCCTCACGCAATGCGGTGGCTGTCGCGTTTGGCGGTACCGTGTTTAAAAGCGGGAAGGATTGGAAGTCAAATTTGCGATGGTTTATCCCTCATCACGACGACGAATATACAGAACTTGTCCAAGAATTCGGCCCTGCCTTCGTAAAGGAATTCGTGAAGCGAAAAGAGCAACCTGAATGGGCCTTCCTGCAGCACACCGCCATTTTTGCTACCGGACATTCGTTGGGTGGCGGTTTGGCCCAACAATTTGCTTATTCCTTGCCCATAGACCCCAATGTCCCCAGGGTCAAGAAGGTGTTCGCCTTCGATCCGTCACCCGTGACTGGCTTCTACAGCCTGGATGCGACTACTCGCAACACCAACAGCCAGAACCTCGCGATCGATCGCATTTACGAGAGAGGCGAGGTTCTGGCTCTGCTCCGCTCTCTTGAAAACTTCGTTTACCCGTCCAGCGCAACCAGCCCAACGATCCGTCAGGTCAGATATAACTTGTTTTACAGTCACAATCCTATCGCGGGACACTCGATTGCAGAGCTCACGTGCAAATTGGACGAGGTGAGCCGTAGCTGTTCGGTCGCGTAGTTGCTTGCATCCGGCTCTTGCTGGCGACGGAGAAGACCGATACCTCCACAGACGGACGACCGTCAGCGTCTCTGCTATGAAATCAATAAGAGGGTCGTACCCGCAAGGCGGCAGTCGGTCGAGGCGCACCCTGCTGAAGAGTTTGGACCTCTCCTCCTAAATCTCTGAGCCTTTGGGTTATTTCGTTTGCTTCGTTGCGCTGTTGTGCCGTCAATCGATAACTCGGCGGAGGGTCTTTTTCACCCCGCGCGATCAATTCAAAAAAGCTGCTATCACTCTCTTCTGGATGCTTGATCGAGAAGGAAAAATCTGCGAGAAATGTTTCCAGTAGAGCCATGGTGGAACGATATCTAAGCCAGCGGTGGTTGTCCCAGGTCATCATCGTCACGTCGCGGTTGTCCTTACCCTCCAGGAAGTGATCGATAAGTTTTTCGGCGGCGAGCTCTCCGTATCCGCTCAGCGCCGTTACAAGTCCGGAAGGCATGTTCAAATTTAGTCCGCCCTCGAGTTTGTCCAAGTACACATGCACAAGGCGATCTCGGTAGCCGGGAACCATGCTCTGTAAGTTGTCCATCCAGTTTCTGGCAGAATCGAACATCACAGAGAAAAAGGCTCCCGCTGCACCGATACTGGAATTTGTCGTGAGGCGTGTCCATAGGTGCGCGACACCGCCGCGGTTCGATCGAGGCATCCATACGCGATCCGGGCGATCCGGACGTGCGTCTCGGAGATTGATACCGAAGGTGGGCCATTTGGGGAGCGGGCTGTCGAATAAATGGAGAGGAAAATTGCTGCAGATACCTCCGTCGGAAAACCACACGGCTTCAGGTTTGCGGAGTTCTTTCGGATCGAGGGCGTCGCCTGGAACTCGCTCTGTGGGAACCGTTTCATTCTGTTCCCTTCTACGTCGCGACCAATCGACAGCATAAAGGGGCACCGCACAAAAGAGAAAAGGGAAACTTAGACTCAGGCGTGTGGCGACAATCACCGGAAGATTGTCGTTATCAGGCAACGGTTTCAAACCGGTCGTGTCGATCGGTTCGCCGTGGTCGCTTGGCTGTGCGGGATGGTTTTCCATCCATGTCACCACCTCATCCGGAAAAAAAAGGCGCATTTCGGAAGGACAATAGAAAAATTCCGATGACTCAAATGGCAAAGTATATGGACGCCCGAATGTCAGGCAGGTAGAAATCATCTTGAGAGTGATTCCGGCGCCCTTGAGATCTCCGAATGTTAGAGGGTGATCCGATGGCAAACCGGAAATCTTATTCAATCGCTCGTTCAGCCATCCAATCAAGGACGGCGCGTGACCTTTCTGTTGCTCTGTCCATCCCGTACATAATCCATAGTGATGGGCTGACAAGCGCCCAGTCCGCAAAAGAATACCTATGGTAGCGGATATCCCGATTCCGGCGAGCACAGCGAAGATACCTAATAGGACGGCCGTTACGGCCCGCCAACCGGTACTCGGGAAAACCAAACAGGCAAACGCAAAGCTGGGAACGAGCCCGAGCAGAATTTCAAACCAAAGAGCCTGAGCAAATAGAAATGCCCGCCGCAGCCGCCCCTTCACGAGCAGCGCGGTCGCCAGCCGAAAAACAACCCTCATCTCTCGCTGTGGCTGGAACAGATTCAAAAGGTTGGACCCAGACGCGGACTCGCATTTCTCTCCAAGCCAATTGGACACTTTTCCCACTTCGCTGAAAGCATCCCGGCCATTCCGGCGCGCATATTCCGCTGCCGCGGTGAGAGCAGCCGCGATAGCGCCGGCGGAAGTTCCTCCAATCGACTGAAATTGGTAACGTTCCGCCAACTTGCAAATCAATCCCGGGTAAACAATTCCGGACGTAATTCCGCCCTTCATTACAATGTCGCATTTCTTCAATGTCGGACTCGGTATCGCAGTGCTCATTGTTTTTCCTGCCTAGAATTCTCTGAGAACGATTCTGATTCGGGGATAGCGAATCTCCGCCCCGAACAATGCGAGGGATGTTAGCACTCTCGAGGGAACTGCAGATCAGTCGGGATTTGTCGCGACAGGCTCGCAGGTCGAAGGTAGTTGCTTGAACCAGACGGCAGTTCAGAGCCGCAGCCGATCGAACGACAATCGCCAGCTCATTGCGCCGTATCTTTGGTGCCACATTCAGAGTCATCCATCAGACTTCTTTGCTAGCGATACAACCTCGTCAGGACTTTCTTTTACCCATCGCGTGCGACCGTCGGACATCTGGAGCTCGGTCGCGGCCTCGCCAACTGAAACTGCAACGATTTGATCTGTGTTAATAATCACTACGCCGACGTCCTCTCCAGCCTCGTTCGCCTTTCGAAGTTTGATCAGCGCCATTTACGCCTCACGCGTTCTACGAGGTTGTAGCAGATGCCCAGCGATCGACAGAGTGACCGCGGCACCGCGGTCGCGTCAAAAAACGAGGTCGGCCAAGACGATCAAACAAGGCTTCCTCAACAATCCCCCGATATCTATCGAAGTGCGCTGGGAATTTGCATTCTCCGGAATACGAAGCCACAGGAAGGAGAATCGGTTCGTTGGTCGGCCCGGATTCCCAATTAACCAAAAACGCGTTCGGGCACGGGGCGGATGAATGGGGGGACATATAATCTAAGGGGCACGCTCTGTCGGTGTTGACGCCCCCAAAGAACACGGAGTAACAATGAATCACATCTATCTGTATATTTCTCTCCATGAACGCCGATGATCTCGACGACAATTCGGATCTTTCCCCTGGGCGGAAAGAACTCTTTAATCGCCTTAACTGCCTCAACGAAACCATTTCCGAAAAAGATGCATGAATTCAGCCGCCTGATGAAGGAAGTTCGCCCCGAAGATTCTCGCCGCACGTCGGGGCAAAAAGGAGAGAGGCGCTCGGTAATCTCGCAAGCGCCTCCTCTACTGCGTCAACGTAAACCGTACCTCACTGGATCACCTCCTTCTCGGCAGGAACGCCGATGTCGACCAGATGTCGAATAATCCGAGTATAGCGCGGGAGAGAAGAGATGTCGGAACAGAGCACCGATGCAGTGCTCGCCGGGCTCGCCGACGACGACGATCACTTCGTAGTCGTTCATTTCGGCAGCTCTTCGCCGGCCCGCTCGCGCACCATGTACTCGGCGTACCAGTCGGGCCAGTTCGGATCGGCTTGACCTGTCCGCGCCTCGTGTTGCCCGTGCGCGGCCGCCGCACGCCGAAGTGCGCTCGCCAGATCGTTTGCAGACGCGAAGGTCGTCGTCGCGGGGTCGATGCGACCGGGCAGCCGCGTCGTAACCTCCTGGAACAGCCAGCCGTTGCCGTCAGGATCACTGAACGAGGCGAACGAGCGGTAGCTGTGATGCTCGGCATCCGGACCGCTGACCCGGACCCGTCCAAACAGGTAGGGCTCGTCCGTGCCCGCGTACACGCCGGCGGCGTCGTGGAACACTTCGCTGATCTCGACGCCGCGATCGAGCAGCTCTTTGCGGGCGGCCTGGATGTCGGAGACGATCAGGTACAGGCCCTGGGCGGAGCCGGGTGCCGCCGGGGTGACGTTCTTGCCGAAGATGATCGAGCACTCCGAGCCCGGCGGCGTGAACTGGATCACGCGGAAGTCTTTAGCGCTGTCGTAGTCGGCGTCGAGCCGCCACCCGATCCTCCCGTAGAACTCCTTCGCGCGGTCGACATCCGAGACAGGGATGACGACCACCTCGAACTTCATGTCAACTCTCGCGACGCCCGCGTCGCTGGTCGGGTCATTAGTACGGACTGCCTTGGTGCTCACGGCTACCTCCTTCGTTGTGTGGGATGACCCTTGGGCTTTCACCATTCTGTCGCGGATCACGCTACGTATGTGGCGGCGCGGGTCGGCCGAGAATCGATCTTCGACCCACGGCTTGCCGTAGTTCGGTCGCGTCAGCCAGTGAAGGGCCAAGAGACTAGCACAGTTGTTGGTCCGGTGCATTAAATCCGGGTAAGTCTCAATGATTGGGCGTCCGCTCCCTAAAAAGGGAGTTCGGGTGCGGATGGAGAGGCACCCCATTCGACGGCGACTCTCAAGACACGACGAAGGACGCGAAGAGAACTCAAAGCTGAAACTCTTGCCGGGTGAGCGACACACAGAGAGCGAGTGATTTCGCACAACGAGGAGGCTCGTTATCTGGCAGCGGCACCTGATTTGCTGGCTGCAATCGTGACAATTCTCGCGGACACGGGTATGCGACCCGAGGAGTGTTTCCGTTTGCGTTGGGAGTCCGTCATGCGGACAAACGGCAGGCACGGGACCGTCCTAACAGCGGCGGCTAGGCGTGTTCTTCCTATGACTCCTCGCGTCCGAGCGGTGCTGGAAGCACGATGGGAAAAGGCAGACACGCCTGACGAAGGCTGGATATTCACCGCTCCTACGCAGAACGGACACGTCGAGAAATCCACGCTCAAGAAGCAGCACAAGGGAGTTTTCAAAACGTTGAAGGAAGAGGCTGAGAAGAACGATGAGCAGCCAGTCCGCCCGTTTGTGGGCTGCGATGTCTGGACCTTGGCTCGAATCGCCGGGCACAGCAACATCAAGCCGTCGAGCCGCTACGTCGATTCATCAGATGATGCCGTGCTCGGCGCAATGAAACGCTTGGGGAAATCAGGTGGGCACAAAATTGGGCACGATGAAAAATACAAATCAACCGGCGAGAACGCAAAGGCAGCTAACGCAATGATTGCAAAGAAGAAAGTTGGTGGACGTGACCGGGATCGAACCGGTGACCCCCTGCTTGCAAAGCAGACCGGGGTAAAACATTAAATGCTTTGTCTGGTGTCGCTTACACCGAAAATCAACGAAATTTCCGCTCTCTCAAATGTCCCGAAGTTGTCCCGAACTCGCCCCAAGGAGCAGCGCGGGATCGCAAACTTACCGCCAATTGGTGAGAGCAATAGCTGCCGAGGATCAGTTTGGTCCTGCTCCCGACGACGGTTGCACTTTCATGGCGTTCGCCCGCACCGCTGGCCAGTTGTAGACCGGATATTTGGGCCGCTTGATCGGCGGCGTAGGATGATCTTTCAGTTCCTGAAGCGCGACACTCACACCCTTCTCAAGTTGCGGATCGTGACCCTGGCGCCACGCCGCGGGGTCCAGATCCACTTCGATGTCCGGCGCCACGCCTTTGTTTTCCACATCGAACTCACCAGTGTCGGGATTGAAAAGGCCAAAGCGCGGTGCAGTCACTCCGCCTCCGTCCATAAGGTTCGGGTATCCGCCGATACCGATTAGGCCGCCCCACGTGCGTGTGCCGATCAGCGGACCTATGCCTAGCTTTCGGAACATCCAGGGCAGGGCGTCGCCGCCCGATCCCGCATATTGGTTGATCAACATGACCTTCGGACCGAATATCGTTTGCGGAATGGAATTGTCTTTGCCTTCGCGGGTCATCGCCACCATCAAAAGCGGCCGCTTTAGCCAATCTACGATGTAATCGGCGATCCAGCCGCCGCCGTTGAAGCGCTCATCAATCACGGCGCCTTGCTTGTCGTTTTGCGCGAAATAATAGCGATTAAAATTCGTGAAGCCGGCGACGGCGGTATTCGGCAAATAAATGTACGCCAGCTTGCCGTTACTGAGTTCGCCCACCCTACGGCGGTTGCTCTCCATCCAGTCGCGCAAGCGCAGGGAGCGCTCGTCCCCGATCGGCACTACCGTGACGGCACGCGCATCTTTTCCGGTGGGGTCGGATCCCACTCTCAATTGAACAGCTTTGCCTGCCTTTTCGAGGAAGAAGCCATAGACTTCGTCGCGGCCATGGACTTCGCGGCCGTCGACAGCCAGCAGGTATTCGCCTTGGCGGACGTTCACGCCAGGTTCAGTGAGGGGAGCACGCAAATCGGGGTTCCAGTTCTCGCCGAAGTACACTTTGGCGAAGCGGTAGCGATCGTGGTCAATCGTGTAGTCGGCACCGAGCAGACCCACGCTGACGTGCCTGACTTCCGGGCGTTCGCCGCCAAAAATGTAGACGTGCTGCGCGGTGATTTCACCAAGCATGTCGGCAAAAATGTAGTTCAGATCGGCGCGGCTCATCACGTTCTCGACATAGGGTTGATAGGCGGCCATCAGCTCTTTCAGGTTCGCACCGTGCATGTTGGGATCGTAGAAGAAGTCGCGCTCGATGCGTCCCATCTCGCGGAACATCTGCTGCCACTCCGCGCGCGGGTCGACATAGACCTTCGTCGTTTCCAAATGCAGTGTGCCATCGGGCTTTCCGGGTTCGGGTGGCTTGCCGAGCGCATCGACGGGCTTGATGGTCCACGCGCCGTGGGGAGGTGGCCCGCCTCCAGCGGGAGGGAGAGGAGGCTTTGGTGGAAGCTGCTCATATAGTGCCTTTTCGCCATTGGACGAAATAACGAAGCCGCCAATGTTGTCGAGCAGTTTGTCAGTCTTCCGGGTGCACGCGTCGAACTTGTGCACGATGCGCCCGATCCGGTTTCCGTCGTCCACCGTGGGGCCTTCGAGCAGATAGACCAAATGAGTTTTGCCCGCAAGGAGGCGCTCATAATTCCGTGCGGGAATCGGAAGCGCCAGGATGCGCTGGCTGATGTTTTCAAAATCAATTTTCACTTCGGGAGTTTGCTTTGCGGATTTTTCGTCTTTGTCGCCCTTCTTTTCGGCAGATTCTTTCTCGCCGGTCTTTGCACGCTTTTCTGCAGCCGGCTCGGCCCCGGGTTTGGCCTCGCCTGGCGGCGCGCAATCGTCCGTCTCGGCGGGCGCTTTAGCCGCCGCAGATTTGTCGCCGGGCGCGGTCACCTTCTCCTCATCGCTCTGCGGAGCTAGGGGCGATTTCAGATCTTTGGAGAGAACAACAACGTAAGCGCTGCGCGTAACCGGAATTTTGAATCCACCCATGCTACTGGCTATGACAGGTCCAGTGTCGGTACTGGCAAAAAAGTAGAGGTACTTCCCGCTTTTGTCGAACGCAACGGAAGCCGCATCGCTCAATCCGTCGGTCACTTGGTGGGCAGTTTTATCTTCGACGCCATACACAAATACGGCGCGCAACGAACTATCAAGCTGACGAGTGTAAGCGAGCCAACGACTGTCGGGCGACCAATCGGGATCGAACCCGTTGCCTGGGCCACCGTCGTACGGATTCGTATCCACGAGGACCGGCTTTCCCGTCTCGATGTCCACGTACCACAGGTTCAAGCGCTTGTCGCTGTATGCGATTTTCTTGCCATCGGGCGACCAGGTCGGCAAATAGAAAAACGAAGGAGGACTACCGAGGCCGATCTTCTTCACTTCGCCCAAGCCATCCTGCGAGCGCAGGTGCAACGCGTACTCACCGGACTCATCGGAAAAATAGGCGATCCACTTTCCATCGGGAGACCACGCCGGGTCGCGTTCCGTCGCGCCAGTCGTGTTGGTCAAATTGCGGATGTCTCCATGCTCGACGGGAGCGGTTAGTATTTCCCCGTGCGCTTCAAAAACGGCCCGTGCGCCGGTGGGCGAGATGTTGGCGTTCTCTATCTGCTCGGCAGCGTTTACGTAGTGCGCACGCACGGCGGGAAAGTCGCCGGTCACCCGAACGTTGACAGGGTTCTGTTTACCGCTCGCCGGATCGAACAAGTGAATGGAACCGAATTGTTCGTAAACGATAGCATCTGGGCCCGAGGAAGCCGACTTGATATCCATGCCGTTGCTGGTCAGCGCTTCGCTTACCTGTTTGGAAGCGGTGTCGTAGGCGTAGAGATTCACCGGCCCATTGCGATCGGAGAGAAAATAGATGCGGTTGCCGATCCACATTGGAGCGGAGTCGTTGGAATCCTTGCGTGGGAGTTTTTCGATGCTGGAATCGGCCAGATTGGCCACCCACACCGGAGAAGCGGTGCCGCCACGGTAATGCTTCAGGCCGCGCTGAAATTGCCACGACTCCCTGAAATTTGTAAACGGGACGTACGCCAGGTGGGAATTATCCGGGGAGAAGGCGCCGTCAACCGCCATCGGAAGCGGAAGGACTTCGGGCAGCCCGCCGTCGAGCCCCACGGTGTACAACTGCGTGAAGCCCGAGTAGCTGTCGCGTGGGGAGCGAAAGATAATGCGCTTGCCGTCGCGCGTCCAACCCACCACTTGGTCCGGCGAGGGATGTGATGTGAGCCGCTTCGGCACGCCGCCAGCGGCCGGCACCACGTAGACATCTTCATTTCCGTCGTATTCGCCTGTGAACGCAATCATCGAGCCGTC
>Ga0207646_10007994_pt1 | contig 10666 bp, 10 predicted proteins | sample KBSK5502metaG_FD_184343 | JGI IMG/M metagenome (GOLD analysis project Ga0207646, IMG submission 184343) | Corn, switchgrass and miscanthus rhizosphere microbial communities from Kellogg Biological Station, Michigan, USA - KBS K5-50-2 metaG... | ecosystem: Host-associated > Plants > Roots >...
GAAGGCACGGGCCGCGTTCTACAGCGAGAGGATGATGGCCAACGTATCGCCGGCTCGGCTGAAGCGATTCTTTTCCGAGTCGGCAGGTGGCTATAAGCTCTCGAAGAAGGTCCGCGAGCTCTGTGTGTTCGCCAGGCAGGACATCACGCGCGATCCGCCATTCTCCAGGATGGACTTCGTGACCTGCTGCAACGTGCTGATCTACTTCGACCTGCCATTGCAGAAGAAAGCGATCGCCATGCTTCATTACGCGCTCGTGCCCGACGGGTTCCTGATGTTGGGGACGTCCGAGAATCTTCGCGGCTCGACGAACCTGTTCCGGCAATTCGGAACGAAGCCGCTGATCTACCGGAAGCAGGCGGCACTGGGCAGAGGCACCACAGAATTCGCGGTATCGCGCGCCGCTCGGTCGGACCTCGTACCTCCTCTCGCGAAGGTCTCTGGCCAGAGCCCCGCTCACGACGGTGCGGATAGCTTCCTGGTGACCCATCTCGCTCCCTGCGGGGTGCTGGTCAACGATCAGATGCAGATCATTCGATTCCGCGGAGAAACCGGCCCCTACCTGTCTCTCGTTGAGGGAGACGCCACCTTCAACCTGTTCCATTTGGTCCGGCATCGCGAGGTACTAGCCGCCTTGCGGCCCGCAATGCGCAGCGCCGTACGCGAACGGGTCCCCGTCAGTAGCGAAGATATTCTGGTAAACGACGACGGTCAGCGGCGCCGGGTCTCCTTCGAGGTCGTTCCATACATCTCCGGTCCGTCCGGGCCGGATTTGTACTGGGTGCTGTTCCATGACCGCGGTGCCGCTGCCGTGCGCAAGACGAAGAGAGGCCGCGGCCGCGGCAAGCAGGGGGATGAGCCCAGCGAGATCGTTGAGCTGCGCCAGGCGCTGGCCGCGGTCGTGGAAGACCGCGAACAGCTTGCGGACGAAGCGGCAGCGGCCGCCGAGGAAGCTCAGTCGAGCGACGAGGAGCTGCGCAGCACGAACGAGGAGCTGGAGACCGCGAAAGAGGAGCTGCAGTCGGCAAACGAGGAGCTGAGCACGCTCAATGACGAGCTTCGCAACCGAAATGCGGCGCTGACCAGAATGAACGATGATCTGGAGAACCTCCTCGCGGCGGTGGAGGTCCCCATTCTGTTCGTTGGAGTCGACTTGCGCGTTCGCCGCTTCAACACCACCGCGCGCGCGCTGCTCAATCTCGACGCGGAAGCTGTAGGCCGTCCCCTGGTGGAGGTGAGATCGGGAATCGACGTGGCCATTCTCGAGCGGCTGGCGACCGACGTGATCCAGTCCCGGAATGAGGCGGACGTCGAGATCCAGGAAAGCGGGGGACGCTGGCGTCTGGCGCGCATCCGGCCCTATCGAACCAGCGACGGAAACATCGACGGCGCGATCATCGCCCTGGTTGACATCGACGCGCTCAAACGGAGCGTACTAACCGCGGAGAGCGCGACCAGGAACGCCAAAATGCTGGCCGAGGCCAGCGTTCTGCTGGCGTCGTCACTCGATTATGAAACCACGCTCGCGTCGTTGTCTCACCTTTCGACCGCTGAGTTTTCGGACTGGTGTGCGGTCGATCTGGTGAATGAAGATGGGACGATTCGTCACTTGACGGTCACCCACGCCAATCCGGTCATGCGGGACCTGGCACTGCAGTTCCAGGAAGTCGCGTTCAGCGAGCCCGATATCGCGCCCGGCGCACCGGAGGCCCTGCGACGGCGCACCTCGGTACTGCTCTCCGACATCGCCGAATCGAAGCTCACCGAGCTTCGACCCGACGCAAAAATCACGCAACTGATCGATGCGCTGGGTGTCAAGTCGCTGATCAGCGTCCCGCTCATCGTCCGCGGAAACATCCTGGGGACGACAACATTCTCCTCCTCACGGCGCCGGTTTGAACTGACCGATTTGCAGCTCGCGGAGGAATTGACGCGAAGGGCTGCGACGGCAATCGACACCGCGCTGCTCTTTCGTGAAGCCGAGGGTGCCAACCGTTACAAGGATGCCTTCCTTGGAACGGTCGCTCACGAGCTGCGCACGCCCCTGACCTCCATCCTCGGATGGGTGCAGTTGGCTAAACAGGCTCCAAAGATGAGCGAAGAAGCGCTCACTCAGGTCGAGCTGGCCGCGAATCTGCTCCGAGTATTCATCGAGGACCTTCTCGACGTGTCGCGAATTCGAGAGCAGAAGCTGCGCATGGAGATGGGCGATGTCGACCTTGCCAACGTCACTCGCTCCGCGTGCGACATCACACGAGTGGCTGCTGGTCTGAAAGGGATTCACGTGGCATGCGAGCTTGCGCTGTCGCCGGCGCCGGTCGTCGGAGACTCCGTTCGGCTGCTGCAGGTCGTCTGGAACCTGCTGAGCAACGCGATCAAGTTCACACCGCCTGACGGTTCGGTCGAGATTCGCCTCGATCGCCACGAGAATGAAGCGCGACTCACCGTACACGACACCGGCGCGGGAATCAGCGCCAAATTCATTCCGCATGTCTTCGAGCTGTTCCGCCAAGGAGAGGACAGCGAGGGGCATTCGCCGGGACTGGGGATCGGCCTGGCGATCGTTTCGCAGATCGTGAAACTCCACGGCGGAACGGTGCGCGCCGAGAGTCCGGGCCTTGGTCAGGGATCGACGTTCACCGTGACGCTTCCGCTAGTGCTCGCCGGCGACGCAATCGGCGTCAAGTCAGGGCGACGCTCGCTGGGATCACGCGCGAATCGCAAGCTGCCGAAGTCGTCGTCGGAGTAAGTCCGGCCGCCTACAGTTGCGCTACGGCGGAACTGATGTCGCGGGCCTCGTTCTCCACGGCGCGCAGTCGCGTGGCAAACCGCTCGACCTTGTCCGACTCGGTTGCGTAGAAGCGTTCATAAGGCTCGAACGCTCCCCTGATAGCGCGGATCATGCGATCGATCTCTATGGTTGATTCGCGCGTGATCGCGTCGCGAATCTGCGAGCGAAGCTCCTCGATGCGCTCCCGGAACTCGGCCTTCGCCTTTCCTCGCTTGTAAGGGAGGATGAGGAGGCTGGCAACCAGCAGCATGGTAGCGGCGGTCAGACCGGTCACATCGAGGGCCATGCTGCTGACAGCGGTGGTGAAGAGATAGCCAAAGCCCACCGCGCCGACTCCCAGAGTCACCGAATGAAAAACGCCGCGCATCGCGCCGTCGATAATTCTCCGGCTCTCGATGCCCAGGTCGTAGGTATTGAGACGCTTCTCGGTTTCCGTGCGGATCCGCGAGTAGACCTCCTCCCGGTTGTAGGCGAACTCCCGGCCAACCTTCCCAATCAAGACCGGGTCGCGCGTGTCGGCACTGACCTGGCGGTGAAAGGCCTCCACGGTGCTGTTCCACAGTTTCATGTTCTCCCTGACGAGCCAATCGACCGACTCCTGAATAGTGGCATCGATCGATCCGTGCCAACCCATGAACACCTGCCGGTCGAACTCCTCGCGGAAGCGCAGCGGATCGCGCAGCAGGAGCAGGTGGCTGATTCGCAGGTACCGGTCGATGAAGTCGACGCCGCGCCGCTCGAGATCCATCATCAGATTGTCGATGCGCATCGTGAACTGGCGGAAGTTGGCGGTCAGTTCGTCGTTCGCCTGGCCGAGCTGTCCGGTGATCGCGTCGATGCGCTGCCGATCGATGGCCAGGAGCTGGCGGCGCGACTCGATCATGCTGAATTGCTTCACGGCGAGGCTGAGGATCGTATCGAGTGGTGCCTGCAGTTTCATCCGAATGCGCTCTTTCTCGGAGAGCACCCGGAAGATGTAATCCTCGAGCGGCTCGAAATTGCTCCGCGTCCAGTCGTCGGGGGAGTGACCGCCGATTTTTGTCTCCAACGCCAGCTTTGCCGCTACCGGAAAAATCACCGGATCGAAGCCGAAGATTGCGCGGGTGTTCGTCCTGACGTAATCGACGACTTCCGCAATTTCGTCCGCGCTTTTCGTATCCGTCTTGTTGATGACGAAGACCACCTTCTTGCCCCAGTTCTGGATGTACTCGAGAAAGCGCCGCTCCGACTCGGAGAGAGGACGATCGATCGAAGTGACGAAGAGGACGAGATCCGCGCGGGGGATGAAGTCCTCCGTGATCTCCTGGTGGCGTTGCACGATCGAGTTTGTTCCGGGCGTATCGACGAGAGTGATATTGCGAAGAAACGGGATGGGATAGAACTGCTCGACGACGAAGCCGGAGAGCTGCTTTTGCGAAGCTGTTTCTCGATAGCGGAGGATCGAGATCCGATCGTCGACCGGCACCGGACCCTCGGTGCGAAGCCGCGCGCCGAACAGTGCGTTGATCAGCGACGATTTGCCGGCGTTGAACTCGCCCACGACCACGATCGTGAAGAGGTCTTCCAGTCCAGCCAGTAGCTCATCGACGCGCCGCCGCTCGTCCGCCTGCTCCGGTTCGAGAGTCTCGCGGAGCTGCACCAGAAGCTGACTTTCCCTCCGCAGCGTCTGATGGACGTTTGCGTCAACGACGGTGTCGAAAACCCCGGGCATTCTCTCTCCAAACTCCTCATTGGCACGAGAACGGCGTGCTTAAAGGTTACCTGCCTTCAGCGGCCTCTCCCAATCAGGTCCGACTGCCTTCAGGATACGAGGGATAAGAAATGGACCTGCGCCTTAAAAGCTGCGTTCTGGTCGTGGATGATGATCCAAGCATCCGACTCTTACTCGTTACATACCTGCGTCGCCAAGGCTATCAAATGCTGGAAGCGCGCAACGGCCGGGAGGCGCTTACGTCAATGCGTGCCGGCAGCGTTGATCTCGTGGTCTTGGATCTTGTGATGCCCGAAGTATCCGGTTTGGATGTCTTGCGCGAGCGAGCCGCTGACCCCTCGCTGCTGCGGATTCCGATGATCGTCGTCAGTGCAAGCAACACTGGCAAAGTGCTCGCCGATGTCCTCGACAAGCGCGTCAGCGCAGTGATCGCGAAACCCTTCGATCTCGATACTCTTCTGACGACCGTGGCAAAGTGCCTGGAGCATCCAAACGTTCTCGCCCTCGACGCTGCGTGAGGTCCGCCCTCGAGAAACGCACATCCTTGAGCCGGGATTGAACGGCTGCCTTTCAGGCTGCTTTTGAAACAGGCTTGAGTTGAGTGGGGGGTGCGGGAGGGTTACAAGTAGCTTCGATGCATCCTCGAACAGCCGTAATCAACGCCGCATTGTCAAACGGCTTCCGCAATGCGGCGAACACGTTCGGATTGGTCGCCCCTGCGACTTCAAACGATGATGCCGCAGACATGATCACGACACACTTGATCTGCGGGTCACGGACCGCGAGCCTCCTGAGGACATCGAGGCCGCTGACTTCCGGCATCATCAGGTCAAGCACCACAACGTCGTATGGAGTGAGTTCGATCTTCGAGATCGCATCCTTTCCCCCGTTCGACGTATCGACGTCGTAGCCCTCGTGCCTGAGAATGGTTGCCACGAGGAGAAGGGTCACTGCGTCATCGTCGGCTACCAGGATTCGCTTGGAGGGCACACCGTCATCGAATGCTTCAATCATGCCAAAAGTCCTTAAATATGGAAGTTATACAGATTTGTGGCGTCGGCTTCGCCGGCCGAGTGAATCGTACTCAGCGAAGAGTCCGGCAATCTGTTCAAAACGAAACAACTGTGCCTCGATCTGGCAACTGGACCGGTGCTATCGTGTTGATGTGAGCGTGACTGGAACCTCAAGCGTCCGGCGAATTCGAGAGGCTCCGCCGTTTGATCCCGAGGTCTTCCTCGAGCAAGCGGGTGTGGGAAGAACTCTGATCGATCTCAAGAAGAATCAGGTTCTTTTCTCGCAGGGAGACCCCGCGGACGCTGTGTTCTACATCAAGAAGGGCACCGTCAAACTGACCGTCGTCTCGGAGCGAGGCAAAGAAGCGATCGTGGCGCTGCTGGAAGCCGGCAACTTTGTAGGAGAGTCATGCATCGCTGCAGCGGAGCGCGTGCGCATGGTGACGGCCACGGCACTAAGCCGCTGCACGCTGATGCGCATCGAACGGAAGGAAATGGTCAGAGTGCTTCACGAGGAGCACGCCCTCGCCGATGTTTTCGTCTCTTTCCTGCTTGCGCGCAACGTTCGGATCCAGGCGGATCTCGTCGATCAGCTTTTCAACTCCAGCGAGAAGCGATTGGCCCGCATTCTGTTGCTGCTGGCCCACTTCGGCAAGGAAGGCAAGCCGGAGAACGTGATCCCGAAGATCAGCCAGGAAGTGCTCGCCGAAATGATCGGGACCACGCGATCGCGGGTGAACTTCTTCATGAACCGCTTTCGCAAGCTCGGGTTCATCGAGTACAACGGCGGTCTCGAAGTCCACAGCTCGCTGCTCAACGTGGTCCTCCACGATTAGGCACGTACGTGTGCAGAACAGCACAGATTGTCGGTGGCGATTGCGCGTATCGTGATGCTCAATCGCCATGCTGGTAAAACAACTCTTTGACGAGATCCGTGCTTACGATGGCGTGGCGGAGCGAACCGGCGTGCAATTCGAACGCGACGCCGTGCGCCGCAGCAGCGGTTGCTGCAGAAGTCTCACTGAGTTGATCCGAAAAGCACGCGCCGGCGGTGATGGCAATTATTATCTGCCGCTGAGCCTGTGGCCGGCGAACACCGAGCGCGTCGAGTTGCAGAAACGTTGGGTCGTGATGTCGTCGCTCTCGCCCGGTTCACCGTAATCCGTTATCCGCTTCGACGAAGACGTTTCCCGCCGTCGCGAAGCTCGGGATCGCGTGCGGCATACACGTGTGTGAACTCCAGGCCGAAGAAAAAGATCTGCGCTGACCAGTAGGCCCACAGCAGAACGACCACCAGAGATCCTGCGGCGCCGTAGCTCGACCCGACGGCCGCTTTCCCGAGGTAAAGACCGAGAGCGAACTTTCCGATCACGAAGAGCAACGCGGTGAATGCAGCGCCCGGAAGCACGTCGCGCCAGAGAACTCTAGTGATCGGAATGTAGCGGAACATGATCGCGAACAGGATCGTCAGAACGACGATGGACACAATCAATTGAACTGCTTGCCACAGCGGCTCGCCACCCAGGAGGTGATTGGCGGCGTACTTGCCGGTGATGGCGATCGCGGTGTCCGCAGAGACAATGACAAGCAGCAGACAACCGACTCCGAGCACCAGCGCGATGGCGCGAATCCGCGCGATCATCTTGCCGCGCACGCTGTGCGTCCGGGCAGGCTCCACTTTCCAGATCGTGTTCAACGCGTCTTCGATCTGCTCATAGATGCCCATGAGGCCAAAAACGAGCGTTACCAGGCCGAGAGCGGTAGCGATGAAGCCCACCCGCGGCGCCGCAGCGTTCTTCACCATCTCCTCGACCGCTCTTTCGGTCGCTGGGCCGAGGGTGCCGGCAATCTGATGGAAGATGACTCCTTCGGCAGCGCGCCGTCCGAAGATCATCGCTGCGACGCCGATGGCGATCACCGCGATGGGAGCAACGGACAACACGATGTAAAACGCGAGCGCCGCACCGAAACGGGAGGCGTGATCTCTTCTGAATGCGGAGAAGGCCTCCTCGAGTTGCTCGAAGTGCATTCTCAGGCTAGGCGTGAGGCATTAGCCTCGCTGGCGTTCAAGATCTGACCGTCGATGTCCTTACCATGGAGGCCGGCGATCACGGCGCGCGCGTGATCGGGATTTGCAAACTCGAGAAATCCGTAACCCTTGGTTCTCCCGCTGGAGACGTCTCGCGGCACGCTGACCGAATCGGCATTCCCGAATGGCAAAGCGAGAGCGTGAAACTGAGCGTCACTGATGTGACGGGAGAGATTTCCCACATAGACTTTCATGAGGTACTCCTTCTGCGACCCGACCTGCGGGCGGTGAAGAGACGGACGACGAAGAGAAGAAAGATGGCGCCGGCGAACGCCACGATGAGGCTGCCTGCCCGGCCGACGCCGAGCTCGGCTCCGGTCGCACTGAAGACGTACGCACCGACGAATGCGCCGATCACGCCGACGATCACATCACCGACGACCCCGAAGCCATTGCCTCGCATGAATTGGCCGGCCAGCCAGCCGGCGACGGCGCCGATCACGATGAACGAAAGTAGCCACATCAGAGCACAAACAGTACGGGAGTGAAGCGGCCGTGTCTGTCCAATACAGCACACTAGTCTCAGTAAATGATGACTTCGTCTCCGACCTTCGACATCGCGTAGAGCGTTTCGAGGTCTTTGTCACCGAGCCGTACGCATCCGTGCGAGACGGACTGGCCCAGTTGAGAGGTCTGTTGCGTGCCGTGCAGCGCGTAGCCGTCGCCCAGATTGAGACGGTAGCTGCCGAGGACCCTTGCGAAGTGCCTTTGCTTCACGTTGAGGGGAGGAATGACGATGGTATTGCCGGCGAGGATCATCGCTCCGGCCGGCAACTCGCGGTCGACGCCGTTGATCTCTTCGACAACCGTGTCGCCTTTGATCCTGAGAGAACGAGCCGGCGGCTGCGCCGGTGCCTCGCCTAACAACGACCATACGCCGCTCTCACGGTGCGGGGCCGTGGGCGCTCCGCTGGCCGCATCGATCGATTGGCCAGGCGCCAGGTAAACGATGCGGAGACCATTCTTCCGGGCCTCTTCGATGTAGTGCCAGTCCGGGGGTACCCAGACGGGATTTTCTTCTTTCGAGACGATCCTGAACTTTCCTGCCGGCGTGTCGAACACCATGGTTCTGCCGCCCTCGATGAGCGTCGTTCCTTTGCCCGTCGAGCAGATCGCTTTGAACACGACGTTTCCGCCTCGCCGTACGTAGACCGTGTTCTCGGCCGTCGAGACCAGAATCGTCTGGTCGGTGTCCTGGAAATCCTGCAGCGCCTGATCCGCACCGGCCACTTGCGACTGAAGCCGTCTTTGGCCGGCTTCGCCGTTTTCCGCGTTCGTGCGCCGTTGGGCAGCCATCTTCCCGACGATCAATTCGTCAACGAGCTCGAAACGTCGAACCCGCTGCGCCTCGCGCACATTGATGATTTCGGCCGCGACGGCCGCGGCGCCCAATCCGACTCCCAGCACGAGGAACGCCCAGGACGCGAGAAAACCACTCCAACGTTTCATAGTCTCTCAGTAAACGTACACGCGCGTGTTCGATGACACTCGCGGCCAAATGGCGCGAAGGTCTGCTTCGCTGACGAGAAACGACGCCGGCTTTGCTCCATGCAGCGGACTGGCCGCAACCGGTGGCGAGTGGATCACATACCCATTCGGCAGCGTGACGATGTATTTGCCAAGACCGGCGATGATGGTCGGACGCGCCGCAGGCACCACCACCCCGTCCATCGCGTAAACCCATGCGGGAACGGCCCAGGCGTAATCCTCGACCTTCCCGGTGGCATTCATTGCCCCCTTGAACGCCACGAACTTCCATGTCGTCCCACCCGATTCGATTTCCCGCGGAGGTCCGATCACAACGTCGCATTCGCGTACGATCGTGGAGCCGAATTGCAGGCGAAGTTTGCGCTGCGCTGTGTCGATGGCGATGTAGAACTGCTGCTCTCGAAGGTTGCTGAGCAATTGGAGTCGTTCGTCGACCTCCCGCTCGAGCGCACCGCGCGCAACATTCATCGTCGCCAGCTCACTCCGAATCATGGCGATATCCACCGAAGAGGACTGCTGTTTGCGCACGATGTCATCGAAGTGTCCATCGAGCCGCCGCCGGTGATACTTCGCGAGTCCGAGCAAGGTGAGCGCGAGCGAGAGGACGACCAGAGTCAGCCATACAGCAGGTCGCGGTAGCCGGCGGCGAGCCGGCGAGTCGGGTCGCGCCTCCTGTCGTCGATCAGATCTCACTCCTTGACCGCCAGAGGAATCGAGAATGAGAACGTGCTGCCGGTGCCCGGCGTGCTCTCCACTTTGATGCGGCCGCCGTGCGCCTCGACTGCCAGCTTGCAGAAGGCCAGGCCGAGACCGGTGCCGGCCCTTCGGGAGTCGAGCTGGCCAAACTTTTCGAAGATCCGCTCGAACGCTCCGGCTGGGATTCCATCGCCCGTGTCGCGGATTGCGAACTGGATGTTTTCTTCGTCGTGCTGAGACACGGTGACGGTCACGGTGCCGCCCCTTGTGAACTTGATTGCATTGGCGACGAGGTTGACGAGCGTGCGACTCAACTTGTTCTCATCGCCCCGAAAGTGCGGAAGGCCGGCGGCGATCTCCGTGATCAGCGCGGTGGATGCCTCGACGCCGAGTGCGGAAACCTGCTCGAGAGCGCCTGCGACGAGCGCAGCACCCGAGAGCTCAACGTAGTGAAGCTGCGCTGAGCCCGATTCCATCTTCTCGATGTCGAGCAGATCGTTGACCATTGCCAGGAGCGTCCTGCCGCCGCCGGCGGCGACGGTCATCAACTCGCGTTGCGATTCATTCAGCGCACCGTGGCTTTGCAGCATGTCGACGCCGACGATCACCGCCGTGAGCGGCGTGCGAAGATCGTGAACGATCATGTTTCGCATGTCGTCGCGCAGTTGCTCGACTTCCTGCAGCCGTCTGTAGTTTTCCTGCAACTGTTCGAAGAGGATGTTCTCACGATCTCGACCGCGCTTCTTTTCCAGACACGCGCCGATCCGCGCCTTCAGCAACGTCGGGTTGAACGGCTTGGCCAGGTAATCTTCGGCGCCGGCCTCAATGCACTGCACCACCGACTGCATTTCGCTCACGACTGAGATCATGATGACTGG
>Ga0207646_10007997_pt1 | contig 10665 bp, 10 predicted proteins | sample KBSK5502metaG_FD_184343 | JGI IMG/M metagenome (GOLD analysis project Ga0207646, IMG submission 184343) | Corn, switchgrass and miscanthus rhizosphere microbial communities from Kellogg Biological Station, Michigan, USA - KBS K5-50-2 metaG... | ecosystem: Host-associated > Plants > Roots >...
AGCCTTCTCGCTCATGCCAGAAGCCCATGTCCAGCGCATGGTAGCCTTCTACCAGAGCGCGCTTGGACCCGATTCCAGGTGAGCGAGCCATTGTGCAAACACACCGGCAACGGCATTTGGGCCGCCGCCATCCTGATGCCCGCCGGCTTCTTTCTCTCGGCGGTGGGCAAAGGTGTCACCAGGCCCAACCAGTTGATCGCGCTTCTCTACGTCGGCATCGCGTTGCTGGGCCTCGGCGTTATCTCTCTCGGCATCGGCCTACTCACCGCCTAGCCCTCCGCTGCCACGAAACGAACAGCGCGCCCGCTCGCTCGGCGTGCCCGCGCCGGATCGGCGTGCGCCACCGCCTACCTGGGCGCTCCCGCTCGGGTGGGCGTGTCTTTGTCCGGTCAGAGTGCCCCATGAGACACCACGACAGAAATCCGCTATACTATGCGTGCGCTACGACGGTCGAGCGCGTAAGGAGCAGCGTATGGCGGATGTACAGCCTCTGCCCGGATTCCGATATGCCGCGGCAGACGAGCTGGCGGACCTTGTCACGCCGCCGTATGACGTGATCTCCGCGGAGGCGCAGAAGCGCTATTACGCGCGGCACCCACACAACATCATCCGTCTGGAGCTCGGGCGCGACGAGCCGGGCGACGACGAGCTGAGCAATCGCTATACGCGCGCCGCCGCCACCTTCGCGGAGTGGCGGCGCGACGGTGTGCTGCGCCAGGATACACCTTCGCTGTACCTCTACGAGCAGCGCTTCAACATCGGCGACCAAAGCTATGCACGCCGCAGCTTGCTGGCGCGGGTGCGACTCGAGCCGTGGGAGGCGGGCGTGATCCTTCCGCACGAGCGCACGCTGAGCAAGCCCAAAGCCGACCGCCTCCAGCTCATGCGCGCCTGTGCCGCCAACCTCAGCCCCCTCATGACGCTCTACGAGGATCCCGACGGCGCGCTGGCGGCGCTATTGGGCGGCGCGGGCGCGCGGGCGCCCGACATCAGCTTCGTGGACGAGGCGGGCGAAGCGCACCGGCTCTGGCTGCTGCGGGATGAGGCGCTGGCAGACCAGGTGGCGGCGTTCTTCGCCGCGCGCCAGCTCTACATCGCCGACGGGCACCATCGGTACGAGACGGCGCTGGCCTATCGCGACGAGGTAGCGCAGCAGCGTAAAGACCTACCGGCGGAGGATGCCGCCAACTTCACCCTCATGGCGCTCGCTGCCATCGAAGACCCCAATCTGGTCGTGCTGCCCACCCACCGCCTGCTGCGCGACCTGCCAGCGGAGCGCCTTGCCCGGCTCGACGACACGCTGGGGGACTCCTTCGAGATCGAGCCGCTCGGCGGCGACATCAGCGCGGAGCGCGCGCTGGGCGCGCTCGCGGAGGCCAGTGCCGGCGGCGCGGAGACCGCTTTCGTGCTGGCACGGCCGGAAGAGACGGTCTTGCTGCGTCTACGGCCAGCGGGGCGCGCCGCGATGGACCGCGAGCATCCGGATGCTGCGCCGGCGTGGCGGCGACTCGACATTGCCATCTTGCACGAGCTGGTGCTGAACCATGCGCTGGGCGTCTCCGACGCCGCCGTGCGCGCGGGCGAGCACGTCAGCTACACCCGCGATGCCGCCGCGGCACTTGCTGCCGCGCGCGCGCGGGATGACGCGGCACTTGCCCTACTGGTCCCGCCGACACCACCCGCCGCCATCCGCGATGTCGCACGCGCAGGCGCTCGCATGCCGCAGAAGTCCACGTATTTCTACCCGAAGCTCATCACGGGGCTGGTCGTGAACCCGCTCTGGTGACCCACACGAAGGAGGGCACTCGGATGGAAGTGCAGCGCGAGCAAGCGCCGAGCATGGGCAGTTGCCCGGCGTGCGGCGCGCCCCTGGCGGCGGAGGCGGCGGTGTGTCCCGCCTGTGGGCGCAGCACCCTGCGGGAGGAGGCCTCCACGGAGACGCCGGCGCGCATGCCTGGTCCGCATGAATGGCGCTGCGATTGGTGTGAGGCGATCAACCCGCTGGGGGCACAACGCTGTTCCGCGTGTGGCGCGGTCTACCCGCGCGCAGACCAGGACGCCGCCGTACAGCGGGCGGCTGATGCGCGCATCCGGATAGCGCTGGACGAGATCGTGATACGTGAGCGGCTGCGCCCGAAGCTCGCCTGGGCGACAATCTGGCGGCGCATATTCGGCTGAGGCGCGGCGACCGCGCAGGCGAGCAGCGTGCGTGGTCGCCGCGCCGAGACCGCTGTGGAGACAGTTGACTGGACGCATGGACGCTTGGGCGTTTGGGGTGCGGCAGCGATGGAAGGTGCGTATGATCTTGATAGTGGGGGCTGGGCTGGCGGGCCTCACCTGCGCCAAGGTGCTCGCGGAGGCAGGCCACGAGGTGCGGGTGCTCGAAGCCGCCGACCAGGTCGGTGGCCGCGTGCGCACCGACGCCAGCGCCGATGGCTTCCTGCTGGATCGCGGCTTTCAGGTGCTCTTCACGGCGTACCCTGCCGTGCAGCGCCACCTCGATCTGCCGGCGCTGAAACCTCACGCCTTCACACCGGGCGCCGTGCTGATCCGCGATGGGCGCTGGCACGAGCTGGGCGACCCGCGCCAGAAGATCGCGCTGCTCGGACCCACCCTCTCGAATCCGCTGCTGTCGCTTGGCGACAAACGCCGCACCCTGCGCCTGCGCCGTTATGTGCGCCGCCGCACGGTGGACCAGCTCATTCACGGCCCGCTCAAGCGCAAGAAGGTCGCTGACCGGTCCGCCTACGAAGAGCTGCGTCTGCGCCGCTTCAGCGACAAGGGCTTCATCGACAACTTCGCGCGGCCCTTTTTCGGCGGCATCCTGCTGGACCGTGACCTCGGCGCCAGCGCCCGGATGATGCTCTTCGCGTTCAAGATGCTCGCCAGCGGCAAGACGGTTCTGCCAGAGCTGGGCATGGGGCAGATCGCCGCCCAGCTGGCCGCCGCGCTGCCGGCCAACGCCATCCGCCTGCAAACGCGTGTCGAGGGCATCGTCGAAGCCGATGGCCGCGCCGTGGGCGTAACGCTCACCGGCGGCGAGGAAATGCAGGGCGAGGCAGTGGTGATTGCGACCGACGCCGCCAACGCCGAGCGCCTCGTGCGTCGCGCCCTGCCCAGCGACCCCGTCGGCGTCACCTGCGTCTACTTCGGCGCCACCGAGAGCCTTTACCGCGGGCCGAAGCTGCTGCTCAATGCCAATGCCGACGCCTTCGTGAATCATGCCGTGCAGCTCACCAATCTCTCGCCCGCCTACGCCCCACCCGGCCAGCACCTCATCTCCACCACTGTGCTGGGCAGCCCTGAGCTTGCCGACGGCGACCTCGTCACGCGCTGCCGCGACGAGCTGGCGCCCTGGTTTCCCGGCAAGGATGTGGCGCGCCTGCGCCACCTGGCGACGTACCGCATCCGCTTCGCACAGTTCCGCCAGCCGCCGGGCATCTTCGCCACGCTGCCCGCCACCGAAACGCCGACCGCTGGCCTCTTCCTCGCCGGCGAGTATACGCACGCCAGCAGCATCAACGGCGCGATGGAAAGCGGCGAGCGCGCGGCGCAAGCCGCGCTGGCATCCCTGGAGGTGGAGGCCGAGGGTTAGCTGGCTTTCAGAGCGTGTTTTGGAAAAGACAGAATGGTTGGCCGCCTAATTGCTCGTCCGCGTGGTGAGCTGCTCCCAGGTGCGCACGGCGGCGTACTCGCGGCGATAGAACCGCCGGTCTATGAAGCTCCAGATACACAGCGCATCGGATTGAACAATGCGGCACCAGCGCAGCACCAGTGCGACAGTGACCACCACGATCAGCGGCGGCAGCGCGCAACTCAGCCCACCTGCGCAAGCGCGTGCCACGACCCGCACAGGCGCAGGTTGGAACTGGAGTGGATGTCTGTTCGTGCTTCTTCGTGCCTTGGCCCTCAGCGTCGCTGGTAGTGTCATCTTGTCATCGTGTCACCGGTCCATCCTTAGCCTACGGTGAGCCGGCGGAGAGCAAACCGCCTGGGCCATGCTCCCGCGCACCGGCGAGGCATGGCCCAGGCGGTTTGGCACTCCATTGACGCTCCATTGACGCTCCGGCGCCGGCTAGCGCGCAGCCGCGCGGGGTATGGCCCCCACACCCGTACCAGCGCCCGAGGCCGCCCGCTCGGGCGCCGCGAAGTAGGCGCGTGAGCGCAGGGCCAGCACACTGGACAGGCTAAAGATCGCCAACGCATTGACGACATGGAACGCCTTGATCACGGGCACGCCGCTCGAGTTGCCCACTTCGATCAAGATGACCTGCAGCACCACGAGGCCAAACAGCCCCCACTGCGATCCAGCGACGCGCCCAGGTACCCGTGCGACGAGCGCGAAGATACCACCAAGGAGTGTCGCGAACAGTAAGAAGCTCCCGTTGATCACATGCGCCTCGATGGACGCGCTCCCGAACACGTATAAGCCAGCCAGAAAGACCTGGACGACCACCGCCGCCGCGATGACCCAACTCCAAACGACATAGATACGGCGCAGGATGAACGTACCCACTGTGTGCCTCCCACAGGCGCGGATTGCTCCGCTGTCTCGTTCGGAAAGGAAGCGAGTCGGCGTGTCAGAGATGCCGGCTGTGCGCCACCGTTCCGCCACAAGGGTACTAGACGAGCGTTCCGCAAACGTTACCACGAGCGTTACGCAGTTACGAGATTTACCACGAGCGTTACGCAGTTACGAGATTACGAGCTGTGGTGGTCCGCGGCGCGTGCCACGGAGACGGAGGCATCTGGCGGTTGGACAAGCGACCGGGACGAGCGGCTGACCCAGAGCGAGATGTGCGCCGGCCGCATCGTCTCCTCCACCACCGCGACCAGCTGGACTTGCAGCTGCCCGAGATCAACCTCCTGGCGCAGTGTCGCGCTGAAGGCCGCCAGCGTTTTCTCCGCATCATACTTGCGGCGGTAGAAGCGCCGGTCGATCACGGCCTGCAGCTGGCGGCGTACGGGATTGAAGAGCGCGATGACGAGCAGCGTCGAGGCGACGATGAACGGCGCCTGCTGCCCCGTTTGCCCGGTCACCGCGCGCACCGCCGCCTGCGCTCCCAAGATCACCGCGAGATAGACAGCTCCCAGGATGAAGCTCAGGGGTCCGTAGACCAGCGTCCGGCGAATGAGGAGGTCAAGGTCGAACAGGCGGAAGCGCAGCACCGCCACTGTCAGCGCCAGCGGCACGATGGTCAGCGAGAGCCACCAGAGGAACTGGCCAACCGGCGTCCACCACGGGATCGCGACGCCGGGCGGCAAGCCCGCTTCACCGATGACAGCGACACCACCCACACCGGCCAGCAGCGCCCACCCCACGACGCCGGAGGCCACCCACTTGGACTGCTGCCGCTCGCTAGGACTCGACACCTGCCGGTAGCGGTAGATCTGCGCGCCCAGGGCGACGCCCAGAGCCAGCACTGCGAAGGCGTAGTAGGCCAGGGTGAGCGGGTTGGTCGGGTCCGCCCACCACTGCGCGGGCGCGTTCCGGGCCAGGAGGAGCCACACCAGCGCGAGCAGGCTCGTGAGCAGGACCAGCCAGCGCGTCCAGCGCGGCACGAACTGCCCAGTGGGCAAGAGCGCGAGCAGGGCGACGCTGGGCACCACGAAGAGCACGGGTTGCAACACGTCGGTGGCCAGCAGGTCCGCTCGCGGCACCAATGGCGCCAGGTGCTCCAGCGGGCCAGCAAACACAATCCCGTACACCAGGAGATAAAACGAGACGAAGAGCGCCATCCGGTCGCTCGGCTTGCGCCAGAAGAGCAGCCCGGCGAGGGCCACGCAAACCAGGGCAGAGGTAAACGAGGCCAGCGCGCCACCCAGGTCGAGCGCACGTACCAGCCCGGCGGGGGCCGCGACCGCGCGCCTGGCAAAGTCACCGTAGCGCGCCAACAACAAATAGGCGGGGAGCGACGCAAGCAAGATCCCCAACGCCAGAACAGCGCTGACCATCCAGGCCGCCCGCGCGAGGACGAGCCAGCGCGCCGACACGCGGCGAGCTCGCAAGGCCTGCTCACGCTGTGGCATCGTGTTCATGTCGCACCTCCGCGTCCCTCTTCGCCCTCTTCTTCCTCTTCTTGTCCCGCCTTCGTCCCGCCTTCGGCTGGCCGGACCAGGGAGTCCTCTCCTCAAGCGCACGTCGCAACGTCGTAACAACGTACAGGTAGGCGCCGTATCGGGACGGTGTCGGTTGCTGCTACCATACCCCACGTGCGTCTCGGAAACGTTACGGCCACCGTTACGAAGGGGCGTAGCGACGTGGGAGTGCATTTTCAGCGTCACGGCGGGGCCAGGCCTAGCGAAGCAGTTCTACGGCAAGACCCTGGCTCTTCGGTGAGGGCAGCCAGCAGGTGTGGCTCCGTCTGAGACTGCTCGTCACCGCCAGCGTTCAGTCAGCGTCAAGGCCGCACTGAAGATTGGCACGGGCCTGTTCAATGTCCGCTGTTGGGGGCAAGAGCGCGAGCGTATCGAGGATGAGCCGCGTACAGATGGCCATCCGTTCTCGTGCAGGGGCCTGGCCGAAACACGCCGCGATTCGCTCGGTCAGGTGATCTGGTGTGTGTTCCAGACGCGCGCGGAGCGCCGCAATCCATTTCCAATCTGGCTCCCATTCCCGGTTCAAGGCAAAGAGTAGCCGCAACACACCATGCACTTCGCCGACCAATTCCTCAGCGACGGTGAGTGGCTGGTCACGGCGAACCGGCGACCACCGCGTGACGGCCGTGTAGGGCGAGCTCCACCGTTCCACTGTCGAGTCCATCAGGCGCTGCCGCAGGATATCCGGGTAGTCCGCCAGCATGGCTTGCCAGGTGTGAAGCTTCCCCGTGGTGCGCAAGGGTGTGGCATGAGCGACCACCTCCGCAAGCACGACATGCGCGTGATCGATCAGCTCCCCACGCAGTGTCCTCTGCAGGCTCGCCTCAAAGAGGGGGATCGGTTGCCAGCCAGCCTCCATCCATATGTCCTGGAAGCGCCAGCGGTCCCAGGTCGTGCCGTTGTCGGTGACTTCGACTGCCAGCTCGACAGCTGTTGCTCCCAGCGCCTGCAACTATGCTGCTCGCTCTGTGGTTCCTGGTAACTCGCGGCCCCATGCATTCAGCTCGATATCTGAATCCGCATCAGCCCACCCGCGGCTGGCCGATTCTGTAAGGGCGAGCTCTAGGTCCCACCCGGCAGGGCAACAACGTACCGTCTGCTGAGCCAATCCCACACGCAAGCGGCTCTCCGCGGAAGCGTCTGGTGGTACGAGCTTTCTGCTAGACGTTACCCAATTCTCCTGCCCCAGAGTTGTGTCTATGTTCGCCGCGTTGGCGCTGAATCTCGCGAAGCTGGCGCACTCTCGGCACGTCCTTTGCGCGTCGCGGCACCGTCAGCGCCGCCACTAGCTCATCGACGTGGACGACCCAGATTGCGCAGCCCCTCGCGTGCATGAGGACAGCGCGCTGCATCAGCGTTTCGTACGTGCCACTCACGACTGGTACGATGTCAAAGTTCCCCAGTCACGAGCAGAAGAGGTGGTCGAAGGTGCTCACGTCAGTCGGATCCGGACGCCAATGTGCTCGCCGCGCATGCTGTTCCGGCGTTGCCGCGTCTGCGACCCACTTCTTCTCACCGTTTAGATGCGTTTCCCAATGGCCAAAGGGCGCAGTTGGGTCAAGCCCGGCTTCGATCTCTCGCAGAACTGTCGCTAACTGGCCGAGGTTCTCCACGTCGAGGGCAGGCGTGATGTCGAGGTCTCCCGCCTGCCCGATGTCGACTCCATATACGCGTGCGGCGACCGAGCCGGTGAGGACATACCGAACGCCGTGGCGATCCAACATGCGCAGTAGCTCGGGGATGTCCGGTGGACCGCTGGGATGCTGAACAGGCACGATCCACAACCTCCTGCGTGGGCGTCGAAGCTACGACAATCGCGGCATTTCCAGGCGCCGGGAGCCTCCAAAAGCCGGCTCCACACCAGGATGCGGCGAGTGCCTGGGGGATTGGACTCAGCGGCAGGGATGACAGAGATAGAAGGCGTCACGCCCTCGCTGTTTCGTTACAATCGCGTTCACCTCGTGCTCTGCCGTGAACGAGCTGGCAGTGCGGCGTCTCACACGCTCGGCACGGGCGGCTTGACCGCCTCCCCGCGCGAGGGATAGAAGGGCGGGCGTGGACGGCGCGGCTCACGCACACCGGCGGCGTCCCAGCCATCGCCTCGTTGCCCCCATCCACGTCCCCTACCCGGCCCCGGGCGACGCCATGGGGGCCGGGGCAGGTGAAACCTCATAGGCACGACACTCAGCGCGATAAACGTCGCCAGAGACAGCAGCGGAAAGAGCGCCACCAGCATCGCCAGCGGCCCCAGACGCCAGAGCGCGAGGGAGATGAGTGAGGCAAGGGCAAGCGCCGCCACGATCGCCACAACGATTCCACCGCGCCCGCTGGCAGTCCTCATATGGCCTGGCCTCCTTCCGCTCAGCCAGCTGCGCTATCAGGCTCTGTTGTGCTGCCGCATGCTACCACATCGCTCCGCCCACCGTCAGCCGCTCGCCGCAGCCAGGCGAACGTGGTAACCACCACCAGGTCCGCGCCGGCGTGCGTCAGATGCAGCCCATCGTACACGAAGCGATAGTCACGCGCACGGGCGATGGCCTCGTAGTCGGCCGGCGGCAGCGTGCGGGCACGCAGACGGCGCAGCGGCGCCAGACGCGGGCGCGGCGGCAGGCTGGCCAGCGCCTGCGCGAAGGCAGCGTGTACGTCAATGAGGTCACAGCCGCGCTCAGAGGCGACGAAGCGCACCACCTCAGCGTAGCGATCTAGCCGCCGCCAGGGGCGCGTGGTGGGGGATTCGCCGATGGTCGCCGGGGTGCAGAGCGCGATGCGCGCGGGTGAGCGCTCACGCAGCGCGTCCACCAACATGCGCAGGCCGTCGCGGAAACGTGCGGGAGAAAGCGCTTCCCGCACATCCTTGTGTCGGCGGAAATAGCGGCGCGAAGCGATGCCCGCCGGCAGGAGCGATCGCCGCACCTGCCACGTTATGCAATCGTTGCAGCCGATGAAGACCACTACCCAATCGGGCGCCTGCGCGACCACCGCGCGCTCCATGCGCCGCAACAGGTTGACCACCGTGTCGCCGCCGACCCCCGCGTTCACCAGCTCGACAGCAGCCACTGCCTGCTCGGCTCGCACACGTTCGGCGAGCAAGCGCAGGTACGACGCGCCATTCGTGCCCTCGGTCAGGCTGTCTCCGAAAAAGACGACGCGCATGGTGGGGACGTCTACTGGGTCAGCCACCAAGGTAGGCGCGGCGTACAAGGTCATTTGTCAGCAGATTCTTGGCGGTATCGCTCAAGACGATGCGCCCCTGTTGCAGCACGTAGCCGCGGTCCGCGATGTTGAGCGCCATGAAGGCGTTCTGCTCCACGACGAAGACTGTCACTCCCTGCTTGCGAATCTCCTGGATGGTATCGAAGACCGTCTGCACGAGCAAGGGCGAGAGGCCCATCGACGGCTCGTCCATGCAGATCATCTTCGGACGCGCCATCAACGCGCGCCCCATCGCCAGCATCTGCTGCTCGCCGCCAGAGAGCGTCCCCGCGACCTGCGAGGTGCGCTCCTTCAATCGCGGGAAGAGATTGTAGACGCGATCCAGATCACCACTCAGATCAGCGCGGTTCGGGCGGGAGTAGGCGCCCATCTGCAGGTTCTCGTAGACGCTCATACGCGCGAAGATGCGCCGCGCCTCCGGAACCAGCGCCAGGCCAGCGTTGACAATTGAGCTGGTAGGCGCTTTCTCAATGTTCTTTCCCGCAAAGGTGATCTGTCCCTTGCGCGCGCGCACGATGCCGAAGATCGTCTTCATCGTCGTCGTCTTGCCGGCAGCGTTGGCGCCCAGCAGCGCGACGATCTCGCCCTCGCCGACGGTGAGCGAGACGTCATTCAGCACCGTCGTTGGGCCATAGCCGGCGTCCACATGCGAAAGGGTAAGGTAATCAGCCATGCTCACACCGTCGTTTTCCGGCCCAGATAGGCCTCGATGACACGTTCGTTATGGCGCACGTCGTCGGGCAATCCCTCGGCGATCTTGCGTCCGTAGTCGAGGACGGCGATGCGGTCGGACATGCCCATCGTCACAGTGAGTTTGTGCTCGATCAGCAAGATCGTCAGTCCGCGCTCGTCGCGCAGCCGGCGGATATAGTTGACCGCGTCGTTGGTCTCGGCGTCGTTCATGCCGGCGGTTGGCTCATCCAGCAGGAGGAGCTTGGGATCGGACGCCAGCGCGCGGCAGATCTCCACACGCCGCTTCTGCGCATAGGCCAGATTGGAGACAACCTCATCCTGGCGATCCACAAGCTCTTTGCCGAAGAAGCTGAGGAGCTCAATCGCCTTCTCCTTGGCCGCCGCCTCTTCGCGATTCACGCCCGGCGTACGCAGGACCATGCCCAGCAAGTTCGATTTCAGCCGCGCATGCTGCCCGACGAGAACGTTCTCCAGTATGGTCATGTTGTTGAACAGGCGGATGTTCTGATACGTGCGCGCGACACCACGCACCAGCACGACATCAGGCGTCACACCCAGGAGTGTGCCACCATTCAGGCGGATCGAACCCTGGAAGCCGCTGGCGCCAGTGTCGTTGTGATCCAGTTCCGCCCAGAAACCGCTCGCCGGGCCGAAGAAGAA
>Ga0207646_10008000_pt1 | contig 10663 bp, 8 predicted proteins | sample KBSK5502metaG_FD_184343 | JGI IMG/M metagenome (GOLD analysis project Ga0207646, IMG submission 184343) | Corn, switchgrass and miscanthus rhizosphere microbial communities from Kellogg Biological Station, Michigan, USA - KBS K5-50-2 metaG... | ecosystem: Host-associated > Plants > Roots >...
GCGCCGTATTCGAAGAACGCGGCGATGTCGAAGCTGTTCGCGTCGGACACCGCGATGCGAGTGACGACCGATGCGGTCCAGATCCACGGCGGCTACGGCTACGTCGACGAGTTTCCGGTCGAGCGCTACATGCGCGAGGCGAAGGTGTTGCAGATCTTCGAGGGCACCAACCAGATCCAGCGGCTCGTCATCGGGCGCGCGATGACCCGCTAGCCCGCGGCGGTAAGCAAGGACCGGTAGATGAAGCGGGCGTCGCCGCTGCGGCGGCGCAGCTCTCGTTCCAGCCCGCCGATCGGGTAGAGGTTCTGCGGCGCGCGCGGGTCCCGATGGCGGCTCGACGCGAAGCGCGGGAGCGAGGCCGTCGCGAGGTCGGCCATCGCGGCGGCATCAGCCGGCGCCATGTTCGGGTTCACTTCGCACCGCACCACGCCGCTCCATGGATGGCCGCTCGAGCCCGGAAGACGCACGTACCACGAGAACCGGGTCCACGACGTTGTCACTAAGAACAGCGGCGTTCGCTCGCCCGGTGCGAGCGAAGAGACGATCGCGTTCAGCTCGGCCGGCAGGTACGGGGTCCGGTGCGACTTGATGTAACCGATCGCTTTCGGGATGTCCTCGCGTCCCCACAGCAGCCCATCAAGCACGATCAGGTCCACGCCGGTCACCGCGCGCGCGACCTCTGCTTCCAGGTGACGCATCCGATCGATCACCGACATCGCCAATTGTTCGAGCGTGCCGGTGGACGCGCGCACCTCGTACGTGACGTGACCGGTCGTGATCGGTTCCGCATGCCCCGACGAGGTAAAGAGGCCGCGCTGCACGCGGACCTCCGTGACTCGCGCGATCCCGTCGCACACGACGGCTCCGGCCGCGTAGGTCGCGCAGATACCCGGCCGGACGTCGCCGTCTGGCTCATCGATCCAGACCTGCGCGTCGATCCGGTTGGTGCCGTCGACGAACGCGATCTCGGGGGGCGGCTGGACCGACGGCTTGATCGGTTTCCAACTCCCCTCCGGGATCTCGACCGAGCGCTCGACTTCGGCGGTCGCCTCTTCGGCACCGACGTCCTCGGTCGCGGCGCCGTACGACGGGGCCCAGTTCTCGACGGCGAAGTTCACGCAAGCACCTTCTCGACGGTGGACGTGGCCGCGCCCTTCCGAACCTCGAAGCGGACGGGGATCCGTTCGGCGAGATCGCGGACGTGCGTGACGATGCCGACGACGCGGCTCGTGCGCCCGAGCTGCTCGATCGCGGTCGCGACCGTTTCCAGGGTCTCTGAGTCGAGGCTCCCGAAGCCCTCGTCGAGGAAGATCGATTCCAAGCGTACGGCCGTGTTCGCCGACAGCTGAGCGATGCGATCCGACATCGAGAGCGCCAGCGACAGCGACGCGAGGAACGTCTCACCACCCGACAGGGTCTTGGCCGACCGTTGCGCATCGGCGTTCCGATGGTCGATCACCGCGAAGTTGAACTGCTTGTCCAACGTGAGCGAATACTGGCCCGAAGAAAGCTCGAGCAGGATCCCTGTGGCGCCGTCCACGAGCGTTGTGAGCGCTTGGCGTAGCACCCACCGCTCGAACGCGTTTGCCTTGAGGTGCTTTGCGAGCTCGCGCGCGACGACGCCTCGCTCATCGAGCGCGCGCACCATCTCCGCGATCTCCTTCGCGCTCTCGAGTGCGATCTCGATCTGCGCCGCGCGCTCTTTCGTACGCTCGATCGCTTTCAACGTGTCGTCGCGTGGGTTCGTGACGTCTTCGATGCCGGCCTCGATGCACGCCTGCCGCTGTGCTTCGATCAACGCGTCTGCCTTCTCCTTCGCGGTGCGCGCGGCATCGACGGCTGAGGCTGCAGCTTCGCGCCGCCGGGAGGCCTCTGCGCGCGCCCACGTTGTCAACGCTTCCCAGTCGGCGGCGAGGTCGTCGCGCGAGAGTGGGGGAGGGGCGAACTCCGCAACAGCGTCGCGGGCCGCGTCGAGCGTCTTGCGCGCGCGCGCAACCGCTTTGGCGGTTTCGTCTGCCGACGCTCGCGCCTTCCGTGCAGCGGCGCGCGCCGCGTCGGCTTCCTTGCGCGCGGCATCCAGCGCTTTCTCTGCCGCACCGGTCGTGGCGAGCTGCTTCTCGATCGTCTCGACGTCGGGGTGATCGATCAACGCGTCTGCAAGCGAGGCGGCATCCTCGGTCAAGGACGCGACTTGAGAAGTTGCCACCGCGGCGTCTCGCTCGATGCGCACGAGCTCGTCCGACGCAGACTTCTGGGCCGCGCGGGCATCGGCGGCCGCTTTCTCCGACTTCTTCAGGTCGCCCGGCACGGTCACCTTCGGCAGCGCGTGCACTGCCTGTCCGCACACCGGGCAAGGCTCGCCCGCGACCAGCTCGCGCGCGAGATCGTGCGCGCGATGCTGCAACCGCGCGGCCTCGAATGCATGCCCCGCGTCCTCCGCGGCTTTCTCCGCCGACGCCGCGACCTTCGCCGATTTCGCCTGCTCCTTCTCGAGCTTCGCGACGGTCTTCTCCGCCGCGCCCAACGACTTCTCGATCTTGGCGCGCTCCTTGTGTGCGGCCAGCGCAGTCTCCAGCGGGGCTCGCGCAGGCAGCTCGCCGAGAGCCGCTTCGCGCACCTTCAGCAGCTCTTCCTCGCGCGCAACAACCGCGTCGGCACGCACGGCCGCGTCGAGGGCCTCGGCAACCCCCGCAGCGACGCCGGCAACGTCCCGGGGCGTCTCGATCTTCTCCAGCAGCCCTGCCGCGCGCTCAGCCGACTTCGCCAGCTCGGCACCGTGCTTGAACGCATCTCGCAGCTGCTCGAGAGCCGGCTCGTCCTTCTCGATGCGCTTCTGTACCTTCTCCAAGAGCCCGATCTGCGTGCGCGCAGCCTTCAGCGAGTCCTCGGTCGCGAACGACAAGTCGTCGAGCCGCTGCCGCTCGCCCTTCGCGCGCAGATCCGCCTCGACGGCGCGCATGTTCGCGCGCTGCAGCATCCGGTCGTAGATATCCAGATCGAGCAGCTTGACGAGCAGGTTCTGCCGGTCGGCCGGCTTGTCGTGCATGAAGCGTGCGAAGTCCCCCTGCGGGAGCACGACGCACCGCGTGAACTCGTCGAAGCCCAGCCCGAGCAGCCGCTCGACCTCTGCCGTCACGCCGTCGGCGTCGCCGGCGAGGACGGTATCGGCGTGCTCCAGACGCGCCTCCTTCGTCGTGGCGCGGTCCTCCGCGACCTTCCGAACGACGCGCACCGCGGTGTACGTGCGGTCGCCGATGGCGAAGTCGAACCGCACGCGCATCTCGGCTTTGCCCTGGGAGATGACCGGAAGTACCGCGCCCTTCGCCAGCCGCGGGATCGAGCCGTACAGCGCGAACGTCAGCGCGTCGATCAGGCTCGACTTGCCGGCGCCGGTCGGTCCGACGAATGCGAAGTAGTCGCAGTCGCTGAAGTCGACCTCGATCGGCTCGCGGAAGGCACTGAAGCCCGCGATCTCAAGCCGGAGCGGCCGCATTCTCTTCCTCGAACAGCTCGTCGAACAGCGTCAGCACCCGATCGTCGTTCACTTTCTTTTCCGCCAGGTACTCGCGGAACAGCTCCTTGGGCGAGCGCGTCTCATGCGCGCGCGGGTCGATCCCGAGCTGCACGTCCGCATCGGACTGGATCATCACATCGACCGTGTACTCGCCGAGGAGCTCCCGCACGTCGTCGGCCAAGCCGGCGCGCGCCTCGCCGCGGACGATCACGCGGAGGTAGTCGTCCCCGGTCGAACCGGCGATCGCCTGCAGGTCTTCGAACGTGCCGACGATCTTGCGCAACCGCCGGCCCGACGAGAGCGCGATCTGCTCCACATGTGCCGGCGTCGACGCTGTGGCCTCTACGACGAGCGCGCACTTCCGGTCCTCCGTCTCTCCAAAATCGAGCTGAAGCGGCGAGCCGCAGTACCACACGGGCGGTTGCGATCCGAGCTGCTGCGTTCGGTGGAGGTGGCCGAGTGCAACGTAGTGCGCGTTCGGCGGGAACCCCGTTGCCGAGACGCAGTACTCGAAGATCGTGTGGGCGAGCCGCTCGCCGCCGCCCATCACGCCGCCGGCGACCATCGCGTGGCCCGCGACGATGTTGACCGTGTCCTTCGAGAATCCTTTGCACAGCCAGCCGATCACATCGGCCAGCCGCTGCGCGTAGTCGCCGGCATGCTCGAACGCGTCTTTCGACATCAGCTCTTCCGCGCGCACGATGTAGCGCTGCGAAACCCATGGCAGCAGCGCGACCTGTGCGCGCTCGCCGCCGGCGGTGTCCAGCGTGAGCACACCACCTTCATCCGGCTTCGCCAGCATCGCGCGCGATGTGATCCGGCCGAGCCCGAGCAACGGTTCCACGGCGACTAGCCGCCGGTCGTTGTCGTGGTTGCCGCTAACGACGACCACGGGCGCGACCTCAGCCAAGTCCAGGAGCGCGCGGTACACGATCCGCTCGGCATCGGGCGTCGGCGCCGCCGACTCGAACAGGTCGCCGGCCACGATCACCAGGTCGACGTTGTGATCGCGCGCGATCCCGGTGATCTCGTCGAGCACTGCGCGATGCTCGTCCGAGCGGTCGCGGCCCCGAAGCGTCTTGCCGACGTGCCAGTCCGACGTGTGCAGCAGCCTCACGATGACGGGATCCCTTGGAACGGGTCCTCGACCGAGTCGCCCGAGGGGGCCGCTTCGCTCGCGCGCGTCGCCCACGCCGGGAAGGGGAACTCCACCACGAGCGGCACAGGCAGCTCAGGTTGGTTCAGGATCATCGTGCCCGGCTTGATGATCGTCGACCGCTGCCGCTGCGGCGGCGGCAAGAAGCGGTACTCGTCGCGCCCGGCTTCGGCGCCGTCCAATCGTCCGACGACCCGGATCGCCGAGTTGGCGATGATGCGCCGCTCGACCTCCGAAGCCGTTTGCTGGGCGCCGATCAGGATCACACCGAGCGAGCGCCCGCGCTCCGCGACGTCCAGCAGGATCTCCTTGATCGGACTGGAGCCGTCCCGCGGTGCGTACTTGTTGAGCTCGTCCAGCACCAGGAAAAGGAGCGGCCTCGCTCGCCCGGCGCGCTCCTTCTCTTCGAACGTGCGCCGCACCGTCACACCGACGACGAACCGCTTCGCTCGGTCGTTCAGGTTGTGCAGGTCGACGACGTTGACCTGACTCTGCAGCTCGATCCGATGCTTCTCGGGATTCGCCACATCGCCGCGGATGAGCCGCTCGACGTGACGCACCGAGCCCGCGAGTCGGCGGATGAACGCACCCGCGGAGCCGGCCCCTATCGCTTGCCCGGCCCAGAAATAGCGCTCGTTCTCGTCGTCGACCTTGCCGGTGATGAACTCGACGAGGTCGCGGAACGTCCGGATCTCGTTGCCTTCGATCATCACCGCGCCGTCGGGGAGGGGAGTGGCTTCCTTCTGCAGGCGCGCCGTCACGTTGTGCACGACCATCGTGTACTGCTGGCGGTCGTCCTCGGCGTCGGCGAACAGGAACGGCAGCAGGCCTTGCTGGCAGAACTCCGCGATCGTCCAGAAGAAAGAGCGAACGCCGGTCGCGCGCGAAGCCACATCGGGGACGGCGCCCGGGGAGTCGATCTTCGGCGGGGCGAAGAACGACACGCTGCGGAACGCTTGGGGTTCCAGCCCGAGCAGCTTGTAGCGCGCCGCTTCCTCGGGCTCCAGGTCCGTGTTCTCGCGATCCAGGAACAGCAGGTCCTCGCCTTTCACGTTGAAGACCAGCGCCTTCGTATTCACGGCCTCCGTTCCAAGCGCGCCGGACGTGAACAAGCTCTGCAGCAGGAACGTCGCGTAGGTGGTCTTCGTCGCCACACCGGAGATCCCACTGATGTTCACGTGCGCCCCGCGCGTCCCGTCGATGAACTCGAGGTTGGCGTAGAGCGGCTGCTCGTCGTGGCTGAGGCCGACCGGCACCTTCTGGCTCATGCGGTCGAAGAACAGTGCTTGGTCGCGCTCCGCGCCCTGAGCGAGCCGCACGGCGCTGCCCGGCAAGGGAGGGACGAAGACCTCGGGCTCGAACCGGGTCGTGCTCACGGCGGCGACCTCGCTGACCTCGGCCGGGAGAAGCTGCTCGGATATCAAGAAGACGTCCGAGTCGAACTGGGCGCCTTCGTGGCGGGCAGAGATCTGTGAGACGACACCGTAGATCCGGACCGTTTCCCCGTCGGGCAGAGACCGTTCCAGCGCCACGACGTCGTCGAGCTGGAGGAAGTGGCCGGGAGCCACGGCGACGGAGAAATCGAGGGGAGTCGCCTCTTGGGTGCCCACCACGAGGCCGACCGTGGGCGTTTCTGGCTCCATGGCGCGAGCATACCGCCGACCCCCGACAAGTCCCGCAGGCTGCGGTTTCACACTCTGAGGCGGCGGGCAAACCCGCCTTCTCCGGACGGGAAGAAAGTCGGGGCGAAGGCCGTTGCAGGGGTACTCAACAGGGTGTATACAGCAGGCCGCATCTGCGGCCGGAGGTGGCAAGCGCAGTGGCAGCTGAAGAGGAAGAGGACGTAGCAGCCGAGACGAGCTTCGAAGAGCTCGCGAAGCGCGCCGAGGATACCGAGGAAGAGGACGACGACGACGCCGTTCTGGACCTCAGTCGCGGCGACGACAAAGCCGAGGCGCTCGTCGAGAAAGTGATCCCGCTACAAGCGAACGAGTTCACATGCCGCAACTGCTTCTTGGTGAAGCACCGGAGCCAGCTCGCAGACAAGAAGAAGATGCTCTGCCGAGACTGCGCCTGAACCGGTTCGTTCTGAGTAGTTGACCCCCAACGACTGGCCGCGAAAAGGGCGGCTGGTCGCCGCTGCTGTCTCGGGCCTGGCCCTGACGGCCGCGTTCCCACCCCTGGACCAGCGCTGGGTGGCACTGATCGCGCTGGTTCCGTTGTTCTTGGCCTTGCGCGGAGCGTCCGCGCGTGCGGGAGCGTTGCTGGGGTTGGTCGCCGGCGCCGCATTCTTCGGCGTCTTGCTCTATTGGATCAGCTACTTCGGCTATGCGGCATTTATCGCGCTGGTGCTCTTACAAGCGGCTTTTCTCGTCGTCTTCGGCGCGTTGGGGGCGCGCGCATCACGCACGATGATGGGCCGCATCGTCGGCGTGCCGCCCTTGTGGGCAGGCCTCGAGATCGCGCGCGCGCGGTACCCGCTCGGTGGGTTCTCGTGGGGCGTCATCGGGTACACGCAGCACTCGGGCGGTTCGATGCTGCCGCTCGCGCGCGTCGGGGGAGTGGTGCTCCTCGGTCTCGCGATCGTTCTCGTCAACGCGCTGATCGCTGAAGCGCTGACCTCTCCCCCCGCGGGGATCGCAGTCTTGGTCTTAGCCATCGGCGCCGTCGTGTTGCTCCCAGACTTGCTCCCGCTCGGTCTCGCCGGTCGAGCAGCCGGCACCTTCGACGTGGCAGCGGTCCAAGGCAACGTTCCGCGCGACCGTTTCACCGGCTTGGGCCGCCGCGGTCGTGTCGGCCCCGAAGACTTCACGATCGTGAATAACCACGTTCGCGAGACGCGCCTGCTGTTCAACGAGCCGAAGCCCGATCTGATCGTTTGGCCCGAGAACTCGTTCGACCGTGACCCGCGTACGAACCCCGGCATGGTCGCTCCCGTCTTTGCGACGATCCAGCGCATCGGCGCGCCTCTGCTGGCCGGTGCCATCCTCGACGAGGGCGACCGGTGGACGAACACGAACGTTCTCATCCAACCGAGCGGTCAGATCGCGCAGCGGTACGACAAGATCCACCTCGTGCCGTTCGGCGAGTACGTACCATGGCACTTCTTCCGGTCGCTCGTTCCCGCACTCGACCGCGAGGTTCCGACTGATGCGATCGCCGGTAGCAAGCTCGTCGTGTTTCACGTCGACGGCGCGCGCATCGGCACGCTGATCTGCTTCGAGTCGACGTACCCTGAGCTTGCGCGCGGCCTTGCGCGAGACGGCGCCCAGCTCTTGATCGTCACAACCAACAACGCCTCGTTCGGCACGAGCCCCGCTGCGCGCGAGCACCTCGCGATGAGCCAGATGCGCGCGGTCGAGACCGGGCGTGCGGTCGTGCACGCGGCGATCTCAGGGATCAGCGCCGTGATCCAGCCCGACGGGAAGATCACACAGGAATCGAAGCTGTTCACTCCGGCACTGCTGCGCGCGAGCCTGCCGCTCGCGACCGGCGAGACGCCGTACGCGCGCTACGGCTCTGACATAGAGATCGCGATCGGTGCAGGCGCTCTGCTGTTCACCTTGTTACCGTTCGTGCGCCGAACGAGGGGAGGGCAGTGAAGGTCTGCGTGATACTGCCGACGTACAACGAGTCGGGCACGATCAGTGAGGTGGTCTCGCGCGTCCTGGCAGCCACGCGGGACGTCGACGTGCTGGTCGTCGATGACAACTCACCGGACGGCACGGGGAAGATCGCCGATACCTACGCGTTGCGCGAGCACCGTGTGCGCGTCCTCCACCGTCCCGGCAAGGCAGGCCTGGGGCCTGCGTACGTCGCGGGGTTTCGCGATGCGCTTGCGCGCGGCTACGACGCGGTGATCGAGATGGATGCAGACCTGTCGCATTCTCCAGAAGATGTGCCGAGACTGGTCGAGGCTGCAGCCTCAGCCGATCTGGTGCTCGGATCTCGCTATGCCCCCGGCGGAGGCACGCGCAACTGGAGCAAGAACCGGGAGCGTCTGTCGCGCGCCGGCAATGCCTACGCGCGCATGGCCCTTCGCGTCCCCGTTCACGACGCGACCGCGGGACTCCGAATCTACCGGCGGCCGGTCCTCGAAGAGCTCCCGCTGGACGAGATCAGCTCAGCGGGCTACGGGTTCCAGATCGAGATGCTGTGGCGCACATGGCTTGCCGGGTTCAAAGTCGTCGAGATCCCGATCATCTTCACCGAGCGCCGCGAAGGCGTCTCGAAGATGAGCCGCTCGATCGTGGCCGAAGCCCTGAAGAACATCGCCGTGTGGGGAACGAAGCGGGCGCGCCCAACCGGAGAACCGCACCCGCGAAGCGTCGCATCCGGCCCTTCGTAGCGTGCAGGTGTCAGGAGCGGCCTCTCCAGGGCGCCGTGATGACAAGCCCAGCGCGCCGGCCGGCCCTGCTCGGCCATCGCCCATAATACCCATTACGTAAACTAAGGAAACATCGCAGGTAGGCCGTCCGGCCATTCTCCTCTCCCCCCTTCCGAGGCACACTGGCCCCGTGACGATCCGCGGGGGCGACGGAACGCATCTCACGAGAGCCAGGCTGCTCGCAGAGAATCTCAGCCGCGTCGTGGCGGTTGCTCTGGTCGCCAGCTTGAATGTCGCCGGTTGGACGGTGATCTTCTCGGGCGCGTGGCGGATCGGGCTCTGGATCGTGTTGCTCAGCGCCGGGATCGCCGGCGTCGTCCTATGGGACGGCGATCGAGGCTAGATGCTGGGCTTGTCCTCGGGGCCCGCCAGCGAGGCTTGGTGCGCATCCGCGTGATGGTTCGGGTGCCAGCGCGCGCGCAGGTCGCGTGCGGCGCGCGCCTCGTCCGGCCGGCTCACCGGCGCGGTCAAAGGCGCTTCGTGGAGCGCGCGCGGGTTGTCGTCGATCTCGCGATCGACCGTATGCATCGCGTCTGAGAACGCGTCGAGGGTCTCTATCGACTCGGTCTCGGTCGGCTCGACCATCATCGCTTCGTCGACGACGAGCGGGAAGTACACCGTCGGCGGGTGGAAGCCGTAGTCGATGATCCGCTTCGCGACGTCCATCGCGCGCGCGCCTCTCGCCTTCTGCTTGCGCGCAGTCAGCACGAACTCGTGCATGGGCTGTGACTCCGGGAACGCGAGGTCGTACGCGTCGGTCAGCTTCGCGGCCAGATAGTTCGCGTTCAGCACCGCGTATTCGCTGACGTGACGCAGCCCATCCGCGCCGAGCGCGCGCACATACGACGATGCGCGCGCCAGGATGCCGAAATTGCCGTGGAACGAGTGCACGCGCCCGATCGAGCGCTCGTCGCCCTCGGCCCAGACGTACCTACCGCTCGAATCATCCAACGCAGGACGCGGCGAAGGCAGGAACGGCGCCAGGCGCGCGCTCACCGATAGCGGCCCGGCGCCCGGCCCTCCCCCACCGTGCGGCGTCGCGAACGTCTTGTGCAGGTTCATGTGCACGATGTCGAAGCCCATGTCGCCGGGGCGGCAGCGCCCGACGATCGCGTTGAGGTTCGCGCCGTCGTAATAGAGCAGCCCGCCCACCGAGTGGACCATCGCGGCGACGCGCTCGATCTTCTCTTCGAAGAGCCCGAGTGTGTTGGGATTCGTGATCATCAAGCCAGCGACGTCGGGCCCGATCAGCTTCTCCAACGCGTCGAGATCGACGAGGCCTCGGCGATCGCTCGCGACTTCTGAGACTTCGTAGCCCGCGAGACGCACGCTCGCCGGGTTCGTCCCATGCGCCGAGTCCGGGATGATCACGCGCCTTCGCTGATCGTTATTGTGCTCGTGGAACGCGCGCATGATGAGCAGCCCGGTCAGCTCGCCGTGCGCACCGGCTGCCGGCTGGAACGTGACGGCGTCCATCCCGGTGACGGCGCACAGGGCGTGCTCCAACTCGACGAGCAGCCGCAACGCGCCCTGGATCTGCGACTCCGGCTGCAATGGATGAAGGCGCCGGAACCCCGGCATCGCCGCGACGTCCTCCGCCAGCTTC
>Ga0207646_10008001_pt1 | contig 10659 bp, 9 predicted proteins | sample KBSK5502metaG_FD_184343 | JGI IMG/M metagenome (GOLD analysis project Ga0207646, IMG submission 184343) | Corn, switchgrass and miscanthus rhizosphere microbial communities from Kellogg Biological Station, Michigan, USA - KBS K5-50-2 metaG... | ecosystem: Host-associated > Plants > Roots >...
GACAAGACGCTCGGCCTTGGGTTCTTCCTGTTCGACTACGTCTGCAAGAACCGCATCGTGTGGGGTGCTGACCAGTATACCGAGGTCCGCATCCGGCACACGAAAGGCGCACCCGATCGCTGGCTGGAAGAGATCGCCCCCGTCCTCCGTGAGTACGATGAGGGGTCGGCCCAGCCGGTTACGTTGGCGATCGAGGCCGCCCGGGAGAAGCGGATCCAGGACGATCTGGATGCGTTTCTCGCCAAGCGGTTCGGCCGCAGCATGGTGGAGCCGATCAAGGCAATCCACCAGATCGAAGAGGAACGGCCGATCGAGACCCTTTGGGACGTGACGGTGGCCGCCACCGCACATGCGCGGTCGATCCCGAACAATGACAAGCGTCTCGAGATCGAGCGCGCCGCCGGCGAGCTCCTGAAGCTGGCTGCCTAATAGAAGCCGACCCCTGCATGGCCACGCGCTGTGTGGGGGATCGGCGCCGGAGCATCCCGCTCCGACGGAAATCCGTGACATGAGCGATTTTAGCATATCCGATCAGGGCTCGATCTTTCTGATCCGGCCGCTGAACCAGGCGGCGCGCCAATGGCTCGACGAGAATGTCGTCTCCGAGCCCTGGCAATGGGTCCAAGGCGCACTCTGCGTCGAGACCCGCTTCGCCCGCGATCTCATCATCGAGATCGACGAGGCCGGTTTCGAGATCACCCGCTGATCGGCGCTTCGCCCCATGCAGCTGTGCGCTGCGTGGGGCTGCGGCGCTGGAGCAATTCCGCTCCTGAAAGGAGATGTCGGATGGGCTTCGTCGTCCTCGCCGGACTTGTGCTGCTGTACCTGTTCAGCGGCAAGCCCGGCTCGTTCGGATGCCTTCTCGTCCTCCTGATTACCGGCATCCTCGTTGCAGGATGCGTATGAGCGCGAGCCCCGCCAGTGAACTGCTGGCGGGGCTCGTTGCGTTTTTAGTGTCACTCAGTTTATTCGCATCCACGATCAATGTCCGCTGCTGGTGCGAACAGCGGGCGCTCATTGCCTAACCACAAAATGACGCCGTTGCGCCGATTCCGGTCATTCGCCGGACGACGATTGGTCGGCTCAAATCGACCCCAACCGGACCTCAACTCGGCTCGGAATCAGTAAGGCTCGGGACGCCAAGGCTGCATCTGTGCTCGGGGGCGCTATATGGACCAATCAGGGGCAAAAAGCTGGAGCGGTTCCTTGCGACCTCGGACCATTTGCGGCGGAAGCAGATGGCAGTTTTTGCTTGGGAGTAGCGTGCCTGCCGCCTCGATGAGTTCCACTGAGGCCAGCACCGGCCAGCCGCTCGTTTTGGTCAGTTCTTCGATCCTGTGAGCGGCATTGACGGCATCGCCGATTACGGTGAATTCCAACCGCTGCCCGCCGTCGATGACACCGGCGAACACTTGACCGTAATGAATGCCGATCCCGAGGGAAACCTGCCGACGTCCAGCAGCGTGGCGCTTTTCATTCCAGGCGCCGATTTCGGCCTGCAACGCTCGGCCCGCCGCCAGCGCGTGGGCAGCATCTTCGGCCGACGAGGTCGGGATGCCGAACACGCCCATGACATCATCGCCGACAAACTTGTCGACGATGCCGCCATGCGCTTCGATCGCCCGGCTCGCCCGGGTTCGAAACGAGGATAAAAACTCGGCGATGGCCGCCGGGTCCGAGTGTTCGGACAGCGACGTAAATCCGCGGATGTCGGCAAACAGGATGGCGGCATGCTGGTGTCGCGCGCGCTTCATTTCCTCGACTTCCGCATCGGCCAGAAGCGGGACTAGGCCCGAGGCAAAATACCGCGACAGGTGGGCCGAGCGCCGCGCGGCCACGAGGGCCGCCAGCAGGGTCTGGCGCCCGCGCGCGACCGATATTGCCAGCACCAGCGCCATTAGGGCGACAAGCGACAGCCTAATGGCATTGTGCCCGGGGCCAAATATCAGTTCCAGGGCCGGGCTGACGGAGCCCGCCGGCTGATGCGCATCGAGCGCCATCGCGGTCGCCAGACCGGTGACAAACAGACCGCCGACATAAAGTACCAAGGCCGGCTTCAGATGCATTGCCGTCAGCGCAAGCAGCAGGAACATCACCCAGGAGACCGCAAGCGCGGGCGTATAGGAGACCGGAACTCGCTCGGCGAAGTCTCCAAAGATCATAACGACGAGCACGACGGCTGCGTCGAGTGTTGCCACGGTCCAAGGCACCCACGACCTGAACACCACGGGGCGGGCCAGCGCGACCGCGGCGATCGAGACGCCCACGTTCAGCGCAAAGATTGTGGCGATCCACGCGCTGTACACCCCGGCAAGTGAGCCTAAGCCCACCAATAACAGGCCAATCAGGATCAGTACGCCCAAACGAACACGAGCCGCCGTTCGCTCAGCCCCCAGGTCGGCGTCAGCAAGAATCGCGCGAACGTCGTTTGGCAGAACGTTTGGTCCCCGATGCGTTAGCAAATTCATCAGCCTTTCGGGATGAGATCGCCGGAGGCTCAACGGCCAGCAGGTGCTGCTGCGGCGAGCTGGACCTGATCGCCGGTCTGCAGCGTCTCCGGCGGGCTGTCGATCACCCGCTCGGACGAGGAGAGCCCTGCAACGACCTCTACACTGTCCCCGAAGTCGCGGCCGATCTGGACGGGCTTCATCACCACCCGGTTGCCGTCACCGAGGACCGCGACTTGGGTGCCGTGATCGCCGGAGATCAGCGCCGTGGCCGGTACCTGAACCATGTTGGGGTCGCCGGGAATCTGGAATTGCACCTGGCAATAGGTACCAGGGGAGAACTTCTTGGCCGAATTGTCGGCTTGCAGCTCAACGAGCATGCTGCGCGAGGTCATGTTCATCGCATTCGACGTCGTGACCAGCTTCGCGTCAAAGTGCTGACCGGGAAATTGCGGCACCTCGAAGGTCGCTTTCAGTCCCGGCTGGAGTTGCGCCGTGAAGGCCTGCGGCACCTGCACGTAGATCCGAACCGTATCCATGTCGGAGACCTCGAACAGCTCCTGTCCCGCCCCGTTGCCCGCGTTGATCAGGGCGCCGATATCGGTGTTGCGCGCCGTGACCACGCCGTCGAAAGGAGCGACGAGGGTCTTGAAGGCCTCCATCGCCTCCAGCTGTCGCACATTGGCCTGGGCTGCATCGGCGACGGCCTTTTTTGCCGCCGCATCGCTTGTCGCATTGTCAGCCGACTGTTGTGACGCGACTTGCCTCTTTGCCAAGAAATCCCACCGTTGGGCGGTGACCGCCGCAAGCTGCGCGGTGGCCTGCGCGCTAGCTAATGTGGCTTTGGCCTGAGCGAGCTGTTGGTCCAGGTCCGGTGTGTCGATCACCCCGAGCACCTGACCGGGCTGCACCTTTGCGCCGATATCGGTCTCCCAGCTCTTCAGGTAACCGCTGACCCGCGCATAGATCGCCGCTTTGCGGTAGGCCTGGATTGTGCCGGGCAAATTCAGGCTTTGGTACTGGTCCGCCTGCTTGAGCTGGGCTAGCGCGACAGTCAGGACAGCCTGCTGGTTGGTCCACTGTGCGAGTTCTCGATTGCTTTTGACCCGGCTGACAATGCCGCCAGCCGCGATGAAGCCCGCAATGACCAGGGCGACGATCCCGACGAGCAGGAGTTTGCGGCGGCTCGGTATCTTGAGGTCTTCGGAGGACATCTTGTCTCTCCCCTCGGGTCAGACTTGGGTCAGCGCGGCAACTGCCGGCGGCGAGGGTTCGGCCTTTTTGCGGTCGTGGGCGTGCACGAGGCTGAACAATGTCGGCACCAGGAGCAATGTCGCGCAGGTGGCGAAAAGCAGGCCTCCGATCACGGCGCGGCCGAGTGGCGCGTTTTGGCCGGGCTCGATCGCCATTGGCATCATGCCGATGATCATCGCCAGCGCCGTCATCAGCACGGGCCGGAACCGCGTGCTGCCGGCTTCGAGGGCTGCGGTGAGCGCGTCGGCGCCGGCCGCCAGCCGTTCGCGCGCAAAGCTGATCACCAGGATGCTGTTCGCCGTCGCGACGCCCATGCACATGATAGCCCCGGTGAGCGCCGGGACGGACAGCGTCGTGCCGGTGGCGAACAGCATCCAGACAATGCCGGCGAGCGCGCTCGGCAGCGCCATAACGATCACGAACGGATCCAGCCAGGACTGGAAGTTAACGACGATCAGCAGATAGATCAGCACGACCGCCAGGGCGAGTCCGACGAAGAGTTGCTGATAAGCGCTGGTCATTGTCGTTACCTGGCCGCGCAGCGCAACGCTGGCGCCTTTCGGCACGTCGTGTGCGGTGTCCTGCATCACCTGGCGGATGTCGGCCGCTACGCCGCCGAGATCGCGTCCCTGCGGCGTTGCATAGATGTCGATGACGGGGCGGACGTTGTAATGCGAGGCGACGGCATTGCTGGGTGTCCGCTCGGTCGTCGACAGGCCACCGAGCAGCTGCGAGCCGGCGCCGGTGCCGGAGGTTACCGGCATGTTCTGCAGCCCGCCCATCGTGCCGATGTCACGCTGCGGCGTCTGCACCGATACCGGATAGGAGACGCCGGTCTTCGGATTGAGCCAGTAGGTCGGCGATGTCTGGCTGCTCCCGGCGAGGGTGGTCAGCATGGCCGTCGCCGCGTCCTTCTCGCTGAGACCGACCAGCCCGGCCAGCGAACGGTCCACCTTTACGTTCAAGGTCGGCTGTTGGAAAGCCTGCTGAATCCGCGCATCGGCAATACCGGGGACCTGTTTGATCCGAGCCAACAGCGCGTTGGCGTACTTCCGGTCTGCCTGAACATCACTGCCGATGACCTGCAGGTCGATCGGTGCCGGCACGCCGAAATTCAGGATCTGGCTGACCATATCGGCCGGCAGAAAGGAGAAGGAGGTACCGGGGAACTGACGCGGCAGCTGCTCGCGCATCGTCTTGACATAGTCCGCCGTCGGCGCGTGGTTCGGGTTCAGGCTGATCAGGATGTCGGCATCCTCGAGGCCGATCGTCCCCGAGTTGTTGTAGGCCATGTTGATGCCGCTGACGCTGAGGCCGATATTGTCGGTGATCCCGCCCAGCTCGTTTGCCGGGATGATCTTGTGGATCGCCTCGCCAATGCGGTCGGCCAGCTTGGTGGTCTCCTCAATCCGTGTGCCGGTTTGCGCCCGCATATGGATCTTGATCTGACCGCCGTCGATGGTCGGGAAGAAATCCTGTCCCAGATATGTGGCAAGCGCGAATGAGAGCAGGGTGAAGCCCATGAACCCGGCGATCAGCTTCCCGCGGTTTTGCAGACCGAGCTGCAGCAGGCCACGATAGACCCCGCGGACGGCCTCGAAACGGCGCTCGAAGCCTTGCTGGAAACGCACCAGAGGGTTGCGACTCGGCTTGCCCGCGACGAAGACAGGATTACCGTCCGCGTCATCGCGATGCGCATGCGACTGCGCCTGCTTTCGCAGCAGGTAATTCGCCAAAGTGGGCACGAGCGTGCGCGACAGGACATACGAGGCGATCAGCGCAAAGACCACTGCCTCGGCGAGCGGACGGAAGAGATAGCCTGCGACACCGCCAAGTCCAAACATCGGTACGAAGGCGATGCAGATGCACAACAGCGACACGGTCGCCGGAACGACGATCTGCTGAGCACCGTCCAGGATTGCCGTCTCGATCTCTTTGCCCTGTTCGAGATGCCAGTTGATATTCTCGATCGTCACCGTCGCATCGTCGACCAGGATGCCGACGGCCAGCGCCAGCCCACCCAGCGTCATGACGTTGATCGTCTCGCCAAGCAGGGAGAGGGCCGTAACCGAAGCCAAGATAGCGAGCGGGATTGAGACGGTGATGATCAGGGTTGAGCGCCAGCTGCCGAGAAACAGCAGGATCATCATTCCCGTCAGTGCTGCCGCTATCACACCCTCAATGACCACGCTCGACACGGCACTCGTTACGAACACCGACTGATCACCAAGGGCGGTCAGCTTGAGGCTGGACGGCAGCGTCTGTGCGACGCTGGGGAGCAGTTGCCTGATGCCGGAGATGATCGACAACGTCGAGGTCGCGCCTGCCTTCACCACCGACAGCAGCACGGCGCTCTTCCCATCCACATGCACGACATTGGTCTGCGGCGGGCTGCCGTCATGCACATTGGCGACATCGCGCATGTAGATGACCGTCCCGTTGACTGTCTTGATCGGCAGGTCGTTGAACGCGCTGATCACGGTGGGCGAATCGTTCAAGTTCACCGTATATTCGAACGTGCCAATCTTTTCGGTGCCGACCGGAGTGATCAGGTTCTGGATCGACAGTGCGCTGACCACATCGTTGGCGGAAATGCCGTAGGTGTGCAGCGCTTGCTGGTTGAGGTCGGCTTGAACCTGCCGTACCTTACCGCCGTAAGGCAACGGGATCGCCGCCCCGGCGACCGAGGCCAATTGCGGGCGAATGAAGCTGCTTGCATCATCAAACAACGTCGTCTCGGAAAGCGTGTCGCTCGACAAGGCAAGCTGCAGGATCGGCACGCTGGACGCGTCGAAGCTCAAGATCAGCGGCGGCGTGATGCCGGGCGGCATCTGCTTCAACACGGTCTGCGACATGGCGCTGACCTGGGCCAGCGCCGCATTGATGTTCACCGTCGGCTGGAAGAAGATCTTGATGATCCCATAATTGGGGATCGACTGCGATTCGATGTGTTCGATGTCGTTGACGCTGGTCGTTAGCGAGCGCTCGTAAAAGGTGACGATACGGCCCGACATGTCATCGGGCGACAGGCCGGTATAGCTGAAGACGACGCTGATCACCGGAATGTTGATGCTCGGAAAGATGTCGATAGGCGTGCGGAGCGCCGATCCGATCCCGAAGATCAGGATCAGCAGCGCCATGACGATGAAGGTGTAAGGTCGTCGAAGCGCGAGTCGGACGATGCCGATCACGGCCGAGTCCTCCCCTCAACGTGACCTACATGCCGGGCAAACGGCTCACCAGGCAAAATGCTCCTTTGATACGTGTCAGGAGCGTCGTCCGAGAATGAAATCGGTTTTAACGCGAGAGACCAGAAAAGGTCCTCTGCCGGTGACAGCGCAAATGTCACACGGACCCACATCAGACGACAGGAGCCGACCACAATAAAACGGCGGTGAGTGCGGGACCTCGGTTGACGAGCGACGAGCACGGGTCGATTCTCCGGACAGGGTGATTTAGCCCGGCACGCAAGTATGGACAAATCCCGATATCCGCGAGCTCGTGAGCATCGAGAGGGGCAAGATCCGGCAGAGCTTGTTCAGGGCATCGCTCCGAGGTTGCTCTGAAAACACTGACGGCGATTTCGATCAGCGACATGCGATTCTCCAAATTATAGCGCCGGTACGGGCTGTGCGAGGGCACCGAGGCACGAGCGTGGCGCCCGTGCCCCGGCTCGCAAACCACCATTCGGGTTTACCGCGGACCAAAGGCGCAGCGCGCATCCACCCAGTGCGTGTTGTGGCCGTAATGGGCCGGCTGAAAGACCGAGCCCGCCGGGCAGGTGTTGCCGTTCGCGGGCGGCGCGTAAGCCCATTGGGTAGCGTTTGCTGTGGCGCCGATGCTCACGATCGAGATGGCAGCCAGAACGGCCACGATAGCGGTACGCATTGAACCCTCCTGTTTCCTCGTGCGGCGGCGAAAATGGCGCCGTCGCAACCAAGGTGAGGGCACCTAGCGAATGCTTCAAATGAATTGACGTTATGGAGAGATGCAGGTTCAGAATGAGGATAGCGTTTGTTGATCGTCAATTGGTCGGCGGCGACGCCGCGACGGCTGGAGTTAGGCCGATGAATTGGGGCGCCTTCGATCTCAACCTGTTAATCGTCTTCGACGCGGTCATGAGGGAACGCAGCGTGACGCGCGCGGGCGGCAGGATCGGCCTGAGCCAGCCTGCGGTAAGCCATGCGCTGAGCCGGCTGCGCCATATGCTGAAGGACGACCTCTTTGTCAGAACGCCCGAGGGAATGGTCCCGACCCCCAGGGCCGAGCATCTTGCCGAACCACTCCGGCAGGCGTTGCGCGGTATGGAACTGGCGCTAGAACCGGAGACGTTTGTTCCGGAAGAGGCGACCCGCCGTTTTGTAGTCGCGGTAAACAATTATGCGGCTGTGGTTCTCGCACCCGCGATGGTCGTCGCCGCCGCCAGCGCCGCGCCAAGATTGGGACTGGATCTACTCCCGAGTGGCACGCGCGACGTCGACTCCCTCCTGGACCGCGGCGAAATCGACCTTGCGATCGGTAGTTTTGAGGAAATCGCAGAACGCTTCTCAGCGGCTGAGCTATTCCGAGATTCGTACGTCGCTGCGATGAGGCAGGATCACCCCGCTCGCCGGGCTAAATTGACGGAGAAGGCCCTCGCCGTGCTGCCGCATCTGGAGATTTCGTCCAGCGGCGAGGATTCGAGCTTTGTCGATGAACAGCTTCGAAAGCGCGGTCTGGCGCGGAGCAGCACTCACCGAGCTCCGCACCTTTCAGCCGCAGCGATTCTCGCCAACTCCGAGATGGTGGCGGTGCTCAGCCGCCGTCTCGCCGAGGCGTTCTTGGGAACACACCGACTTGTCATTTGCGAGCTTGCTTTTGTGACACCGACGATCCGTACGGAGATGCTGTGGCATCGTCGGTTCGACAACCAGCCGGCACATCTTTGGCTACGGAAACTGATCGAACAGACAGCCAAGAACGAATAAGCTTTTAGCCATTGGTGTGCTGGATGAAAGAAGTCGTTGGTCGGTCGATGTCCTCGCGACCTTGACAGCCGTCGGCCATTAGGGCGGGTGGATCGATCGGAAAAGGCAGTAATGCCGAAGGTCGGTTTTCCACCCGACTGAGACATTTGCCAGTTTCCGCCAAGGTCCGAAAAGGGGCACGAAGACGCGTTCCCACCGCCGAAGCTGAGCGACCGCTCTCGCTGGGGTAAGCCGACATTGGCCGGGGCGATCAGCAACGGGCAGGATGCGCCGTCAATGGCCAGTCATCGTGAAGCGCGAAACCGGCCGAGTCTGACCCTGACCGGAAATTCGACCTAGGTGTTTGGTCCCGGGCTTTGATGGTGCATTATTTTCTCCGGCATGGAGGGATGCACTTTGGGCCAGGTTCTTCACGGCAGCGTCGCGACGACAGAGGCAATCCGTCGAGCGATACAGCGTAGTCAAGAGAGCCTGAGGAAATGGCGGAAACGCAGTTCCATCGCCGATCTGCCGACTGGCCCGAAACAGCCGAGTTCGACGGTGCTGTCGCTCGAGGAGGAGGCGATTGTCATCGCCTGTCGCCGGCACACCCTGTTACCGCTCGATGACTGCCTGTATGCCCGACGGTCCGGCATTGTCGACCCTGGCCACCCGACACTCGCGCTCCTACGTGTGATAATGTCCTTCTCTGATTGCGGTTTGCCCGTCAACCAGCCTCCATTCCTTCTCTTCACTTCGACGCCGCCGTGAGGCTCTCGCTTCTCTACGAGGTCGGCACGAGGCCGCCTCAGGACAGGGTACGAAGGCCGGCGCTGCGATCTTTATGGCGCACTGCCTGACGTGCAGGAGTGCAGGACATTATGCGCAGTCATCCGAACCTCGTCCCCACGGGACGCCGTTCCGCAGCGCGGAACCTTATTTGGTCGCCGCAGACGCTACGCCGAGACAGCCGTCTCGCGTGACCAGGTGAATGTCGTGCCGTCTACCCAGATCCGGTGCATGACGATCGCGAGCTTGCGCGCCACGGCGACGATCGCACGGCGCAGGCCGCGTCGCTTGGCGATGGCCATGCCCCAGGCCTTGAGCACCGACCAACGGTGAACCCGCGTGAGCAGGGTCAGCGCTGCCAGGACGAGGGCTTCGCGGACTGCTCCGTCGCCCGCCTTGGTGATCGAACCGTTGCGGTCGATCTCGCCAGACGCGTATTTGCGCGGCGTGAGGCCGAAATGCGGACCGAGATCGCGGGCGCGCGCAAAGCGCGCCGGATCATCGACACCGGTGGCGTAGGTCAGCGCGACGATAGGGCCGACGCCGGGCACCGAGAGCAGGCGCCGACACACCGCGTTCGCTCGCACGCTCTTGAGCACCATCCGATGCAGTACCTCGCCTTGCTGCCGCAACGCGGTGCGGGCAGCGAGCATGGGTTTGACCATGGCCAGCAGCCGCAATCTGTCGGCGAGCAGCTCCAGCACTCTTTTCTCGAAACCGGCCACGGTAACCGGACCAAGCTTGAGACCGAAAGCTTTGAGGGTTCCGCGGATTTCGTTGTCAATCGCGATGCGCTTCTCCAGCAGCGTCCGGCGGTTGCTCAGCAGCAAGCGCAGCTCCTGGCTCTCCGCCGTCTTGACATGTACGGTGGTAAACCATCCGACCCGCATCGCGTGGGCAATTCCTCGCGCGTCGTTGCGGTCGGTCTTGACCGCCATGGCGGCGGTGGCGCCCTTCATCCGCCGGGTCTCGATGCAAATCGCCGGCAAGCCTGCGGCACGAAGTTCCGTGTACAGCCATGGCGAGAGCGGGCCGGCCTCCAGTCCCACACGCGTGATTGGCAGGCCGGTCGCCGTGAGCCAGCGGACCGGGTCATCCGGCTCGGATGCAGTCTTGCCTTCGCTGACCACGGTCCCGTCTTCGTCGACGATGCAGATGGCGGTTTCTTGGAGCGAGACATCGAGGCCGGCGAAATGCTGCATGACACCCTCCCGAGGCGCGGG
>Ga0207646_10008004_pt1 | contig 10657 bp, 10 predicted proteins | sample KBSK5502metaG_FD_184343 | JGI IMG/M metagenome (GOLD analysis project Ga0207646, IMG submission 184343) | Corn, switchgrass and miscanthus rhizosphere microbial communities from Kellogg Biological Station, Michigan, USA - KBS K5-50-2 metaG... | ecosystem: Host-associated > Plants > Roots >...
AGGGTGGGAACATCATGCTGTCTCGCGGTGTGTCAATGAAGATGATTAATGGATCTATGATGGGGTTGGAGGCCGAACCCAATTTCGAGTTAGCTGTGATCAAGCTCAACGTCACACGCCTTGCCGATGGCGCCAGCTTATCCCTGGATGATGTCTCGGCCTACGACGATAAGGGCAAGAAGTTCCCGAGCGCGGTGGGAGGCTTGCCTGCTCTCGGCAAAGAGGCAAGTGAAAGCCGCGAATTCGCTTTTGCGGTGCCGACCGGCGCCTTGCTCAAGAAAATAGAACTCGCGAAAGATGTTTCTATTGATCTCAAGTGATCACCGGCGCTTCACATCAGTCCTGACGAACTCATGGCCACTGCTCCTCGCTCTCGAGTCAGAAGTCGCTTCCGCATTCGTTATGCGCTGATGGCGCTGGCCGTGGCGATACTGTTTGGGACCATCGGCTTTTATTTGATTGAAGGATGGTCGCTGGCGGACAGTCTCTACGTAACGGTCCAGACTCTGACTACTGTGGGCTATGGCGACGTGCCGCCACACAGCAGCAATGGGCGGCTATTTGCCGTTGTCGTAATGCTGATCGGCGCAGGCGGGGTTGCGTTGGCCGTCTCGACCATTGTTCAATCTGTCGTACAGTCGGAACTAGTCGCCACGTTTGGCCAGCGCCGGCGCTCAAGAAGAGTGCACAAACTACACCACCATTACATCATCTGCGGCTCTGGCCGCGTCGGCTCGCACCTCGTGCGCGACCTGGTGAGCGCCAATGAATCGTTCGTGGTAATTGAGCAAGACCAGGCAAGGGCGGCCGAGTTCAGCCAAAAGGGGATTAACGTTCTGGTCAGCGATGCGACTTTGGAAGAGACTTTGCGCGAAGCCAGAGTGGAACACGCGCGTGGTCTGGCTGCGTGCCTCCCCGACGACGCCGATAACGTCTACGTCGTGCTGACCGCGCGCGACCTCAACCCGGATCTGCGTATTGTGGCGCGCGCGGCCGAAGAGCAGGCTGAGTCAAAACTGCTGCGCGCCGGCGCGAACCACGTAGTGGCGCCGACAATTATCGGTGGTCATCGAATGGCTTTGGCGCTTACCAAGCCGGCGGTCAGCGAGTTCATGGATTCGATAACCGCCAGCGAACTGGGTCTGGGATTCGAGCAGGTCGAAGTCGATGCCACTTCGTCGCTGGTGGGAAAGGATTTGCGCTCGACCCCGATTCGATCTGAACTGGACATCGTGATCGTCAGCATCCGGCGACAAAGCGGTGAGATGATTTTCAATCCGGCCGGCGACTCGCAGATTAACAGCGGCGACATTCTGATAGCTATCGGCCGGGCCGAATCACTAATGGCACTTAACAAGTTGGCGAGAGGCGGTCAGTAGCGCAAGTTGTTAACTTGCGAACGCGTGGTCAGAACCGCCTGCGGTAGCGGGCGGTTGAACACCGAATATGGATCTTCCGATGAATTGCAAAGATCAACCGCGCGCTACCGCAGCGGTTCTGATTAATTAGCTTGAAACTCTTAGTCACCGGCGGCAGCGGTTACCTCGGCACGCATGTACGCCGCTTCTTCTCGGCCGACGACTTCTCGCGACGTTCGCACCTGGACGTGCTCAATCCGCTCGACTGTCTGAGGGCAGCCGACTACGACGTGGTAATTCATCTGGCCGCATACTCGAGCAAGAATCCCGCCGACGCCGAAAACTGTTTCCGCACGAACGTGCAAGGCACTGTGAACCTGCTGCGGGAAATGAAACCGAACTCAGTTTTCATCTTTGCCTCAACCAAAGATGTGTACGGCGCGCACGCTGACGGTTATGAGGAAGTGCCTGAGACGTGTCCGACGGAATATCAAGACCAGTCAGCTTTGGAATGGTCCAAGCTGATAGCCGAACAATACGTGGCGTACTATTCAGCGCAAAGAGACGTTCGCACTTGTGTTTTCCGTCTCGCGAACGCCTACGCGCGCCCTTCGGAAGGAAACGAGAACGGCTTTGTCACCCATTATGTTGAAGCGATCAAGCGTGGCTGGCCGCTCCGTTTGCCTGCCGACGGCACGCCAATTCGGGACATCCTGCACGTGGAAGATTTTTCGCGTGCATGCAAAGCCTTTATCGATTCGTCTGTAACGCGCGGGCTGTATAATCTGGGGGGCGGCCGCGAGAATGCCCTATCGTTGCGCGAGATTATCGACCGGGTCGCAGAGATGATTCAATGCAATGCGGTGATTGACCAGAGCAATCCGTTGCCAAAGCCAGTGCCGTTGAATTACGTTTCCGATTTGAAGCGAATTCGCGAGGAACTGGGCTGGCAACCGCAGGTTGGAATTGAGGAAGGGCTAAGAAGTTTGTTTTGAGGAGCGCGGGCATCCCTGCCCGCAGTGAGGGTCAGCGCGAATAGGTACATTGCCAGAATTGAATGACATCAAACGGGTCGTTGTGCGCACGCCCAATTGGGTTGGCGACGCGGTGATGAGTGTGCCCGCGTTGCGCGAGCTGCGGCGTGTACTCCCGAATGCGCACATCACCGTGGTCGCGCGACCTGGCGCGGCCGACATTTTCCTGGACGCGAATTTCATCGACGACGTTCTTGTCTATCAACGCCTCGGGATAACTTCCGTTTGGAAACAGATTCGTCAGTGGCGAAGAAAGCAATTTGATCTTGCCGTGTTGCTGCAGAATGCGTTCGAAGCGGCAGCGATTGCCTACCTGGCTCGCGTTGCAATTCGGATCGGTTACGACACTGAGCACCGCGCTTTCTTATTGACCAATCCCCTTCCCCAGCCGGAATGGAAGAATGAGCGGCATGAAAGCCTCTACTATCTGAACATCGTCACGGAACTTGAGCGTCTCTTCACCGGAGGTTCGCAGATCGAAAGTGCGGAACCGCGTTTTGATCTTGACGTCTCTGATGATCGTAAGCGACGAGCGCGGCAGCTCTTGAGTGAACAAGGAGTCCGCACCCGAGCGCCGTTGGTCCTGCTTTGTCCCGGTTCAATCAACAGCCGGGCGAAACGCTGGCCGGCCGAGCGTTACGCCGCGCTGGCTGATCGATTCATCGAATCGGGCGCGAACGTGCTCTTAATCGGATCGCCGGGCGAACTGGATGTTTCGCAAGAGGTTTGCAAACACGCGCAACGTCAACCGATAGTATTGACTGGCAAAACGACCGTGGCAGAAGTTGCGGCAACCATTAGCCTGGCCGATGTCCTGATTACGAACGACACTGGACCGGCCCATATCGGCGCCGCGTTGGGCACGCCCACGCTGGTAATCTTTGGCCCGACGAACCCGCTGACCACTTATCCCTTGTCGCCAGGAGCTGAAATCATTCGCCATCCTCCCGATTGCGCGCCGTGCATGCTGCGCGATTGCCCAATAGATCATCGTTGCATGACGGCGATTACGCCGGAAGAAGTCTTCGAGCGTGCGTTTGTCTTGATGGCCGGACAACACGCGGAGGTTGGGGTATGAGCGGTCTCGCAGACATCATCAAAGGCTTTTCTTCCAGGCGTGTGGTCGTAGTCGGCGATACGATCGCCGACCAGTTTATCTACGGAGAAATCAGCCGTGTCTCGCGCGAAGCGCCGGTCTTTATCTTGCGGCACGAGCATACGGAAACGACACCGGGTGGCGCGGGCAATTGCGCGGCAAATCTGGCGGCTCTCGGTGCGCAAGTCAGTCTGGTCTCAGTTCTGGGAGATGATGAGACTGGACGTATCCTTGCCGAAAAGCTTCGCGAGATGGGCGTGGATTGTACCGGGGTTCAACTCTCGAATGAACGGCACACCACCACTAAAGTCCGCGTGCTTGCCGGTCAGATCCATTCAACGCGCCAGCAGGTGATCCGCATCGATTATGACAGTGAAGGAGTTTTGAGCACTACAGTTGAGCAAAAACTTCGCGCGGATATTTCTGATGCAGTAGCCGGCGCCGATGCGGTGATCATTTCCGATTACAACTATGGCGTCGCCACTCCTGCAACCGGCGCGCTCGTTCGGGACACCGCAAACGGCATTCCCGTGCTGGTCGACTCGCGCTTTCGCCTCTCAGAGTTCTCGGGTTTTACTTCTGCAACACCCAACGAGGATGAAGTTGAGGAACTTCTGGGCGTCAAGCACGCAGACGAGGCTGGGCTGGCGTCGGCCGCAGAGCAATTGCGACAGCGTCTCGGGTACAAAGCCCTCCTGGTGACGCGCGGGGGCCACGGCATGACCCTGATTGAAGCTGATACTACGCCGATGCATATTGATGCAGTTGGCTCTCAACAGCCCGTGGACGTAACCGGAGCCGGAGACACGGTGATTGCCAGTTACGCGCTGGCACTGGCTTCAGGCGCTTCGTTTCCTGAGGCGGCGCGTCTGGCCAATTTTGCCGGCGGCATCGTGGTGATGAAGCGCGGCACCGCGACTGTTAGCAACGACGAACTTCTCAAATCGATTGGGTAAAGTGTCGGGCGAATGTCGAACCAACCTATCCACGATGATCCTTTACGGACGCGCATCCTCGGCCGAAGTGAATTGATTAAGGCCGTCGAAGCGGCCAGAAGCCGCCGCGAACGGATCGTCTTTGCCAACGGCTGCTTTGATATCCTGCACGCCGGTCATGTCAGGTATCTCGAGGCAGCCAAAGCCCTCGGTGACCTTCTGATCGTCGCAATTAATTCAGATGAGCAGGCACGCCTTCTCAAGGGTGAAGGCCGCCCCCTTTTGCCCCAGGACCAGCGAGCCGAAATCGTGTCTTCGCTGGAGGCCGTCGATTTCGTCACAGTTTTTGACGAACCAACAGTCACGGAACTCTTGCTCGCCCTCAAACCGGACATTCATGCCAAGGGTACCGACTACACTGAAGACACCGTTCCCGAACGTGATGTGGTACGATCCTTTGGCGGACGAGTGGCGATCGCTGGCGATCCAAAAAACCATTCGTCGACCCAAATGATTGAAAAACTAAGCGGCGAACAGTAATCAGAGGAGCCCGAAACCCTCAATAATTCTTCTTACTGCTCACGGCTCACTGCCAACTGCTAACTGACTCATGCGCATCCTGATCGTCAAACTCGGCAGCATCGGCGACATCGTCCATACTCTGCCGGCGCTGGCAGCCATGCGTCGAGCTTTGCCCGGGGCTGAGATCTCGTGGGCGGTCGAACGGGGAGCAGCTGAAATTTTAAGGGACAACCCGCTTCTGGATCGCCTCATCGAAGTCGACACGAAGGCCCTGAGGCGCGGGCTGATGTCTGGGGAGACGCTGCGGGCACCGCGCCAGCAGTTACGTCTGCTACGCGCCTCGGCCTTCGATCTCGCCTTAGATTTTCAGGGTTTACTCAAATCAGCAATGGTTGCGCGATTATCAGGCGCGCGACGGGTATTTGGCTTTGCCCGCGACTCGCTACGCGAGCCGGCCAGCCGCCTCCTGCTTCACGAAAAGATCCAAATTCCTGAAGGTCTGCACGTAATTCGAAAGAATTTGACGATGGCTGGTACGGCATTGGCCATTCCAGTTTCTGACGATCCTACCGATCTTGAGTTTCCCATCGCCGTAAATCCGAGTCACGAGGCGGAGGCTGAAGCAGCTGCTTATGGGAGTGAAAAGAACTTTGCTCTGCTAAATCCCGCCGGCGGGTGGCCAACAAAGCTCTGGAGCGCCGAAAAGTTTGGCGCCCTGGCGGATGAGCTATGGAGTCATTTCGGCTTCAATTCCCTGGTGACCTATGGTCCCGGTGAGATGGAACTCGCCGAACGGGTCTTATCGAATTCAAAGTCTGGGAGAACTAAAGCGGTTTCTCTCTCACTGAAGGGTTTCTACGCGCTAGCAAAGCAGGCGGCAATTTACGTCGGCGGCGATACTGGTCCCACCCATCTGGCGGTAGCCGCGAGGACGCCTTTGGTCGGGCTATTCGGACCGACGGAGTGGTGGCGAAATGGCAGTCCTTACGCGGACGACATTTGTGTTGAGCGCAACGACATCGGGTGCCGAGTCGATTGTCATCGCCGGTCGTGTTCGCAATGGATTTGCATGGACATTGACGTCGAGCGTGTACTCCACGCCGTGACTGAACGTTTGCGACGCGCGAACCGCACAGCGCCGGCAGAACTGGTAACGATTGGCTAGAGGCGGAACATGGATGCAGCGTTGGCGTGTGCCCCTCGGGTTTGTATGCGCGGCGCTCTTCTTCGTCTTCGCACGGCCACAGTTCTTGACGCTGGTGATCGGCGCCGCGGTCGCCTTGCCCGGGCTTGCTCTGCGCGCGTGGGCCACCGGTCACCTGAGAAAGAACGATGCCCTCGCTACCACCGGGCCCTACGCCTACACGCGCAATCCGCTTTATCTCGGCAGCTTTCTCATGGGCGCCGGCTTCACGATTGCCGCGGGCAGATGGTTTCTTGGCGCTATCTTTGTCGCATTTTTCCTGGGCATCTATCTGCCGGTCATGCGCGTCGAATCGGCGACGCTAACGGAATTGTTCGGTGAGCGCTATCAGCGGTACGCGCAGGCTGTCCCACTGTTTTTGCCTGGACTCTCCCGCTATGAAAGTTCCGACGGGATTAGTTCGAAGTTCGATGCCCGGCTCTACCAACGCTATCGTGAGTACCAGGCGGCCATTGGATTGATCCTGGCGTGGGTGTTGTTGGCGCTCCGGGCTTACTACATCAAATGAGGAAGCATTGATTAGTCGAGTTCCAATGAAAAAGTTCTTCCTGGTTGTCGCTTGCGCGTACGTGATGCTTCTGCCGGCCACTCAAGCGCGTGCGCAACAAAACTCAGGCGCGACGTCACTCCCATTTGCCAAAGGTGAAGAGCTCTTTTACCAGGCCGAGTTCAAGCGAGCGCTCCTGCGCGGCATTGATGTGGGCGAGTTTCGCTTCAGCGCCAAGCCTGCTGAATCAACTGCAAAGGATGGATCCGAGAGTCTGCACTTGGTCGCTGATGTAGCCAGCAAGGGCTTTTTCACCAGACTGGCCGGCTTCCGATTTCATTGGCATGTTGAATCTACCATCGACCCGAGTCCGTTTGGCGCACTGAAAACCAACAAACTCGACGAGCAGGGCAAGCGCGTGCGGATCAGCGAGGCGCTTTTCGATTACGAGAAACGCAAGGTGACGTGGAGTGAGCGCGATCCAAATCAAAACCAGCCGGCCAAAGTAACATCTTACGATTTCACCGAACCTTTGCAGGATGTTTTGTCCATGATTTACTTTCTGCGAACGCGAAATCTCGAAGTGGGACAAACCTTTGAGATCCCAGTCATTGACTCCGGCCGCATGTTTCGCTTGCCGGTGACAGTGATGGAACGAAAACGAATTAATACTGTGCTGGGACGCGTAAATGCTCTGCGCGTTGATGCGGCAATATTCGGCGAAGGCCGCATGATCCGATCGAATGGCAAGCTTTCGATTTGGATTACGGATGACGCTCGGCACCTGCCGGTCTGGGCCCACGTGAAGATTAACCTCGGCACAGTCGACATTAAGCTGAAACAGATCACTAACAGCCAGGCAGAGGCGAGCGCCAGGAAGAGATAGCCTGGCCTTCCTGAATTCTCTTTGGCAAACTCCAACCTAATCAGCGAACGCAGTCCGCTCATCATCGCCCATCGCGGAGCTTCCGCAATCGCCCCTGAAAACACTCTGGCTGCCTTCACGAAAGCGTTTGAAGGTGGCGCCGACGGATTGGAACTTGACGTGCGGCTGGCCTCGGACGGTGTTCCGGTTGTGATTCATGACTCGACTTTGCAGCGCACCGCGCTTCGCGCTGGAATCGTTGGTGAAATGACTTCCCTGGAGTTGAGCCAAGTGGGAGTCGGCAACTGGTTCAACCGAGCACATCCCGGATTGGCTCAACCTGAATACAGTCGCCAGACGATTCCAACGCTGGCCGAGGTCTTCAGTATTCTCAAGGCACAGAACGGAACCATAACCTATGTTGAGATGAAGCTCGACAAAGTCGTGGATACGAACGAGCTCGCCGGCCTTCCCGAGTCAGTCGCTCAGCTAATTGGTAATTGCGGCGTCAGAAACCGTGTCGTAGTTGTCAGCTTCAACCTGAACGCTCTGGCCCGGATCAAACATGCGGATCCAGACATCCGCACGGGAGCATTGTTCGAACCCAGACGCAGCGCCGCTAAGATTATTAGCCGACGCCGGCTGATCACAACGGCGCTTGACTATGGAGCGAACGAAATTCTTCTGCACCGCCTGATCGCTACGCGTCGCCTGGCAGAGATGGCCACTGAAAAAGGCTTGCGCCCGGTCGTTTGGACCGTCGACGATCCCAAATGGCTGCGCCGGGCTGGCCAGATGCGCATTCACGCGCTTATCACTAACAATCCCGCAGCGATGATGCACCAGTAACGCAACTCTTACTTTGGGCCCAAGCTGGCAGCTTCCGCTACAACCCGCTCGACGTGCGAATCATTCCGCTCTCATGTATCATCGACGGTCTTGCTAATCTACGGTTTTGATTCTGGAGGTAACTGAACGGAATGCCGGTAAGGAAGGGCGCGAAAATCGCGCCGGCTAAGGGAAAACTGGGCGTGCTGCTCGTGGGACTTGGGGCGGTGAGCACAACTTTCATCGCAGGTGTCGAGGCAATCAAAGAAGGCCTGGCCGATCCCGTCGGCAGCCTCACCCAGATGGGCGCAATTCGGCTGGGCAAACGGACAGATAACCGAGTGCCGAAAATAAAGGACTTTGTGCCGCTGGCTAGCTTAAAGGATCTGGTCTTTGGCGCCTGGGACATCTTTCCTGATTCCGCCTACGAAGCCGCCACGCACGCGGGCGTGCTTGAAAAAGAGTTACTTAACAAGCTGCGCAAGCCCTTACAGAAGATTAAGCCGATGAAGGCGGTCTTTGATCAAACGTATGTGAAGCGTTTGACGGGAACGAATGTTAAGAAAGGCAAGAACAAACTTCAGCTGGCCCAGCAGTTGATTGAAGACATTGCCGAGTTCAAAAGAAAGAATAAGTGCGATCGCCTAGTGATGATCTGGGCAGCCTCTACGGAGATTTTCCTCAGGCCGCATGCGGTCCATCGCAACCTGAAGACGTTGGAGCAGGCAATGCGCGAAAACCATAAAGCGATTGCTCCGTCGATGGTCTATGCATACGCCGCGTTGAAATCGTCGGTGCCCTTTGCCAACGGCGCTCCTAATTTGACGGTCGATATTCCGGCTTTGATGGATTTGGCAAACCAGCAAGGTGTCGCTGTCTGCGGCAAAGACTTCAAAACCGGGCAGACATTGATGAAGACGATCCTGGCTCCGGGTCTGAAGTCCCGCATGCTGGGCCTGCACGGCTGGTACTCGACCAACATCCTCGGCAACCGGGATGGCGAGGTCCTTGACGACCCCGATTCTTTCAAGACCAAGGAAGAATCGAAACTGTCAGTGCTCGAATACATCCTGCAGCCGGACGTCTATCCAAAACTCTATAAGGATTTTTCCCACGTAGTTCGCATCAACTACTATCCGCCCCGCGGCGACAATAAAGAAGGCTGGGATAACATCGATATTTTCGGTTGGCTCGGCTATAAGATGCAGATCAAGATCGACTTTCTCTGCCGCGACTCGATCCTGGCCGCGCCCATCGTCCTCGATCTGGCGTTGTTCCTTGATTTGGCCCAGCGCACCGGCATGAAGGGCGTTCAGGAATGGCTTTCCTTTTACTTCAAGTCGCCGATGACCGCGCCGACGCTCTATCCCGAGCACGACGTATTCATCCAGCTCATGAAGCTGAAAAACACCCTGCGCCACCTGCGCGGGGAAGACTTGATCACCCACCTGGGGCTTGAATACTACGACTGAGAGAAACAGCAGGCGCCGAGGAATTCTTTCGTCAACGTTTTGAGCCATGCTCTGCTCTTTCGGTGCAGTGTCCTTCACTTCCCGCAGAAACCAGCAATCGACGGCAAGAAAATGTCACCGGTTTTATGCCGGTAAATGTCACGTATGTAGATTTGGCGTAACCGAGTTGTGACAATTGCGTTAGATTGAACCCTAATATTTTGGGTGACATTTATTCCAGAGTCGTATATATAGCGTAGGCGACGATCGAGTTTGTGGTTTCGCGCCGTTTTTTCGAAAAGCGAACCCGGCACCTTTGGCGTGCATCAATTGTCGCAGCGGATCGTTCTTTGCATAAGTGCTGGTGGGAGGATCCAGCAGCAGCGAAAAGCAGTATTGACGATGGCTGCGGCAAGGAACAATAACGTGATCGCCGAAATTCAAATAGAAGAGATGCAAGCCCCGGAAAAACAGATTGACGAAACAGTCCTTCTGGACCCTGAGCAGAAGAGCCCGCGAGCGCAGGATTTTGAAGATCGCCTGGGAGCGCGGATCGTTGGTCAGGAACGTGCGGTGCGCCGCATGAGCGGCCTTTACCAGATTTTTCTGGCCGGCATGAATCCGCCCAACCGGCCGATCGGCACCATGTTGTTTCTGGGCCCGACCGGTTCCGGCAAGACCCGCGTGATCGAGGCGGCGTCCGAAGTTCTATACGCCGATCCGAATGGCGTGGTGAAAATCGACTGCGCGGAATTCCAGCATTCGCATGAAATTGCCAAGTTAATCGGCTCGCCGCCGGGATATCTGGGTCATCGCGAGACCTCTCCGATGCTGACACAGGAAAATCTCGACCGCATGCACAACGATGAGCTGAAAG
>Ga0207646_10008007_pt1 | contig 10655 bp, 10 predicted proteins | sample KBSK5502metaG_FD_184343 | JGI IMG/M metagenome (GOLD analysis project Ga0207646, IMG submission 184343) | Corn, switchgrass and miscanthus rhizosphere microbial communities from Kellogg Biological Station, Michigan, USA - KBS K5-50-2 metaG... | ecosystem: Host-associated > Plants > Roots >...
CGAGGCGGCGCGAGACCGCGGGCTGCCGGTCGACTGCGACCAGTACCCGTACGACACCGGCACCAATCCCCTGCGCAACCTGCTGCCGAGCTGGGTCCAGGACGGTGGCGTGCCGGCGATGCTCGAGCGGCTGGGGCAGCCGGCCATCCGCGCGCGTCTCCGCGCCGACATCGCCCGTGACGGCCTGAACAACTTCGGCGCCATCCCGTCGTGGGACGCCGTCCGCATCGCGGTCTCGCCGATGCTGCCCGACGCGGCGGGCCAGACCTTCGGCGCGATCGCCCGCCGCCGCGGCGTCGACCCGCTCGACGCCATCTGCGACGTCGTCGTCGCGGACGGGGGCGCCACGCGCATTCTGGTCACGAGCATGGCCGGGGCCGACGTCGACGAGATCACGCGGACCCCGTGGGTGCTGGTCGGCTCCGACGAGAACGCGCGGTCGCCCGGCGGGGTCACCGCCCGGGGCAAGCCCCATCCGCGGGCCTACGGGACCTTCGCCCGGATCCTGGGTCGATGCGTCCGGGAGCGTGGGTTGCTCACGCGGCCCCAGGCGATCTTCAAGATGACGGGCGGCTCGGCGGCCGCGCTCGGTCTCACCGATCGCGGCGTCCTGGCCGAGGGCGCGTGGGCGGACATCACCGTGTTCGACCCGGCGACGATCGCCGACCTCGCGACCTACGACGAGCCCCACCGCTACGCCACGGGCGTGTCGACCGTCGTCGTGAACGGCACGGTCGTGATCGATGCCGGCGACCACACCGGCGCGCTCCCCGGGCGGGTCCTCCGCGTTCCCCGGCGCGCCCCATGGCCGCGCGCCACCGGAGTGTGAGAGAACATGAGGGTCGGCCCCGTCCACGGCCGCGGACCGTTTCCAGGGAGGCATCGATGACGCTCAGCGCGGAGCAGGTCACCCGGTTCGATCGCGACGGCTATCTCTTCTTCCCGAGCCTGTTCACGCCCGACGAGATCGCGCGCCTCGTCGCCGAGGTGCCCACCATCTTCGCCGAGCACCGGCCGGAGAACGTGCGCGAGAAGGGCTCGGACGCCGTGCGCACGAGCTTCGCCGCGCACATGTACTCGGCGCCGTTCGCCCGCCTGGCCCGGCATCCTCGCATGATCGAGCCGGTGAAGCAGCTCTACGGCGAAGACGTCTACATGCACCAGTTCAAGATCAACGGCAAGATGGCGTTCGACGGCGACGTCTGGCAGTGGCACCAGGACTACGGCACCTGGACGAACGACGACCAGATGCCCGAGGCCCGCGCCATGAACGTCGCGATCTTCCTGGACGAGGTCAACGAGTTCAACGGGCCGCTGATGTTCATTCCCGGCAGCCACAAGCTCGGCGTGCTCGAGGCGGGGCACGACACCACGACGACGAGCTACCCGCTGTGGACCATCGATCACGAGACGATCAGCCGTCTGGTGGCCCGCGGCGGCCTCGTCGCGCCCAAGGGGCCGACGGGATCGATGATCCTGTTCCACGGCTGCCTCGTGCACGCCTCGACCTCGAACCTCTCGCCGTGGAACCGGGTGGCGGTCTACCTGAGCCTGTGCGCGGTGTCCAACCACATCCGGCGCTTCAAGCGCCCGGGGTACATCGCGCACCGCGACTTCACCCCGATCGAGTGCCTGCCCGACGATTGCCTGCTCGTGGACTACCCGGTGCCGACACCGTGGAAGCACGGCACCCCGGCGGCAGAGCTGCAGGGCATGACGTCATAGCGGGCGCGCCGGCGACGCGCGCCGGCGCCAGCCTCCGATCGCGATCGCGGCCGCGATCAGGATGCCGAGCGCGCTCGTCGCGAGACCGGCCGTCTCCTGCCACGTCCGGCTGAGGACGATGTCCACGTCGTAACGTCCCGCGGGCAACGACAACGCGGTCAGCCCGTACGGCAGCGACGGCGTGGCCCGGATCGGCTCCCGCCAGCCTTCGGACCGCGCCACCCAGCCCGGGAAGTAGAACTGACGGACGACGACCTCCGCCGGGCGTTCGAACGCGACCCGCGCCCGGATGCGGCGCGGCGCTCGCCGCAGCACCGTGATCTCCCCCGCGCCGCTCGCCTGGTGAAACAGGCCGGGAGCGGCCAGCAACGCCGCCCTGATCGTCTGGAGGCTCCCGCTCGTCCACGGCGTGAGGTACTCCTCCGGCGGGAGCCCCGCCTCGTCGAGGCGGACGATCTTGTCGCGATGCTGCGGGCGCTGCGAGAGGTCCCAGCGACCCCATTGCGCCATGAACACGAGCGAGAACACGACGGGCAGCACGACGAACACGAGGCACACGATCGCCGCGCGCCGTCGAGCGCTGAAGTCGATGCGCTCGATCGCCAGCACCGTCGTGGCGGCCACGGCGAGGTCGACCACGATCGCGACCCGCCAGGGGAACTGCACCTTCTGGAGCACGGGCAGAGCATCCCACAGCGGCCGCGACAGCGGCGTCATCAGGAACCAGGCCCCGGCCACGAAGAGCCCCCAGGCCACCGCGCGAAGGCGGTCCTCGTCGCGACTCGTGCGGAAGACCCGGATCCACAGCACGAGCCACGCGAGAGTCGTGACGCCGATCACGTAGAGCAGCCGCAGGAGAAACCAGATCCTCGGGGTATCGCGGCTCCAGAACTGCCACCGGTCGTAGCGGAAATATGGCCCCCACAGGTACTGCGGCGAGATCGCGTCCTGCAGCCGCAGCGCGGGAATGAGATAGACACCGGCGAGGACCATGCCCAGCGCGACGCCGCCCAGGCTTCGCACCACCGTGGCCGGCGATCGCCGGGCCCGGGCCCAGAGGCCCGCGTAGACGACCAGGAAGCCCGAAAACAACAGCGTCGAGGGCAGGTGCGTCATGGCGAGCAGCGCGTAGGCCACGGCGAGCCGGACGACGCCGGGCTTGCCGTGCGCGATGCGGTCGACGGCCAGCAGGGCGAGCGGCATCCAGATGTAGGCCGCCGTTTCACCCAGCGCCTGGCGGACGCAGAGATCGATCGCGAAGTGATAGGGCAACAACGCGTACACCACCGCGCCCGCGGCGGCGGCCCGTGGCCCGGCGTGGCCTCGCGCGAACGCGTAGAACGCCACCGCCGACGCCGTGACGATCAGCCACTCGCCGATCCCCAGCTGGACGGGGCCGCGGCACCCCGGGCACAGCAGATTGCCCACCGCCGTGAAGTAGAACGGCACCGAGCCGTAGAAGAAGAAGACAGGGCTGCCGGCGCCCTCGAAGAGGTGGGGCAGCCAGCGCGGATACCACTCCCCGCTCAGCAGCGCCTCGGCGAAGCCGCGCGACCACGAGATATTCCAGACGAGGCTGTGCCCGATGTGGGGGCCGACCACCACGAAGGGAAGGCAGGCGACGGTGACGACGCCGATCGCCACCAGCGGATATCGGACGCGCGCCCAGCCCGCGAGCGGGCGCGGCCCGGGCGATTCCGGCGTTTGCGGCACGTCGCTCACGGCTCGGCACGAGTCATGCGCAGCGGGACTATCGCCAGCGGGACAGGCGTTCGTTGAGGGCGTCGAGCGCCAGCACGATGGCGATGGATGCGATGGACACGAGACCGGTGGCGGCGAACAGCTCCGGAGCGCGGAAGGCGTTGGCGAGCGAGCTCATCACGTAGCCCATGCCCCGGATCCCCGCGAACATCTCCACGACGAGCACGCCCAGCAGGCAGAACACGAGGCCGAGCCGCATCGCCGCGATCACCGAGGGCACGATCGCGGGCAGGACGACCTTGAGATAGAGCTGCCAGGGCCGCGCGCCGAACGCGCGAGCGACCGTGATCAGCGTGCGGTCGACGTCGCGCACGGCGCCGATGACGATCACCATGACCGGAAAGAAGCCGTGCAGGGCGCCGTAGGCGACCGCGGGCGCCGTGCCATAGCCGAGGAGCAGCACGATCCAGGGCAGCACCAGGATCTTCGGGATGCCGTAGAGCGCGACCACGAAGGGATGGAGCACGTCGTTGAGCGCGCGCGCCGAGCCGATGGCCACCCCGGCGGCGACGCCAAGGACGACGGCCAGCACGTACGCGACGGCGGTCTTGCCGAGGGTGTCGGCGAGGCCGCCGAGGGCGAGCCCGGCCATGGACCCGAAGCTCCGGGCCACCGCGCTCGGCGCGGGCACGAACAGCGGATCGACCCACCCCGCCCGGGCCAGTCCTTCCCACGTGACCAGCGCGAGGCCGAGGCTCACCACCTGGATCAGCACGATGCGCGGCGTGCCCGCCTTCATTCCGTCCACCGCTGGGCCCGGCGCTCGAGCAGGCTGGCCGCCACGTCGCTCGCCGCGATGACGGCGAGCGTGAGGACGACGAGCGCCACGTAGTCGGCGGTCCGCAGCAAGCCATAGGCGTGGTTGATGAGCGCGCCCATGCCCGCCTTGGAGCCGAGCACCTCGCCGACGATGACGCCGATCACCGACAGGGCCAGCCCCGTCCGCAGCCCCCCCACCAGCGTGAAGAGCATGCCCGGCACCAGAACCTTCAGGAAGATCGTCAACGGCCGGGCGCCGAACGCGCGCGCCACCGTGACGAGCTGCGGGTTGACCTGGCGGATGCCGGCGAGCACGGCGAGCGTGATCGGAAAGAAGCCGAGCAGGAAGCCGAAGGCGATCTTCGAGGCCGCATCCAGGCCGAAGAAGAGCATGAGCGAGGGATACCAGACGACGGACGGCACCGCGTAGAGCGCGGCGAGGATCGGGCCATAGGCGCGCCCGACCGTCCGGTAGAGTCCCAGCGCGAAGCCGACCGCGAGGCCGGCGCCGACGGAGAGCGCGTAGGCGATGGCGATCTCCCGGACCGTGAGCAGCAGGTGCGACGGCAGATCGGGATAGGAGCGGAGCAACAGGAGATCGCGGAGGGCGGGCAGCGCCGAGGACGGAGGCACGTAGAGGAGTGGGCTGCCCGCACGCGCGGCCCCCTCCCAGGCGAGCACCAGGGCCGCGAGCAGGCCGAGCCGCGCGAGCGCCGTCTTCACGATCCGGCCATGGCGCGCGCCGACTCCTCGCGGATCTCGTGCCAGAGCTTCGCGCGCAACGCGACGATCTCCGGCGACTCCATGGCCCGCGGGTACGGCATGGGCAGCTCGAGCACGCTCTTGATCCGTCCCGGACGCGCCGTCATCACGGCCACCCGTCCGGACAGGGCCAGGGCCTCGTGCAGGCTGTGCGTGACGAAGATCACCGTCTTGCGCGTCCGCCGCCAGATCTCGAGCAACCACTCGCCCATGAGCATGCGGGTCTGCTCGTCGAGCGCGCCGAACGGCTCGTCCATGAGGACGATCGGCGTGTCGATGGCCAATGCGCGGCCGATGGCGACGCGCTGGCGCATCCCGCCGGACAGCTCGCGCGGATACTTGGGCGCGAAGCCACGGAGCCCGAGGGGGCCGAGGAGCTCGGTCGCCGCCCGCCGGCGCTCCGCGCGCGCCACGCCCTGCAGCTCGAGCCCGAACTCGAGGTTCTCGACGACCGTGCGCCAGGGAAAGAGGCCGGGGTCCTGGAACACGGTGGCCACCGTGCGGGGATCGGGGCCCGCGACCGGCCGCCCCGCGATGAGGATGCGGCCGGCGTCGGGAACGACGAGACCGCCGAGCATCCCGAGGAGCGTGGACTTGCCGCAGCCCGACGGGCCGATGATCGTGCAGAACTCCCCCGCGTCGACGGACAGCGACACGTCACGGAGGGCGTCGACGGCACCCGACGCCGTCTGATAGCGCCGCGCCACGCCCTCGATCGCGATCAATGTCATCCTTTCGGCGGAGTGACGAGCCGGCGGGGGGCGAGCGGGGTCGCGCGCAGGCTCTCGAAGTCGAGCTCCGGCATGTCGAGGCTCAGCGTGCGGAGCACGCCGTTGGCCAGCTCGTTGTAGCGGCCGAAGTACTGGCGCAGGCGCCCGCGCCAGGCGGGAATGCCGCCGTTGGCGTGCAGCTCGAACGCGGACTCGCGCCCGTCCAGCGCGGAGGCGACGTGGTCCGAGGCGAGCTGCAGCAACGCCGCGCGCTGCCGGGCCGTGTATCCGCCCCCCCCGAACGATTCCTCGAGACCGGCGGCCAGCTCCGGCGCCGCGAGATCCTCGTCCGACGGCGCGACGACCAGGGACGAGCCGGGCACGATTCTCAAGATCTCGGCCATGCGCTGGCGCGCCTTCTGGATCGCGATGGTGCCGGCCGCGATGTGCGACCGGTTCGGGATCGCGTTGCGCTCGACGCTCCACTCGGGGTCGAGCTCCGCGGCGGTCAGGCACGTCCTCACCGTCTGCACGTCGACGACGAGATCGATCAGGTATTCGAGCGTGGGCTCGTGCTGCCGGAGGCCCATCGCGTCGGCGCACGCCAGCGCCAGACCGAGCGTGAACTCCGCCTTCGACAGCCAGCAGTACAGCTGGTGCCAGAACAGCCACGAGGCGACCGGCTCCAGCACGGGCCCGGTCAGGAAGACGCGCTCCCAGGGGATGAAGACGTCGTCGAGCCACATCTGGCCGTCCAGCTCGTCGAAGCGGCTGCTGAGCGGAGCCAGGAACGGGTTCGCGTGGCGGGCCGCGATCTTGCGGCACAGGATCGTGACGCCCGGCGCGTTGATCGGGACCGCGAACGTGGCGCGATGGGGGCCGAGATCGATCCCCGACAGGCTCCCGACGTAGACGTCCTCCGCGAAGACCGGGCTCGTGTGCATGCCGATCTTGCCGGCGATGACGACGCCCCCGTCGGTCTCCCGGACGAGCCGGAGGGCGACCCGATCGGCCGGGTTGTCGCGGAGGCGATAGCCGATGGTGGCGCCGCCGCCGGCGAACGTGAGAAACCGCCGGCCGCGGGCGATCAGCTCCCGATACGCGACCGCGTGGGCGACGTGCTCGGCCGGCGGCCCATGCTGCAGCACGGCGTCGAGCACGCCCAGCGCGATGAGATGGCCGTAGGCGGGCGTGTGGGTGACGTTGCCCGCGCTGAGGAAGGTCGTCGCGGAATAGCACCGCCCCATCCCGCGCAGGTCGCTGGCGCCGCGGGGCAGGACGAGGGCCCACGGGGTGCGGTGCCCCTGCGCGTCCGGCGGGGTGAGGACGACGTCCTGCCACGCCGGGTCGAAGTGCCGGTCGTGCCAGGCCACGTACTCGTCCACCATCGCGCGGGTGGCCGGGTGCGCGGTGACGTCGTCGATCGCCCCTTCGCCCACCACCCAGACGCGACGCCCGTCACGCAGCGCTTCCCGGTACTCGGCCCCCGTGCGCATGTGACGGAGAGCTTACTTCATGCGACGCGAAAGGACGTCACCCCAGCCGGAGGATCTCGCGCGCGATGACCATGCGCTGGATCTCCGAGGTGCCCTCACCGATCTCGGTGAGCTTGGCGTCCCGGAAGATCCGCTCGACGGGGAACTCGGTGATGTAGCCGGCCCCGCCGTGGATCTGGACGGCCTTGCTGGCCGCCTTCATGGCCGTCTCCGACGCGAAGAGCTTGGCCATGGCCGCCGCGTGCATGGCCGGGCGTCCGGTGTCCTTGAGGTAGGCCGCCTGCAGCGTGAGCAGCCGCGCCGTCTCCACCTCGGTGGCGAGCTCCGCGATCATGCCCTGGAGCCCGTTGAACTCGGCGAGCGTGCGGCCGAAGGCGGTGCGCTGCTTCATGTACTTGACGGCCTGGTCCACGGCGGCCTGCGCGATGCCGACGGCCATCGCGGCCATCGCGATGCGGCCGCCCTCGAGCACCTTCATCGCCTGCACGAACCCCTCGCCGCGCACGCCGAGGAGATTGTCGGCGGGCACGCGTGCGTCCTCGAAGATCAGCTCGGCGGTGTCCGAGGCGTGAAGCCCGAGCTTGCGGTACGGCGTGCCCGCGCTGAATCCCGGCATGCTCTTGTCGAGGACGAAGGCGGAGATCCCCTTCGACTGCTTGTCGGGATCGGTGCGCGCCATCACCACCGCCGTGCCGCCCACGCTGGCGTTGGTGATGAAGGCCTTGCTGCCGTTGAGCACCCAGCCCCCCTCGCGCACGTCGGCCCGCGTGCGGAGCGCGGCCGCGTCGGAGCCGGAGCCCGGCTCCGTCAGCCCCCAGGCGCCCAGCACCTGGCCGCTGGCCAGCGGCGGCAGGTAGCGGGCCTTCTGCTCGGGCGAGCCGAACATCACGATGTGGTTCGCGCAGAGCGAGTTGTGGGCCCACATCGTGATCCCGACGGAGGCGTCGCCGCGGTTCAGCTCCTCGACGATCAGGGCGTACGAGATGTAATCGAGCGCGGCGCCCCCGTACGCTTCCGGCACCAGCACGCCCATGAAGCCCAGCGGCCCGAGCTTGGCGACGATCTCGTGGGGGAACTCGTGACGCGCGTCGTAGGGCGCGATCTTCTCGCCCAGCTCGTTGTCGGCGAATTCCCGCGCGACGGCGCGAACGCTTTTCTGATCGTCGCTCAGCTCGAAGTCCATGAGCTAGACCGGAGCGCGCACGTGCTCCTGGACGAACCGGACGATGTCCTGGGTGGAGGTGCCGGGGCCGAAGAGCTCCTTGACGCCCAGGGCCTTGAGCGCCGCGATGTCGTCGGGCGGGATGATGCCGCCGCCGAAGACCACGACGTCGCCGGCGCCCTGCTCCTGCAGCAGATCGAGGACCCGCTTGAACAGGTAGTTGTGCGCGCCCGACAGGACCGACAGCCCGATGGCGTCGGCATCCTCCTGGACGGCGGTGGCCACGACCTGCTCCGGAGTCTGATGCAGGCCCGTGTAGATCACCTCGAAGCCGGCGTCGCGCAGCGCGCGCGCCACGATCTTCGCTCCTCGGTCGTGCCCATCGAGGCCGGGCTTGGCCACCACCACCCGGATCTTCCGCTCCGCCATCATCCGCTCCGTCGTGCGGAGGCCTCGCCGTCGGAAGCGGCGATGGGCGCCGGCGATTCGGCGGCGGCGGCCGCCCGCAGCGCCTCGCCGGCCTTCGCGATCTGGTCGCGATCGCCGGGCGTCGGCGTCCAGTCGAAGCCCTTGCCGTCCTTGTTCCAGCGCGGGATCAGGTGCAGGTGAAAGTGCGGCACGGACTGGAAGGCCGCCGCCCCGTTGGCCTGGAGCATGTTGAGCCCGTCCGGCGCCAGCGCGGTCTTGATCGCCCGCGCCACTCGCCGCGCGGTGGCCACGGCCGCCTCGAGGTCGGCGGTCTTGCTCTCGAACAGCGTCGCCGCGTGCACCTTGGTGATGACCAGACAGTGGCCCCGATTCAGCGGACTGATGTCCATGATGCAGAACGTCTTGTCGTCCTCGTAGACCTTCACCGACGGGATCTGCCCGTCCCGGATCTTGCAGAACACGCAGTCAGCCATGTCAGTTCTCCTGCCCGCGGGCGACGCCTCAGACGGTGACGGTCCACCCGTGCGTGTCGGGGGCGGTGCCGTACTGGATGCCGACGATCGCGTCGTAGAGACGCTGCGCCGTCTCGCCGATCCTGCCGCCGTTGATGTCGATCGAGTGGTGCTTGTATGCGAGCGCGCCCACCGGCGAGATGACGGCCGCCGTCCCGGTGCCCCAGACCTCCTTCAGCGAGCCGTCGGCGGCCGCGGCGATGACCTCGTCGATCGAGATCTGACGCTCGTGGACCTTCATCCCCCACTCCCGGAGCAGGGTGAGCACGGAGTCGCGGGTGACGCCGGCCAGGAGCGAGCCGCCGAGCGGCGGCGTGATCACCTCGTCCTTGATCTTCAGCATGATGTTCATGGTGCCCACCTCGTCGATGTACTTGCGGTGGACGCCATCGAGCCACAGCACCTGGGTGAAGCCCTGGTGCTTGGCCGTCTCGGCCGCGTGCAGGCTCGCCGCGTAGTTCGCGCCGGTCTTGGCCTCGCCAAGCCCGCCCGGCACCGCGCGGACCTGATCGTCGATGACCTTGATCTTCACGGGGTTCATCCCCTCCGGGTAGTACGCGCCGACGGGCGAGAGGATCACGTAGTAGAGGTACTCCTTGGCCGGCCGTACGCCGAGGAACGCCTCGCTGGCGATGACGGTCGGGCGGACGTAGAGCGACGTCCCCACGGCCGAGGGGACCCAGTCGCGGTCGACGTCGACCACCGTGGTCCACGACTTCAGGACGAGATCGGGCTCGATGGTCGGGATGCACATCCGGTGCGCGGTCTTGTTCAGGCGCTCGGCGTGCTTCTGGGGCCGGAACAGCCGGATCTTCCCGTCCTTGCCGCGAAACGCCTTGAGCCCCTCGAACAGGGCCTGGGCGTAGTGGAGCACGGCGGTGGCGGGATCGAGCGACAAGGGCCCGTACGGCTCGACCCGCGGGTCGTACCAGCCCTTCTCCTCCTGGAAGTCCATCACGAACATGTGGTCCGTGAAGACGTTGCCGAAGGCGAGGTCCTTGTCCTTCGGCTTGTCCTTCTTCGTCGTCGCCCTGGTGATCCGGATCGGCATCTCACTCATGGCTGGCTCCTAGAAAATAATGGGCTCGCGATACAGCCCGAAGACCTGCCGGTAGACGTCGGAGAGCTCGCCGAGGCTCGCGTAGTCCTTGACGGCGTCGATCAGCACGGGCATCAGGTTCTGGCCGTTGCGGCAGGCGTCGGCGACCTGCTTGAGCCTCCGCTCGACCTTGCTCATGTCGCGCGCGGCCTTGAAGCGGCCGACCTTGTCGATCTGCTCCAGCTCCACCTGCTCCTCGATGCGCAGGTAGTGGATCGCCTTCTCCTCGCGCATGACGTA